>Ga0308162_1000609_pt1 | contig 35422 bp, 35 predicted proteins | sample PhySR2_FD_201370 | JGI IMG/M metagenome (GOLD analysis project Ga0308162, IMG submission 201370) | Phyllosphere microbial communities from UC Gill Tract Community Farm, Albany, California, United States - DLSLS.R2 | ecosystem: Host-associated > Plants > Phyllosphere > Unclassified | place: USA... | reverse complement strand
CACGCGAAAACGGAACCGTTCAATGCTTAAGATTTATAACACCCTGAGTCGACAGAAAGAGGAATTCAAACCCATTCATGCCGGTAAAATCGGGATGTATGTTTGCGGCATCACGGTGTATGACCTTTGTCACATTGGTCATGGGCGGACGTTCGTGGCGTTTGACGTGGTGGCGCGCTACCTGCGTTACCTCGGTTATCAGCTTAATTATGTACGTAACATCACCGACATTGATGACAAAATCATCAAACGCGCCAATGAAAACGGCGAGAGTATCGAAACCCTGACTAACCGCATGATCGGCGAGATGCACAATGACTTCGCCGCGCTGGGGATCCTGCCACCCGATGAGGAGCCGCGTGCCACCCGTCACATTGCTGAAATCATTGAGCTGGTGGAAACCCTGATTGCGCGGGGTCACGCCTATGTGGCAGACAATGGCGACGTCATGTTTGATGTCCTCAGCGACACCGATTATGGCGCGCTGTCGCGTCAGGACCTGGAGCAGCTACAGGCAGGTGCACGCGTTGAAGTCGCCGACGTGAAGCGCAATCCGATGGATTTCGTGCTGTGGAAAATGTCCAAAGCGGATGAGCCAGCCTGGTCATCGCCATGGGGCAACGGCCGTCCTGGCTGGCACATCGAGTGCTCGGCAATGAACTGCAAACAGCTGGGTACCCATTTCGATATCCACGGCGGCGGTTCAGACCTGATGTTCCCGCACCATGAAAACGAAATCGCTCAGTCGAGCTGCGCCCATGACGGTCCTTACGTCAATTACTGGATGCACTCCGGCATGGTGATGGTTGACCGCGAGAAGATGTCCAAATCGCTCGGCAACTTCTTCACCGTGCGGGACGTGCTGCAACATTATGATGCGGAGACGGTGCGTTACTTCCTGATGTCCGGTCACTATCGCAGCCAGCTTAACTATGGTGAAGATAACCTGAATCAGGCGCGTGCGGCACTGGAACGTCTCTATACAGCACTGCGTCACACCGACAGCAGCGTGAAAGCCCATGGCGGCGACGCGTTTGAAGCGCGCTTCCGCAGCGCGATGGATGACGATTTCAACACCCCGGAAGCCTACTCAGTGCTGTTCGACATGGCGCGTGAAGTGAATCGCCTGAAAAGTGAAGAGGGCGCTTCTGCACACGGACTGGCGTCGAAGCTGCGCGAGATGGCCAATGTGCTGGGCATCCTGCAGCAGGATCCTGAACTGTTCCTGCAGAGCGGCGCGCAGGTGAATGACGAAGAGGTTGCCGAGATTGAGCACTGGGTGAAAGCCCGTGCCGATGCGCGCGCCGCCAAAGCCTGGGCAGAAGCGGATATCGCGCGTGACAAACTTAACGCGCTGGGTGTCATCGTCGAGGATGGGCCACAAGGCTCCAGCTGGCGTCGAAAATAAACCGGAGAGGGCGAGCAATCGCCCTTTTTTATTATGGCGATTGAACAGATTCAGATTCGCGGCTTCCGCTCAATACGTAACCTGACGCTGTCGCTGCAGCAGCTGAATGTGGTGAGCGGTCCCAACGGCTGCGGTAAATCCAACCTCTATAAAGCGGTGCGGCTGTTGCATGAGGCCGCCAGCGGTCGTCTGGCGCTGGCACTGGCTGACGAAGGCGGCATTCAGAAAGCGATGTGGGCGGGTGGTTTACGCCGGGGCGATCGCCGACACGATCCAAAGCGGCTGGAGCTGGCGGTGGTGATGGATGACATGGATTACCAGCTGGAAATGGGTTTCCCCGAGCCGCTGGCGACCAGCCTGTTCAATCTCGATCCGCTGGTGAAGCAGGAACGGCTCTGGCTCAGCGGCCAGCGTCGTCGTCCTTCTGCCTGCATCATGCAGCGCGAAAACCAGACCGCCTTTCTGCACAATGTTGAAGGTGAGCGCGTCGCCTATCCGGCGGTGCTGAATCCGGAGGAGTCGCTATTTGGTCAGCTTGGCGAACCCCATCTTTATCCGGAGCTTTCGCAACTGCGCGAACGTCTGCAGCAGTGGCGCTTCTATCACGAGTTCGCCGTCTGGCCCGGCTCACCGATTCGTGCGCCGCAGATTGGCGTGCGTGCGCCGGTACTCGCTCATGATGGCAGCAATCTGGCGGCGGCCTGGGCGACCATTGTGGAGCGGGGTCATTCAGAGCTGTTGTTTGAGGTTATGGCGCAGGCGTTTCCCGACTGCCAGTTTGACGTCGAGGTGCAGAATGGCCGCTTTCAGATGCTGATGTCCCGTCATGGCATTCTGCGTCCGCTGGAGAGCGCGGAGTTTTCTGATGGCACGCTGCGTTTTCTTTGCCTGGTTGTGGCGCTGCTCAGCCCGCGTCCGCCCGCCTTTATGGCACTGAATGAACCGGAAAACAGTCTGCATGAGGATTTGTTGCCTGCGCTGGCGCGCTTAATCGCTGAAGCCAGCGAGTACAGTCAGCTCTGGATCACCAGCCATTCACCCCGGCTCGCCACGCTGATTGCGCAGCATACGGCGGTGAATCATATTGCACTGGAACAGCGGGAAGGGGAGACGCGCATTGAGGGGGATGAACCGCTACAGTAGCGTCCCCGCAGGGACGCCCCGGAATTACTCGACCACAGTGATGCGGAAACCGGCAAATTCCACGGTCTGACCAGCCACGATCTTGCAGCGCTTACGGGTTTCAACCGCGCCATTCACCTTCACTTCACCCTCGGCAATCACGACTTTCGCCTGTGCACCGCTCTGAACCCAGCCTTCCAGTTTCAGCAGGTCACACAGATCGACATGCGGGAATTTACCCAGTGAAAAACTTGTCATTTAAACTACCTCTTTATCATGAAACTCTTCGCACGCCTGCAGCGTGTTTTGAATCAGGGTTGCCACTGTCATCGGACCCACACCGCCCGGCACCGGAGTGATCCAGGCGGCACGCTCTGATGCGCGGTCAAAATCAACGTCGCCCACCACTTTGCCGCTATCCAGACGGTTAATACCCACGTCGATAACGATGGCACCGGGTTTGATCCAGTCGCCCGGAATAAAGCCTGGCTTGCCCACCGCAACGACCAGCAGATCGGCATGCTCAATGTGATGGCGCAGATCTTTGGTAAAGCGGTGGGTCACAGTCGTAGTACAGCCCGCGAGCAGCAGCTCCATGCTCATCGGACGGCCGACAATGTTGGACGCCCCGACCACCACAGCGTTCAGGCCATAGGTGTCGATATTGTAGCGCTCCAGCAGCGTTACGATACCGCGCGGCGTGCAGGGACGCAGGGTTGGCGCGCGCTGACACAGGCGACCCACGTTATAAGGGTGGAAGCCATCAACATCTTTATCAGGCGTGATGCGCTCCAGCACCTTCACATTATCGATGCCCGCTGGCAGCGGCAGCTGCACCAGGATGCCATCGATTTCGTCATCCTGATTGAGCTTATCGATCAGCTCCAGCAGCTCAGCTTCGCGGGTGTTGGCAGGCAGATCGTAAGAGCGGGAGTGGAAACCGACCTCTTCACAGGCGCGGCGTTTGCTGGTCACGTAAATCTGCGATGCCGGGTTTTCACCCACCAGAACCACGGCCAGACCCGGCGCGCGTTTTCCGGCGGCCAGACGCTGCTTCACTTTTTCCGCAACCTCAAGACGCACCTGCTGCGCAATCGTTTTACCGTCAATAATTTTTGCTGCCATCAGAGAGGAAATCCACTGTGTTGTGTTGAATCGGGGAAGGACGCTATTTTGTCAGAAGCGCGGCGCGCTGTCAGTCACAGTTTCAGCCGCGTACGCGCTTTCCTGCTTTTTCGCCGCGACGAGTACCCGCCTGCATGCGTATGATATCGACAGGACAATCCGGGGACGATGTAATGATTTGGATAATGCTTGCGACTCTGGCGGTGGTGTTTGTCGCTGGATTTCAGCTGCTCACCGCGGGCTCACGCCACGCTGCCCAGCGGCTCAGCAAACGACTGCAGCTGCCACCGGTACAGGTGGAATCAATGATCTCTATGATGGGAAAAGAGGCGGCGAAAGAGTTTACCGACTATCTCAGCCACGATAATGAAACGCATCTGCATAATGCCGCAGCGGTACTGCTGATCTGGCAGGTGTTGATTGTTGACGGCAGCGAGGAGAACTGCCAGCGCTGGCATGCGATTCTCAGTCGCGCCGGTTTTTCACCGCTTATCAGCCGCCAGCAGTTGCTGCTCGCGCTGGGCTTTCTGCGACAGCTGGAGCCAGACAGCCAGGAACTGCATGCGCTTCGTGAGCAATACAATGCGCGTTTCACATCACAAGGGATTGAGCTGGAAGGAGAATTGACCGGCAGCAGTAAACTCGTGTCGCTCAGTGAATGGCGCAGGCGTCATTGATGCCAGTTGGTTATTCCCGCAGCACTTCGCTGCGGAGAAACGGCAAAAACGTTGACGTACCCGCTTCCCGACGTATAATCCGTGCCATCTCCATGCGCCCTTAGCTCAGTTGGATAGAGCACCGGCCTTCTAAGCCGTAGGTCACAGGTTCGAATCCTGTAGGGCGTACCATATTTTCTCTTCTGTTTCGCATTCTGGTACTCTTTTTTCCTCTACTATCAGTTCGATACCGCAACATTTTACTCTTATTTATGTTCAATAAACTCATTGCCAGTATTACTCCCATGGCAGTTTGGATAAGGTTGTATTTTTTCTGTGCATACGATCTGCTTATTTTTCGTGCTGTTTTTGCATGCATTTTAATATCATGCGCAATTGCATGATAAGTATGATGTTCAGGCAGAGCCTTCTGAGGTGAGGAAACGTTGATACCAGTGCTGGCCAGGTAAGCAGGTTGGTTAGCTTGTGTCTCGTTCACAGTGCAATACTCACACGTATCGCAACGTCATTCAGGATGAATCAGATGAACGAATTTGAGCAAAAACTCTATAATAACGGCTTCTCTGCTAAAGATATCGGTAAGCTCAAGAGCATCATCAAAAAAGACGAATCAAAAAAAGACACACTCCAAAGCCTGGTTATTGATTTGAGTAAGCGCTTCTGGGGCGGTGTCATTGCTCTTGTTATTTTGATGCTTATTGGATTGGGTGGTGTTTTCAATGCGGATGCTTCACATGCCATTCCATATATTATTGTTCTGACGTCTGCATTTCTTGTGGTCTATTTTGTAACTCCTCTGAACCTCTCCTGGAAAGCTAACAGGTTTATCAGAAAAACCAGAGGTTAGTTTTGTGCAGGGCTATTTTGCATTTGGTATAAGTTCAAACCTGCTCCAGCCCCCTTATAGGCTGCTCCAGCGCCTTTTAAGGCAAGTGCTGGTTTACTCGTAACCTGAACTTTTCGGTAATAGTCAGTTGTTTTTGTGTCCCGGTAGTTGTCCATAACAGTGCTTCTGTAAAAACGTGGTCTCACTAAACGTGATTTTCAGATCCTGAAATAGCTGGAGTTGCAAAGGATCTCAAATCGAGGCGTGGGTGTTCTACATTAGTGATCCTTTATAAAGCGCAGCATATCCTGATGCCACCGTAAAGATTATCTCGCTCATTCATATCTCTGAAGCCGTAAATAATGTCAGCCAGAATCCCCAGTAAAAATTCCCATACCACGCTACAGCACAGAGCATCATCACACCTTTTTCTCCTTCCGCCGTAATGCCATGATGACCGCTTCAACACTCCGCTTACGACAACCCGCCACAGAGCACAAAACAGGGAGCACCCCGTCATGGAAAGTAAAAATCTTGTTGATATTGCTGAGGCATTTCCTCAGTTAGCGATTGATCTTAAATATGCCACCGCCGATAACCTTACCGGTCAGCCGATCTATCGCGACGCACGCTGTCTGCTGCACGTTGATGCGGCGAAAGCGCTGGCAAAAAGTATCAATATCGCCCGTGTTGCGGGCTATACACTGCTCATCCTCGACGCGTACCGTCCACCCGAAGCGCAGGCAATTCTGTGGAATGCCTGCCCGAATCCCGACTATGTTGTGCCGCTTTCTCGCGGATCAAACCACAGCCGTGGCACTGCGGTAGACGTGACGCTGATCGATGAGCGCGGCGAAATCGTGGATATGGGCACTGGCTTCGATGAGATGAGTGAACACTCCCATCCTTATCATCCTGATGTGGGGGTTCAGGCGCAGCGCAACCGGCTGATGCTCAATGCCATCATGCTGGGGGGCGGCTTCACCGGCATTGCAACCTAGTGGTGGCATTTTGAATTGCCAGGCTCAGAAAGCTATTTGCTGCTTGACGGGGTATTTGGCTGTTACTCCTCACTACAGGCGGAAAATACCAGCCTCTGAGGCGACAGGGCAGTGCGATTGAATTATCGGAAAGAGAAGGGGGGAGTATTTACAGCGCAGATATACGTACCAGAAAAGAAATAAGCCGCGGCAGGCGCCACGGCTATTTTTTTATGCAGACTGCCACTCACTCTCTACATCCGCTTTGGCTTTAGAGAGGATGACTTTATTATCGTCAACTTCTTTCACCCAGCTGAATGGAATAATGTGGTGTTTGCCGCCTGCTTCAGGATCGCTTTTCGCCAGCTTAATTTTGTCGTCGCCTTCCAAATGGTCGACAACGCCGACATGTTCGCCATTAACATCAACAACCTGTGCGTGATCCAGAATTTCTGATTTATCTACCATGGTGGCTTAATCCTTATATTTAATGAGTTCAGTTGCCCTCAGACAAAACAAGCCTGGTTGTTAAACGTGGTTTTCGCCAGGCAATTAACAAAATGAAATAGTTAAGTGAACTGGTCCTGATGAATATCATTTATTTCCGCTAAGAAAAATAAGCGAAGCCGCAAACAGACTGAATGGTCTGCTATCACTGGGCTGGTCATCACTTCGCCGTTTTCATCAGCATCATCAGATTTACCTTTCAGTCTGCCGCTACCTGACCAATAAACGTTATGATAATCAGAATAATCGCCATACAGCAGCCCGGACTAAACGCAGGCGGCTTAACGTACAGAAAGGAGTCCTTATGCCAGCAGTGAGTTCACTGACCACCGAAGGAGGCGTCTGGATTAATCAGCCGCCAGTACACCGTTTTGATGGTGATACGCTGCAGTTCGAAACCGCGTTAAACAGCGATTTCTGGCTCCATACCTGGTACGGCTTTGAACGGCACAGTGGCCACGCCTTTGGCTTCTGGGTAGAAAGTGATTTTACCGTTCAGGTGCAGGTGAGAGCGGACTTCAGTCAGCTCTACGATCAGGCCGGTCTGTTTATTCAGGACAGCGAAACGCACTGGGTCAAAGCGGGTATTGAATTTAACGATGATCAGCCCGCCATTGGCAGCGTGGTAACGCGTGAGTTCTCCGACTGGTCTACGGGCGTCTTTCCCGGCGATGCACAACAGTTCTGGATGCGTGCCACGCTGCAAAATGCGGCGCTGAGGATCCAGTACTCCAGCGACGGAGTGACCTGGCCGCTGTTGCGACTCTGTCCGTGGCCCGATCAGGCACGGCGTTTTGTCGGTGTGATGGGCTGCTCGCCGGAACGCCAGGGACTGGGAATCCGTTTTAGCGATTTCACGCTGGGCCCGCCTCTCGGTAAAGCATTGCATGATCTCTCCTGAAGGCTGATTGCATATCCTCGCGGGATCGGCTTAATTGTCAGGTCAGATTTTGCGTTGACACGTCGCCTGCTTAAGACGACGCCTTTACAGGGAAAGCTATGCGTTGCCCCACCTCCTTTACCTCGCTGCTGGTCACGCTTTGCTGTGCCGGATGGGCACAGCAGGCCGCAGCCGATACCGTCTGGCTGAATAATGGCGACCGGCTGACCGGCACCATTCGTTATCTCAGCGACGGCAAGCTGGGGATAGAGACACAGTATGCCGGGACCGTCACGCTGGACTGGCGTGCAGTCAGTACGCTCGCCAGCGAGAATCCGGTGAACGTCGAAAACAAAAAGACCGGCGAGCATTATCAGGTGCGGCTCTCTTCTTCCGATCCCGGTTATGTCTGGGTGGAACGCAATGAGCAGGAACAGCAGGTCTCGGTGCGGCGCATAGACGAGTTTATGAAAGCCAAAGTTCGCACCGATCAGCTCGCCTGGACCGGCAACATTGATGCAGGCGTGAAGGTCAAAAAAGCCTCGACCAAAACCGATGACTATAGCTTCGCGCTCAACACCAAACTCAACCAGGGGAAATGGCGGCACGATATCGGCGCGACCTACAATCGCGAGCAGGAAAATGAAAGCGTCAACACCGACAACTACAGCCTGCGCTACGCCTTTGACTATCTGGTCAGGGAGCAGTTTTTCTGGCAGACCCGCGCAACCTATAAACGCGACTGGGTGGAGAATCTGTCACGCCAGGCGTTGATCGGTACCGGCCCGGGTTATCAGCTGTGGGATACCGAACTCAGCGCGTTCTCACTCTCCGTGCTGGGCGGGGCCTTTGAGTATGGCTACAGCGACGATCGGGAAGAAAAGCATTTTGGCGGCTCGCTGCGCTGGAACTATCAGCGCTATCTGTTGGGCAAATCGGTCACGCTTTACAGCAACGGTGATGTCGGTCATTCGCTGGATGATGACGGGGTATTTATGCTGGATGCAGAAGTCGGGATGCGTTACAGCCTGACCTCCTGGTCAACCCTGCATATTGGCTATCATCGCAATCTGGTCAGCGGCATACCCGATACCCTGAATGAGGGCATTTTCTCTACCGGACTGGGGCTGAAGTGGTAACCCGCTGATCGCGCCACGTCGCAGCAAATCCTTACTGTTTTTATCCGGTTACCGACCCGGCATTAGCTAAGCTCCATGTACTGTCACAACAGGAATGCAGAAGATGATCGTAAGCAGCATGGTGTATCGTCCGGGATGCGCGGGCGAAGAGGTTCAGGTCGATGATATCAGCGAAGTGATGAAGGAGCCGGAGGCGTTTATCTGGCTCGGTCTGTGGCAGCCTGACGCTGAGTTTATGGCGAAGATTAAAGAGGAGTTCGGACTCCACGAACTGGCGGTTGAGGATGCGCTGAATGCCCATCAGCGACCTAAAATTGAACACTATGGCGACTCGCTGTTTATCGTGGTGAAGACGGTTTGCGCGAAAGATGACAGCTGCGAACTGGGTGAATCCCATTTTTTTGTCGGAAAAAAGTTTCTGATCAGCATCCGTCACGGCGCATCGGAAAGTTATACCCCGGTGCGGCAGCGGGCGTCTGAAAACCCGGCGCTGCTGAAGTTTGGCCCTGCTTATCCGCTCTACTGCCTGCTCGATTTTGTGGTGGATCGCTATGCCCAACTCTCCACGTCGCTGAATGAGCGGGTCGGGGAGATGGAGAACGATCTCTTCACCAGCGAATTTGATCGCAAGTCGGTGCAGTCGGTTTACACCATGCGGCGTCATCTGCTGTCGCTGCGCAATGCGGCGCTGCCAGTGGAAGAGATTTGCAACCAATTGATCCACCTGCATGAAGATCTGATCCCGCGCCCGCTGCGCGCCTATATCCGTGACGTACAGGATCACGCCCGCCATGTAGTGACCGATGCGGAAGATATGCGCGAGATGCTGACCAGTGCCATGCAGGTTAACCTGGCGCTGGTGACAGTGCAGCAGAATGAGGTCGTCAAAAAGCTGGCGGGCTGGGGTGCGATACTGGTCATTCCAACCGTGGTGTTCAGCATGTATGGCATGAACTTCGAGCATATGCCCGAGCTGAAGTCGCTGTATGGTTATCCGCTGGCGGTGGGGCTGACTCTGCTGGCCTGCGGCGGGCTGTGGGCCAAATTGCGCCGCTCGGGCTGGCTATAAGGCGGCTGTCTGTTTCGTCATTGCGGGGCGGAGTAAATAACCGCCTCGCTTAATTTTATTTTTCGCTTATTTAAACGCAGCGAGAGCAGCCTGAGATAATAACCTCTTTTACTTCTCTTCACCCCGTAACAATAAGATCAGTTTCTTGATCGTCGTTATTTAAGAAAACAGTCCTGCTGGCCGATTTTTTATTTCTTCACTACGATGATCAGATAACTTCACAGATAAACGCTTCGCTGGTGAAATAAGCCTGATGCTGGACTGGATTCTGATCATCGCCCGGACGCAGTTTGCAATCACTATGGGCATGCATATCACGCTGGCGGCATTGACGCTGGGGCTGGCACCGTTTCTGGTCTGGTTTGAGGCACGCTGGCTGTGGGGAAAACAGCAGGCTGCGCGGGATGCTCTTCACTTCTGGCTGAACATTTTTTCCCTGACGGTAGCGATTGGGGCGGCTTCCGGCGTAGTCATGGAATTTCAGTTTGGAACACACTGGGCGCGCTTTTCACATCAGGTCGGCGGCGTGATTGGACCCTTAATGTTTTATGAGGTGCTGGTCGCTTTTTTTCTTGAATCAGCTCTGACCGGTGTGATGCTGTTTGGCTTCAATAAAATCTCGCCTGGTGTCCATTTCGTCGTTACCTGTCTGGTGGCGATCGGGGCGTTGCTTAGTGCGTTCTGGATTCTGGCCGCCAATTCATGGATGCAAACCCCAGTCGGTTTCACGCGCACTGAGAACGGCGTGTTTCTGGCTGAAAGCTGGCGGTCAATTTTGCTGGCCCCCTCTTTTCCATGGCGCTTCAGTCATATGGTGGTGGGGTCGCTGATTGCCGCGGCAGTGATGATGATGGGTGTCGCGGCCTGGAGACTTCGGCATTTTAAGGGTGAGTCCGCTTCGCGGCTGATGCTCAACAGTGCGCTGACCTTTCTGCTGCTTGCGGTTCCATTACAAATCGTACTCGGCGATTTGCACGGTGAAAATACTCGCGACTATCAGCCCGCTAAACTGGCCGCGATGGAAGGCAGCTGGCATCGACCCGCACAGGGCGAGGGTGAACCGTTGCGACTGTTTGCGCTACCGGATCAGCAGGCGCAGCGTAACACGCTGGAGATCAGCCTCCCCAGCCTTGGATCGCTCTATCTGCGGCACAATCTTTCCGGTCATATCAAAAGTCTGAGCGAATTTCCTGCGGATGCGATTCCCCCGGTGTTACCGGTCTTTTTCGCATTTCGTCTGATGGTAGGGCTGGGGCTGATCATATTGCTGACCACGCTGGCGGCAAATCTTCAGCGCTGGCGTGGACGACTGGCAGAATCAGGGCGGTTGCTGCGCTGGCTGACGTGGCTCTCACCGGCGGGCTTTATCGCACTGCTGTCAGGCTGGGTCGTGACTGAAGTGGGGCGTCAGCCCTGGACGGTCTATGGCATGTTGCGTACAGCACAGAGCGTGTCACCGCTGGCCCTGAGTATCACGCTGAGCATTTTCGTGGCGGTACTATTGATCTACGGCCTGGTGTTCGCCCTCGGCTTACGCTATTTGCTGCGTCGGATTAAAGGTGAGCTACCCTCAGGTGAGCCGGTGGTCATTGAGCTGAAAACGCCCCATTAGGAGTCGCTATGGCTGATTTGTCTGCGATGATCATCTGTCTCTCGTTACTGCTTTATCTGTTACTGGATGGGACAGATCTGGGTGTGGGTATGCTGTTTTTCTGGTTTCACGATGATCAACAGCGTGAACTGATGACGCACAGTATTCTGCCGGTCTGGGATGCAAATGAAACCTGGCTGGTGCTGGCCGCAGGCGGTCTGCTGGCATTGTTTCCATCGGTCTACAGTCTGCTGCTCAGTGAGCTGAGCGCGCCACTGTTCACCATGCTACTGGCACTGGTGATGCGGGCGATGGCGCTCGAGTATCGCGCCCGGAGCAGTAACCGTTTACGCCGCTGGCTCGACCGTATTATGGCCAGTTGCTCGGCGCTGGCGACCTTTATTCAGGGCTGGTGCGCGGGCATGATCATCAGCGCTCAGCCTCAGACTGGGCTGCCCGATGGGCTGAGCCTGGTTCCGCTGATGAGCGGTGTTGGATTAATGGCGATCAATTCGCTGCTGGCCTGTTGCTGGATCGGCTGGCGAATTGGCGACAGAGTACAACCTCTGGCAGAAGCGCAAAGCTGGTTATGGTGGCTGCTGGCGCTGATAATCTTTCTGTTCGAACTCTATTTTAACGCCGATATCTGGCACCAGAGCTGGCAACGACCGCTGGGAAAAGTGGCTGGCATGGCGATTGTCATGCTATGGATCGTTTTGCCGGTAACGCTATGGCGAGCCAGGCCGCTGCTACAGCTTATTGTTGCACTGATGCTGATCGGGGCCGTGTTTATCGGTTTGCTGTGCGGCCTTTATCCGTGGCTGGTGCCGTACCAGTTTGCCATCAGTGAAAGCGCTTCCTCGCCGGTCACGCAGGGATTCGTGCTGGTGGGCGCGGCGATTGCCATGCCGCTGACGCTGCTCTATCACAGCTGGTCGTTCTGGGTTGAACGGCGCGCTAAATGACCTGCGTCCGGTATGATTTGGGCCGCGAGCCGTTGAGGCTGGCGGCTGACAGGAGAGAATTGCAGGATGAAAAAAGATCACACAGGCAGTCGGGATTACCCGATAAAAGAAGATATGCGCTGGATACGTCGTGAATGGCGTATTCAGCGTATCGGTGAATACGTCCTGATTGCGCTGGTGATTCTGGGGGCTTGCGGACTCTTTTCCAAAGGCGTGCTGAGTAATGGCAGCGCCCGCTCGCCGGACGGGACGATCCAGGTGGAGTATGAACGGTTTGGCCGGGTTGAGAGTAATATGGATATGCGCATTCGCTACAACGCACCGGTAACCGATCGCTTTAACGTTACGATTGGCGGTGGTGCCCTCGATAACCTGCAAATCCAGACGCTGCAGCCTCAGCCGCTGGAGGCGGTAACGATTGGCAGCGATCTGCGGCTGACCTTTTCGTCGCGTGATACCGGTCTGGATCACGCTATCTGGATCGGACTGCAGCCCCGAAATCCTGGTCGCATTGCTGTCAGCGTCAGCAGTGGCGATCATCCGCCGGCCCGTTTTACCCAATGGATCTATCCCTGACAGGAGTGCTTAATGGAAACGGTATTACGTGCCGCAGCAATTTACCTGGTGCTGATGGTGGTGTTCAAAATTGCGGGCAGACGCACCCTGCTGCAGATGACCTCTTTCGATCTGATTCTGCTGTTGATCATCAGCGAAGCCACCCAGCAGGCGCTGCTGGGCGACGATTTTTCAGTGACTGGCGCGGCGCTGACCATTATCACGCTGGTGACGATTGACATTGTGCTGGGCAAACTCAAAAGCCGTTTTCCGATGGTGGAGCAGGCGATCGACGGCGGACCGGTGATTCTGGTGGAGAATGGTAATCTGCTGACCGAACGCATGAAGATGACAGGCATCAGTCCTGATGATGTGCTGGAGGCAGCGCGTTCCGGGCCGGGGCTGGAACGGTTTGATCAGATTAAATATGCGGTGCTGGAGGTAAATGGTCATATCTCGATTATCCCCCAGACCGATAGTTAGTTGCCGGTGCTGGCGTTTAGCCTGACCTCATAGTGCCGTGCGGGTCCGTTGCTTGCTACAGCGGGCGCTGAACGCAGCACGTTTCAGTAACACGTCACGCTGCGCTTATTCAGCCGCTGCCCTTGTATTCCTGTCGATTTAGTTCAGACTTAGTCATCCACTCATGTTTTATCATCAGAGCTGGCCTGACTATCAATCAGCGTTATGCTTTTACAGTCAGGATTAAAGTGAATGAATTTACGCGATTTACCTTCTACCCGGTTACCGGCTGGCATATTGGCCCCCTGAACACCCATCAGGCGCTGGTAGTGAAATTCGGTTATATCGATCCCGATGCCCCGCATGAACAAGGCCCGCAGGAAACCCTGTTTCTGGGTCTGACCCTCGAAATGGCCAAAAAACTGGTCGCCAGTCTTTCCGAACACATCGACTACGCTGAAAAAATGGGCACCCAGCACTAGTTTCGTGCCGCGATCGGTGATGATACCCACTGGCAGACTATTTCGCTGCGCTATCGTCCGGTGCATACACCTGAAGCGCACGGGCGAGCAGGCGGAAACGCGCGGGTGTCTGACCAATAATCTCACCGTCGGCATTGATGTAATGGGGGCGGCGCGTCTCAATTGTCAGCGCCGTGGCGCTGAATGCCCGCACATTACGCCAGCGACCGTGAGTGCCGCGACGCAGAAAGGGCAGCAGTGCAATGAGTTGCCAGCTGTGCTTTAACTCCAGGCTGTAAACATCAAGCAACCCATCGTCTGGCGCCGCGCGCGCTTCCACCGTCATGCCGCCACCGTAGAAGCGCCCGTTACCCACCGAGACCTGAACCGTTTTAACTGGCGTCCGCTGACCCTGATGGACCAGCGTGGCGCTGAACGGACGGCTCTGCCGCAGCAACCGCAACGCCGCCAGGGCATAACCGCCCACGCCCCAGCGCTTTTTCGATTCTGCCGTAAGGTTTCGCGCCAGCTCCGCCGAGAAGCCGATGCTGGAGACATTCAGGAACAGGTGCTCATTGACTTCACCCAGATCCACGGCGCGCAGATACCCGTCTGCGATAATCTTCACGGCCTGCTCCAGCGTAGCCGGAATGCCCAGCGTCCGGGCAAAATCGTTGGCGGTGCCCAGTGGTAAAATGCCCAGCGGCAGGCCGCTCTGCATCAGCCCCGGCGCGGCCGCGTTAAGTGTGCCGTCACCACCGCCGACGATGACCGTCTCGACGCGATCGGCATAAGCCGCGATCAGTTCGCTGTAGCTGCGGGTCTCATCCCCGGCTGGTTGCAGCAGGGTGAATCCGGCCTGAGTCAGCAGCGACTGTGCCCGGCTGGCTTCAATGCGTCCTTTGCGTGAGCGCTGATTAATCAGCAGCAGGGCGGTTCTCTCCTGTTGAGTCATACTTTTGCGGCATCCTGATGTCAAAATGGCTGTAATGAGGCGGCAAGTACAGCATCGGCATGAACGGCGAACAACTCTGTTTGCGCGACTTTACGTAACCTGTTGAGTGCCATGCGCGGTATTAAGATCGTCTACACTGCTTAGGGTCAGTTCCATATTGAGGCGTTGCAATGACTGAACATGAATACCGAAAATTGTTAGCCGAACAGGGTTTTAACGAACCATTGCTGATCGAACGTGCAGCGTCAGCCGAGCTTGATAATCACGTCCACGCCTTTGAAGCGCTGGCACTGATTCTCAGTGGGGACATCACCATCAGTACTGAACAGGGTGATACCACCTATCATCCCGGTGAGACATTTCACCTGCAGCCGAATGAACTGCATCGCGAGGCGTTCGGGCCGCAGGGCGTCACTTATCTGGCGGGACGTAAATATGAGTGAGTGGCATCAGCATGAACGTTTCTGACGATCTGTTTACCCGGCTGGCACGTTCACCGTTCCGTCAGCGCTTTCGGCTGGGACGTGCTGAGTATGATTATGCGGTCAGCAAAGGCGAGCCGGTGTTGCGTCAGCATGCCGCAGCGTTTGTGGCACAGCGCCTGGCGCCTGCCCAGCCAGAAAATGATGGCAAGCAGACGCCCATGCGCGGCCATCCGGTGTTTATCGCCCAGCACGCCACCGCAACCTGCTGTCGTGGCTGTCTGAGCAAATGGCACAACATCGGACAATTTCAGCCGCTGAGTGCTGAGCAGCAGGCGTACGTAGTGACGGTGTTACTGGCATGGATTACGCGACAGAGGGATCAGCCTGCGCCGCCTGCTCGCGTGACCCGAACACCGCCTGAAAAAGACGACGATCCGCAGCTTGCACTGTGGTAGTGGACGAAAAATCTACAATCAAACACTTTTTCTGGTGAAAACTGGCCCTTTTTGATTCCTGGTTTATTCTTAAATCTTTCCTGGAAAGGCTATGCCAGGATTAAAACCTACACGGCAACGATGAATACAGAGGGAATTATGAAGAAATCAATTATCGCACTGTCTGCTATTTTGCTGGCCTCGCCAGTATTTGCTGCTACCACCACAGACAACACCGTAGCGGAAGCGCATAAAGGCGCTGACACCGCGAAAGAAAAACTGCACCAGACCCAGAATGAAGGCAAAGAGCTGAAGCTGAAGTCTGAGCACGCCGCTGAAGGCAAGAGCCACACCACCGGTAGCAAAATTACCGAAGGGACTCAGAAGGGCTGGCACAAAACCAAAGAAGGCACTGAGAAAGGCTGGGATAAAACCAAGCAGGGTGCTGAAGATCTGAAAAACAAAGCGACTAACTAATTCGCTGCTGTTTCCATGTTAAAAAAAACCCACCGAAAGGTGGGTTTTTTTATGGACTGACGGGGATTACGCTTTCTTTTCCTCAGTCTCTTTTTTCAACGCCAGGACTTTCATCTCAGTCTCTGCAGCGGCATGGGCGGAGGCCGCCGCCGCTTCAGCCGCCGCCTCTGCTGCTGCCTCTGCGACGTCATCGGACTGTTTCTTGCCTTCATCGATAAACTCTTCGTCGATGGCTTCGATGTTTTCGCGGTTATCGCGGCCGGAGAGCAGATTCCAGCAGGCGATAAACAGCGCAGCAATCACCGGACCGATAACAAAACCATTGATGCCGTAGATTTCCATGCCGCCCAGCGTGGCGATCAGGATCATATAGTCAGGCATTTTGGTGTCTTTGCCGACCAGCAACGGACGCAGAATGTTATCCACCAGACCGACAATCACCACGAAGAAACCGACCAGGAACAGCCCTTTCCACAGCACGCCGGTGGCGAAGAAGAAGATCGCCGCAGGCACCCAGATGATGGCGGAACCGACGGCCGGAATCAGGGAGAGGAAGGCCATCAGCGCACCCCACAGCAGACTGCCGTCAATGTCGGTAAACCAGAACGCCAGCCCGCCGAGAATACCCTGAACGATACCGACCACCACCGTGCCTTTCACCGTCGCACGCGCCACGGCAGCAAACTTCACCATCAGGTGATGCTTCACGTAAGTTGAGAGCGGCAGCGCTTCCAGAATCAGATGCACCAGATAGGAGCCATCTTTCAGCAGGAAGAACAGCAGATAAAGCATGATGCCAAAGCCGACGGTGAAGCTGAACGTCCCTTTACCGATGATAAAGGCGCTGCCCGCGACATACTGGCCGCCCTTAAGGGCAAACGAAGAGAGCTTCTGCTGAATCTGCCCGGCGTTATCCAGATTGTTTTCAGCCAGAAAATGCCTCGCCCAGCGCGGCAGATGCTGCAACAGATCGGCGAACACGGCCGGGAACTGTGACGAGTTGGTCTGCAGTTTGTGATAGACCGCGTTAGTTTCGACCACCAGTGAGGAGGCGATAATGGCCAGCGGCGTAAACACAATCAGACAGATACAGAGCAGGGTAATTAATGCGGCGACGCCATTGCGGTCGCCCAGTCGGGTCCGCAGCCAGGTCTTCAGCGGATGGAAAATCACTGCCAGAATCGCCGCCCACAAAATCGACGAGAAATAAGGCGAAAGCACGTCAAAAAAAGCGACCGTGGCGATAGCCAGAATCAAAATGAAAAATCCGATGTTCAATCCTTTAAAACGCATGGAAAAACCTCATCTGGAACAAACTCTGATAAACCCGACGCGCAAAAATTCTGTGTCTGGCTTCGCTTATGCGGTTGCCGCATCACGGATTAACGCTCAGGCTGTGCTCTTTAAACGCTGCTGGTGGCAGCATTATGCTGGCTAACGGGTTGAAAGATCTGGCAGAAATGATGAACGGATAATGTGCGTTCGCTGCATGACTTCCGGTCGGTAACAGGCTGCCTCTGACAGCAGCGCGCTGAATCCTACATTAGCGTAGCGGTTTCGACCATTATTGGTAGGTCAGAGACTCATGTTCCCGGTGTATGCTGCCGATAACGCTGTTGATCGGGCGAAAAACAGGCAATAAGAAATGGGTAAACAGACATTCTTCGTGGTGTTGCTGGCGCTGGTATTAACCGGCTGCGCCACCAAGCAGTATCCACAGGCGGCGGCAGTGACGCCGGAAGAGACCGCGACGCTGAATTGCAGCGCACTGGATCAGGAACTGGTCAAAGCGCACAGCGTGCAGAGTGATATTGAGCAGACCGGTCAGTTTGATGCACTGACTGTGCTGGGCTTTGTCGGGGATTTCGGGCTGGGCAATGGCATTGCGAAATACAATGCCACTCAGAAAGCGGAGAAGCGAGTCACTGAGTTACAGTCGCTGAAAGCCGCGAAGTGCAATCAGCGACTGTCGTAGCGAGCGGCGTCAGGTCAGCCCAGAGTGCCTGCGCTGACATGCTGCAGCCGTACGTTTTCGGCGGCACGCTTACCGGCAAGGAAGGCGTGATCCGAGTTGTAATATTCCCACTCGCTGTAGCGACCTGACAGATGAATATCCTGGGTCAGCAGCCACTGGCGGATCAACGCCACGTTATCGCTGCGCGCATGGTCATAGACTACGTAGGCGTAGGGCATATCGACCTCTGAGGCACAGAGCAGCGGATCGTCCGCGGTGATCATACCGACCCGGATGCAATCCTGACGGCATCGCTCAATCAGCGCATCGCCCTGTAGCGGCAGCGGATTGGCCGCGTTGTAGGTGATTTCACAGGTCAAGCCGAAACCGCCCGGCGGGTTGCAGTGCGGACTGGCATTGCCCTGTACAAAGATGCGGTGGAATAGCGTATCGCCAGGATAGTAAATCCAGTGCTTTTCAGTCAGGTCAGCCCGGCCAATCCCCAGATTCACGCAGCGCACCGACACAAACTGCAGCTGCTGCGCGGCCTGTTGCACACTCTGTGGCACCTCATCGCCCATCAGTTTAATCAGCTCCGGCAACGGCATGGTGCTGATCAACTGCTCATAACGGTAGTGGCGACCATCGGCCAGCAGCGCGACATGCGCCTGCGGATAGATGCGGGTCAGCGTCGTATCCGTTTCCAGCCTGCATTTCAGGTGCGGCAGGAAGCCGGACATCAGTGCCTGGAAACCGCCGCGTAGCGGATAGCCGAATCGGGCGTTAGGGCCGACCGGTTTCGCCAGCGGTTGCAGCGCGCCATCGATGATCTGCGACAGATCGGGCAACGGGACGCGTCCACCCAGCCACGAGGTTTCCATGTCGGTCAGCGGCACCTTCCAGAGCTTCTGGTTGTAGGGCAGGGCAAAGTGACGTGCGATGCCTTTACCCCAGGTGCGCATAATAAAGTGCTGGAAATCCTCTTCGCCTTCCACGATGCCAGTGCTGCTGCCCTCATCGGGGATCGCGCCATCCGCACAGCAGTCCCGTCGAGCCCGCGCCCGATCCAGCGGTACGGCGGCGGCGGCCGTTTCACCATAACGCGCCTCGATAGCGCCCAGCACGCACTCTTTTACCACTTCGACCGGCAAGCCGTGTAGCGCTGACTGGAACGGATAGCGGGTATACACGCCGTCGCTGTAAACCCAGGCTTCACGCGCCTGCCAGTGCAGGTTATCGCCCAGCAGCATCTCATAGAGCTGCAACACATACGGGTCCTGCGAGAACATAATATGACCGGCATAATCGAAGGTGAAACCCTGATCGTCAATTGAGCGGCACCAGCCGCCTGGGGTGTTATTTTTTTCGAGCAACACCGCGCCTTCGCCATAGTGATAACCGGCGCTCAGTCCGGTGGGGCCGGCGCCGATAATCAGGCAGGGCACCGCATCACTCTCCAGCATCGCTGGTGTGAGAGGCGTGACGTTAGACTGTGCCTGGGTCTCGCTCGACGATTTGCATGCAGGCTGACGTTGCGTCAGCGCCTGCTGAATCAGTCCATGAATCTGCTCTGCGGTGTGATTCCACGAGGTGGCATCCACTTTGGCCTGCATCCGTCCCGCCAGCGCCAGTCGTTCTGCAGCCCCGATCGCCATTGCCTGTTCACAGGCGGCGATAAACGCCGCATGCGTCTCTGCTACCGCCACTTCCTCTGCGTAGTGGCGAGCGACATCGACAATGGCGGTACTGACAATCGGCAGCTGCGCCGCCATATACTCCAGCACCTTGGTAGGGGAGATGAAGCGGGTCGAGGCATTAATGGCAAACGGCATCAGACAGACATCCCAGCCCGCCAGAAACTGCGGCAGCGCCTGATAAGGCTGCTGGCCGAGCCAGTGAATGTTGTCGCGCTGCGGCAGGCTGGCGGGATCAATTTTCACCACCGGCCCGACCATAATGATCTGCCATTCGGGATGGCTGTCTGCCAGCGCCGCAATCAGCGGCAGATCGATGCGCTCATCCAGCACGCCGTAATAACCCAGGCGCAGCGGCGGAATCGTATCCTGCAGCGGATGACGGTTAGTGCGATCGCGTGCCTGTTCAAAATGGATGGCGTCGACGCTGCTGGGGAAGCAGTAGACCTGCGGATGTTTATCACGCTTTGCTTCATACAGGCTGGAGCCGCCGGTAAAGACCAGATCGGCGCGCGTCATCAGTGCAGATTCGCGCTGCTGCAGCTGGCGCGGCGCATTCTGAAAGGCGGAAAGCTCATCCATGCAGTCGTAAATCACCAGAGAGGGGTCAAAAGGGGTCAGCAGTGGCAACGCCATCGGCGTATAGAACCAGATCAGCGGTTGTTCATCTTCTTCCAGCAGCGGCGTGAGCAGCAGCAGCAGTGGGGCGATCTGGCTGTCGTGAAAACCGGGTGCGTCGCTGTCGGTATGCGGCTGGATCACCGTGATGTTCGCGGCTGGCGAACTCTGATGCAGGCCCGGCGGCCCCGCCTGCCAGACCGGCTCTTCGACAAACAGCACACGATAGTGCTGAGCCAGACGTGTCAGTAGCTGCTGCGGGCGCTGAAAAACAAATCCCCAGCGTAAATGGCTGAAAACAATAAGAACAGGTGGTTTCATTGTGTGCTCCTGACGTTGTTGTCGTGGGGACTGGATGTGCTGCAAAAAGCGCTGCGCCTGGTGTAAAGCGTCGGCATAAGGCTGCTGTAACTGGCGGGCGTAAGGATCCGGTCCCAGCAGATCGAGGTCCCACAAACCGCTGCGGGTCCAGAATGTGGTCTCCTCCCATAAGGGACGATCGATAATCGGATAGAGGCAGATACCGAGCAGTTCAGTGCCTGCCAGCTGCGCCTGCGCCACCTGAGCGGTAATTTCATGGATCCAGGCTCCGCGTCCGCTGCCGACGTGGCTGGTTTCCGCCAGCAGCAGTGGCCGCTGATAACGCTGCCAGACCTGCTGCAGCATCTGATGTAGCGGCAGGCGACGGCTCTCGCCCAGATGCCAGTAAAGCCGCTGATTCGTCCCCTGTTCCCATTGGTTGTCGTGGTAGTAATTCACGCCAGTCAGATCGAGATAGCGGGGAGCGCCGCCCAGCTCCGGGTTGCGCCTGCCGCTGATCATGTCCCATGCCTGATACTGGGTATCGCACATTTCGCTTGCCAGCACGTCGCTGGCGGGATCGGCAGGATCGGGCACGATATGGATCAGCGGATCGCAGTGCAGCAGACGGGCACGCGGATCGGCCTGCCAGATCGCATCACAGGCGGCCAGGGTCGCGCGCACCAGCTGCTGCTTGGCGGCATTTGCCCCATCGGGTTCCGGGATCGCCTCACAGGCGAACAGCCCGACCGAGATGCCCCAGCTGACAAAGGAGATTTCATTCATGGGGGAGTAGACCGGCGGCTGCTGATACCAGGGGGCCAGAAAGCGGGCCAGTGCGCCACAGAAGGCGGCGAAACGGCTGACAAAGTCGTGATCAAACAGGCTGACTCCAGCGGGCCAGCCGTAGTGGCAGATCGTCCAGCTTATCTGGATACCCTGCTGCTCTGCGGCCTGCATCCGGGCAGCAATCGTCGAGAAATCATAGCCGCCATCACGCTCACATAAGCGCCAGCCGACGCTTTCGCGCACCGTGCGAATAGAAAAGGGGGTCAGCGCGGCATAGTCCTCTGCTGCACGCGCATGATGCTGGTTCAGATCGTTCATTGACAGCGCAAGACCGGCAGGATTGATATGGTCGGCACCTTCGTAGCCGGCCTGCCAGAAACTGAGAAAAGGCGTCATGGCATCTCCCAAAAAAAGCAAAACGCTTCCCGCTGACGAGCCGTCGTAAAACGGGTCAGGGCGTGACAGGTTTGCATTGCAGACTGGTCGATCTGACCACTCTGAGCGGACGGGCGATCCTTGCCATAAGGCACAGCCACTGAGGTTCAGACATCAGGTCCTGTGGCGTACTGACGAGTGAGATAGCGGGACGACACGGGCGGCGCTATCGGCAGGAAAATTCTGGCTTCTCTGGACATTAATGGATTTTGCGGAAGCCTTACTGGAAAGTATAGGCATGAAGTTTTTGTTCGCAACTTGCTGAAGTGAAAAGAAAAAGCGTAGCGGTAAAAATAAACCATCCATAAACAGGAAGTTTTTGATTCAGGTTTCTGGCTGATCAGATAAGCGCAGCGTGAACAGGCTCAGCGCCATTTTCGGCTTTATTAACCTTTTCCTGAACATGCAGAGAGGTCAGACTCGCCCGTTTTCGTCTTACTGCTTCGCTTGCCTTTTGCCGGGCTGGCGACAAGATTGAGTTATCACTGGCCTGAAGCTGCAGGTCATCAACGGGCGACTGCGACGATGCACGCCCCTTTAAAACAGGATGTTTAGCAGACTATGTTCTCATTCGACTGGCACCGTTTCTTACTCAACGATCAACCCGCCACCTTTTTGTTTGAGGTGGTGGCGCGGGTCCTGATCGCTTATCTGGTGGTATTTACCTTTCTGAAAGTGTCCGGGCGGCGCGGCGTCCGCCAGCTGTCGCTGTTCGAGCTGGTAGTTATTCTGACGCTGGGTTCTGCATCCGGTGACGTCACGTTTTACGATGATGTGCCGGTGCTACCGGTCATTATGGTGTTTGTAGTCCTGCTGGCGCTCTATCGCCTGACCACCTGGCTGACAGCACACAGCTCGCGCTTTTCCCGGCTTATTCAGGGCGACGTCATCACTCTGATTAAAGACGGATTGTATGTGCTGGAGAGTCTGGATCGGCTGAATATTTCTGAAGATGAGTTCTTTATGGAGCTGCGGCAGAGTGGTGTGGAGCATCTGGGGCAGATCCGCCTGGCGCTGGTGGAGGTGGATGGCCAGCTCAGCCTCTATTTCTACGATGATGATGAGATGCGCGCCGGGTTAAGCATCCTGCCGCCGGAGCACCGGCAGGATTACAGCACGGTGCCGGTTAGCGCGCGCTATGCCTGTACCCATTGCGGCCAGACACAGAGGATAGAGGCGGAGCAACCGGCTATCTGTCCGCGCTGTCAGCGACAGCGCTGGTCTGCGGCACTGAGCGTGCGTCGGCTACATTAATCGCCTCAGCGTTCAGGGCTTGTCGCGTCTGTATCGGCCCGATTAACACCGGCGAAGCAGGCGCTGAGCGGGCGCTTTTGCTGCCCTTCGTCGGTGAAATTATCCGCGCTCAGCCAGACGCTCAGGGCGCGCTGAACCTCAGGCCATTCACGGTCAATCATCGACAGCCAGTCGGTATCGCGGTTGCGCTGTTTTCGCGTCATCACCTTACGAAAGCGGCCCTCGAAGCGGAACCCCAGCCGTTCTGCTGCGCGTCGGGACGCGACATTGGTTGAATCACAGCGCCACGCTACCCGCCGATAGCCGAGCGAGAAAGCCCTTTGCAACAGCAGAAAAATCGCCTCGCTACCGATGACACTGCGCTGCATCAGTGGCGACCAGGTGACGTGGCCGATTTCAAGCGTGCCCTGTTCGGGCTCGATGCTGGCGAAGCAGACCACGCCGCAGGGCCGCTGACTCACAGTGCAGACCGTGAAGGGCACCAGTGCCACATCCGCCACTTTATCCGCAATCCAGTGCTGCATCTGTGACAGTGAGGTGGGCCGCTCCACGCTCAGCCAGGTCCAGTCACGCTCATCCGGTGCCAGCATAAAGGCCTGTAACAGCGATTCCGCATGATCCACGCTCAGCGGCAGAAGAAGGCAGTGCTGGCCGGTGAGGGGCGCGCGGGGCGGTCTGGCGACCGGCTGCCAGTCGGGCAGCGCTTCACCGATCGGCTGATCAAACTGATTGATGTTCACTGGCATCCTCCAGAAAGGAAATGGACGGTAAGGGGAAAAACTTTCGGGCTGGACTGCCTGGCTATCCTGAACCGCGATTAAACCCGTCGCAGCTTGTTCCCGCTCCCCACATAACTTTGCCTGTTACTGACAGAAAATGAAAACCCTTCGGGCAGCATAGCGGCACCGTTATTAAAGAGGTATGCGTATGAAAGTGAGGCTGGCCAGTGCATTACTGTTTTTGCTGTTATCATTTGGCGCATTTTCACAACAGGTGATCAGTGAAAGTCATCCCCATTCACGCAGTGCGCGATGGCTGGAGCAGGGGAGTCAGGTGGATACGGCGGATACGCCGGATGAACATTTGCTGGAGAGACGGGAGTGGCGAAGCAGTCTGGAACGTAAGCCGTTTTGAAATGCGTTCCCCGGCAGAGTGCTCTGCCGGGGATCCAGTGTTAAGGTTCAGTCGATCAGATCGTAGCCTGGGTCGCTGCCATGCCTGGCACCAGAATCACCTTGCGGCACTCCTCTTCGCGTTTGGCGAAAATATCGTAGCCGCGTGCGGCATCTTCCAGCGGCAGATGGTGGGTCACAATCTCTTCCGGAGTCAGATGGCCTTGCTCAATCAGTTTCAGCAGGTCAGGCAGATAAGCATGCACGTGAGTCTGTCCCATCTTAAAGGTCAGGCCTTTGTCAAAGGCGTCACCAAACAGGAAGCCGTGAATGAATCCGGCGTAGACGCCCGGCACGCTCACGATACCGCCACGCCGGACGGCGGCAATGCACTGACGCAACGCTTTGCCGCTGCTGCCTTCCAGCTTGAGATTGGTGAGCACAGTCTCAGTCATGCTGCCTTTCGCCTCGAATCCGACTGCGTCAATGACCGCATCCACACCGCGATTACCGGGGCTGTGTTCGATAATCCAGCCAGCCGGATCATCAATTTCATCGAAGTTAATCGGGATGACGCCGTAACGCTCGCGGGCAAAGTTTAAGCGGTAGTTGTTGTGGTCAATCATGTAGATCTGTTCGGCACCCTGCTGTCGGGCGCAGGCGGCACTGAGCAGGCCAACCGGGCCGGCACCGAAAATCGCCAGGCTGGAACCCGGTTTTACTTCGGCGTTTTTAACCGCCTGCCAGGCAGTGGGCAGAATGTCTGACAGGAACAGCACTTTCTCATCTGACAGCACTGACGGCACTTTAAACGGGCCGGTGTTGGCTTTTGGTACCCGGACATATTCTGCCTGGCCGCCGGGCACACCGCCATAGAGTTTGCTGAAACCGAACAGCGCAGCGGGTGGCGTGATGTTTTTTCGGTTCAGGATGGCTCCCCGTCCGGGGTTGGTATTTTCACAGGCGGCATACTGGCTCATCAGACAGAAAAAGCAGTCGCCACAGGCGATAACAAACGGGATCACTACCCGATCGCCTTTGGCCACGGCGGTCACTGCGCTGCCTGCCTCAACCACTTCGCCCATAAACTCATGACCAAAAATATCGCCATGCCCGGTGCCGGGGATTTTGCCGCGATAAAGGTGCAGGTCTGAACCGCAAATGGCGGTGGCGGTCACGCGCAGGATAATGTCATCGGCGGCTTCCAGTCCCGGATCGGGCACGTTATCCACGCTGACTTTATGGGGGCCATGGTAGGTTAATGCTTTCATCTGTTCATCTCCTGCTGAGAAGGGGCTAGCGGCCAGGCCAGAAGGCGTGACCATCCGCGGAAAAGACTCAGGAAACCTGAAATCGCAACCTGCCTGAAGTGTAGTAACGCTTTGAAGAGTAAGCAGAGCGGTGCAGGCTGCTGGACTGTTTCAGCCAGGCTGGCAGGGCGGATACTGCCGGGGTGTCGTGACCGTCACGGGAGCAGAATCGGGCTGCCAGCGTGTCAGATCGGCAAACGCACGACGATAAACCGTGTCGATTTGTGCCGGAACCTGTTGGATGTAGTTATACGCGTGCTCACGGGGTTCACCGGTAAGAGTCTGCAGATAGCACCGTGCTTCATCCAGCGTCGGGATCTGGCCTTCCACACCCGCGATACGGGCAGGCAAACCGGTCCAGACTACCCCTTCAATGCCTTTCGCCTGCGCCCACTCCGCCAGCGGCCCCGCCGACGTTTCTGTCACCGTCATCATCCCGACGCCATCAATGCGGCTGTCCGGAATCGCCTCACGGAGGCGCAGTGCGCGGCAGGCGCTCTCCAGTGATGCCGTGTTCAGCAAGGCCCAGAACACCGGCACCGGGCGCGCATTCAGGCAGATCGCGGTCGACAACTCGCCGCCGTCTGCGATGCGCACAAACTCAATCGGTATCTCCGGACCATCGTGATGCCACTGACTGGCGACCGGTAGCGCGCCGGTTTTCCAGATCAACGATCCCCATCCCAGGCAGGCAATTTTCATTCTCTTCTCCTTTGCGGCTGTCGGCATGATCGCGACAGCGTCTGTTTAAGCGTAGCCCGTTGCGCGGAATCGTTACTGGGATCACCTTTTCAGGGGCAGTAAAACGGCCTCAAAGATGGCATGATCGCCGCGCAGTCATGTTGCACAACCTGACGGTTTTTTAGCCGATCCATGCGTGTTTATCTGCATGGGTTGAACTTTTATCGTCAGGTGGTGTAAAAAGTGGCGCACGCAATCGATTACCTCTGCACGGGCGGGTCAGCACTTTGCTTCACTGATCCGGTTGCAGCTAACGAGAGCGGGGCAGACCTTTACCTGCCTGACGACTCAGGTTAATGGCGGCTTTTAACACGGAAAATCTGATGAAAACCACGCAAACTGGCACGCTGGGCGCGCTTGAGAGTGACGTCGATACGGGATGGCGCAAAACCGACACCATGTGGATGCTGGGTTTATATGGCACGGCGATAGGTGCGGGTGTGCTGTTCCTGCCCATTAATGCGGGCGTCGGCGGGCTGATTCCGCTGATCATCATGGCGGTGCTGGCCTTTCCGCTGACCTTCTTTGCGCACCGCGCGCTGACCCGATTTGTGCTCTCCGGTAAAAACCCGGCCGGTGATATCACCGAGGTGGTCGAGGAGCATTTCGGCGTCGGGGCGGGCAAGTTGATTACGCTGCTCTACTTTTTTGCTATCTACCCGATTCTGCTGATGTACAGCGTGGCGATAACCAATACGGTCGAGAGCCTGATGGTGCATCAGCTCGGCCTGGTGCCGCCGCCGCGTGTGCTGCTGTCGCTGCTGCTGATTGTCGGACTGATGACCATCGTGCGCTTCGGCGAGAAGATGATCGTTAAAGCGATGAGCGTGCTGGTTTATCCATTTGTGGCAGTGCTGATGCTGATGGCCTGCTACCTGATCCCGCACTGGCATGGCGCGGTACTGTCGACGCTTAACGTTCAGCCTGCGGGCAGCAGCCTGTGGATGACGCTGTGGCTGGCGATTCCGGTGATGGTTTTCTCATTTAATCATTCGCCAATCATCTCTTCGTTTGCGCTGGCGAAACGCGAAGAGTATGGCGATGCCGCCGAGAAAAAGTGTTCGCGCATTCTGGCCTGCTCGCACCTGATGATGGTGGTGACGGTGATGTTCTTTGTCTTCAGCTGCGTGCTGAGCCTGTCGCCTGAAGATTTACACGCCGCCAAGGCGCAGAACATTACCATCCTCTCCTATCTGGCTAACCATTTTCAGGTGCCGATGATTGCCTGGATGGGGCCACTGATCGCCATAGTGGCGATCACCAAATCGTTCCTCGGTCACTATCTGGGCGCGCGTGAAGGGTTTAATGGCATGGTTAATAAGGCGCTGCGCAGTCGCGGTAAAACCATCGCGCCCGCCAGACTGAATCGCCTGACGGCACTCTTTATGCTGCTGACCACCTGGGGGGTGGCGACGCTGGACCCGAATATTCTCGGCATGATTGAGACGCTGGGAGGACCGGTTATTGCCATGATCCTGTTCCTGATGCCGATGTATGCCATCCAGAAAGTGCCCGCGATGCGGAAGTACAGCGGTCACATCAGCAACCTGTTTGTGGTGCTGATTGGGCTGATTGCTATCTCTGCGATCTTTTATTCGCTGGTGAAGTAACCCTGAGTGCAACAGGCGCATCTCACTACCCTTGAGATGCGCCTGCCAGTCTGTCTGTCGCTCGCCATTCTCTCTGTGACTCCAGCTATTCAGCCATATCGTCCCCGTGATTTCAGCCTGCAGTTGCCTCATAAACCCTCTCTGTCAGTAGCATCTGGTCAGCAATTCTTACATTTGTTACTTATTCGCATGGTAGAGTAAACGCGAATAATTATTATTCCTTTAAGGGACAGGAGAACAATGAAAATCGGGATAGCTGCAGCCACCACACTTTTACTCTCAACCGCCTGTGCGGCCACCACCTACCCGGTCACAGTGACCGATATGGATGGACAGAAAATTACGCTGCAGAAAGAGCCGCAGCATGTGATTTTGCAGGATGGGCGCGATGTGATGGCGCTGGCATTGCTGGATCGTCAGGATCCGTTTAAGCGGGTCGTTGCCTGGAACAACCTGCCGAAAAAGCAGGACACCCAGACCTGGGACCTGCTGAAGCAGCGCTGGCCGCAGGCGGCCTCGATTGTGGATATGGGCTTTAACGATCAGGGACAGGTCAATCTGGAGAGCGTACTGGCGAAGCAGCCCGATCTGATGATTGCGCAACTGCGTGCCAAACCGGCCCTGACGCAGTCAGGCGTTCTGGCTACCCTGAAAAATCTGCATATCCCGGTGCTGTTCCTGGATGATGAACTCCATCCGAAAGAGAACACCCTGAAGAGCGTGAAAGTGCTGGGCACGGTTCTGAATCGCGAAGCCGAAGCAAAAGACTACGCCGATTTTTACCAGCAGCGCTGGGAGATGCTTCAGCAGAAGATTGCGCAGGTGCAGCACAAGCCGACGGTGTTTATCGAGCCGATTGCCGGTAACAGCGACAACTGCTGCTTTACCCACGGTCATAACGGCTGGGGTGCGCTGGTAGAAGCGGTCGGTGGAAAAAATATCGGCTCCGCGTTGCTGCCCGGCAGTTCAGGTTTTGTCTCGCTGGAGAAAATTATCGCCATGAAGCCAGACGTCTACATCATGACCGGCTCTAAACGCCCGAACAGCAACGTGCTGCCGTTTGGTTATAGTGCCAGTCAGGCCGACGTGACCGCCACGTTTAACCGCCTGCAGAGCCGCACCGGTCTGGAGCAGATCGAACCGGTGAAACAGAAGCGGGTGTATGGGGTTTACCATCATTTCTACAATCACCCTTACAACATCATTGGCATGGAAATCCTGGCAAAAGATCTCTATCCGGATGTGTTCCGCGATCTCGATCCGACGGCTGATTACCATCACATCGTGACGCACTTTACCGGGCTGCCGGATGCGCCAGTGATCCTCAGCACGCCATAATGCGTCTTGACCGGTCAGCCTGATGCGTCATTCTCAGGCTGGCCGTTAAATCTGGATTTCGTCAGGAATGTTGTCCGGAAATGACCGCTGTTAAGAAAGCGCTAAGTAAGCGTAATAGTGTGTAAGTAACCGGATTTTAAGACATTTACACATGTTTCCCGCCACGATTATTGCCATGATGCCGATCAACGGTGCCTGAACAGCCGTTAATTTCGGAGGCAGTATCATGAAAAAAACAACACTCACACTTATCGCTTCACTTTTGGCATGCAGCACACTCTTTTCTCAGGCCTCACGAGCAGATGATCATGATGATGGACAGCGTATGCCGGTGCCACATCACAATGATCATCGTTCTGACAGTCGCGGTCCTGACCAGAATCGTGGCCGCGACAACGGCCGTCATGACATGGGTAATCATCGCCCGGATCAGGATAACAACCGCCGTGGCAGAGACGCCCGCAATGACCGCGACCATTTTGCCTGGCAGGGGCACGACTTCCGTCGTGGCCATCCTGTTCCGCCAGCGTATCGCGGCGATTCTTACCGTGTAGCCGACTGGCATGAACGTGGTCTGCGTGAACCACCGCGTGGTTATCACTGGGCAAACTTCGACGGTAACTATGTGCTGATTGCCGCCGCGACCGGGGTGATTACCGCACTGGTGCTGAACAGTGCCCTGAACTGATCCCCAGGGATGGCTGCGGCCATCCCTCTTTCTTTCCGTTTTGCTGCGCCAGCGGCTATCCTGAGACTCCACTCTGAAATTTCCTGTGTAAGGAGTCATGATGACGACGGTTAAGATGGTTGCGGTAGATATGGATGGCACGTTTCTGGACGATAACAAGCAGTACAATCGTTCCCGCTTTCTCGACTGCTATCAGCAACTCACCGCCCGTGATATCAAATTTGTGGTGGCCAGCGGCAATCAGTATTACCAGCTCAAATCCTTCTTCCCGGAGATCGCCAGCGATATCGCCTTTGTGGCGGAGAACGGCGCATGGATTATTGATCGTGATGAGGAGCTGTTTTGCGGTGCCTTTGAACGGCGCGATGTGGACGCGGTTATCGACACCCTGCAAAACGGCAACTATCCGGGCCTGCGTTACCTGCTGTGTGGACGTGACAGCGCGTATTACTTCGAGGGCATGGAAGAGACCTGGCTTAAGAAGATGCGCCACTACTGTCACCGGCTGAAGCCGATTCATCATCTGAATGAGGTGCAGGATGACCGGCTGTTTAAGTTCGCGCTCAATCTTTCTGACGACTACATCGAGCCACTGATGGCGGATATTGAGCGACTGCATCAGGGGCGTGTGGCAGCGACCTCAAGCGGTCATGGTTCGGTTGATTTGATCGTGCCGGGAAATCATAAGGCGCACGGGCTGGATCTGCTGGCTCAACGCTGGGGAATTACGCACGACCAGGTGCTGGCCTTCGGCGATGGCGGCAACGACCTGGAGATGCTGAAACAATCCGGCTTCAGTTTTGCCATGGGTAACGCGCCTGAGCGGGTGAAGCAAACGGCGCGCTTTGAAGCGCCCTCGAACAACGAGCAGGGCGTGCTGCAGGTGATTGAACAGATGCTGGCAGGCGAGGGGCCTTTTGCTGCCATACAGGCCTAGCTGTCAGGCTCGGAATCCGGACGTAACAGTATTCTTCTGAGGTGATGCCTGACCTGCCAGGGCTGGCAGGTCAGGATTTCCACGACAGAGAAGGCGGGCAGTGCGTTGATCACGCTGTGATGTGCCAGGCCTGCGCGATCATCATCTGCATCTGTTCGCGGCTGTAATTCACCAGCGAATTTTTACTGTTGGCTCGTGCCAGAATCCACTCTGCCTCGGCCTGGCTCAGCGAGGGGCCTTCCTGCCAGAACGGGGTGATCGCCTGCTGCTGCAGCCATTGCTTCAGAAACTGTGCTGGTGAGTCTGTGGCTGTGCTGAAGAGCTGTGGGTGTAGCTCCGCCATCAGCTTACGTTGCAGCGGATGATCGCTGTCGGATAGCAGATCCAGAAACGGAAACAGCAGACGCCCGCACACTTCACCGTGATGGAACGGTTTTATCGCGCCCAGTTCGCCTGCAATACCGTGGATCACTCCGAGACCCGCACTGCTGAGACTGACACCCCCCAGCCAGGACGCCATCATCATCGCCTCGCGTGCCGCATCACCCGTCGTATCCTCACGATTCAATGCAGGCCAGGCCTGTATAAACTGACGCAGACCGGTCAGCGCCAGCTGCCGGGTGAAGAGGTTACCTTTGCTGGAAAGATACGCTTCAAACAGGTGGGTAAACGCATCAATTCCGCAGGTCGCCAGCACCCGGTCAGGCGCGCCTTTCAGCAAATCCGGGTCAAGAATCGCCACCTCCGGCACAAAGACCGGATGACGCAGCGAGGCTTTGATCTGGATATCCTGCTGATCTGTCACCACCGCATTTTGCGTGACTTCACTGCCGGTCCCGGCGGTGGTCGGGACAGCAATCAGCGGCAGCGTGATGGGCTGAACGGCGCTATCGCCCACTTTTTCCAGATAACGGGCGGTGGGCAACGGGTGCTGAATCATCGCGCTAAACGCTTTCGCTGCATCCAGGACGCTCCCTCCGCCAATCGCCACTACCCGATCGACATGACCGCGCCAGCGCGCCACCCAGCTATCGATCTCGGCAGGCGAGGCTTCATGGCTGACAATTTCATAGCCAATAATGTGATTGTTGAGTCCGGCTTTCAGCCGGGCATAGGCCGGTCCCTGCAGGAAAGATTGTCCGCAAAACAGCAGGGTAGGCTGTGACCGGGCGGCCAGCAGCGGCACCAGTTTATCCAGGCTGCCCCGGCCAAAGAGGGTTCGTTGATTACTGTACAGCTCACTCAGGTTCTCACTCACCAGCACATCCTTTTTACATTTCGCTAAAATCTGAGTGTAACGAAAAGCGCGGCGTCGACACTGGCAAACTTTCTGATAACGCATTGGCAAAAAGTTGATCACCTTCGCAAAACAGAAATTCACCGTCAGCGGGGTGGTGCTTTCCTGCGGATGTTACCCTTAACATGTTATCGGTAACAGCATTTGTCGGGATGTGTAAACATCTTACATCTGCACTGTTTTGTCGCCCTACGGGGATCATGATAATAAATCGACACTGAATTCCGTTCGGTGCACAAGGTGGAGAAAAGCTATGCCATTACTCTATGTGGCGATCGGCGTCGCGCTACTGCTGCTGCTGATGATTCGCTTTAAGCTCAATGGATTTATCGCGCTGATTTTAGTGGCGCTGGCCGTCGGCGTGATGCAGGGCATGCCGGTCAATAAAGTCATTACCTCAATCAAAGCGGGCGTGGGTGGCACACTGGGCAGCCTGGCGCTGATCATGGGCTTTGGGGCCATGCTCGGTAAGTTGCTGGCCGACTGCGGTGGCGCGCAGCGTATTGCCACTACCCTGATTGAAAAATTCGGTACGAAACATATTCAGTGGGCGCTGGTGCTGACCGGTTTCATTGTCGGATTTGCGCTGTTCTACGAAGTCGGCTTTGTGCTGATGCTGCCGCTGGTGTTCAGCGTGGCGGCATCGGCGCGCGTACCGCTGCTCTACGTCGGGGTGCCGATGGCGGCTGCTTTGTCCGTGACGCATGGTTTTCTTCCGCCGCATCCCGGTCCGACCGCTATCGCCACGCTGTTTAATGCTGACATGGGGAAAACGCTGCTGTTTGGTACGCTGCTGGGTATCCCAACGGTCATTCTGGCGGGCCCGGTTTACGCCCGTTTCCTGAAAAACATCGATAAACCGATTCCACAGGGGCTTTATAACCCGAAAACCTTCACCGAAGCGGAAATGCCAGGTTTTGGTGTCAGCGTCTGGACGGCATTGGTGCCAGTGGTGTTGATGGCACTGCGTGCCGTGGCGGAGATGCTGTTGCCTAAAGGCCATGCGCTGCTGCCTTACGCAGAGTTCTTTGGCGATCCGGTGATGGCAACCCTGATTGCCGTGCTGATTGCGATTTTCACATTTGGACTGAATCGCGGCCGCACGATGGATCAGGTGATGGATACTCTGACCGACTCAATCAAAATCATCGCTATGATGTTGTTGATTATCGGCGGTGGCGGGGCCTTCAAACAGGTGCTGGTCGATAGCGGTGTGGATAAATATATTGCCAGCATGATGCACTCGACTCAGCTGTCTCCCATCTTTATGGCCTGGTCGATTGCCGCAGTGCTGCGTATTGCCCTGGGTTCTGCCACGGTAGCAGCGATTACCGCCGGGGGCATCGTGGCACCGCTGATTGTCACCAGTGGCGCGAGCCCGGAACTGATGGTGATCGCCGTAGGGTCTGGCAGCGTGATCTTCTCACACGTTAATGACCCAGGCTTCTGGCTGTTCAAAGAGTATTTCAATCTGACCATTGGTGAAACCATCCGCTCATGGTCGGCTTTGGAGACCATTATTTCGGTCTGTGGTCTGGTGGGGTGTCTGCTGCTCTCCTGGGTGATCTAACCTCTGGCCGCTGGCAATCCTGTCAGCGGCTCTCTGCTTTTGCCTCGGGTGTCGCTTTCAACATAAAAAGGGCCGCATGTGCGGCCCAGCCTGTCACATCAATCTGACGTCTTAGTGAGGCGGCTCAAAACCGGCTTTCACCATCTGTTCCCGCAGCGCGTGCGCAATGTCACGGTTGCCGCCGGTGACGGGGTAGATAACGTTATTCACCACATCATCAAGGTAGTGCTCGTCAAACTCCTGCATAGAGAGCTGCGTGCCGCCTTCATCGTTGATAGCGAAAGAACCTTTAATGTGGTTACCACTGTTTTTGGCCTTAAGGCTGTAACGGCCCATGCTGGTATTAATCGTGCTCATAAGATCTCCTCGCGACTCATTCCAATCTCATCACTATTGAGGCCTGCCTTGCCGCATAAATTTTAGCCAGGAGTGGGGTGTAAAACGAACAAAGAGGGAGGGTAAAATTGGGGGTTGCGATCGCTGTCTCAGAAAGTAAATAAAGAGCAGGATTGATGAACTTTTGACCAGTTAAAACATGAGTGAAGCGGCACGATAAATATTCCTGTCTATACTGCCTACAGGAAACGTGTCTAATCAGTGAGGGAAAAAGGAAATGAAAATTATTCTGTGGATTATTGCGATTATCTTTATCGTCGGCCTGCTGACCCTGACAGGGGTGTTCAAACTGATTTTTTGATTTCTGTTTAAGCTTCAGCGACAGCGGGCACCTAATCAGGTGCCCGAACTGTTTTCTGGCTGGCCAGAAGACAGTGTGTAATGGGATCCATCGACGTACCGGGCAACAGATCCTGGGAATCCAGTCGTTTTTTACAGCTTGCACAGCGGGCACCATGGACGTTGGGCTGGCCCTCACGGTAATCCGTAAAAAAGAACCGGGCGCTTCCACACTGACTGCAGCGTATCTTCATCACCATCCTTTTTCTTACCCTCCTTTAATCCTGCATTAACAGATTGTCCGTCCCGGACCGCTTAAGCGGATGTTATCTATTGCCAGGAAATACTATTTCACACGGCGTTCAGAAAAGTAGTTTCTTATGACGTTGATTGTTTGTTGCCAAATGCGAATCCGTTCCCTAAAAAGCACTTCATTGATCCTGATCAATGTTTCTCTCGTACTGGCTAAATTATCTGCGAATAGCCTGCTCTGGCTGGGGTGGATGGCAAAGCAGGCGCATTTTTGTGGGGGGCAGGAGCGGGTAGTGCGCTGAGAAATTGACGCTTCTCCGGTTATTAAAGCATCAGACAGATGAGGCCTGGCCACGGCAGTAGAAAAACCGGCTCTTAGCGAAGAGATATTCGGCCCACCGCACGGCAAAAAAAAGGCGTTTCAAGGACGGAATTGTTAGTAAGAACAGGAATAAGTCTTAGTAAGATTTTTCTTTTTAACGTCAATGACGTAACGATTTAAACCTGAAAAGTTTCGCCTTTCCAGCGGGTTAGCTGCAGGTGTACGCTCTGCGCCTGATACCTGCTGAAGTAAGTTACGCAAGTCCAAAAGCAGGAAAGTGTGATGGATGCACAGAAAGTCGATATTTATCACTTTTTCATCAAATCATGCTGGACAAATCCTTCAGCAATTGCTGTACTAGACCCCGACACAGTTTAGTGTCCATTTTTCATGTAAAGGTAATATAGATGTCTAAGATCAAAGGTAACGTTAAGTGGTTTAATGAATCTAAAGGATTCGGTTTCATTA
>Ga0308162_1000595_pt1 | contig 35834 bp, 48 predicted proteins | sample PhySR2_FD_201370 | JGI IMG/M metagenome (GOLD analysis project Ga0308162, IMG submission 201370) | Phyllosphere microbial communities from UC Gill Tract Community Farm, Albany, California, United States - DLSLS.R2 | ecosystem: Host-associated > Plants > Phyllosphere > Unclassified | place: USA... | reverse complement strand
AAGCCACAAAAGAAGATTGGTCTCAGCTCGCTCAGCTTGCGAAGACGTCTGTTGGCTATCTGGATCAGATTGCATATGGATATCGACGCGCTTCACCCCAGATGGCTGAGAGCATTGAGAAAGGCACCAAAATCTTCAAGCGATTTAAAGCAGTATCCAAAGAAAAACTGGTTTTCGCTGAACTGAAAACCAAAGCAGCTTAAGTAACACCGCTCTTTATCAATCTGACCGCTCACCTGTTGCAGGCGGGCAAAACCCAAGTGACTGGCTCACCGCAATGTCACGCAACCAATTCAACACGGAGAAGTATCTGTTATGGAAGCTGCAAAGTACCGCAAAAAAGCGTCTCGCATTGAGTCGCAACTGTTAGGGAAGTTGGCCGTGATGGGCCAGACAAAGTTCGCAAAGCTGATGGGCATACCTGATTGCAAGGTGACCCGGATGAAAGAGGGCTTCTTCAGTCAGGCCGCTATGGCGATGGCAATTCTGGAGTATGGGGTAGACGACACGGAAATAGTCGAACTGGCGCGGAGATTTGCTGACGCGCTTACAAAGAAAAAGCCACCTGCTGTAACAGATGGCTCTCAAATCACAATCGAATTCTGACAATCGACGGAGTTAATAATGCCAGGACTAACTGGATATGTAAACAGTAAAGGGGGCAGTTATGGCAACTGCTGAACTTTTAGACTTCAACGCAGCTCGCAAGCTCAGGAGCGCAAGGATGGAAAACCAAAAGCAGGGGCACTTTGCACTGTTCAGGAGTCTTCTGTCCAAGGATTGGGCCAAAGATACTGCCAAGCTGGCAATGTGGATTCGGCTTATCGGTGAGGCTTCCTACAGACCACGCACAGTAGAGTTTTCCGGCAAAGAGTGGAATCTACAACCCGGCGAACTGGTGACCACAGCGGCGATTATGGGGCGCAAATTGCGTGATCAGGACGGTCATGAGAAGAGTCCGCAGGCGGTGACCCGGATGATTAATTTCTTCGCCAGAGAAGGGATGATCACCACCAAAGGAACGCGCTTCGGAACGGTGATCACCATCACGAATTATGCCGAATATCAGGCCATTTCACCCGATGAACCTCGCGAAAGACCATCCGATAACAACAAACCCAGTTCTGGCGCGGCTTTGAGTGCCATACCCGATGAACCATCCGAAGAACCAACCGGTGAACAGAACAAGAAGTTACTAGAACAAGAATTAAATAATAACTACCCCCATACCCCCAAAGGGGGCCGGGATGGCGATCAGGTTTCACCTGAAAAGCGAAAGGCAGAGCGCATCGATTACGACTCATACCTGGTAGCTTACAACGAGGAAGTTGGTGATCGGCTGCCACATGCCGTCGCTGCAAACGAAGCCCGCAAACGTCGCATCAAGAAATTAATCCCCCAACTGAAAACGCCTAACGTAGCCGGATTCCGGTCATACGTCCGGGCGTTTGTCTGTCAGGCCAAGCCGTTTTACTTCGGCGCCAATGACACTGGCTGGTCAGCAGATCTCGATTACCTGCTCAGGGATGCAACGCTGACAGGCGTCAGGGAAGGCAAGTTTGCAGACCACAAGGAGCCAGCATGATTAACACAGATATCGAAGCCAGTGTAATCGGAGGCTTGCTGATTGGCGGATATACGCCTGATGCGAGTGACGTGATCGCCACGCTGGACGACAGCGCATTCAGCGTTGAGCTGTACCGTCGCGCATTTGGTGAGATTAAGCGCCAGGCGAAACAGCGAGGACTGATTGACGGCATGATGGTTGCGGAAGCCATGGGTAATGACTACGTCGCTCACATCATGGAAACCACCCGCAAATGCCCATCAGCAGCAAACCTGAAAGGCTATGCACGCGTTGTGGCTGACTATCACAAGGTGCGCCGGTTTACCGAGCTGATGGACGCTGGAAAGCGCGAGATATCTTCGGCCGGTAATCATGAGTTAGCGCTCAACGCCATCAACCAGTTCATGGCGTCGCTGACCGACATTGACCGCCCCGGAGATGAAATCAGGCCGATGCACATCCGTGACGTTCTCGACGGGTATCAGGAGCTGCTGGAGAAGCGCGTTCGACAGGGTGAAGAATCCGACACGCTGAAGACCGGCATTCCAGAGCTTGACCAGATTACTGGCGGCATCAACCCGGTTGACCTGGTGATCGTCGCGGCACGTCCGGGCATGGGTAAAACGGAATTTGCACTCAGAGTGGCAGAAGGTGTTGGCCGGCAGCAGCTACCCGGCAGCAAAGATAATCGCGGCGTGCTGATTTTCAGTATGGAGATGGACGCTAACCAGATTATCGAACGTCAGTTGGCAGGCGCTGGAAACCTTCCCGTATCGTCGCTGCGTAACCCGGCGAAGATGGACGACGAAGGCTGGGCGAAAGTTACGCTGGGCATGAAGCGACTTCTGGATCTGGATGTGTGGATTGTCGATGCCAGCAAGATGAACGTTGAGCAAATCCGGGCCATTGCAGAACGCCACAAGCGCAACCATCCGGCGCTGTCTCTCATCCTTGTCGACTACCTTGGGCTGATTGATAAGCCAAAGGCAGATCGCAACGATCTCGCTATCGCGCACATATCCGGAAGCCTGAAGCGCATGGCGAAAGACCTGAAGACGCCTGTCATGTCACTGAGTCAGTTATCGCGTGACGTTGAGAAGCGCCCGAAAGGTCAGCGCCGCCCGACAAACGCAGACCTACGTGACTCAGGAAGCATTGAGCAGGACGCCGACAGCATCATCATGCTCTACCGCGAAGCCGTTTACGACGAAGAATCACCGGCTGCAAAACTGGCAGAAATCATCGTCACCAAGAACCGCTTCGGTCAACTCGGCACGGTCTATCAAGCTTTCAACAACGGTCATTTCCAGCCAACCGATCAGGAAGAGGCCGCCAGATTGTGCCGCGCCAAGCCTGAGCAACCTCAACAGCAATCACGCCGCTACAACAAAGGGGCTGACGTATGAATTTAACCTATGAAGACTCACACGTAATCGCATCGTATTACGTTGCCGATCACCCCAATCACCGTGGCCCGGTAATCATCGATCTCGAAAATCTTGAAGAGCTGCACATGCGTAGCGCAGCATCGCACGTTCACCTCGCACTGCTGTTTGCATCCGGCAAGCTTTTCTCTGGCAAGAGGGCTGCACAATGACGGTAGTTATTCACGGATTAGGCAGAGCACAGATGGTTTCGCATGTGTTCAACAAGAAATCACCAGTTGCCAGCGCTATAACCACAATCCTAGTCAAAGGTGAGATGGCGGCCGAGCGCGATTCCCGTTCCGACAAAGGCGGCAAGAGCAAAACTAAGGGTTGAGGTGGATTTTGAAAAAATCTGAACGAGAAGAACAAATTGTCGAACTTATGACGCTTACGCAGCGCCTCAACGAATGGACCTTGCGGATGCAGCTAAAGCGCATTCAGGAAGCCAGTAAGCCTAAAAAGGTGAACACCCATGACTAACGCTATGGAGTTAGTGCAAAAACTCAAGTCAGCAGCGCAGGAAGAAATCATGTGCCGCGAAGCCTCTGACGCATCAGACGCATGGCAGGACTTAGCCAGCCCGGAGAATATTCTGGCGCTGATTGAGATTGCCCTGCCAGCACTGGCGCGGCAGACGAAGATTGAGTGCCCGTTCCCTTGTGGTTGGAAAGAGCTTTTACGGATATCCATGAGTGATGGAGCATTTCTTGCTAGAGACCTTATTGAGGGGGTAGACGTTAAGCATCTTCATCGCCATGCCGCCCTGAGGAACACCGACCGACTAGTGAAAGTGATAACTGCAATCCTCAATGTGCAGGAAGTGAAATCACCACCACAGCCCACAACGGACACCTACCGGCAGATTGAAAATGATGGCTGGATTGAGCTAGGAGAAGGGGCAATACCTGTCCACCCTGAAACTTTGGTTGAAATTAAAATGCGCAATGGCGCAACTGATGGCCCAAGAAAAGCAACAGGATTTTTATGGTACAGAGGTAATGCCGTCAGGGATGAAATGGATTGCGACATCATCGCCTATCGGGTGATTGAGAATGATGGGAGGGAGGGATGAGCGACTTAGCATTGGCGCTACTGGTTGTCGCCCCACTCGGTCTATATCAGCTTCACAGCGAGGGAAAGCTGAACATCCGGGGCATACTGATTGAGCCGCTAATGACGATTGTGAATCTGTTCAGGGGAGATAAGCGCCAATGAACCAGTTCACCAACCATCAAACCAGCGGCGATGATTGCCGTGAAAGTGGAGAGGGGGAAACCAAAGTGGAGCATGACTTGAAAATTCTAACAGAGCACTTCTCACCAGTTGATGCTGGCATCAAACGAGCGGAGCTTCGAAAAAACGACCGGAACTACCAGCAGGGTGACATTCTCAACCTTTGCGAGTGGGACGGACACAACTTCACGGGCAGATTCGCAATCAGGCTCATTTCACATGTCGCGGATGTATCTGCTTACCTACCTGGATATGTGCTGCTTAGCATGAAAGATCCAGAGCCGGCACATGATGACTTAATGTGGTTAATCAGATGAGCAACGTAATCCCACTCCGTCCTGACCCACTCCGCCAAGCCTACGAAGCAAACGACAAACTAAACGACACGAAACTGACGCCAGAGCAACAGCAACTGGTCGACAGCATTGCGTCATATCTGGAGAAAGCTATCGAGGAAAGTCATGCAAATCGAGCTGATAAAATCGGCCGGGGGGATATTCACCCCAGCGCTTGATAGTGACATACGGCGCCTTACCCGCTTCAAAAATGGCGAGCAGTACACCGCCGAAATCAAATTAACCCGCAACCCCGCATTTCACCGCAAGGCCTTCGCATTCTTCAATTTCTGCTTTCAGCACTGGGCTGCTGACCGGGCAGGGCTTGAGCATGCCGATGAAACCACGCAGTTCAACCGGTTCCGCAAAGACCTGACCATTCTGGCAGGCCATTACGACATGGTGACGAACATCCGCGGCGAGGTGAGGGCAGAAGCAAAGAGCCTGGCTTACAGCAACATGGAGCAGGAAGAGTTTGAGCGCTGTTATTCATCCCTGATTAACGCCGCCATCAAACACGTCTTCGCCGGCACCAAAGACCAGAACATCATCAACCAGCTTTATTCCTACTTCTAGGAGCACAGCATGAACGGAAAACCATTCACAGATGCAGAGATTAGAACCATAAAACGCATGGCGCCTAATCACACCGCATCAGAAATTGCCAAGAAGCTAAACCGACCTGCGTCGAGTGTTCACAACGCTATCACCCGCCGAAATTTAGACATCAGCAAGAACGAGTATCACCAGGTTAAAACCAGCGAAATAAAGCTAATTGCCGAACTATCTCTGCAAGAGATGTCGGCATCAGAGATGGCTGTAATCGCCAATATCCCCGCGCGGCGTTGCAATTACATCAGGGCGAAATACCTATGAGCAGACAGCGTAAATCACCCACTCAAATCTGCATCGACCACCTGATATTCCAGCCTACCCGCCGCACAAGAACAAAACGCAAACCCATACCGCCAGCCAGCGAGGTGAAGACATTCGATTACACCTACGGATTGCTGCGAGCCAAATGGAATCGTATGAGGCTGACAAGATGACAGCGTATTACAACGAAATCGACCCATACGCCGCCCAATGGCTACGCAACTTAATTGAAGCAGGACACATCGCCGCCGGCGTTGTTGATGAAAGGAGTATTGAGGATGTTACACCCGGAGATTTGCGAGGCTTCACACAGTGTCACTTCTTCGCTGGAATTGGCGTCTGGAGTTACGCGCTCCGCCAGTCAGGATGGAGTGACGATCGCCCTGTCTGGACAGGAAGCTGCCCATGCCAACCTTTCAGCAACGCAGGCAAAAGCGCTGGGTTTGATGACGAGCGGCACCTATGGCCAGCTCTCTTCCACCTCGCAGAAAAGTGCAAGCCTGACGTCATCTTTGGTGAACAGGTTGCGAGTCAAGACGGACTCACTTGGCTCGACCTTGTACAAACTGACCTGGAAGCAGCGGGCTACGCCGTTGGGGCTGTCGATACCTGCGCTGCGGGCTTTGGCGCTCCCCATATCAGACAGCGTCTTTACTGGGTGGCCGACGGTTCGTACATGCAAGACGGGGCACACCAAGGGCAACCCAAAGCGCGCACTGAAACATCGATCACGACTGGAGGACGCCATTTTTCTGCTTCTGCACAGCCAGGAAAGACAAACGGCTTCTGGTCAGATTGTGAGTGGTTGCGTGGGGCTGACGGACGACTCTACCCAGTTGGCCCCGGAGCATTGCCGCTGGTTGATGGGGCTACCAGGCGAGTGGGCAGAATCAGCGCCTACGGAAACGGCCTAGTAACAGGTAACGCGATTGGTTTTATCCAATCATTCATGGAGGTCAAAGATGCCGCGTGAACGCTGCCACCGCTGCCACACCATCCTAACCAGTGAAGATAAGCATCACTACTCCATCAGCTGCGAAACCTGCGACTGCGACATGCAATGGGAAGAGTATGAGCAACACAACCCCATCAAATCAGCCTACTGGCGCTGGCGAGCTATCTGCTTTGGTGTGCGTGTTCTGCGCCATTACCCTGGCCGATTGCGAGACCTATTGCTGCACAGACTGCGCCGACCATCTACTGGAAGCCGATCCCAATTTCGACATGACAGGAGACGATGATGGCTAAAGGTATCAAGCCAAAACCGCCGAAGCCGAAGAAATGCAAATGCTGCCCTGATAAGTTTATACCCCGCAATAGCCTTCAAACCGTCTGCTCACCCAAATGTGCAATCCAACTCGCTAACCAAATCACTGAGCGTAAACAAAAGCGCCAGGCGAAAGAGGAGCGCGCGGCATGGAACCAGCGGAAAGCAGATGCAAAGCCATTAAGCCACTGGACAAAGCTGGCTCAGCAGGCCTTCAACGAGTTCATCAGAACCCGTGACGCGGATGATTGCTGTATCAGCTGCGGCCGTATGCATCAAGGCCAATGGCACGCAGGGCACTTCAGAACGGTAAAGGCTTCTCCAGAAACCCGCTTCGATGAAGACGGATGTCACAAACAGTGCATGCCTTGCAACCACCACCTCAGCGGAAACATCCCCGGATATAAGCCGAACCTGATTGCCAAAATCGGGCAGGCAGCTTTTGACCGCCTGATGGGCCCGCACGAGCTGAAAAAGTGGACGCGTGAAGAGCTGCAGGAGCTGGCGGCGCATTACCGGCAGAAAACCAGAGAGCTGAATAAGCGAAGAGAGGCAGCATGAACTGGGATGTGGTTTTCATCATTGCCGCATGGGGAACACTTTTGTTTGTTTGGATGCCCAGAAAGAACATGCAGCATCGAAAGCGAATGAGGTCACTACGTGCAATGAACAAAGGCTATCGCTTCATGAAGAAGTACAAAGCGATTAGAGCATTAACCGGGAGACCATCATGACCGACTACCTCAGACAGAAGTGGCTCAGGCTACGCATCATGAAGATGCGCGGCATGGCGGAGATAAATTACCGGATCATAAAACTTGAACTGAAATTGAGAGGTGCGCGTTATGGGGCTTGAAGCGACAGTGAAGTACCATTTTCCGAAGGGCCAGAACTTCAGCGGGACAGCACCACAGACTTCACCAGACACGCTTACCGGCACTGATTACATCGCAGCTATGGGAATGGCTCTGAGTATCGCACCACTTGGCTACAGCGCTTTCATGGGGAAGGTAGGAGTAAGTGAGAACGACGCCGCACGCGCCGTATCCCTGTTAACTGATTATGCACTTCAAACCTGCGATAAGGTTCCAGCCTTACGCAAACTCGACACTGATATTAAACCAGCCGTTATGCAAACTCTCGCAACTTATGCCTACATGGATTATTGCCAGAGCGCGTCCAGTAAGAAACCGTGCAAGTGCTGCAAGGCTACTGGCTTTATTGAAGTGGAAGTTTTCACCACGAAGTCGCGGTTTGGCACGCAAAGACCTGGGGTAGTAACGGAGATTAAGCGCCTTGATGAATCGCTGGCAGAGAATACCAGCTATCAGGTGCGAGACGTGGAGCGCGTGGTTTGCCCTGAGTGCAAAGGTAAGTGTGTTGTGTCATCAGCGTGCCGTGATTGCAAAGGGCGCGGCAGGGCAGTGATGAAAGCGGAGACTGAGCGGCAAGGTGTGCCGGTAGTGGGTGATTGCAGTCGATGCTGTGGGCGAGGCTTTGAGCGAATTCCGGCAGTAGAAGCATATAGAGCCGTCAGCGCTTTAACTGACAGCATCAGCCTGGCAACATGGGATCGGAGTGGCAAGCCGTTCTATGACCAACTTATAGGCAAGTTAGAAGTTGAGGAATCATGGGCTAACGCCGCGCTGAATAAAGTGACTGCATAGCGCAATAGGAAATGGCCCATTATTTCATCATGAGCTATTTACTTTTCAGGAAGCTGGGGGTATGATTCCCAACAGTTGAAGTTGCGCATTGATGTTTGCAGGGTGAGAGCAGCGACAATTTCCATCACAGTGAGATAGTTAAAGAGCCTCGTAGCCTCACCAGCTAGCGGGGCTTTTTTGCGATATTGACACCCGAAAAAAGTTTTTGTAAAAAGTGAATCGCCTGATGTGTATTGTTCTTTAGTCCAATCATTCATCTCGCATATCAGGCCGAAAGCCCCGTCTTAACCGATGGGGCTTTTTGTTTTTAAGCATCCTTCGTACAGCGGTTAAGTATCTCTGGCTTCCAACCAGATGACGCCGGTTCGAATCCGGCAGGATGCTCCACACATTACGCGTTATATGTGAGGCTCGCTCCACACATAAGCGGAGAGCTCCACATATAACGACTATCGAAATTCTGGCAGCCAGCTGGAATGCCCTGCGTATCCTAACGGAGCGCGGGAACCAAAGCCGCTAATGGGTCATGAGGATTCCGCGCTGGACGGTTCGAAACTGCGGCATCCAGCAACCAAATCTCAAAATCAGGCACGTTTGCGATTGCCTGAGATTAAAGGTCAGCCACAGAGCTGATCACCTCTTTCGCCTGTGCCAATCAACTTAAACATCCCTCGTTATCCTGTGTGGCATCGGGCGTCTTTTATGCATAAAAAATCCGCACTCAGGCGGATTCTTTCTTTTTGGATACCTAACGGCGCAAGGCGGAACTTCTTCTATCGACAAGTTGAAGTTTACCCGGGCTTGTCCTGTTCACCATTTAGACAATTCCTATTTGGACAAGTCCCCTATGCGGGGGTGGAAAGTGAAAAAAATGCCTTATAAATCCGATCCGGGCTTTATTGCCACGCTGATTGCGCTGGGCATGACTGTACTCGGCGCGGTGGCTGCATATGCCTACAAAGTTTTAAGTGGCGACGCCTTCAGCTGGCGCACGCTATGCCTGCAGCTAATCGTATCCATATTCGCTGGCTTCCTGATGATGCTGCTCGCTACCTACTGGGCGTGGCCGCAGGAAGTCACTGGCGCCATCTGCGGTATGGCTGGCTGGTCTGGCTCATCTCTTATCAAAGCACTTGAGAAGCGTTTCCTGCAAAAAGCTGCGGGTGATGCGGGAGTTGCCGAATGATTACCCGTGACCAGTTCAAAGCATCCGCCGGCATCACTGACGCACTGGCTGATAAGTGGTACCCGCATATCACTGCGGCAATGAAAGAATTCGGCATCGACACGCCAAAACGCCAGGCGTATTTCATCGGGCAAATCGGCACCGAGTCGAATGGCTTCACGCAGGTGAAAGAGAGCCTGAACTACAGCGTGGAAGGCCTCAAGATTTTCGGAACACGATTAACCGATGCGCAGCGCCAGCAGCTGGGCCGCAAGCCCGGTGAATCAGCATTGTCGCCAGAACGTCAGGCGGCGATCGCCAATCTCGTTTACGGCGGAAGGTACGGAAACAACCTGAACGGCGACGGCTGGAAGTTTCGCGGACGTGGTTTGAAGCAGGTGACTTTCCTCGCTAACTATCTTGCGTGTGGCAAGGCGCTAAATCTCCCACTGACAGATAACCCTGACTTACTCCTTCAGGATGCCAATGCGGCACGTTCTGCCGGTTGGTTCTGGAAGGCCAATAACTGCAATCAGTACGCAGACAGGGGTGATGTTGTCGGGCTAACTCGCGTCGTTAACGGCGGCAGCAACGGACTGGCAGATCGCAAGGAACGAACCCAACGTGCAGAGAGTGTGTTATGCCGAACCTAAACGCGCTGAAGATACTAATCCCGGTCATATTCACCGTCATCATTATCGGCTTCATTGCGAAGCTCGGGTATGACAACCAAAACCTCACTCAACGCAACGAGAAGCTGAGAACGCTGACCTCAGAGCTGTTGAGTAAGAATAACGATCTGGCTGCCACGATTAAAAACCTTGCCGACCGCATTGGTGAGCAGAACAGAATCGTCGCAACAGAAACCAAGCGCCGTGCAGCGGCAGAGATGAAACAGCAGGGGTTGCAGGATGAAGTTAAAGATGCGCTCCGCGACAGTAAGCCCAGCGTTATGCTTGTGCCTGATGATGTTGTTGAGCGGCTGCGCGAGCAAGCAGATTCAGTACGCAACGGTACCGACGCCACACCTGCCAATACCAGCAAGCCTGCTAAGTGAATGTCCGATACCTGACATCCCTAAGGGCATGACATACGGCGATAGCGTCCTCCTTAACTTTAAGCTGATTGATTATCTGGATGAGTGCAACGGCAAACTTAGAGCTATAAGCAAGATAGACCAAAACTGAGTGCACAATTTATGATCATTGCATTATGAGTAGTTGGAAAAGCACACCTACTTATGCATCATGGCCTTTCAACTATGGAGGGTGTTATGAATCAGCTTTTAAGAACATATTTAGTGGGTGAAGACCGTAAATATGAGCTGTACGGCGAAATTGATGCGGGTGACAGAGTAACCAAGGTTCTTGAGTATGCTTACCGCTCATTAGAACCAGAACAAAAAACAGCACATTGGGTGTGCCTTGGGTCAGTAGATATCAGTGAGTTTAAGGATAAAAACATGCACCCTTATCTTCACGGCATGAACGTCAAAAATAATGATATCGCTACAATCAGGCAGTTTTGTATTGAGCGATCTAAGAAATAAATAAGCCGCCTTCGGGCGGTTTTATTTTGTGCTGAAAACTGCATTCAGTGAGTTCACTTTTCAGCATAAACACAATGAATCATCGGTTGGCGATATCGCCATTGCCGAGGGTTATATCTATCCAATTAGCAGGAAATTCTATTATGGCGACCAAAGCTAAAACTGGCCGCCCTTCTGATTATCTACCAGAGGTGGCTGCTGACATCTGTTCACTGCTTGCTGATGGTGAAAGCCTGCGCAAAGTTTGCGAGCGTCCGGGCATGCCAAGCAAGACATCTGTCTTCCGTTGGTTAGCTGAACATAAAGAGTTTCGTGACCAGTACGCGACAGCAACCGAGACCCGCGCTGATGCCATCTTCGAAGAGATGTTTGAGATCGCAGACGATGCGACTGAAGAGTCCGCGGCCGTTGCTAAAGCCCGCCTGCGCATCGACACTCGCAAATGGGCATTAGCCCGAATGAACCCGAAGAAGTATGGCGACAAAGTCAGCCAGGAAATCGACCACAAATCGTCTGATGGCAGCATGGCGACCAAGCCAACGACAATCCAGCTTCTGCCTGTTGAGCCAAAAGCATGAGTGAAGAAGTTCAACTTCCGATTCCCGCGAAACTAGCGCCGCTGTTCACTGCAATCGGTAAACGTTATCGATGCTCACATGGTGGGCGTGGCAGCGCCAAGACGCGCACGTTTGCCCTGATGACTGCTGTTAAGGCGTATCAGGCAATGATGAACGGTGAGAGCGGCGTAATACTGTGCGCGCGTGAGTTCATGAACTCGCTTGAAGAATCGAGCATGCAGGAAGTTAAGCAGGCAATCCTGTCAGTATCGTGGCTGGCTTCGAACTTCGACATTGGTGAAAAATACATTCGCACCATCGACAAGACGGTGACGTACGTTTTCGCCGGGCTGCGTCATAACCTCGACAGCATCAAGTCGAAAGCACGCATCCTGTTGTGCTGGGTAGATGAAGCCGAATCTGTCAGTGAAATCGCCTGGCAGAAGCTGAGCCCGACAGTGCGTGAAGAAGGTTCAGAGATTTGGGTGACGTGGAACCCGGAGCGCGATGGTAGCGCCACGGATAAGCGGTTTCGAAAAGAAGCTGGTGACGACTGCGTAACGGTGGAGATGAATTACACCGACAACCCGTGGTTTCCCGACGTGCTGGAAGGTGAGCGCCTGAACGACCAGCGCCGTCTCGATCCGGCAACCTATGCATGGGTGTGGGAGGGTGCTTATCTCGAAAACTCCGATAAGCAGGTGCTGGCCGGTAAATACCGCATCGCTGAATTCTCCGATACGCTGTGGCAAGAAGCCGATCGCCTGTTCTTCGGTGCTGACTTTGGTTTCGCCAAAGACCCGAACACGCTCACCCGATCATTCATCCTGCACAACCGGCTTTACATCGAATACGAGGCATACGGTCAGCAAACCGAACTAGACCACATGCCCGCGCTTTACGACACGATTCCCGGCGCCCGTGAATGGCCTATCAAGGCCGACTCCGCGCGACCCGAAACAATCAGCTATCTCAAGCGTCAGGGCTTCAAAATATCAGCTGCTGAAAAATGGCAGGGTAGCGTTGAGGATGGCATTGCTCACCTTCGCGGCTTTGACGAAATCATCATCCACCCCCGCTGCAAAAACGTGGCTCGTGAAGCGCGTATGTGGTCGTACAAAACCGACCGCATCACTGGCGAGGTGCTGCCGAAATTGGCGGATGGTGATGAGCACTGCTGGGATGGCATTCGCTACGGTCTCGACGGCCACATTAAACGCAAAGCTCAGACGATGGGCATGATGATTCCAAAACGCCTGCAAGGCAGATAACCCACCGACGGACAAACCATGACTGACAAATTAACGCTAGCCGTCAATCACGCGCTGAATGACGTCAGGCTTGCCCGCGCGCGCGCCATGCTAATCAACCCCGGCATGGGATTGGATGCTAAGCGAGAAAGCGCTTGGTGCGAATACGGCTTTAAAGACGAACTGACGTTTGATGACCTGTACAAACTATACCGTCGCGGCGGTATCGCTCACGGCGCAGTAAATAAGCTGGTATCGAACTGCTGGAAAACGAATCCGCAGGTAATCGAGGGTGAGCAATCCGACGATTCACGCGAGTTAACCGCGTGGGAGAAGGCCAGTAATCAGGTCTTCACTCACCGATTCTGGCGAACCTTCGCCAAAGCCGACACACGTCGCCTTGTTGGTCGCTGGGCTGGCATCCTCCTGCACATCAGAGACAGTAAGAATTGGGACCAGCCTGTCATCAAAGGTAAGGCGCTGCAGAAGATTACGCCTGTGTGGGCCAGCGCATTGAAGGTTGGTAGCCGTGACAACAATGGCGCCATCACGATGTGGCAGTATAACGAATCGCTCTCTGACGGCAGCACGGCACAGCGCAACATTCATCCCGATCGCGTGCTGATTATCGGTGACATGTCCGATGATGAAATCGGATTCCTCGAGCCTGGTTATAACGCCTGCGTCAGCCTGGAGAAAGTCGAAGGTGGTTCGGGTGAGTCATTCCTGAAGAACGCCGCGCGACAGCTCAATATTAATTTCGATAAAGAAATCGACTTCAATAATCTGGCCTCGCTCTACGGCGTTAGCGTCAATGAGCTTCAGGCGCGGTTTGATGAGGTAGCCGTAGAAGTAAACCGTGGGAATGACACCACACTCACAACCCAAGGCGCGACTGTTACACCGCTGGTATCTGCCGTCGCTGACCCATCGCCAACGTATGACGTGAACCTGAAAACATTCAGCTCATCCGTAGACATGCCATCGCGCATAATCGTTGGCAACCAGTCAGGAGAGCGTGCCAGTACTGAAGACCAGATTTACTTCAATGGCCGCTGTCAGTCACGACGTGGCGACCTGTCGTTCGATATCGAGGATATGGTAGACAAGCTGACCTATCTGCAAATCATCAAGTCGGTCGGCAAGTTCAGCATTGTGTGGGATGAGCTCAACGAGCAGTCACCATCTGACAAGCTGGATAGTGCCACCAAGATGAGCAGCATCAATCAGACCTCGCTCGCGTCAGGTGAGCAGGTTTTCACGGTTGATGAAATCCGTGTTGCTGCAGGATATGAACCGGGCGGCGGCGAACCATTGCCGGAGATTGATGATGGCGAAGAGAACGAAAACGCCCAAACCGGCGATTCTACCCAGCAATAAGCAAGACCCGACCGGCATCGACCGGTTAGAGCGCAAGGCGATGAAGGATTTCGCCCGCCGCATGAAACTGATCGGCAAAGCCTACATCGCCGCTCTTGACCGTTTCCCTGCAACACTCGTTGTTAACGCCAGTTACGAATACCAGATCGACCCTTTGATTCTCACCATGACGCTCAATGATGCCAGCGTGCTTACGGACTCCGTTCTTCTTGAGGGAGACCAGAGCCACAACTGGTTCACTGAGACCTATGTTGAGGCGGCTGTAGTGCGCGGTACTGCGCAGGCATTCGCGAACCTTTCACAGCAGTCGGCAACCTACCTGGCTGACCGGCAATCACTTCAGTCGCTTCTGCTCAGCGAGCCATATCAGCGTCGAATGTCGCTGGTCTATGCGCGTGAGTTCGAAGAGATGAAAGGGCTGTCAGCCGAGACAAAGCGCAACATGGCTCGCGTGCTGACTGATGGGATGGGTCGCGGGCTGCATCCATCATTAGTGGCTCGCAATCTTAGAAATCAGGTAGGCATTGAATCGCGCAGGGCTAACACCATCGCTCGCACTGAGCTAACTACAGCGCTCCGCAGGGCCAGATGGGATGAGGCTGACGAAGCAAAGAAAAACCTCGGGCTGAATATCCGGCTCATGCACTACTCGGCATTAAGCCCAACAACGCGTCAATCCCATGCTGCCCGGCACTATCACATTTACACGGTGGAAGAGGTCAGGGCGTGGTACGCCACAGGAGCGAATGCGATCAACTGCAAGTGCTCGCAGGTCGAGGTGCTGGTCGATGCCAAAGGCAACCCGGTTAACTCGAAAGTTGTCGAGATGGCGCAGAAAGAATTCAGGCAGTGGAAATCACTCGCCGCAAACCAATCACATCACTGCTGCGGACATAAGCGCGCGGCTTAATCGAGAGATAACCATGACTATGCAGGTCAACGTCACCACAAAGGTGAACAGTCAGGCTATTCGCCGCGAAACGCATAACGGGCGTGCTCACCTGGTTCTGCCAAGTTACACGCTGCCGGCCAATGTTGTGATGAACGGCGGTCTGTATTCAGCTGCTGAAATCGACGCTCACTATCAGGGGCTGGAAGGCACATTGGCACCGCTTGGTCACCCTACCGTAGATGGACAGTTTGTTTCCGCATTCTCGCCTGAAGGTATCAACGCCGGTCACATCGGCGCATGGAACCGCAACGTCAAAAAATCCGGCAACCGCATTTACGCGGAGAAATGGGTCGATACCGTTGTTGCTAATCAAAGCGAAGGCGGTCGCGAGCTTCTGGAGCGCGTGGCAGCAATTGAGCGAGGCGAGGACGTTCCGCCGATTCATACCAGCGTCGCCGTATTCCTTGAGCAGCTGGAAGCCAACGAAGAGCAAAAGGCACAGGGTATCGAGTGGGTAGCGAAAATTAACGCTATGGACCACGACGCCATTCTGCTGCATGAGGTCGGGGCCGCACAGCCAGAGCAGGGTGTTGGCCTGATGGTTAACGCTGACCAGGCCAAATCACTCAAAGCTAACTCAGGGGCATTGGTTGGAGAATCCTATCGCGAGCGCGAGCGCCGAATCGAACAGGCTGCCCGAGACAAGTTTGTAACCGGCCCCGACGATTACGCGTGGATTGCAGACTTCACCGATTCGCAGGCGATCGTCATTCGCAATGGTGGCGACGCTCAGGTTTACGGCTATAGCAGCGACGGCGGAAAAATCACCTTCGATGATGCCGGTTCAAAAGTTGCTCGTCAGGAGTCATGGGTGGCAATCGCTGCCAACAAATTCAAATCACTATTCACTCCGCAGGAAGCTCCTGCAACAAACCACCAAACGGAGGGCGATATGCCTTTAACCAAAGAAGAACTGGAACAGATCGGCACTATCGTCAGCAGCGCTATTGCTGCGAACAACGAAGCGTCACTGAAGCCAATTACCGAAGCGCTATCAGGCATTCATGCGAATCAGAAAGCGCTCTCTGATGCTTTTACGGCTAACTCACGCGCCGAAGAACAGACCATGCGAGATGCAGTTAAAGCTGTGCATGGCGACATCATTGCCAATGCGCTGACAGGCGAAGCGCTGAAAGAGATGTTCAGCAAGCTTGGTGAAGCCACCCAGATCGGTGCAAACAGCGCCAAAAACCCACCTGTGACCGGCGCACCAGATCCGGTCGCATACTTTGGAGGTGCTGCGTAATGGCACGTTATCGTCGCGTTAACATCGACGGTCAGTCTCTGTACAAGACCGAAACCCGCGTCACCGCTGCAGCACTGCAGCCGGGTACCGCGGCAGTCATCAATGACGACAATGAGTTCGCGCAGGCTACCGCGCTGGCTGGTCGTCTCTACATCATCGACGTTGCTTACCATCAGGGCCTGAACATCACTGAGGCTGTGCCTGCGGGTGATTCTGCTGTGGGTAATTACGTCGAGGAAGGCCGTGAGCTCGCGCTGCGCTGCGTACCGGGAACCTATGAGAAAGATTCCCCGATCAAGCTCGGCACCAATGGCAACTTCACACTGGCAACTTCAGACACCGACTCGGTGATCGGCTACAGCCAGGACGAAGCGACCATTGCCGCGAGCACCTTTGATTTCATCCGTGTTCGTACGCGCGTCGGCACTGTTGCCGCTGGCGCTTAATCAGGAGAATAAGAATGTATTTTACCGCTGAAACACTGGCTGCTAATAGCCGACTGCGCGGACACTGGAATGAGCTGTGGGCGAACCGTGACATCTTCAACGCTCAGCATGACATGATGGTCAACGCGTTTCGTGCGCGAATGACGCATGACATGCTGGCAGCGAATGCCATCGGCGGCTTTACCCGCGAATTCTGGGCTGAGATTGACCGCCAGATTATCCAGATGCGTGATCAGGAAATTGGCATGGAAATCGTCAATGACCTGATGGGTGTGCAAACCGTTCTGCCTATCGGCAAAACAGCGAAGCTGTATAACGTTTCTGGCGATATCGCTGATGACGTATCAATCAGCATTGATGGCCAAGCACCATACTCCTTTGACCATACTGAATTTGGTTCTGATGGCGATCCGATTCCTGTGTTCACTGCCGGTTACGGCGTTAACTGGCGTCATGCTGCTGGCCTGAGCACCGTCGGCATTGATCTCGCACTGGAATCGCAGTCCGCTAAGATGCGCAAGTTCCACAAAAAACGCGTCAACTTCTACCTGAACGGCGATGCGTCCATCTCTGTTGATGGTTACAAAGCGCAGGGCATTAAGAACCACCGCAATACGCAGAAGATTAACCTCGGTAGCGGTGCAGGCGGCGCCAATATCAACCTTGCCACTGCTACACCGGCTCTGTTACTGGCATTCTTTGGCCCAACTGGCCCGTTTGGCTTGACCGCCCGCACCAATCAGGTAACGGCTTACGACAAGTTGTGGGTGAGCCCGGAAATCTGGGCGAATATGGCTAAACCGTATCTGGTTGATATCAACACCGGCACAAACGCGCTGCTTAGCGGGACTGTTCTGGATGCGATCAGCAAGTTCATTCCTGCGAAGTCCATTCAGATGACCTACGCATTGTCAGGCAATGAGTTCATCGCCTATGAGCGCCGTCAGGACGTTATCTCTCCGCTGGTTGGTATGGCTGTCGGCGTCGTGCCGCTGCCGCGCCCGATGCCGCAGAGCAACTACAACTTCCAGATCATGTCTGCTGAAGGCCTGCAGATTAAGAAGGATGGCGAAGGTTTGTCTGGTGTTGTCTATGGCGCTAACCTGGCTTAAGGAGCAATCATGGCTGATAAATACGAAGTAATTAAGCCGTGGCACGGCGTGGCAAAGGGTGAAGTGGTGCAACTGGAGAAGGTTCATCCGTCGCTGAAATCTCACGTCCGAAAGTTGTCGGATAAAGCCTCTGCTGAACTGACACCGGCTACGCCAACCGCGACCTCACGCAAAGAAGCGATCGCCGCGCGCTTGACCGAGTTGGGAATTGAGTTCAAAGGCACACTCGGCGCTGACCGACTGGCAGAGCTTCTGCCTGATGGCGAACTGGAAAAGCTTTTCCCTGCTGAATAACAGCCGCCGCGATGGCGGTTTTTTTATGCCCTGTTTCGGCGGGGCTAAGAGGTATTCATGGTTACCCAGGAACAGGCAAAAGAGTATCTGGTGAGCCAGGGTATTACGCTGCCAGATTTCATCCTCTCGGCGCTGGTTGAACAGGCTAACAGCATTCAGGAATGTCTGGACGCCAACTACACGCCAGCAACAGCGCTACTGATTCAGATGTACCTGTTAGGACTGATGGGGCTGGGGCAGGGTGATAAATACATCAGCTCTCAGTCAGCCCCATCTGGTGCGTCGCGGTCATTTCGTTACGGCTACTTCGCCGATCGGTGGAAGGGCTCACTTGGCCTTCTTCGTGGTCTGGATAAGTTCGGTTGCGCGTCTGCACTGATACCGGCCGACCCAACTCAGCAAGCGTTTGCCGGAATCTGGATTGGTAAGGGTGGTTGCATGTGTGGTGATAAGCGATGAACTGGCAACCGGCATCACAACCGCCCAAACCATTCGAGCGCGTTTGGGTGAAGACTTCAAACGGCCGGCAGACAACCGGCTACGTGAACAGCGGCGGCGAGTGGGTGATTAACTGCCCGCACATCGCATCTGAGAAGCCCGCAGTGACCAGTTGGAGGAAATGACATGTCATCTTTAGTCAATTGGTCATACACCGCTCAGGCGACGATCTGGAAGCGCTCAGGCGAAAGCAATGATTACGGCGACCCGCTGTTTGAAGCGCCACTGGTGATCGCCTGTGATTATGGCGGTGATGCGACCGCTCGACTTGGTGATATTGGTATTGAAATTAATATCAAAAATACTTTTTGGTCAGAGTATCCCGCAGCGGAAAAGGGTGACTATATCCTTTTGGGAAATTCAGTGGTTGCTAATCCAGTTGAGGCGGGCGCCGATGAAATCATGCATGTAATTAGGTATGCAGATACCTTCGAAAGAATTGCGGATGATTTCGCCATCATAACTGGCATTTGATATAATTACGGCGCGCGGCTAGACCGGCCAGTCGAAAGCGGGGAGCACAGACCCTGTTGCCGCGCACCAGTCATCTGTGAAACCTACTGTGAGGTTTTAAATGCTGCCATTAGACAAAGATAATGCCGACATCGGCTATTTGAGAGATTGCCTTGATTACTGCCCTGAAAGCGGCGTTTTGACTTGGAAATCTAGACCATCGACCCACTTCAAAAAAGAGTATGCATGTAAGGCATGGAATACTAAATTCGCCACAAAGGTTGCAGGATATAAAGCAGAGGATGGATATATAGAAATTGCTATCCTAAAAAGGACTTATAAGGCGCATAGAATCGCATGGGCCATCTACCACGGCGATTTTGCTGACATGTTCATTGACCATATCAACGGCAATAAATCTGATAACTCAATAAACAATCTCAGGGTTGTGAATAAGAGGGAGAACGGCGTAAACAGCAGAATCCACGGCAACAATAAAAGTGGCACTTCTGGTGTTTGTTGGTGCAAAAGAACCAACCGCTGGGAGGCATATATCAGAGATGGTATAAAAAAAGTTCATCTTGGAAGATTTGCTAGCATAGACGATGCCGTTTCTGCTAGGAAATTGGCGGAAATCAAATATGGATATCATGAAAATCACGGCAGAAGATAATCTGCAATAACAGGTCGCTTAGGCGGCCTTTTTTACGTCTGGAGAAAATATGGGCGTGAAAGTAAAAGGCATCAGGCAGGTCTCACGCAACGTTAACCGCGCTATCGATAACATTCAGGACCGGCGTGTTGTTCGCGCACTTACAGTGGCAATGCTCATTGGTGGTACGCGTGCGGCGCTTTATACCGCCATCGACACTTCTTTTCTGATAAACAGTCAGTTCCGGGAAATCATCGTAAATGGTACGCGTATAACAGGACGTGTGGGCTATACGGCCAGTTATGCGGCTTACGTCCATGACCCAGCGAACCCTCAGAGATTCCGTCGCGCCACGGCCAAAAAAGAGTTTTTGACACTCGGGTTTGAGGATGAGCGATCGCTGATTGATAGCTCAGTCCATAAGGAGATGTCATTTTGAATCCTCCAATGCATACGCGCGTGCGTAACTTCTTCAATGATGCTGACCTGACGGCAGGATTCATTACTCAGTTGCTCGTGTGGAACGACACCGGCAACCAGTCAGATAAATTTATGGTGTTTCGCCCCAATGGTGGCGGCTCTATACGCAACCAGCTTGGCGGTGAGTATTACATAGTGATCGATGTCGTCGGCGCTAAGTCCGGCAATGGTGCCGTGGATCAGCGCGTACAGGACATTATCGATTTCGTTCAGCAAAACCCAATGGGCGACGCTTGTGTCGGCTATCTGGAAAACCTCGGTGGCATCCCGGCCCCCGTCCAAACAACCGAAGGCAGACTTGTCTATCGGCTTCAGTTTGTTGCCACTTTCGGCAGCTAAATAAACGTCAAAGAGGAATTACCCCATGGCTGATTGCCAGAACAGCAACGAACGTTTGTTCGGTGGCGCCGTTGTGCTAGAAGTTGCCGACGGCTGCAGCGATACGCTGCCGCAAGAGTCGGAATGGAAAGCGCTGGCTGCCGGTACAAGCAAAGGGTGGGACTTCTCACCAAACACAGTAACGTCTGACGCAGATGACGGTGGCGGCTTTGTTGAGAGCATCATCACCAACTCAGATTTCACCATCAGCTTTGAGGGTGAAGTACGTAAGAAAGGCAAGCTGGACCAGTACGGTGTTGGCCGCTTCATTAAGTATTTCGCAGGTGAACTGAAAGCACGTCGCCAGCCGGGTATCTGGGTTCGCATGGAGTACGGCGAAATCACATTCCAGGGCTACATGGTCGTTACCGCGCTGAGTTCTGATGGGGGTACAAATGACATTGTGACCTTCACTACTGAATTTAAAGTGGGTGATGCAACCACCATTCAGGTAATCGACACTGATGAAACTGTGCCAGCGACCGGCGTGACCGTTACGCCGGCTACAGCTTCCCTCGCAGTGGGCGCGACCCGCCAGTTGACCGGCTCAGTTCAGCCTACCGATGCAACTGATCGCACCGGCACCTGGACGACCTCGGACGCAACCAAAGCGACAGTCAGCAATACCGGCCTGGTCACTGCGGTTGCTACAGGTTCTGCGACGATCACGTTCACATCGACAGATGGTAATTTCACCGGCACCACAGCGGTTACAGTCACTTCTTCGTAACCATTCCAAAGGGTGGTTTCGACTGCCCTTGATAATGCTTATGGAGGAAAAATGACGCCACTGAAGGAAATCGGCGAGTGTGTGATTAGTGATGGCGAGAATGAATACTTCTTCCGGCCCTCGCTCATCAACATGACGCGAATCGGCGAGCCAGATGAAATCGTGCAGGCACTGTATGACCTGTATAACGATGAAGTGGACGACATGATGCGGAAGGGGCTTAAAGCGTTCGGCACCATCCCCGCATGGCTGACATCACACCTCGATTCGCCGCAATACAGTAAGAAAGCCATCGTCACCGCAATGACGGTGCTTCAGGCTTGCTCACCGCAGGATGTATCAGCACTGACCGGTGAGATTGTGCCGGGTCGGTCCGGCAAGTGGACATTCGTTTATCGCAAAGGCCGCATGGCGCAGGAGGAGATGATCATCATTGCGCGATCTCTTATGGCTCATGGCGTCATTGGTAAGGCGAAGGTGCGAAAGCTACAGCGGCATGAAGGCGCACAGGCTTCCAGCGAGTTCAACGCATTCGAGTACATCAGCGCAGCGCGTACACATCTTGGCATGAGCCGTGAAGAGGCGGAGCAGCTGACGATGACCGATTTTCAATTGCTGCTGGCTGCCAAATATCCGGAGCAAAAGGGCTTTACTAAGGAAGAGTACGATTCGGTTGCTGATGACTATCTGGCGAGGAAGGCGAGGCGAATAATGAATGGTAAAGCTACAAAAATCATAATAAATACAATATAGTTGAATCTGATAAATCTATTAGTACATGGTATGGTTTTGACACCATATGAGGAAGATTTTTATGCAGTTAAATAATGTTTTTGGTGTCTCAAAAGACCCTGTGGCTAGCTACATTGAGCGTGATGCAGTTGATCAGGCACTAGCTGATGCTCTCGCAACAACTAAGCAAATCGTTATTTATGGCTCCTCTAAGCAAGGTAAGACAGCATTATTGCAAAGACATTTAGTTGAGCAGCAAAGGGCAACTTATCATTGCGGTCCCACCAGCAGTGCGGAGGATATTTATAGAACATTCCTCCGAGGATTTGGAATAGAGATAACTACTGAAAAATCCACTACTACTTCCAGAGAAGCAACTGGATCTGCTAAAACTACTTTTTCAGCCATTCTGCCTTTTTTAGCGAAGTCAGATGTTGAATTAAGTGCAGAAGGAAAGGCTGGAAAAGAACTACAAACCACCACTAGGCCAATTGAATTTAATCTTACAGCCGCGCAAGATGTTGGAGAATTGCTTTTATCTGTAGGGGGCAGTGATAAGTTTTTCGTTTTAGAAAACTTTCACTATCTTTCTGTGGATGTGCAGGGGCAACTGGCATTTGATCTGCGTACATTTGAAGAGATGGGGATACGCTTCATTATCCTTGGTGTATGGCGGGAAAACAATAGACTGATTCAATTCAATGGTGATTTGCAGGATCGCATGGCAGAAGTACCGGTTGAACCTTGGGAGGAAAAAGATTTTGCTCGAATTGCTGCTGCAGGCGAGCGAGCTCTCAATATTTCAATCGATGAATCGATAAAGCAAAGCATATTTCATCAAGCGCATGGAAGTGTTGCCGTCGTACAGGAATTGCTCAAAAAATTCTGCGAGATGTCTGGAATTAAAAATGTCCTTTTAGAGTTTGAAGAGTTAAGTGACGAAGGTATCTTAAAATCGGCAATATCAGCTAAAGTGGCAGAATACTCTTCGAGGCATGTGAGAAGCCTTGAGTCAATTGCGGCTGGCAGTAGGAGTAGAAGACCGAGCGAGGATGCAGTTGCTTTGTACCTCCAATATTATTTGGTTCAGGTGCTTTTAAGTCGTAGCTATGTTGAACTCAAAGATGGAATTGAAAGGAAAACACTTCAAGAGTTAATCCGAGAAATTCATTCGCATCCTGATAATGTGAGGACCTCAGATGTAACTGGTACCCTTAAAAGATTATCTATACTGCAAACCAATCAAAAGATTGTGCCACCGCTTTTTGATTATGATCCCGGCACTAGACGTCTGAAAATTGTAGATTCAACCCTATATTTTTTCATCGACAATTGTGATGCAGAAGAAGTTATGGATGAAATTCCTCATCCTGATTCACTTGCCGGATCTTGAATTTAGGAGCTTTAACTTTAGGGTCCCACCCTGCGCAAACTCCATGCTAGGATTTATCCCACTGATACCAATGGGGATAGGGATGTGAAATTAGTTATAGCCGCTGTTGGCTTAATGGCGAGCTTTGTGGCACACGCTAACTTAGAAGGCGCAGCTGACAATCTCAGCCGATGCGTTACCACCTATGCTGAAAGCCAAGTCAAAACCACCAAATTAGCCAGCAGCATTTCAGATGAAGCTTTTGATAAATGTGGCGCTGAACTCTCTGAGTACCATGATTCCATTGGTCCAGATAAAGCGCAGTGGTCTGGTTTAAGTGCTCAACAAAAAGAAGCCATTTCGAAAATCAGGGACCAGACAACTTTAAAAGTTCGCGAGAGCTTAAGCTCCCAGATCGTCACCTTCATCACTGAATCTCGCAAACGCTCTTAACCCGCTCCGGCGGGTTTCTTGCTTCCTTTTGCATCAATTTCCCTTTAGGATTTATCCCACTACATGCTTTTGGGGGAAGGGAATGAAGAAGCTGATTATTGGATCGTTGATGGCGATTGCTTTATCTGGCTGCGTGTACACCGGCACCAATTTTGATGAATCTAAACTGGCTGACGTTCACAAAGGGCAAACTACGAAGCAAGAGGTCATTTCTTACTTTGGCAACCCTTCGACAACCACCGTAGATTCTGAAGGCAATGAGCTTTTGATGTGGACTTACAGCATCGGCAGTGCGTTTAGCGCTGACGCTAAGGTTCTTACAGTCAAAACGCACGATGGAAAAGTCGAGTCTTACTCCGTGAGTAAATCGAAGATTTAAGCACCAACCACAAACATTAAACCTCGCCCCGGCGGGGTTTTTTTATGCCCGGAGAAAAGTGAATGTCAGGTTCAGTTAACGCAGGCAGCATCATCTATGAAGTGGACATGGATACAGCGCGCTTACTTGCCGCACGCCGAGAAGTTGATGCTGCACTGAATGGCATGGGTGGCAGTATGGGAAGGCTTGAGGCAAGCGTGACCCGTACCGAGAGATCTGTAGCGTCAATGCAGCGCACCATGTCTAGCCTAAGCTCAGTCGCGCGAGGCGTTATTGCTGCAATTTCTGTTCAGCAGGTGGCCGCATATGGTAATGAGTGGGTCACGGTTAATAACAAGCTGGCCAACTCAGTGCGTGCCAATGAATCGTTAGCTGAAGTTACTCAGCGCGTATTCGACATCTCTCAAAATACAATGAGCAGTTTGACCGCAACCGCAACACTTTACGGTCGTCTTGAGCGTGCGACCCGCAGCGCTGGCACAAGCACCAAAGACCTGATCACACTTACCTCAACTATCAACAAAGGGCTTGCCGTATCTGGCGCCACTACCGAAGAAGCAAGTTCAACAATGACTCAGCTTTCTCAAGCTCTGGCATCTGGAGTTCTGCGCGGGGAGGAATTCAACTCCATTTCAGAGAATGGTAGTCGCCTAGCGGTTGCCCTTGCTGACTCTCTTGGCGTCACAATTGGACAGCTCCGTGCAATGGCGGCACAAGGCAAATTGACTACAGAAGTAGTAGTTAACGGGCTACTAAAGCAGAGCGGTGCGATCGCCAAAGAATTTGCGAACACAACGACCACAATGGGTCAGGCGTTCACCATAGCAACCAACAACATCACCAAATTTGTAGGCGAAAGCTCAAGCGTTAGCACAACAATAAATGCCTTCAACAAGGGTGTGATCTCACTTAGCGAAAATCTTGATGTTGTTGCACAGGCGGTAGGTGCGTCGGCATTGATTTTTGGAGGTAGGTTTATTGGAGCGCTGGCGCTGGCAACACAAAACCAAGCAAGGCAGGCCGCAGCCTCCTTAAGTCAGGCGGTTGCTACAAGGTCGAGAGCAAAAGAAGAAGTTGCTGCAGCATTAGTCACTCAAAGAAAAGCCATAGCTGATAAGAGTGCTGCTGAATCAGCCTGGAATCTTGCATTAATGGAATATCAGGTTGCAAAGGGAAGTGCAGCCGAAGCTACAGCGCTAGCAAACGTAACAAGGCTGAGAACTGCATACATTGAGGCAGGAATAGCAGCAGCACAGACAAATAACGTAGTTGCAGCATCACAAGCAAGATTAGCCGCTACCGGACTAACCGCTGCTAATGCCATGAAAACAATCAACATGGTTACTGGTCCGCTTGGAGGACCTCTTGGCGTTATCGCGATCGTTGCTGCTGGCTGGTATCTGTATGCACAGCGACAGGAGGAGGCCAGAAAAGCAAGTGTCGAATTTGCGAATTCTCTTCCGAGTGTAATTTCGAAGCTGAAAGAAATGAATCTGGCACAAGCTCAGGGCGTTCGTGCGGATACGATTACTTCGATTAAAAACCAGAAAGAAGAAATCGCCGACTTAGAAAAAAACATTGCCAACCTTAATAAAAAATACCAAGAACGAATTGATCTTGCAGCTCAGATGGGCGGCGGTGATGAAACTAACAACGGACACTTACGCGTAGCTAGCGATCTCGCTAACGAACTGGCGAAAGCAAATCGCGACTTAAACACCAAAGTAAGAACTCTCAATGAGTCACAGGACGCATTAAGGCTCATCAATGTTCAGGTGAATGAGGGCATCGTGGCGCAAATGAAAGCGGCCAGAGATGGCGCACTGGCATTAGCTGAAGCGGAGAAAAAGGCCTCATTTCTCGGGCAAACGCAGTCATTTCTTGCTGGCAAGCTGGGTGAGTCGACGGCGGCCTTGCAGAAATTTAATGCTGAGAGCCTGAAAATCAATTGGGGTGGCAGTGATGGTGAAAAGCTCATTAAGCAGGCAGAGCGCCGCTTAGCGTTATCCAAGAAAGAAGGTGACGAACGCGAGCGATTACAAGCGACTTATGATGCTGAAGACGCAGGGATAGTTGATCCGCTGGCAGTTTCCAAGCTGCAGGAAGTGTACGTAAAAACCAACCAAGCCAAAGAAGCCACGAAGGAAAAAAAGAAAGAGGATAAAGCGGCCACCGCTGAAAGTAAAAAAGCTGCAAATCAGGCAGAGTCTGTAGCACAGAAGCTTGAAAATCTTCGGCAGCAATCGTTGCTGGCTGGAGATTCGACTCGCGAGTTAAGTCGAGACCAAGCCATTTTAACCGCTCAGCAGTCACTTGGAAGCGCTGCTACCAAGGCAGACCTTGCGCTTGCTGGTAAATATGCCGCTGCGAAGTGGGATACTGGCAATGCTATAAGAGCTCAGGCTGCAGCAGAAAAACTTTTACCAGAGGCTAGGGAGAATGCCAGTTACAAACAGGATCTGGAGGACTTAAAGACTGCGCTGGCTGCACAAAAAATCACTCAGCAGCAAGCCAACTTTACTGCTGAGCAATTGGAGAAGCAGCATCAAATAAATCTCGCAAAAATTCGATCACAGCAGACAACATCCCCAGCTTTGCAAGCCGTTGGTGCAATTGATCCTGTGCAGCAATTAGCTAATGAAAATGCCGAAAAACTCGCATTAATCAAAGAGTTTACTGACCAGAGAGTTATTACTGAGCAGCAAGGCTTGTCATTGATGAATGCTGCCAACACGCAATATGAGCAGCAAAGAACGGATGCACAATGGGAGCTTTATCGAAACCAAAGCGCCGCCAATAGCCTGCTTGCGGATGCTGTAGACTCTTTGCAGGGAGGGGCAACAAACGCCATAACCGGCTTATTAAATGGAACGCAAAGCCTTAGCGAAGCATTTGCGAATATCGGAAGCACAATACTCAACAGCGTTGTTGGCGGGCTAGTTGAGATGGGGCTTCAGTACGTAAAAAACATGATGATGGGCCAAATCGCAGCAACCGCAGCTTTGGGCGCGACTGCCGCACAGGCAACAGCAGCCGCAGGTATGTGGGCTCCAGCAGCGGTAAGCGCATCAATTGCCACAATGGGGTCGGCGTCAACCGTAGGAACAACCGCCTACTCAACTGCATTAATGGCAAGTAAAGGAATGGCTGTGGCTGGCGCTCGTGAGCACGGCGGCCCCGTTAACGCCAACTCAATGTACCGCGTAGGTGAGGGTGGTAAGCCTGAAATCTTCAAAGCCAGCAATGGCAGCCAGTACATGATTCCGGGCGATAACGGCAAGGTGATCAGCAATAGCGATTTGGGTGGCGGAGGTTCGTCGGCTGGCATGATTCAGCAGATTAACAACTTCACATTCCAGAATGCGAGTGGCGATCAGCAGCAGATGGTTACGACGTTTGCCAAAATTGCATATGAGCAGTCATTGCGAGCGATTAAAGATCAGAAGCGGCCGGGAGGGATGCTGACGAAATAATGGCGACTGATGTCGCCATGAACGCTATTCGTGAGCCTTATATGTTTGCTCGACGATGTTCTGCATGTACTCGCTCATTGAGTGGTAGTAACCCATCATTTCTTCGGTGGCACCCTCTGAAGGAACCTCAATCGGCTTCGAGGAAACCATGCGACGAAGCGCGGCTTTCTGCTCATCACTCATGACATGAATGACGTATGTAAGCAGCGTACTCAACGCCATTACCTGCAATTCAGTGGGAAGTTCTTTTTCCATGAGCTATCTCCATTTCGATGCTTGAGGATTTCAAGCGATATAATTTTAACCAATCTTAAGCCGGTGAAACAATGCCAGAAACTTTCACATGGAGCCCTCAAAAGGGCTTCACGGGCGATCGCACGCCTGATGTGGCCGTCGTTAAGCTAGGTGATGGCTACGAGCAGCGTCAGGTTAAGGGTATCAACCCATTAATGGGTAAATACTCGCTGACGTTTATTGGTCGTGACGATTCAAAGTGCTCCCGACCAAACGTGGCTAAAGCTGCAGATACCTTTCTGAAGGCGAGAATGGCGGTGGAATCGTTCTACTGGACTCCGTCTGATACTGGCGTTCAGTCTCTTTATGTTTGCCGGTCATGGTCACTGCAAACCACTGGCAGCCTGAGCCAGCTTACAGCTACGTTTGAGCAGGTGCCGCGATGAGAGATATACCAGCAGAACTCATCATCGAGAGCGTTGACGCAGGTGTTGGCGCGATGCTCGACCTGTACGAAGTGGACTTGCAGGCATTTGGCGGCGACGTTCTCCGCTTCCACTCTGGCACCAACGGTTATTTCAACGATGTCATCTGGCAAGGACGCGCTTACTCGGCGTATCCGATCGCCGTCGAAGGCTTTGAGGTTAAATCCGAAGGCACCTATTCGCGGCCGACGATGAAAGTGGCGAACATCACCGGACTGATAACTGGCATCAACCACGATTTCGAGGATGCGCTGGGTGCAGTTGTGACGCGCCGGCAGGTGTTGGTTAAGCATCTAGACGTGGTCAATTTCCCGAATGGAAACGCAAATGCAGATCCGACGATGGAGGCTGTGTCGCGCTACGTTATTGAGGAAATGGCGGAAGAGACCTTCGAAACGGTGACTTACAACCTAGCCACGCCGGTCGATTGCGACAATGCGATTATCCCCGCTCGTACGATTCTGGCTGACGTCTGCCAGTGGGTTTACCGCGGCGATGGTTGCGGTTACTCCGGTGGCCCCGTTGCTGACGAGAAAGACAATCCAACCTCTGACATGTCGCGCGATAAATGCTCCAAGCATCGCAGCGGCTGCCGCCTTCGTTTCGCTAAACCAAGTGCGTTGCCATACGGCGGCTATCCCGGCTCAGCTAAGGTGTCCTGATGATTGAATCTGAATGCCGGGCGTATGCCGCAGAGTCAGCAAATGAAGTGTGCGGGCTGATTATCGACGATAACCGGTTGTGGCGTTGCGCGAATGAACATCCCGAACCGGGGCGTAACTTCCGGGTAGGAGAGAGGGATTGGCTTGAAGCAGAAGCGGCGGGAGAAATCACTGCCGTTTTTCATTCTCACCCTGAGCAAAAACTGGTGCTGTCCGCTGCCGATCGCACTGCACAACTGGCATCCGGCATTGACTGGTGGCTGGCAAGTGGGGGAGAGCTACGCAAATTTCGGCCTGTGCCGCATTTGCTGGGGCGCCGCTTCGAGCATGGCGTAATGGACTGCTACACGCTGTTTCGGGACGCATACCACCTGTGCGGCATTGATTTGCCAGACTTTGATAGAACCAACGGTTGGTGGGTGCGAGGCGAAAACCTCTACCTGAAGAACATGGCATCCAACGGATTTCACGAGGTTGGCTTCGAGGCTATTCAGCCAGGCGATGTGATTATCCGCCGCGCCTTTCCCGAATGCGACCCATGCCACGCCATGATTTGGCTTGGTGACAACATTGTCCTGCATCACGAAGTGCACGGCAGGCTTAGCCGTCGCGAACCACTTCGGCCGATGCACGTACCTTTGATCCACTCCATCTGGAGGCATGAACAATGCTCATCTTTAGATTTGCGGGGAATTTACGACGACATTTCCGCCAAATCGCTTTAAACGTAGATACCCCATCCCAGGGGTTACGCCTGTTGCTGGCTCAGTGCCCAGCATTCAAACGCGACTTCTACCAAACCCGACTGCGCATGCGCATCGATGGCAGCGACATCTCAGCCACCAACCTTGAATTCCACATGAACCGGCACATCAAAGACGGCGCTACGGTGTTGTTTGTGCCGATCGTCGAGGGTTCGATTACGGCGGTGGCGGCGGTGTGGATTATGGTCGCGGTAACTGTCGCTTCAGTCGCGTATTCGCTCTATATGACCTCGCACATGAAAACGAGCTCATCAGCGGATCAGGACAGCAATTCCATCACCAACAACTCATTCACCAGCGCGGAGAACCGCATTGGGCAGGGCAGACCGGTGCCGCTTCTTTTAGGGGAAATGGTTGTTGGCTCAAACGTTATCAGCCTTGGCATCGACACATCGAATAACCAGGACTGGAATATCTCAATTAGTTAAGGTGAAAGCATGGGCTCAGGCGGCGGCGGTGGCAGCACTCCAAAATTAATCGACGACAACCTCAAATCGAAGCAATTCCTCCGCGTTCTCGACCTCATCAGTGAAGGACCAATCTATGGACCGGTAGACCAGCAGCACCTTTCTTCGTTCATGCTGAATAAGACGCCGGTCACCGATTCCCTCGGCGGCACGACGATTAATGGTGTGAGCGTGGCGTGGCGCCCGGGCACGGCGACACAGACGCCCATCAACGGCTTCAATACCATTGAGGCGACAACGGTCGTTAACACCGATGTGACACAGGCGACGCCTCTTGTGCGCACGGTAACGGACACTGATGTCGATCGCGTGCGTATGAATATCGGCGTGTCCAGCCTTGTTGAGCAGGACAGCAAAGGTAATCAGCACGAAACATCTGTGACGATGGTAATCGAAACCCGCTCGGGTAGCGCCGGTGCATGGCAAATCCAGAAAACGGTGACGATCACCGGTAAGCAGTCTGGCGAATATCTTGAAGCACACTTGTTTGATGCGCCAGAAACGAAGCCGTTTGATATCCGACTGCGCCGCGTTACAGCTGACAGCTCTAGCGACCTGCTGAACAACGGAACCATCTGGAACAGCTTCACCGAAATCACCGACGATAACCTGTCATACCCTTACGCTGCTGTAGCTGGCTGCGTGGTTGACCGTGACCAGTACACAGACACACCTTCTCGCACTTATCATCTGCGCGGGTTGATTGTCGATGTGCCGGATAACTATGACCCGATCGCCCGCACTTACACTGGAATCTGGACAGGTGGGTTCAAATCGGCATGGACGAACAATCCCGCCTGGTTGTTCCGCGCACTGGTGAAGAACACGCGTTACGGTCTGGCACGACGCGCGGGCTATGTTGATGTCGATGACGGCAGCCTGTACGTGCTTTCTCAGTTTTGCGATCAGCTTGTAGATGACGGCTTTGGCGGCAAAGAGCCACGCTTCACGCTTAATGCCTACATCACCGAGCAGAAAAGCGCGCGCGACCTGCTGGACGATATCGCGGGCATGTTCCGTGGCATCGCATTATGGGATGGCATGCGTTTCTCAGTGATGCTGGATAACCCGCAGGACCCGGTTGCATCAATTACTAACGCGAACGTCGTGGATGGGCTGTTCACTTACAGCTCTATGAAGCGTTCGGAGCGCTACAACGCGGTTATTGTCTCATGGACAGACCCTAACAATGGCTGGTCACAGGTTAAGGAATACGTGTCTGATGATGGCCTAATTGACCGCTACGGCTACAACGAAACCACTATGGAGGCTTTCGGTTGCACCTCAAGAGGCCAGGCATTCCGCACCGGTAAGTGGTTAATCGAAACCGCAAAGCGAGAAACCAAGAAAACCACTTTCAAGATGGCGCGAGAGGCAATTCGCTTCATCCCCGGCGATGTGGTGGAGGTGCTGGATAACAACTATGCAGCCACGCGTCTTGGCGGTCGAATCATCTCGCACAGCGGCACTTCAATAACTGTTGATGCTGATGTGTCTGAGTTGGCCGGCAGCGGAGACAAAATGTCGATCATGGGTTCAACTGGCAAGTTCATTAAATACGAGATTGCCAGTGTCACAGGTCGCGTTATCCGCCTCAAAACTGCGCCAGCGTGGGTGCGTGATGGCACCGTGTTCGTGATTTCTACTGACGAAGTCGCGCCGCGGTTGTTCCGCATCATGGGTATTTCTGAAGACGAGAACAACTCGGTTTACTCCATTTCTGCAACGCTGTACGACCCTAATAAGCAGGCTGTAGTTGATGATGGCGCGGTATTCGATACGCCCGGCGATACGCTAAATGGTTATCGTGTGCCGAATATTGAGAACCTGCGCATCATCAACGTCAATAGTGAGACCATTCAGGTTTCGGCAACGTGGGAGACTGCAACGCTCACCAAGAAGATTGTCTTCGAGCTCTATGTTTACAGCATGGACGGCAAGGTGGTTGCGCAGTACGAAACTGACCAATTCCGTTATGACTTTTACGGTCTGGAGTCCGGGAGCTACTCACTGGGCGTGCGTGGACGCAATGAGAACGGGATGAAGGGCGCAGAGACGCAGGTTAGCCTGGTGATCGGCGCTCCATCTGCGCCAACTTTCATTCAGTGGACACCCGGCATTTTCTCCGCCGACATAGTGCCGGTGATGAGCGTGTCAGCAACAACCGATACATCCTTCGAGTTCTGGTATACCGGGGAAGTTCCTGCTAGCAGCATTGGCGCAGTAGAGAATGAAGCACAGTTCCTTGGTCGCGCTTCGCAGTGGACGCTTCATGGATTGAAGGCTGACACGACCTACTACATGTATGTGCGCACCAAAAACGCATTCGGTGTATCAGCATTCGTACAGGCATCTGGTAAGGCTTCCGCTGATATCCCCGGAATGATTGACCTGATTGATGATGCTATTCGGGACTCTGAAGCATTTGAAAATCTGACCGGCAAAATCGACACCAACATCGAAGGCATGCTGCAGAACGCCTTGGACAACAACGCCACTGTCGATCATCAGTTCGCTGTGAACGGCGAAGTCAGGTCTGACATTATCACCGTCAGAACAACTGTGGCGACTGTGTCACAGGCAATGGCGCAGCTTGAAACGCAGGTGCAGGCGCAGATTGGCGATCTGAATGCGGCAGTAAACGAAAAGCTAACGGCAACTGTAACTGATAACGGAACCGCTAAAGCCTCATACACGCTGCGCATGGGCATCACCCGTGGTGACACCTATTACAGTGCCGGTATGGCGATCGGCATTGAGCCTTCAGGCACCTCTTATAAGTCAACGGTGGCGTTCAATGCAGACCAGTTTGGCATTTATACCGGCAGCGAGCCCGGAAACTATCAACTGGCTTTTGCCGCCCTGAACGGACAGGTGTTCATTAACTCTGCATTTATTCAGAACGGTTCGATCACAAATGCAAAAATTGGCGAATTCATTCAGTCAGTGAACTATGTTTCAGGTGCAACAGGATGGAGTCTGAATAAGAACGGAGTATTCGAAAATAATGGATATGAACCGGGGAATGGCCGCATGGTTCAGACTAACAACCAGATAAGCGTATATGACGGGAATGGAGTGCTACGCGTCAGAATGGGGAAACTTAGCTAATGGCGTATGGCTTTGGAACTTGGGATGCTAACGGAGTCGATAACAATACCGGGCTTGTCAAAATAAACTCGCTCGGTGTTATGTCGATTGACGCGACTAGCAATTACACTCAGGCATTTTCCTTGCCAGAGGGTTACTCACTTGATTATCTCTTTCAGCCCAATGGAGACAGAAGTGGCAATGGAAGGAAGAAAATATATTCAAGTGGATCCAACATGGTAATTACCCAGATAGCAAGCACAGACTTCTCTTCTGGAACATTCCCTAATGTCCCCGGTAATATCCTAGTGTTTGTGAGGTAATATGGCTTACGGAGCTATGTTGACAGACTCTGCAGGAATACCTTTTTATATTGGAGATACAATGCCGCTTACGCTTCTGGAAAAGCGCGTATTGAATGTTCCTGCTGTGTCCGGAAGTGGTACTGTAATAAATATCTTCAATAACGATGGTGTAGTAAGGTTTGTTTTTGCTAACAGCAATGCCGCCCAAGGCAATGGATTAAACACCTGCGAAGTTCTGGAGTTATCTGGAGGCGTGTGGAGTTTAAGATGTGCTGGACCAGCTAGAACCGTGAATGTTTATATATTTGGTTATCAGTTTCAGCCTGTGCCTGCATGGGGAATACAAATCAACGATTCTCAGGGTAGATGCATTCTCACAAACGAAACTAAGGTTCTGAGTGATGTCCAGAAACTTGGCAATGAAGGGTCCGAGAGAGAGTCAGGGCTTAACGCTAACTTCACTCTGTCCGGTGAATGGGCGGTAGCACCGGTGTACACTGGAAACTATACAGGCACAGTCAGCATAGGTGGTCAGGTATATCCAGTGGTGTCGCAATATGCAAGCAGCGCCAGGTTTAACGGAAGCACCACGCAAATTACTAGCGGCTATGTAGGTAACTCAAGTTCTGGTGGGGGTGGTACAGGAACGCTGACAAACTACCGAAACCGATTGGTGGCTGTAAATGTGCAGAGATATTGATAATTTTGATCGTGATAAATAATAAATAAATTTGATGATTTCTTGAGGCGAATGTATAAAGTTATGAACTAAACAAGGATGAAAAAAATGAATAAAATTTTCCTCTTAATCATTACTTCTGTATTAGCCGGATGCCAGACGCTCCCACCTCAACAGTGCACTGCTAATGCAAGGATTGGCGGGCAGGATACGACGGTTTCTATTTACGGCGTGCGAAAGCAAGCTAATCAGACTCAGTATTATGCAGGTAATCCTTTTGGCTGGAAGTGGGTCAGCGCCAATAACTTCACAAGCTCAACTTGTGACAAAGCTTAATAGGTTTACGATTTCAGATTTATAAGCTAAATTCCATCTGCTGCTGTGAATCCCCCTATGCGGTGGGGCGACAGTCTATTTCTCTCGAAAGATTGAATACAAACGAGACGCGGACCGACGACTGTAAGGTTCACCGGGAGGCACCCGGCACAGCAGCTCCATTATAAAGACCCGGCCATAGCGCCGGGTTTTTTATTGCCCGGAGAAAACTATGCCAGCAGGCACCATTGCTCTAACAAATAATTCAGCAACCGTCACAGGCACAGGAACTAGTTTCACTACTGAATTAAAAGTGAATGACTTTCTGGTTTCTACTATCGGAGGTCTGGCATATACGCTAGGCGTGAAGTCTATCGAGTCGAATACATCTCTAACTTTGATTGAGAAATATACGGGACCAGCAGCAACAGGTCAGGCATGGACACCAGTTCCGTATGGCACGATGGCAGCGATTACTGCTCAACTTGCGGCGCAGGTTACATATGCAATTCGTGGATTAAATCTGGATAAAGCCAACTGGCAAAAGATTTTTAGTAATGACCAGTCAGTAACGGTTAACCTTCCAGACCTGAATACATTCACCGGCCCAGGATGGGGATACATCTCTACAAAATTTACTTCACTTGGAGATGCAGCCTACAAAAATACAGGAACGTCAGCTGGTACTTTAGCTGCAGGTGATGATTCTCGTCTTAGCACCGTGGATAAAAAATCCGGCGGCACATTGTCATCAAATACTTATGTCACAGCATCGAGTGCGCCTAACACCTATTACTCACCGGGATTCAATGCCGTAAACAGTCAGCGTGGAGGTTCCTCAGGTCAGGTTAACTCTGGCGGCGTAATGACAAGTCAAATTGTTAGCACTGCATTACAGGCTACATTCAGC
>Ga0308162_1000588_pt1 | contig 36364 bp, 28 predicted proteins | sample PhySR2_FD_201370 | JGI IMG/M metagenome (GOLD analysis project Ga0308162, IMG submission 201370) | Phyllosphere microbial communities from UC Gill Tract Community Farm, Albany, California, United States - DLSLS.R2 | ecosystem: Host-associated > Plants > Phyllosphere > Unclassified | place: USA... | reverse complement strand
AAGATGCAAACTGAGTTTGATAAGGTTAAAGACAATCGAGGCATTCAGGCTTTAGAAAAGTTTGAAGAGATTGGCTTGATGAGGCTTGAAAAAAGAATTCACCACTAAGTTTACAGCCTCGCTTGATGCGGGGCTTTTTATTAAATCAACCCACCCTATTCCTGCACCGATAATCGGCGGTATCGTCATGCCTGCGGGAAGGTAAAGGAGAATGCTATGCAAGATGTCATTGATTTCTACAATGTATCGCCAGAAGAATCTCGGCGTATGCTCGATTATTATGGTGAAAAGTACGACCGATTAGTCTATGAGCCTGAAAGGAGGAAAATCACAGGGATATGTCGCTCCCACTCTTACAATTTAGAGCGGGAAGGCAAATATCCCGCAAGGAGAAAAATGGGGATAGGTAGTAAAAAATGTGGCTGGATGCTATCAGAGTTGTTGCACTGGATTCACTCTCAACCCAAAGCTGAACGATTTGCCGCGTAAGTGTTCAATAACACTACATTCTCAGACCTGTCTGCCAATAAATCTAATCTATCCATCCAAACATCAAGCGCTTCCCTTTTTTCTGCTAAGTATTGGCTTCGGTTATATACCGCCATAACTCCGCCCATCTTGTGACCTAGCATTTGCTCGACAACGTGCGGAGCTATTCCAAGGTCATTAAGTTTAGTAGAAAAAGTGCGGCGCAGGTCATGCGGAGTCCATGGCGCGTCATGCTTCAGTCTTGCGTACATCCTGCGGCACATTTGGCTAACCGTCTCACCAGATTTAATCTCACCTAAAACTACCCCATCAAAATTTGCATTTCCTTTTAAATCTAACAGCCAACTAACCAAGCGAGGAGGAATCGGTCGAATAATTTCACCACCTCCCTTGCTATTAGCTTCTGGTACTGTCCAGGTTAACTCATCAAAATCCCATTCTTTCCAAGTTGAAAGCCTTATTTCCTGAGTCCTGCATCCAAAAATTATTAAAATTTTAAGCAAGTTTGCATGGTAGGGTGTTATCACATCACCATTGACAGCTGACCACAGCTCACCCAATTCTTTATCTTTGAGTACCCGAGATTTTTTATTGGCGACCTTCCCTATATCGGGGACGTTTAGCATATCCAGAACCTCAGATACTGCAAAGCTCCTTACCTTGCAGAATTTCATAGCCTGTTTTGCTGTAACAAGAATTGTTCCGGCAGCGACTGGATGTTTCTTCTTTACTCGGTCTAGGCATTGCAGCCAATGACGAGTTTCTGCATCCTTCATGGCAATGTCACCAATATAAGGATAAATGTGCTTGGCGAACTGAGCGCGGGGGGCCTCATAATCTGATCGGTTATGCTGAGCGTACTCCACCAGCCAATATTCCAGCGCATCCTTTATTGTTACAGGTGAAAGCCTTTCATCCTTTATTTCTTTTAACTTTGACTTAGGGTTGCTCCCTTCAGCAAGCCATGTTCTGCACTCATCTCTCTTATCTCTTGCTGACTTGAGTGACACATCAGGATAAGACCCAAGTGATATACGCTCCAAAGGGCTACCTCTCCCACCTAACCGGTAAGTGTAAACCCAGCTAACGTGCCCAGTCTTACTTACACGAATAGATAGCCCCTTACCATCTGCAAGGGAGAGTTCCTTATCTCTAGGAGCGCCAAGAAACGTCTTTAACTTCTTGTCACTCAGTTTATTAATTTCAGACATCAGTGATACACCATGTGATACACAATTCATTGGAATACTATGATAGATAGTGGAAGATAGTGAAAGGATATTTTATAGAAAGCTAGATAATTCGCGGGATGGATTGGAAGATAGTGAAAGGTGATAAAAAGTGGTGATAGGTTAATTAGAATTACTGAATCTTTCTAATTCAGCCGCACAAAAAAAAGCAGATTTTGTAAAATCTGCTTTTTTTATGTCTGTTTTATACGAAAGCTGAACGTTCTTCAATAGCCTTACGCCAACCTCCTAACCAATGTGACCTTGAGTCTAACGTTTGATAGGGACAGAGTTCTTTCGATCGTCCGCTTTTTCCCGTTTTATACCCCAGTGAGTAAGCTCGTTCCAAACGATCGCGTTTTTGTCTCTTCATATCCGTTTACCCTCATAAAGATAGTTGGTTAAAAGAAGCGGTGATAAATTCATCACCTCTTCCTTTGTACCCCTCTCTCATAATGAGATCAACGAGTATTTTTTAAACAGCTTTGCAAGTTTTGAGCTAAGTCAAACTATTCGGTGACTAACAATACTTAAGGACTAATCTGTGACGCAACCTGTTGGGCTTCCTGATACCATGCTTGCGAGAGCGCTTGTACCAAGGCAGGATAGCCATCATCCTTAAGTGGGACACTTTGCTCAAATGAACGACGTACCGCATCATCTTGATGCTGATAGATCCAGTAACCTTTCACCAGTACATGCCCATCCCAACGCCCTTGGAAGGCGGTAACTGTCACGGCCAATGAGTCGTTATCTCCCTTCAACGTACTATTGGTGACTAACCAATTCGGCAGTAGATTACTTAAGTTAGTCACTAACGTCTGTTGCAATTGCTGATCAAGAGGGCTAGCCCACAGATTTTGCTCAGCTAACCGGTATTCCACGTCAGAGGTTTGAAAAGCAATTCCTGTACTGGCTAACGCGTCAGGCACATTGATAGATTGCACCCAGAGATGTTTCGGCTGCTGCCCGAAGGTAGAAGTCGAGATCGCTACCGATGAGCCGCCTTGCGGTGTAGTCAATTGATAATACTTGGTTGATTCGCTACTACTGCAAGCGGTCAAACAGACAGCCAGTAGTGTCATTAAAAGTCTTTTCACTCTTTAGCCTTTTTAGGTTGTGGATCTTTACCCGGTGAGGCCTCGAACACTAGCGCATTGCTCTTGTTATTCAAGGTACGAAGCACTGGCTGCAGTTCTGCGAGAACTTGATCCAAACGTTGTAGGTTGCCGACCAGCTTATTATAAGCCGGTGAGCCTGGTTGTAATCCCTTCATACTCTGGTTTAACTCGCGCAGAGTTTGCTGCATATCCTGCGGCAGAGTTTTCATCGCTGGACTATTCGTAATTTGATTCACATGATCCAGTGTGATTTGCAGTTGTTGCATCGTTTTTTGGCTCTCTTTCAAAGAACCCGTCGCCTCAGTCAGTAATGGGTTCAATGGAAGCTTCTCGAACTTATCGAGAATCGACATCACTTTCTGCTGCATCTGCGTTAACCCGCCATTCATTGTCGGGATAATGTTGTATTGACCTATCTGCGTAGGACCTTTGTAAGCCCCGGCATCGTTATTAAAGTCTAAATCAACGTACAGCGCACCGGTAATCAGATTCGCTGTTTTTAAGCTTGCTCTGAGTCCATGTTGTAACCCATCGGCAAGACGTTGCTGCAGATTAAAGTCGGCGCCTAATTTTTTCGAAAAACGTTCTGGTTCGATTTTAATCAATACCGGTATGCGGTAATCGCCATTCAGTTTCTTCAACATACTTGGAATAATGAAAGGCACCTGTGCAACCGTTCCTAATCGAATACCACGGAATTCGACCGGCGCACCCTCTTGTAGACCCCGAATAGATTCATTAAAGAATAATAGGTAGTCAGTATGCTGTGTATAAAGCGAGTCGGTAATACTGCGCTGATCATTGAAGAGGTGATAGTGCGCTTTATTCTCTGCTGCCACACCGCGATCCCATCCCTCTGGTACATCAAAGCTCACACCGCCACTGAACAGTGTCGCTAACGAGCCCATTTCTACACGCATTCCAGAGGCCGACATATCAACCGCGATACCGCTGTCTTTCCAGAAACGAACATTACTGGTGACCAGGCTGTCGTAAGGGGCTTGGATAAAGAGTTGGTATTCCATTTGGCGCTGTTCTGCATCAAAGCGGCTTTTTTCGACTGAGCCGACGCGGAATCCTCTAAATAGCACGGGATCACCTGCATTAAGTTGACCCGCTTGCTCACTGTTCAGACTGATATGGATGCCTTTAGCATCGGGTGAAGCCAGAGGAGGTGAATCTAACAAGTTATATTGTGCGGACTCTTCACCCTTACTGCCTGCCTGAAGTTCTATATAGGAGCCAGAGAGCAAAGTACCGAGGCCAGTCACCCCTTCACGGCCAATCTGTGGCTTAACCGTCCAGAAAACACTGTCTTGGTGCAACATTTTTTCCATCCCCGTATTTAGCCGGGCACGGATCTCGACGTGTTGTAAGTCATCGCTAAGTTTGGCGCTTTCGACCATCCCGATATCGACGCTTCGGCTTTTAATCGCCGTTTTTCCAGGGGCGATCCCCTCAGCATTACTGGTCACAAGCACCACTTCTGGCCCTTGATGCGAGAAATGGTAATAAATAATCCATGATCCTATCAGGATGGTGATGATGGGTACTATCCATACCGGCGACCAGCGTTTGATTTGTTTAATCTTGGCTTCACCAAAATGATGATTACTCAATGGACTCTTCCTCACTCTTTTTGATACTTTCTCGATCCCATAGCAAGCGAGGATCGAAGGCTTGTGCTGAGAACATCGTTAAAATAACGACTAAGCAAAATAGTAACGCACCCTCAGCCGGATAGACGTTCATTAATCCACCCATGCGGACCAACGCTGAGAGTACAGCAATAACAAAGACGTCAACCATTGACCAACGGCCGACTACCTCAACAATTTCATAGATAATCTGCATGCGGTGATTGTCTCGCGCTCCATAGCCGCCCGCATTCCAACTCAGCCATCCAATAGCAAGAATTTTCATACTAGGTACGAGGATACTGGCGATAAAAATAATCATCGCGATTGGCCACGACCCCTCATTCCATAAGAATATAACCCCCGCCATAATATTGGATCCGGAAGCACTACCCAAGGCATCAGTCACCATAATCGGCATGATATTCGCGGGGATATATAAAATGATTGAAGTCACGAGTAACGAGAGCGTCCACTGCAAGCTTTGTGGTTTACGCGCATGTCCGCGTTGATGACAGCGCGGGCAATAGGGTTCATCGGCCGCCACTATCGCTGTACAACAGGGGCAACTGCGTAGATTTTGGTTTATTCCGCTAATCCCCGCGATCGGTTCACTGCGTAAAGGAGGTACTGGACTAATACGCTGCCAAATAACATGACGCTCTAAACACTGGAATGCCCGCAATTGAGCGATGCAAAACAAGCACCATGGCCAAAAGCCCAGTTCTAGCCCGATTTTACCGTAGGCCATTAATTTGACAAAACTGACTAACACCCCCGCCATAAAGATCTCAGCCATTCCCCAGTTCTTCATGTAGAACAGGCCTTTGGCAAGGGGGATGGTGAGTTGATGAGGCAAACGCCGGTTTAAGGTAAGAATTAATATACTGACAAGGCAGGCTGCAGGAATAATCTGCACAAACAACAGAAATATTGTTGCAAGGAAGCGATATCGGTCATCAACCATCGCTTGCGGAATTTGTAGCAGGGTGATTTGGTTAGTCATACCCATTACGCTAATGCTAATAAAGGGGAAAAGATTAGCCAACGCTAACATGACTAAGGCTGAGAATGCGTAAACCATTGGCCGACGCAGGGGTTCATGCCATGCGGTTGCCAAGGTGCTTTCACAGCGCATACAGGTTGCCCGCGTACCCGGCGCAAGGCCGGGTAGCTTAGTGGTCATATCACAGTGGGGACATAGCACCCAGCGGTGAGTCTGATCCTGATGGCAATGGTTACTCATATTGCACCAATGCGTTATTCACCATTCTTAAGATTTTCCAAATGTTCCCAACGCTCGAAGGCAATATTGAACTCGTCTTCTAACGCTGCCAATTTATCAATGATCGGCTGAGTCTCATCATGGGGACGACTAAAGAAGCTGGCGTCCGCCATCGTGCTCTGTAATTGCGCGATCTCAGCCTCTAGATTTTCCATCTTCTGCGGAAGCTGTTCAAGCTCACGCGTCAGATTATAGCTTAGTTTCGCCGGGGCTTTTTTAGCGACGGATGATTTGTTCGGCTCAACGGCAGGCGTTTCCACTACCGGCGCAGGGCGAGACTTACGCTGAGAACCTCGCGACGTGCTACGTTGATGCTGTGCATCATGATAGCCACCGACATAGCGACCAATTTCCCCTTCGCCCTCGAAGATCCAGCATTCCGTCACGGTATTATCAACGAATTGACGGTCGTGGCTGACCAGTAACACTGAACCTTGGTAACCATCGATTAGCTCTTCGAGAAGCTCTAACGTTTCTACATCTAAATCGTTGGTCGGTTCATCGAGAATTAACAGATTGCTCGGTTTAAGGAACAATTTAGCCAATAGTAAACGGTTTCTTTCACCGCCTGACAGCGCCCTTACTGGAGTCATCGCACGTTTCGGGTGGAATAAGAAGTCCTGCAAGTACCCAAGAACATGGCGAGGCTTACCGTTAACCAGGACTTCTTGCTTACCTTCGGCTAGGTTATCCATAACAGTACGATCTGGGTCTAATTCGGCACGGTGCTGGTCGAAGTAAGCCACTTCCAATTTCGTCCCAATATGTACACGACCTTGTTCGGCATTAAGTTGGCCAAGCATTAAACGCAGCAAGGTGGTCTTACCACAGCCGTTAGAACCGATCAGGGCGATTTTATCGCCGCGCTGAACCTGTACAGAGAACTGATCCACCAGCGTTTTACCGCCAGCATGGTAAACGACGTCTTCCAGCTCGAAAACAATCTTACCGGAACGGCTTGCTTCACCAACCTGCATGTTGGCCTTGCCCATCACTTCTCGGCGCTCAGAACGCTCGCGACGTAGCGCCTTAAGCGCCCTCACCCGACCTTCGTTACGGGTCCTACGCGCTTTGATTCCTTGACGGATCCACACTTCTTCTTGCGCTAATTTGCGATCAAATTCTGCATTTTGCAGCTCTTCAACCCGCAATGCTTCCTCTTTACCCAGCAGATATTGATCGTAATCACCCGGCCATGAGACTAATTTACCGCGATCGAGGTCGACGATACGCGTCGCCATATTGCGAATAAAAGAACGGTCGTGCGAGATAAAGATGATGCTACCGTTGAAGGTTTTAAGGAAATTCTCTAACCAGTGAATGGTTTCAATATCTAAGTGGTTCGTTGGCTCATCTAGCATCAAAACCTTAGGATTTGATACCAGTGCGCGGCCAAGTGCCGCTTTACGTAGCCACCCTCCAGACAATGAAGAGAGCTCAGTGTCTGCATCGAGACCAATTTTTAATAATACATCATTGATTCGACTTTCAAGTTGCCAGAGATTCTGATGGTCGAGTACCGCCTGCAAGCGAGCCATCTCGTTAAGATTCTTCTCGCTTGGGTCTTGCATTACGGTATGCGAAATCGCGTGGTAAGCTTTAAGATGCTGCGCTTGCTCAGCGACCCCTTCGGCAACAAAATCATAGACCGAGCCAGCAATATTTCGCGGCGGGTCTTGCTGTAAGCGAGCAATTACCAAATCTTGCTCATAAACGATACGGCCATCATCGAGAGGAACTTCCTGATTAATGATTTTCATCAGGGTCGATTTTCCCGCACCATTTCGGCCAACGAGACAGACACGCTCGTTCTCTTCGATATGTAATTCAGCGTTATCCAGTAATGGAGCGTCGCTATAGGACAGCCAAGCCCCATGAATACTAATTAATGACATTGTTATTATTCCTGACCTACACGCGCAACTAACCAGCAATTGTGGATATGTTTATTGCGAGAGAAATCTTGAGATTGTGTTTTAGCGGTAATATCCCGCGCTTGTAAACCGATAGCGGCTAGGCCCTCATGGTCCATACGGAATCCACGTTTATTGTTCGAGAACATAATCGTGCCACCGGTCCGTAACAGATACTGGAGATCGGTCAGCAACGATAAATGATCGCGCTGTACGTCAAAGCTCTCTTCCATCCGTTTAGAGTTGGAGAAAGTAGGCGGATCGATAAAGATCACGTCAAAGGTTTCTCGTGACTCTCTAATCCAGCTTAAACAATCAGCTTGAATCAAGCGGTGCGATTGTCCTGAAATATCGTTTAATTGGAAATTACGCTCCGCCCACTCTAAGTAAGTCCGAGACATATCGACTGTAGTGGTCGATTTCGCTCCGCCTAAGGCGGCATGAACACTCGCGGTACCGGTATAGGCAAAAAGATTAAGGAAATCTTTATTACGACTCATTTCCCCCAGCATTTTACGCGCCAGACGGTGGTCAATAAACAGGCCGGTATCGAGGTAGTCCGTCAAATTCACCCAAAAGTGTGCGTTAAATTCGCTTACCTCGAAGAAGTCATTTTTTGTCGCTAATTTCTGATATTGCTGCGCGCCTTTTTGGCGTTCACGAGTTTTAAGCACTAATTTATTCGCTGGTAACTCTAGCACCTGCAACGTCACGCTAATGACATCGAACAATCGTTGACGTGCTTTATGCGGCTCGACAGTTTTCGGTGGCGCATACTCTTGAACCACGACACAGTCAGCATAGCGGTCGATCGCGATATTATAATCAGGCAGATCAGCATCGTAGATACGATAACACTCTATCCCTTCCTGCTTCGCCCATTTATCCAACTTCTTAATATTTTTACGCAGACGGTTGGCAAAGTCCGGTGCTAACTCCCCGACGACCTGTCCTTCTACGGGGGCACGCAGTTTATAATTTTTCTGAACGCAATCTAACGGACCATTTTTCGCTTTAAATTGACGGTCTGCACGTAATTGTAAGCAATCGAGCAGCTCTGGCGAACCGCTAAAGAGCGACAGATTCCAACCGCCAAACTGTGCTTTAAGAATTCGGCCTAATTGGCTATGTAAGGCAATCAATGCAGGCTCGTTCTCAAGACGTTCGCCGTAAGGGGGGTTACTGATCACCGTGCCGACTTCCGCTTCAGGCTGCGGATTCTTAAGTTGGATCGCGTCTTGACGTTTGAAGCTAATAAAGGGCGCAACACCCGCACGACGTGCGTTGGTTTGCGCCCGCTCTAAAACTTGACCGTCTTTATCGTAACCAAAGAAACGGATTTGCTTACTTTGCATGCCTAAGTTCGCGCGCTGTTGCGCCTCAGCCACAATCTTATCCCACTCACTTTCGTTAAACTTTTTCCAAGCATAGAAGCCCCAGTGGTCGCGTAACAACCCTGGTGCACGATCGGCCGCTATCATCGCCGCTTCAATTAATAGCGTCCCCGATCCACACATCGGATCGACCATCGGTGTCCCCGGTTTCCAGCCCGAACGCATAATGATCGCGGCAGCTAATGTTTCTTTTAGCGGTGCTTGACCCGTGGCATGACGATAATTACGTTGATGCAAGGCATCGCCACTGAGATCTAAGGAGATGCTGACTTTGTCGCGATGTAACCATGCATTAATACGGATATGCGGATAATCTCGGTCAACATTAGGACGAGGTAGATTTTTGCGGGTAAAGCTGTCGACGATAGCATCTTTGATCCGGAGCGCACCAAATTGACTGTTACGGATTTCGTCGTTAGTCCCTTGAAAATTGATCACGAATGAGGATTCAGGCTCGAAAATCTCATCCCAAGCAATGGATTGGGCCCCCACATAGAGATCAAGGTCACTGAAAACGTTGAATTCTCCCAGCGGTAACATGATGCGCGAGGCAATACGGCTCCAGAGTAGGCTCCGGTACATCACCTCATCGTTACCACTGTAGTGAACACCTCCCGGTACCAGTCGTATATCTTGAGCACCAAAGCTCTCAAGTTCTGTTTTTAAAAGTTCTTCCAGTCCACGACCGGTGCTGGCAAAAAGAGAATTCATAATAATGTTCTTTAAATCGGTAAATTTGTGCCTAGTATAGCGAATCACAACGCTATGTCATAAAGTTACTGTAATTGTTAGCGACGAAAGAGACGCCTTTTAATGATTAGCCTCGCCAAACTGTTTACTTACCCCATAAAGTCGATGCAAGGGACTCAACTTTCCCATGCGTTAGTGCAGGAAACCGGCTTAACTTGGGACCGTCATTTTATGGTGACATTAGAAGATGGCACCTTCATTACGGCACGTAAGTATCCTGAAATGTTACTGTTCACCCCCACTTTGACGCAACATGGCCTCTACCTTCAAGCCCCCGACCAACAGCATGCATGGATTAAACTCGACGATTTTTCAGAACTCAATTATCCAACCGAAGTGTGGGGAAATCACTTTACGGCAAAAATTGCACCCGATGCGGTCAATCAGTGGCTAAGTCACTATTTTCCGCATCCAGTACAATTACGCTGGATAGGCGAAATTCCTCAACGCAAGATCAAGAAACGGCCTGAACATCCCCTCTCTTTTGCTGACGGTTACCCTTTCCTATTAGTGAATGAAGGGTCACTACACGACCTGCAAAATCGTTGTCCCGCTGGCGTCGCCATTGAACAATTTAGAGCAAACCTTGTGGTATCCGGGGCCGAGCCATGGCAAGAAGACCATTGGGCGGTAGTACGGATTGGAGATGTTATTTTTGACGTAGCCAAACCCTGCAGTCGCTGTATTCTGACTACGGTTAACAGTCGTAATGCCCGCAAGCACCCGCAGGGTGAACCCATGCGCACCTTAATTCAGTTTCGTGAGGCCGCAGATGGCAGTGGAGATATCGATTTTGGGCTTAATTTAATCGCCCGTAATAGCGGGATAATCCGAGTCGGTGACGACTTTTCCGTACTACAGACTAAACCACCACGTTTATATAATGAGAAAGTCGTCGAGGAAATACCCTACGTCGCGCCCTGCGCTGCGCCAATAGAAAAAGCGGTAGAGATTGAGTTTGCGGGGAAGCGCTTTACGGGCAATAACCAACAGATTTTGCTGGAACAGTTAGAACTACAAGGACACTCTATTCCCTTCTCATGCCGAATGGGCAGTTGTGGCAGCTGTCGGCTCACCAAATTATCGGGATCGGTTAAAGCGTTAAATAGCCGCGCGCTGTCCGAATCAAGCTTATTAAGCTGTTGTTGTGTCCCTGAAGCAGGCCCGTTAAAGCTTGAGCTTAATTAACCGACTTTTTCTAACACTAATGCCTGTTCTGGCTGCCAAGCGGCTAGACGGTCATTCATAATCTTGATCGCATCACCAAGATAAAGCGATTTACCGCTATTTAATAACAACTCAGGCTGGGCGACCACACATAAGGAAGCTTGTTGATTGGTTTCCACAACCATTAGGAGCGCTTGTTCATTATTGCTAGTGAGCTCTGTGAGAACCATTTCACCGACTTCAGGCTGAAGGGCTTGGCGACGTGAGGCGAAATGCCAGCTTTTTGGCATTTGCGGTTTCAGGAACCGGTACGCAATTAAGCCATTAATAATCAGTTGTCGAGATTGTGCCTCGTCCAGCGCCGTTTGATGGCAGCTTTCAGCAAATTGTTCGAAAAGCGTTGCATCTTCCACGCAGAAGGGATGAGAGGAAAAAGCGTCAGGAATGAGCATCTTAGATGAGAATTGAGAAGTGAAGCTTGACCCATCATTAAACTCTAACATAACGGAATCTTGTTCCGAATCGTAATGCCACTGCCAGCAATCATCGGGTTTTAAATACATAAATTACCCCTAAATAGTCTTAAGCTTTAATAAAAAATTTATTAAAAAAATGTTACTCATTACCAAATCTGAATGAAATATAAACGACATCGCACAAAAAATAAACCACTTTATCTGTGCGAGTCGATTATTGATTAAATACCCATCACAATATTTTTTATTAATTTTGGTCCATGGTAAATAAAACCAGAATAAACTTGTAATAATGTCGCACCCGCAGCACGTTTTTCCTTTGCCGCCATTAATGAATCAATGCCGCCCACCCCTATTATAGGTAAGGCACCCTTCAGCTCGTGATCCAGTTGTTTAATAATTTCGGTCGACTTTAATTGCACTGGGCGCCCACTCAATCCACCCGCTTCACTTGCATAAGGTAAGCCGGTAACCAAAGATCGATCTAAGGTGGTGTTGGTGGCAATGACCCCATCAATATTATGTCGGACCAAACTGTCGGCAACTTGAATTAATTCTTCAATAGAAAGATCCGGCGCGATCTTTACAACAACGGGGACATATTTTAAATGGCGCTGTTGGAGATCATGTTGTTTGGTTTTGATTGCCGCCAATAATTCATCCAGCGCTTCACCGTATTGTAAGGATCGTAAACCGGGGGTGTTTGGCGAGGAAATATTGACGGTAATATAACTGGCGTGAGCGTAGACTTTTTCCATACAGAATAAATAATCATCGCTACCTTGTTCAACCGGTGTATCTTTGTTTTTCCCGATATTAATACCCAAAATACCCCGGTAGCGAGAGGCCTTAACATTTTCAACCAGTTGATCGACACCGTGATTATTGAACCCCATCCGGTTGATAATTCCCTCCGCCTGTTCTAGGCGAAATAACCGAGGCTTATCGTTTCCAGCTTGAGCACGAGGCGTTACCGTACCGATTTCAATAAAGCCAAAACCCATTGCGGCAAACGCATCAATACATTCGCCATTTTTATCCAGCCCTGCGGCTAACCCCACTGGGTTTGGGAAAGTAATGCCCATCGATTCGACCGGCTTATTGGCTAAGCGTTGAGTAATCAGCGCTTCAAAGGGCGTTCCGCTAACTTTTTTTAACGCCTGAATCGTCTGTTCATGAATTTTTTCGGTATCAAACTGGAATAGCGCAGAACGAATTAATGGATACAACATTTCCCCTCCAAAGGCTGACAATAGTGATAGCGACGGACTTCAGTCAGGGGGGGATGGTAGCATTTTTGGGATGAAAGTAAATTTAACTCGCGTGGGGAGAAGAAATAAGCTCTAGGCCTTGCACCTAGAGCTTTATAGGAGGTGACTACGCCGCTAGTGCTTTGGTGATCTTCTCGTAAAGATCCCGAGAAAGATTATCCAAGGTCAAGAGTTGCTCTAAGGCCGCTCGCATCAGTTGCTGACGATTTTTATCGTAGCGTTTCAAGCGGATTAACGGTTCAATCATTCTTGCCGCAATCTGCGGGTTACGGTGATTGAGATCTGTTAGCATTTCCACTAAGAATTGATAGCCTGAACCGTCCTCAGCATGGAAAGCCGCTGGGTTTGCGGAACAGAAAGCGCCAATTAACGAACGCACGCGGTTAGGGTTTTTCATAGTAAACGAGCGATGCGTTAATAGCTGACGGACGTTCTCGACCACATGGTCCCCTGGGCGCGTGGCTTGTAAGATAAACCATTTATCCATCACTAAGCCGTCTTGATACCAACGCTCGTCCCATTGCGTCAGCAATTGTTCCGCTGCAGGAAGTTGCGCCGCAACCGCACTGCTTATCGCGGCTAACGCATCGGTCATATTATTGGCCGATTGGTATTGATTGACCGCTAGCTCCTCGCCCAAGGTGGCATCGGCAAAGACGAGGTAAGAGAGCGCAATATTTTTCAGGGCACGTTTACCAATGTCCTGCTCTTCAACACGATACTCTGCGCACAGGTTGTCATGGTAAGCAACCTTTAGCTCCTTCACTAACGCTGTCGCTAAGAGTTGTAACAGCGAAGCTCTCACTGCCGCAATTGCGGTAGGATGGATAATCTCAAACCACTCAGCGATCTCGTTCTCAGAAGGCAAGGTAAAGATCTGCGCTTTTAAGGCCGGATCGATAGATTCATCGACCAGTACTGCGCGGAACGCATCGACCACATGGCGAGGCACTGACAACGGTTGTTGTTGAGCGAAACGCGAAACGTTTAATTTCAGATAGATAGCTAATAAGCTCTGTGCCGCGTCCCAGCGAGTAAAGGCATTTCGCGCATGTTGCATCAAGAACGTTAGTTGCGCATCACTCCACTGATAATGTAATTTTACAGGGGCAGAAAACTCGCAGAGTAGCGCCGGCGTGGGTTGGAACCAGACCTTATCGAAAACGAAAATTTGCGTTGCTTCCGTGACGTTTAGCACGGGATCGATCGCTTCACCCTTGTACTGCAGCGGAATGACCTGACCTTCGTTATCATATAACTCTATCGCTAAAGGAATATGCAGCGGTTTTTTCTCGGCTTGGTCCGCCGTTGCGGGTGTTTCTTGGGTCACCGTTAAGGTGTAGGTTTCGCTATTCGGATCGTAATCATCTTCGACGGTCAGAACTGGCGTCCCTGACTGACGGTACCATTGACGGAACTGTGTCAAATCAATCCCGGAAGCATCTTCCATTGCCTTAACGAAATCTTCGCATGTCGCCGCACTGCCATCATGGCGTTGGAAGTAGAGCGCGATACCGGCTTGGAATTTTTCTTCTCCCAGCAGGGTATGGATCATACGGATGACTTCCGATCCTTTCTCGTAAACCGTTAAGGTATAGAAGTTGTTCATCTCCATCACTTGTTCAGGACGGATCGGGTGCGCCATTGGGCTGGCATCCTCAGCAAACTGTGCACCGCGCATCACGCGAACATTATCAATACGGTTAACCGCTCGAGACCCCAGATCAGAGCTAAACTCTTGGTCGCGGAAAACCGTAAGCCCTTCTTTTAGACTGAGCTGGAACCAATCGCGGCAAGTGACACGGTTTCCACTCCAGTTATGGAAATATTCATGGCCGATCACCGCTTCGATACCGAGGTAATCTTTATCGGTCGCAGTTTCCGGTTTCGCGAGAACATATTTCGAGTTGAAAATATTAAGACCTTTGTTCTCCATTGCGCCCATATTAAAGAAATCGACGGCAACGATCATAAAAATATCGAGGTCGTATTCTAAATTGAAACGCTCTTGATCCCACTTCATGCTCTGTTTTAGCGAGGTCATCGCCCAGTCTGCACGGTCGAGATTACCGTGATCGACGAAGATTTCTAATGCGACATCACGCCCAGATTTTGTGGTAAAAGTATCGCGCAATACATCGAAATCGCCGGCGACTAGTGCGAAAAGGTAACAAGGTTTTGGGAAAGGATCTTGCCAAGTAATCCAATGCTGACCATTATCCAGTTCACCCGCATCAATACGGTTACCGTTTGAGAGTAAATAAGGATAGCGTTGTTTATCGGCGTAAATGGTGGTGCTAAAACGCGCTAACACATCTGGGCGATCTAAATACCACGTAATATGGTGGAAGCCTTCGGCTTCACACTGTGTACAGAGTGCTTCACCGGATTTATAAAGGCCTTCTAATGCACTGTTTTGATCAGGATGGATCTCGTTTTCAATCTCTAGCGTAAAATGCTCAGGAACGTTACGCAGTCGTAAATTACCGGATTCAATAGCATGGTCCTGCCACAGGTCACCGTTTATTTTTACACTGACGAGGACTAACCCTTCTCCCTGTAACAGCAGATCTTTTGCAGACGCATCACAACGTTTAACTTGGCTTACCGCGACAACCTTAGTGGTCTTTTCATCTAGGTGAAACGTTAGATCGATATCGGTAATGGTAAATTCCGGCGCGGTGTAATCTTTGCGATATTTAACTTGTGGTTGCTGTGTCATGCCATGTCCATGTCAATGATAGAGTGTTAACTCAAAGTCTAGGTGCTCTCTATACCAGATTCCAGTCCTTGACAGCAAGTCACCCTCTTCTAAGAACATAATTTTAACATTTAGCACAATTTATTCTCGATTTCGAGAATAATCTATGGTGTGATCCAATTCACTTTTTAGGGCGACGAGTTATACTATTGCCTGATATAACGAACTTTTCTGCCGGCCTGCAGAGTGATAATGTCCAAAGGATGCCGATAAGCACTATGAAACCACATGCTTCTCCGATATTGACCACGCTGCTTGATACCGATGCCTATAAATTGCACATGCAGCAAGCGGTGTTTCATCGCTATCGACATTTATCCGTCACCGCTGAGTTCCGCTGTCGAGGTGATGAGTTACTCGGCGTTTATGCCGAGGAAATTATCGCGCAAATCAATTTAATGCAGCAACTTGCCTTAACGGATGAAGAGTATCGTTATTTAGCTTCCCTACCCTTCTTCACCATCGATTACTTAAATTGGCTCAAGTCTTTTCGCTTTGATCCCCAACAGGTTGCAGTGAGCAATCAGCAGGGTCAATTAGTGCTGACCATTACCGGGCCTTGGATCGAAGTAATTCTTTGGGAAGTGCCACTATTGGCCTTGATCTCTGAAATTGTGCATCGTGACCGTTCCCCTAACGTTACCGCTACCGATGCGTTAGCGCTGCTCAATACGAAATTAGCCAAGTTCAAAGCTGACTCCGCTGACCTTGATATGTCGCGTTTTAAATTAATGGACTTTGGCACGCGCCGACGTTTCTCTCAGTCTGTGCAAGAATCTGTGGTGGCGGAACTGGTTAGAGAAGTTCCTTGGCTGGTCGGCACCAGTAATTACGATATTGCCCGTCGTCGCCAGTTAGCGCCTGTGGGTACCCAAGCACACGAGTGGTTCCAAGCACACCAACAGATCAGCTCAGAGTTAGCACACAGTCAACGCGCCGCACTGCAAGCCTGGTTGGAAGAGTATAATGATATGCTCGGCATCGCCTTAACTGACTGTATTGCCACGGATGCATTTTTACGTGATTTCGGCTTTAACTTTGCCAACCGCTATCAGGGGGTTCGTCACGATTCGGGCGATCCCGTTGCATGGGGTGAAAAAATCATTAAGCACTACCTCTCTTTAGGGATTGATCCTCGCGAGAAGACCCTGGTTTTCTCCGACAGTTTAACCTTGGATAAGGCGCTTGAACTCTACCGTCATTTCGATCCGCGCATTAACATTATTTTCGGTGTGGGTACACGCCTGACTTGCGATTTGCCTGGTGTAAGTCCACTGAATATTGTGATTAAGCTCACCAGCTGCGATGGCAAACCCGTGGCAAAATTATCGGATAGCCCGGGCAAAACCATCTGCCAAGACGTTTCTTTTGTCAAAGCGCTAGAAAAAGCGTTCGACTTACCGAAGATAAATTGTACAGGCTAACCCTAGGCCAGAGATAATCTGGCCCAATCCTTTTTTTTCTATCTATTTTGCTTGTTTACTTACCCTGCCTGAGTAACATATCCTACCTTATTCAATAGTGATTCCATCCAACAGAGAGATAATTATGAGCATAGTGCCTGTCGTGGACGTGCTAGACGGTCGTGTAGCTGTAGAGTCAGATGTTACAGTGCGTGGCTGGGTGCGTACCCGTAGAGATTCCAAAGCTGGTATTTCCTTTATCGCCATTTATGATGGCTCCTGCTTTAATCCTGTTCAGGCGGTTGTAAATAATTCGCTTAATAATTATCAAGATGAAGTTTTGCATCTGACGACTGGCTGCTCCGTCGAAGTCACCGGCACGGTAGTCGCGTCTCCAGGCCAAGGTCAATCTTTCGAAATTCAAGCGACGGCAGTGAAGGTCGTGGGTTGGGTCGAGGATCCCGATAGCTATCCAATGGCGGCTAAACGTCACAGCATCGAATATCTTCGTGAAGTTGCCCACTTACGTCCGCGCACCAACTTAATTGGTGCCGTCGCACGCGTGCGTAATACTTTAGCTCAAGCTATTCACCGCTTCTTTAATGAGCAAGGCTATTTTTGGGTCTCGACGCCGTTAATCACTGCTTCAGATACCGAAGGCGCTGGCGAACTGTTCCGTGTCTCAACACTTGATATGGAAAATCTGCCTCGCAATGACCAAGGTAAAGTCGACTATAGCCAAGACTTCTTTGGTAAAGAAGCGTTCCTTACCGTATCGGGACAACTAAACGGTGAGACTTATGCTAGCGCATTATCCAAAATCTATACCTTTGGCCCGACGTTCCGTGCAGAAAACTCCAACACTAGCCGTCACCTAGCCGAATTTTGGATGGTTGAACCCGAAGTTGCGTTTGCTCACTTAGATGATGCCGCAGCGTTAGCCGAAGCAATGTTAAAATATTGCTTCAACGCAGTGTTGACCGAGCGCGCTGACGACCTCGCCTTCTTTGCAGAGCGCGTAGATAAAGAAGCGATCAGCCGTTTAGAAAAATTTGTTAGCAGCGATTTTGCCCAAATCGATTATACCGATGCGATCGATATCTTGCTTAACTCTGGCCAAACCTTCGAAAACCCAGTCGAATGGGGAATCGATCTCTCCTCGGAACACGAACGCTACTTAGCTGAAAAACATTTTGCAGCCCCAGTTGTCGTGAAAAACTATCCGAAGGACATCAAAGCCTTCTATATGCGCTTAAATGATGATGGCAAAACAGTTGCCGCAATGGATGTTCTCGCTCCAGGCATTGGTGAGATTATCGGGGGTTCTGAGCGTGAAGAACGTTTAGATGTGTTAGACCAACGTTTAGCTGAAATGGGCCTGAATAAAGAGGATTACTGGTGGTATCGCGATCTCCGTCGCTACGGCACCGTACCACACTCAGGCTTTGGCTTAGGTTTTGAACGTCTTGTCTCCTACGTTACTGGTGTACAAAACGTAAGGGATGTTATCGCTTTCCCGCGTACCCCACGCAGTGCAAACTTCTAACATAAGCCTCACTTATAGAAATCCGCTTCGGCGGATTTTTTTTTACCCGTTGATAGAGATCATTGCAAAAAGTGCAAAGTCACATTATGTTACTTTTTGATACGGTTATAAATGTGATGTTCATCTTTATTTCGTTTCAACACAGTTGTAAATAGCGCTAAAAATGCTATTCAATACGAGCCCGCAATGGGCTTTAAATCTCTAAAACATAAAAATAATTAACAATAATGCCAATGAGGGTATTAATGATGAAGCGCAAAGTTCTTTCTCTACTGGTTCCAAGTCTTTTGGCTATCTCTTCAGCTCAGGCTGCAGAAATCTACAATAAAGACGGTAACAAGCTAGATTTATATGGCAGGGCTGTTGGATTACATTACTTCTCGAATGATAACAGTAATGATGGGGATTTCTCATATGTGCGTTTTGGTTTCAAAGGCGAAACGCAAATCAATGAGAACATGACCGGTTACGGTCAATGGGAATATAACATCCAAGCGAATAACAGCGAAGGCAGCGATGCGCAAAACGGAAACAAAACCCGCCTAGGATTTGCCGGTCTGCGTTTTAATCAGTATGGCTCCTTCGATTACGGTCGTAACTATGCTGTCGCTTATGATGCGTTAAGTTACACCGATATGCTGCCAGAATTTGGGGGTGACTTTGGTTACTCTGATTCAATGACAGGCCGTACCACCGGCGTAGCCACCTACCGCAACGCTAATTTCTTCGGATTAATCGAAGGATTAAATGTCGCCCTGCAGTATCAAGGTAAAAACGAACGCGATAATGTACAGCGTTCTAATGGTGATGGCTGGGGCGTTTCGACCAGTTATGCACTGCCTTACAGCTTCGCGATCACCGGTGCTTACCAACAGCAAAATCGTACTACCAAGCAACGTAATATGGATTATGGCAGTGGTGACACCGCTAGCGTGTGGGGGGTAGGCCTAAAATATGATAATGCCCCTGTTTATGTTGCCGTCACTTATGCTGAAGGGCAAAACGCGACCCGTATTAGTAGCGATATCAATGGGGTATCTAAATCTGGTTTTGCGAATAAAACGCAGAACTTCGAAGCCGTTGCGCAGTATCAGTTCGACTTCGGTTTACGCCCATCCTTAGCCTTTATCCAGCAAAAAGCGAAAGATGTTGAAGGGATCGGTGATGTTGACCTCGTAAAATATATCGATGTTGGCGCGAGCTACTACTTCAATAAAAACATGTCGACTTATGTTGATTACCGTATTAATCAACTAAGCAAAAATAACAAGCTCGGTCTTAACAACGATAACACCGTTGCGACGGGTCTGGTCTACCAATTCTAAGTGTCAACTGTGGCTACCTAATGGGTAGCCACGTTTCATGCCATTTCCCGCCGAAAATTTTTTATTAGTCGTTGTATGGGCGTCGACATCCCGCTACCCTAATACTCACCACACTTCAATTCGGATATTACTATGTTTGAATCAATTCCTGCTGCGCCGGCTGATCCTATTTTAGGGCTAGCGGATTTATATAAGAACGATCTTCGCCCTAACAAGATTAATTTAGGTATAGGGGTCTATAAAGATGAGACCGGTCACACCCCTGTGATGATCAGTGTCAAAAAAGCTGAGCAGCAGTTAGTCGAAACCGAAACAAGCAAAAATTATCTCAGTATTGAAGGCAACAGCGCTTATGCCCAGGCAAGCCAACGCTTACTTTTAGGCACGGGCAATCCTATTCTCGCTACTCAATGCCTCTTCACAGCGCAAACGCCGGGTGGCACAGGAGCTTTACGTGTCGCCGCAGATTTTCTCGCCCAGCATACTTCCGCTAAGCGTGTCTGGGTCAGTAACCCAAGCTGGCCAAACCATCATAATATCTTTGCTGCGAGTGGCTTAGAGGTCGCGACTTATAACTACTATCAGCCAGAGACCCATAGTCTCGATTTCTCGGCAATGCTTGACTCATTAGAGTCTGCGGAAGCGGGTGATGTCGTACTCCTTCATGGATGTTGCCATAATCCAACGGGTATCGACCCCACCTTAGAACAGTGGCAACAGCTTTCTGAACTCCTGCTGCGTAAAGCGTTACTTCCACTATTCGATTTTGCCTATCAAGGTCTCGGACAAGGTTTGGATGAAGATGCGCAAGGGCTACGTTTATTTGCGCAATCTCACCAAGAGTTCATTGTTTGTAGCTCTTTCTCTAAAAACTTCGGTTTATATAATGAACGTACCGGTGCTTTCACGCTGAGAACCACTACAGCTCAAGCTGGCAGTGATGCATTTAGCCAAGTTAAAGCCGTGATCCGTGCAAATTATTCCAATCCGCCGTCACATGGTGCCGCCGTCGTAGCAACGATTTTAAATGATGACAGTCTGAGAGCGATTTGGGAGCAAGAGCTTTTAGAAGTCCGCCAGCGTATTCAGCGTATGCGTCAACTGTTCGTACAAACGTTACAAGAAAAAGGGGCGACCCAAGACTTCTCATTCATCAATAAACAAAATGGGATGTTTTCTTACAGCGGGCTAACTAAAGAACAAGTATTACGGTTACGAGAAGAGTTTGCGATCTACGCGGTTGCGTCAGGTCGGATCAATATTGCCGGGATGACACCAGAAAATATGTCACGTCTCTGCGAATCAATTATTAGCGTAACGCGATAAAAATAGATGCCCGGTCATTGCCGGGCATTTTTTTATCAGCGTAGAAAAGGATTAGTGAGGCGTTCATGTCCGAGAGCTGAGCGGGGACCATGGCCTGGGATAAACGTCACGTCATCTCCCAACGGCAGTAACTTCTGTTCAATTGACTCAATCAATTGTTGTCCATTACCTCGGGGAAAATCGCTGCGCCCCACCCCACCTTTGAATATCACATCACCCGAGATCAGCAAGTGTTGCTCTGCCTGATAAAACACGATATGTCCAGGCGTGTGACCTGGGCAATGGAGGACACTGAAATCTAGCGCGCCAACGCTGACCGACTCGCCTTCCTCTAACCATTGATCGGGATAAAACACCTCGCAATGCGGGAAACCAAACATCGCGCTTTGCTGAGGTAAACTCTCAAAGAGAAAAAGGTCATCCCGATGAGGGCCGATTAACGGGACATTAAAGTGTTGCGCCAATATCTTTGCCGCCCCCACATGATCTAAATGACCATGCGTCAGTAAAATTTTATCGATCTCAATGCCCTGTTGGTGCAACAGTGCCGTAATCTTCTCTGCGTCACCGCCTGGGTCTATAAGCGCCGCACTCCCGGTTTGAGTACAGACGACTAGGCTACAATTTTGTGCGAAAGCCGTGACTGGAATCTGCGTGATCGCTATAGCGCTCATGGAATGACTCATCTCAGGACCAATGACGAACAGGGCCGGTATCGATATGCACGAAGTTACTCTTAGGGTAATAGCCCACTCCGCCGGCATTCATTTTTAATGCAGCTTTGCGCACGTTGCTGAGTGCAATACCTTCGATATGGAAATCCATTGCTTGGCCTAAGGTATGATAGCTGTGCTTGGCAACACCGCTATGAGCACTTCTACCACGCAAATGATTGTTCGTGGCAATGCTACGGAAGCCAGAAACTAACTGAATAGGCTTACGGGTTTCCAACATCACTTGAAGGCGGTAGATATGGTCAAAAAGGTGTGGGTCTATGGCATGAATTTTCTCTGCACGGTAATCACGGAAAAAATGATTGAGCCTTGCAAGTTCACTCGGATTATACGTTTTACCATTGAAGAACTCTGCTTTTAAGCTCTCACCTGTATTGATGTTATTTAACGTCAAAATTCTAGGTCGCGAGGTCGATAAAGAGGCTTGTGCGAAATGAGGTAGGCAAGAGATGCCGGCTGCAGCTGAACCAAGTAAAAGCAGTTTACGACGATGTGAATCAATTTTTTCCATGGGCATGACATCCGCGAGACGAAAGGACAAAAAAACAACAGAGGAACCATACCCAGAGTGTTGCCCTTCGTCAAGATGCAGACATGAGAACGATCAATTTAATTACACTTAGAAAGATATTCAGCTGGCTTATCCACCAGCTGAACGATAAATCTATAATAGAAACTTCTCAGCGTTACTGATTGCGCTCCAGCCTGAACGCGCCAATTGGTCATAATTATAGATGTCAGTACGGAATTGTGCCTGTCCATCCTCACTCACCCACGCCGTTAAGTAATACAGGTTGACGGGGATACGATGACGAATAGAAATAGGTCGTGTCGTCCGGCTATCAAGTGTCGCGGAAATACGGCTTTGATCCCAACCGACATCCTTCAGAAGTAAACCAGCCAATTGTGACGCTTTATTAACCCGCACACAACCAGAGCTAATGGCTCGAATATCTTGCTGGAATAATCCATGATTTGGCGTGTCATGGAGATAAATCGCATCAGAACTCGGCATATTAAACTTATAGCGCCCCAAGGAGTTTTGGGGTCCCGGCGCTTGCATGACACGATAAGGGAAAGCAGAAGCTGATACGGTCTGCCAGTTAACACTTGACGGATTTACCGTGGTTGCGTCAGCCCCCCACCCCGAATAAAGCGTGAAATTATGCTTGGCCAAGTAACTTGGGTCCTTACGCAGTTTCGGCACTAAATCTTCTCGAATTAGCGTGTTAGGTACTGTCCACGTTGGGTTAAGCACCACGCTGTTCAATGCACTGCGCATTAATGGCGTTTTCCTTTCTGGGCGACCCACAATAACGCGTGAAGAGAGGATAGTCTTGCCATCAACGTAATAATTTAAGGAGTAGTTCGCGATGTTAACCATGATGCCATTATGCATATCATCAGGTAATAACCGCAGGCGCTGCATATTCAACGCAAGCAGTGTCGCACGTTGATGCGGAGTAATATTGAGCCACTCACGGGTTTTATAACCAATAATCCCGTCATCGGTTAATCCTTGCCAATGCTGGAATCGTTTCACGGCTGAGACCATTGCATCAGAATAGATATCTTCCGCTGGCCCTGTGCTTGCCGGTGCGGCATTTGTTGAAGCAGGCGTTGGCGATAACATTCTTTGCTGACTTGGCGCTGCGACAGTTTGCGGTTGTGTCGATTGCGATTGCTCAGGTTGCGGCGTAGCAGGAATGGAGGATTGTGCTTGCGCTTCACTGAGCCATCCGGCGCGAACAAGTAACTGCCGCAATTGCGGAACGGCCGGATCGCTATCACCGGGGCGAATAGTATGGGTTAAATCGACCTTCGGCCAAGGCTTATTATCCGCTAGTAAAACCACCAGCGCTTTTTGCATCGGACGATATTGAGGGTGCTGAGGCATCAACCCCTCAATAAAGTGCTGGGTCGTACCATGGTTAACGGCTTGCAGCCAACGCCCTACAAGTGCTGAACTTGGTGCTGTCAGGCGGAAACCATTTGGACCATAGAACCATGTCTCCCCTTTGGCGGGCGCGGTATTCACAAATTGTAAATAACCCAATAAGGCATCGGATAACACGACATCACGCGCATCACCGGATAAATCGCTGCGGCTTAATACTGAGAGCCAGCGTGCAAACTGCGGTTGAACGCCTGATAACGCCACCTCAGAAAGTTGCTGCTCAAAACTGTGAATCGCCGCTTCATCCGTCCATAACGGTTGCTGATGATGCTGACGATAGATGGAAGTTAATAAGCTGCCATAATAGGGGGAAACACCGGAAGGTAACGCTTGATAAATCGACGCAATACGCTGGCTAGGAGTATTAGTATGAGTAACAGGTGAGCTCGCCTGTTCAGGGGCAGCTTGCGCTACCATTGAACTGCCGATCGCTAACGACATACCGCCGACTAGCAATACCGGTTTAAGTTGAAAACACTTTAGAAACATCCCTGACTCCTTACCTTGTTTAGACACGCACCAAAAAGTTCAATGTTTTTTATTATTTTCTTCCTTTGAGTGTAAACGAAAAAACGACATTTGTTATAAACAAATGTCGTTTAATCCGGAGCAAATGATAATTGTGGCTTATCTAGTTACCATCAGCGTTCGGTGCAACGGTCTCCTGCGCGGGGGGGACTTCAGGCGAAAAACCTTTTAATCCAACTACATGCACATGTTCGATCTCGTTAACCACTTTACGCATTAATTTATAAGTCGTGCCTTTTTCTGGGCTAATATTTTCCGGTGCCGCAATCACTAATTGCATCTCTAATCGCTCACATAGCTCAAATAACGTAGCGATCGAACGCGCATCCAGTCGTGCGGCTTCGTCCAAGAATAATAAGCGGCACGGAGAAATATCTTTCCCTCTAAGACGACGCGATTCATCCTCCCAGCTTTGGACAACCATGACCAATATCGACATCCCGGTACCGATCGCTTCACCCGTCGACAGCGCCCCGCTTTCTGCACGTAACCAACCGTCAGAGCCACGGTTAACTTCGACTTCCATCTCCAAGTAGTTACGATAATCCAGCAGCTCTTCACCGATCACTTGCGGAGTACGGCTGCCTAAGTCGATATGCGGATTGAGACGTTGGTACAGTTTGGCTAACGCTTCAGAGAAGGTCAGTCGTTGACTATTGAACAAGTCTTGATGCTGCTCATGATCTTGAGCCAAGGTCTCCAGTAGCGTCGAGTGGGCCTCGCGCATATTTACGTTCAAGCGTACGCTATTAACCTGACCGAATTTGACCGCTTGTAAGCCTTGGTTTAATTGGCGTATACGGGTCTGCTCTCGCTGAATTGTCTTACGGATAATATTCGCGGCACTGCGAGAACTGATCGCTAGCGTTTGCTCACGAGAGGTTAACTCTTCCGTTAAGCGATTAAGCTCGATTTCCATCTGTTCGATAGCTTCGATCGGATCATCGGTACGGATAATGTCTTGACGGATCCGCTCACGAAGATGCTGGTAGACGGCAATAAAGAAGCGAATCTTACGTTCCGGATAACGTGGCTCTTCTGACAGACGTAACACGTCGCGAAGATGTTCGTTATCGGCGACCGCTAAACGCAACGCCCCCAGTGCTTTATCCGACATTGAACGGAGTTCATCACCGCCTAAATAAGCCAACTCACGACGGTGTAAACGTCTTTCCAAGCCATTCTCTTTCACTAAACGCAAGACGGTACACCAGCCCGCTTTTGCGGTAACCACTTGGTTACGGCTTTGGCTGTAATCCCGTTCGACTTTACGTAGACGTTTCTGTAAAGACTCCATTTCCGCTTCACAGAAAGTCAATTGTTTTTCCAATTGATGACGGCGGGCACGGTTATGGCTTAACTGATGGTAAAGCGAGTCACGTAATTCTTTAGCTTGTAACTCAGCATGGGGATCGGCTTTTGCCCCCAAGGCTTGCATCTCTTGCTGTAACTCCGACAGCATATCGCGCTTCGCATCATATGAACTTTTCAATGAGGCCATTAACTGACTACTTTGTGTCAATTGCTGCTGATGCTGACGTAAGCGGTCGCGGAGTTCGGTACGCTCGCCCTCAGCCTGCGCTAACTGTTGGCGCAATTTTTGGGTGAGATCGCTGTTACCATCAACCATTCCCTCTGCTTCAGAATAGTTAAAGTGCGCACGGCGCTGAACCACTTCGGTCAGAGCAAACGCTTGCTGACGGTAATCGCGCTGCTGTTGCTGCGCGGTACGGTAATCATCCTGTAGCTGTTGATGCTGTTCGGGATCGCTTTGCAACACACTAATCATCGGCTCGAGTTTGGCAAGCTTCTGACCGAACTGATGTAAGAAGCGTGCCGCTTCCTGCGATTCCTCAACCTGCTCACGCAACTCTTCACAACGATCCGCTAAGGTTTCGTCTAACAGCAAATTGACGCGAGGTAAAAGACGGTTAAGCAATGCCACCCCTTCACGAGCCATCTCAAATTGCTGACGTTGCTGTTGAGTATTCGCTTCGTGTTGAGCCATCGCCCGTTCGATATCGGTACGGCGCGAAGAGAGTTGGCGGATTTGTGCTTCGGGATCCTGTTCAAAGGCAATCGCCAGATGGCTGCCGATGAAACGACTGAAGGATTGGTGCAGACGCTGTGACTTCTGGACATCAAACGACAGGGTGGCATATTTTTCGCTTAAACTATCACGCTCCTGCGAGAGCAATTCCAGTTGATTTTCACGGGCAGCACGGCCAAAGAGCGGAACCTTCGGGAAACGCGAATAACGCCACTGACGATCAGCAATCTTGACCACCACTGCTTGGTTCAGTTCTTCGACACTGAACACACTGTCATCGAATGATTGGGGGTCCCCTTCAATTAAGTAGAGGTCTTCAGGGCAATCCTCGAGATCAGCCAACAGCGCTTGGACCGGAGCCAGCTCAGGAACAACAATCGCATGGCGAGAAGGCCCATAAAGCGCTGAGAAGTAAGGCGCATCATCGAGAGTGACGTCATCATAAATTTCGGATAATAAAACGCCGCCAAACTTTTCAGCTAAATGGTTTAAGCGACTATCTTCTGCGCCGCCCGGCTGGCTTAAGCGCTCAATTTGTTGTTCGACTTGACGACGACGACTGGCGACTTCATCACGTTCAACAGTGGTTTCCCGCTCACGTTCCAGCAGGTACTGCATATATTCTGTTACCTGACTGCTTTGCGTAAAGACTTGGCCCGTCTGCTCGCTTAATTGTGTCAGGATCTCTTGTGCCGCTAACCAATGAGGCGCGCGGTTGGTCAGTACGCTGATTTTTTCGCGAATTTGATCCAATGATTGGCGATGTAATAAACGCTGCTCGCTGGCTTCATCCACGCCGGAGCTTAATTGTTCGATACGCGCTTCATATTCCCGATGTAAGTCTTCAAGCGCATCGGCTTCATATTGCTGGCCTTGACGTTTACAAAATTCGGCTAACAGACGCTCTGCATCATGCTGCTCGCGAAGACGCTGTTCTAATTCAGACAAGCGTAAACGTAATGCAGGGAGTTGATCCGCAATATGGCGTTGTTGTTGCGCTTCACGTAGCGCTTCACGTCCAACTTGCCATGCTTCAGCACGATTGACCGGGCCACTGATTTGTTGCACCAGTTCTAACGCTTGGTTGAATTGGCTGTGGGCTGCCTGCGCAACGCTAAGCTTCTGTTCTAAGTTCAGCAGTAAATTCGTGGCTTCTTCTTCGCGGGCTTGGAAACGTGCCTGCCATTCGGTGGCGTTTTCGGAAGATAAATCTTCGAGGTGACAGAGCTCCTTTGCACGCTGTAGCGCATTTACCGCTTGTTGATATTGAATAGCGCGCGTTTGTTGAACATCCAATGCCTGCTGGAAATTGGCGAGCTGGCTTTTGAGCTCATCCACTTCGATTTCAGAAGCTTCAACGTTCTCTTGGTGCGCTTCATTAATCTCTTGCGCTTCAGCCACCACTTCTTGCTGCTCTTCTAAACGATACGAAAGCTCTTCGATCTCGTTTTCGTAACGTTCGATTTTTTCTTGCTGACGTACCGCATTCTGAACAATAGTGAGGTGGTCACTGGCAGCTTGATATTCGCTCTCCAAGTCCCCTTCTGCCCCAACGTGCTCGGAAAGCTCGCGAGCCATCTCCACATGTCGGAATTGTTCAGTCTTCAACTGATGGCGGCCCGTAAGCAACTCTTGACGTAGCGCAATGGCACCGTCCAAGTTAATCCGGCGATCATTGGCATGGCGCATATAGTCCGAAGCAACATATTGCGTGGCTTCGGTAATCAGGTGCTTAAACAGACTGCGGTCAGCTTGGGTGACGCGAATCGCTTCAAGCGTCATTCTATTTTCGCGTAAAGCCCCTTCCATATCTTGGAAAGCCTTACGCACACCACCGTTTTCAGGTAATAAGTAATCGCGCAGTGAACGGGTGATGGTGCTGGAGATCCCGCCGTATAAAGAGGCTTCAATGAGGCGATAGAATTTACTGCGATCACTTTGGCTGCGTAGACGACGGGGAACGATACCGTGGTCAAACATCATGCTGTGATAATCGGTCACCGAACTGTACGCTTTAAAGGTCATGACCTGTTGCGCTTCCATCCGCTCTTTCACTTCGCTCAGCGGACGTACTTTAGCCTGACGACTGTTTAAGACCTCGGTTAAGAGATCCGTCGGTAAGGTATCTTCAGGAATATCATGAATACTGAAAGGTTTAATATCGACTTTTTTATCGCGACCCGCCACTTGCTGGAGACGCACACCGACGAGCGAGCGCTGTCCACGAGAGTTAACGACGTCTAAAGTAGCGTAACAAACACCTGGGCGCAGCTTACCGTGTAGACCTTTGTCTCGAGACCCGGTGGTCGCACCCGCTTCAGTGGTATTACGAAAGTGTAATAGGGTCAAATCGGGGATTAACGCGGTAATAAAGGCCGCCATGGTCGTCGATTTACCGGCACCGTTCCCCCCTGATAGGGTCGTGACCAATTCATCTAAGTCAAACGTTCGGGCAAAAAAACCGTTCCAGTTTATTAGGGTAAGCGAACGAAATTTTCCACGTTCAATCATGCGTCATCACCTTCTTGTTGCCCTTCGGCCGCGTCATCGTCGGCACGCTCTTTTTCTTCATCTGTCAGCCCTGAACCGCTATCAATTTCAACCGCTTCGCCATCGCGTATTAAGCGAAGTTGCGCTTCGCGAGGATCATCGCCACTGCGCACTTCTGCACCGAAACGAAAGACTGACTCTTTAATTCTGAATTTACTGCTGTCGTTTGCCATAAACCATACCATGCCCAGACGGCGTAAACGGTTTAAGGAAGAACGTACCTTGTCGAGTAGCTTCGCCCTGTCAACATCCGACCCGGTAGACCGCTGGTTAACATAGCGCAGCAATTTACTCTCATCGGCTAAACTCAATAGTTCGTCATACAGCTCTTGGAAGGTGAAAATCCCCTCGTTAGCCAAGCGTTCTGGGCTGAGATAGAGGTAGCAGAGTATTTTTCCGACCATCATATCCAATTCTGATAGTACCGAACGCGCGATAAGCGTCGTTGAACGTGGGCGCAGATAAAAGAAACCTTCGGGTGCGCGGATAAGTTCTACGTGGTAACGACCGTAAAATTCGGCGAGTTCGTGCTCAAAATCCATCAATAAAGCATGGTGATCGAGATCTTCCAGACTGATATGGCGACCTGCACGTAATTGGCTGTCTAAGGCTGGAAATAATGGGTTAGCAAGAGCTTGTGCCAATTTAACTGGCATCACTTGTTCAATATTTGTCGATGACATGTGCCTGCACCTTAGCGCCATATTCATTAATAGTGTGCCATTCAGCAGGTAATCCTGCTAAATCGGCTTCAGAAACCCCCAGTTGCACCGCTTGGTCAACCACAATGCGTGCGAGGTCGAAATGGCGTGCCCGAGGGTATTGTGCGAGATAACCTTTCATCACCTCGGCGAGATTAAGCGGCTTACCTTCACGACGGTAAGCCTGAAGAGCGTGTTCAATCATGGCGGCTAATTGCTCGCGAATTTCATTGAACTCTTCGAATTCCAGCTCGGGTGGCAGCTCACCCATCACATCGTCGTTGCGTAGGGTCATTTCGTCATCACGCGTGTCGTATAACCGTTCTGCACTGCTATAGGTAAGCGCCCAAGGGGCATCAAAATAGTGTTGAACCGATTGCCGTAAACGTTGGGCAAACACCCGATTCTTATCTAAGTCTATCGCCGTCCGAATAAACTTATGCACATGGCGGTCATACCCTATCCATAAATCGATGGCTTGTTGGCCCCAACTGATAATTCGGTCTAATTTATTTTGCAGTTCGAAAATCAGTTTATCGATATAGGTGAGGTCAGGGATACCATAGATAGATTCTTGAATAACCAATAGATGGGTTTGCAGTTTATCGCCTGCCGCTTCCAACGTATCTTGCAGTTCACGTAAGGTTCCCGACGTTTCTGACAGCAAGATCTCACAACTTGAGATAGCGGCTCGCCAATCTTTATTCAATAAGTCAGCAATCTCTTGTTTAATTTGCTGTTGCTGCTCATCCATTTGACGCTGTGTTAAATCGATGCTGTCGAAAATTTCAGCGACCGAATACTTCAGCGGCGCGAATACGTTACGGTGCCAATGGAATTGGTCACCATCTTGGTGTGCATCGTCTGCTGCGCGCTTAAGTTCATTACCCACAATTGATAATTGCATCGATAAGCGCAGAGTTGAGAACTCTTTTTGCCGCACATAATAGTCAGTAATGCCGATGGCTAACGGTGTTAAACGATAGATAGCATAGCCTTCAGCTTGCTCAGAGGTGAATCGGTTAAGAATGCGCTGTTTAACCATATCGTTAATCGCATTATTTCCCCGCAGCTCAACCGTTTCTGGGCTTTGTTCGAATACATTACTGACATGCTTAAACGCATCTAATAACTCAGACTCCGTCAGTTCGCCCTCAATACGTTCGCCATTTAGCGTGGCGATGGCGAGCAGAAAAGCTAATCGCTCGACGGGAAGAGAGATTGCAAAATCACTTTTGCGGGCCCACGACACTAGCTCAGGTATGGTCTGGGTAAAATCACTCATAGCTCATCCTTTATTGCGGGCTTACGTGCCGTGACGTGAATATAACGCCCTAAACTCATAAAAGGTTCCTGACGACTGTAACGCCGTTCCATTTCAATAATCCCCTCTTCACCGTTTGCTGAAGGAGGCAGATCGCGTATGAAGTCACTAAATACTCGGATCCCCGCTTTACTTTCGATGTCAAAACCAACGTTCTTTAACCATTGGTCGACCTCTGCAGGGTCGCGCGGGTAATCGGGCGAAAGGGTCTTTTTCTTTCGCTTCTTCATGTGAGCCTTCAAATAACCGAAATTTCCTAAAGTTAAATTTTGCAGCGTCAAGCCATGAAGATTGTAAAACATCAATGATAACACGCCACCCGGAGATAGGGTGTCGAATAACGCAGCGAGCGTTTTTTCAGGCTCAACTACCCATTCCAGCACTGCGTGGAAAAGAACGATATCGACAGGTTTTTCCAGTTGCATGCCGACTTGTTGCGCACTGGTTTGGATAAACTTCATCTGCGATGCAACGCCTTGCTCTTGCGCATGCTGCTTGGCACGGATTAACATCTGTTCAGAAACATCGCATAACGTTATCTGATGGCCACGCTGCGCCAAGCCAGAGGAAATTTGTCCGATCCCTCCGCCTGCATCAAGAATAGATAACGGCTCATTCGGGAAAGTCGCTAATAGCTGATCTAACTCTTCCCAAAGAATAATCTGTCGTATACGCCCCTTCAGGGTGCCATAGATGTTTTGAGCAAAACGTTCTGCCAAATCATCGAAATTTCGATCCATCATACTGATACTCCGCATAAACGACAGAGGAAATATGCTATTTTGTCACAGCTCTAATGGGAATGGAGCTATTGCCTGCAGAATCCTGTGTTGGGTGCTGTTTTTTCGTTCGATTCCGGGTTAACTATGCTATTTATATTAAAAAAAATAATCGGTGGCTTACTACTGCCACTGCCTTTTTTATTAGCGTTATTAGGCGTTGGCCTTTTTTTACTCTGGTTTACCCAGCGCCAACACCTAGCCAAAGTTTGCCTGACCACTGGTTGGTTAGCTCTGCTGTTACTAAGTCTGCAGCCGATCGCTGATCGCTTATTAACGCCGATTGAGAACCACTATCCAACCCTTAACCACCCCCCACCGGTGGCCGCTATTGTTGTGCTCGGTGGTGGTTACACTTATAACCCACAGTGGGCGCCCAGTTCCAACCTATTGGGGAACAGTTTGCCGAGGGTCACAGAAGGGGTCAGGCAGTGGCGCATGAATCCGTCAGCGAAACTCATTTTTACCGGAGCCGCCGCAGGGCATAATCCGCGCAGTAGCGCGAGTGTGGCTGAAGAAGTCGCTGAGACGCTCGGCGTGCCCAGAGATAACATGATAGCGTTAGAGTCACCACACGATACGCATCAAGAGGCTATCGCCGTCAAACAATTACTCGGTGATAAGCCCTTTATTTTGGTGACATCGGCCAATCATCTGCCGAGAGCCTTACACTTTTTTGCTGCGCAGCAACTATCACCTATTCCGGCCCCTGCCAATCAGTTAGCTATCCACTCGCCGCTTAACGGCTGGGAACGTGCCATCCCATCGCCTTATTGGTTAAGCCACAGTGAACGCGCTTGGTATGAGGGGTTAGGTCGAGGTTGGCAATGGATAACGCAAGGTTAGCCCTCGGGCTACCCTGGGTTTTAAGCGAGAACCTCTCGTACTCTTGCGAGATCTTCTGCTGTATCCACGCCGACAGCGGGAATCGCTTCGGCCGTCGCAACGTGAATTTTTTCACCGTTCCACAGCACGCGTAGCTGTTCAAGTAATTCGCATTGCTCAAGCGGGCAAGGCGCCCAAGTGATGTATTGGCGAATAAATCCTGCGCGGTAGGCGTAAATACCGAGGTGACGCTGAAACTGATCGCCAATAGTTGCCTGAGACTGCGCAAAACGTTCACGGTCCCAAGGGATCGTGGCTCTCGAAAAGTACAAGGCATATCCCTGTTTATCGGTGACGACTTTGACCGCATTGGGATTAAATGCTTCATGAGCGTCGGTAATGGGCGCAGATAACGTAGCCATACCACAGTCAGCTTGCGCTAAATTGGTCGCGACCTGCTTGATAATCACCGGGGGGATTAATGGCTCATCGCCTTGGACGTTTACGATAATCGTCGAGTCATCGAATCGGTATTTTTCGATCACTTCCGCTAAGCGTTCCGTCCCCGATTGATGATCGGCACGGGTCATGCACACTTCTCCCCCCGCAGCATCGACCGCGGCCGCCACCTCGGCATGATCCGTGGCGACAATAACGCGATCTGCCCCTGCAGCACGCGCTTGGTTTAGGACATGCACAATCATTGGTTGACCATGGATATCCGCCAAAGGCTTACCTGGGAGTCGTGACGAGGCATAACGCGCCGGGATAATTACCACAAAGCTCATTATTAGCTCTCATCCGCAGTCAAGCTACGGGCTTCATTTTCTAACAATACGGGAATCCCGTCTTGAATAGGAAACGCTAAGCCATCAGGTTTACAGATTAACTCTTGTTCTTGAGGATGGTAGTCGAGCTTACCGTGACACACTGGGCAAGCGACAATGCCCGCTAAACGATGATCCATATGACCTCCAAATTGAAAAATCTAATAAACTGCTAAGGCGTTTTTCCTTGATCAGCAGTCGGCAGCAATGCCAGTATTTTGTTCAGTAATACGTCTGCGTCGGGTTGTGGTAGTTGCGCTTCCACAGGGAGATACCACCAGCTCTCTACTGCAAAGGCTCGGCATTTTACCGCATCCTTTTCCGTCATCAGCAGCGCCTGTTCATGGCTTGCTAACCCCGCAATATCCTCTAAGCGATAAGCCTGATGGTCGTCAAAAGCGACCTCTTTTTGCGGGTGAATCCCCTGCGCGTGCAATGTCGAGAAAAAACGCGGCGGATAGCCAATCCCGGCAAAGGCCACTGAGGGTTTAGCGACAAACGCGGTTAAGGGAAGTGTATGACCGGTAGCCAGATTAATCCACTGACGCGGCACTAAACACATCGGAATCTCCCCCGCATGCGCTTCGCCACCGTTAGTGATGACAGCGTCAACCCTGCTTAAGCGTGAAGCTCTTTCGCGCATCGGCCCTGCAGGAAGCCACCAACCATTTCCAAAACGTCGTTCACCGTCTATCACCACGATTTCAATATCGCGTTGCAAAGCGTAATGCTGTAATCCATCATCGGTAATGATAACCGAAATCTCTGTGTCAGCCTGCAGTAAAGCTTGAATCGCCTCACTCCGTTTTGGTGCGACTGCCACAGGCGCCCCGGTGCGTTGATGAATCAGCACGGGCTCATCACCCGCTTGATCAGCAGGTGTCTGTGCATCGAGCACTAAAGGATAATGCGGTGCTTTACCGCCATATCCGCGAGAAACGACCGCGGGCTTAAGACCGCGTTGTTGAAGTTGCTCGACTAACCAGATCACAACAGGGGTTTTGCCATTCCCCCCAGCCGTAAGGTTACCGACCACGACAACGGGAACCGGTGCTTTCCAGCTTTTCTTAAGCCCGCATCGATACGCTAAACGAAGACCGGCAGTGATAAGGCCATAAAGCCAAGATAGCGGCAAGAGCAGCCGCCAACTTGCCGATTTACCGCTCCATAAGCGCTCAATCATTGTCCGAACTGGATACGATGCAGTTGCGCGTAGGCCCCAGCTTGCTCAAGGAGTTCTTGATGCGTGCCGCGCTCAATGATCTGTCCGTCTTCGACCACGACAATCATATCGGCCTTCTCAATGGTTGATAAGCGGTGCGCAATCACCAAAGAGGTACGATTACGCTGTAATTCGTCCAGTGCCGATTGGATAGCGCGCTCAGATTCCGTATCTAAGGCTGAAGTCGCTTCATCCAAGATCAATATAGGACAATCGCGTAATAGTGCACGGGCAATGGCAATACGCTGGCGTTGGCCGCCAGAGAGCAGTACCCCATTCTCACCTATCACAGTATCCAAGCCGTTATCCATGCGGGAGATAAAGTCCATTGCATGCGCCATCTTCGCCACATTTTCGATATCTTCGCGGCTATATTGGTCGGCACGTGCATAGGCAATATTGTTGGCAATAGTATCATTGAAAAGGTGTACATTCTGTGACACTAGGGCAACTTGATTGCGGAGTGCTTGCAATTTATAGTCAGTGATTTCGTGACCATCTAATAGAATCTGACCGGATTGAATGTCATAAAAGCGCGTCAAGAGGCTGGCTAAGGTCGATTTCCCCGATCCTGAGCGCCCGACCAAAGCGACCGTTTTACCCGCAGGTAGCGTTAAATTAATATTTTTAAGCGCTGGCGTTTCACGTCCGGGATACGTAAAAGTGACGTTACGGAATTCAATATCCCCTTGAGCGCGTACCGTCGTACGTTGCCCGTTATCCACTTCCTTTTCAGCATCGAGAATACTGAAGAGCGTCTGACAGGCTGCCATTCCGCGTTGGAACTGTGCATTGACGTTAGTTAAGGATTTCAGCGGGCGCATTAAGGCAATCATCGAAGAGAACACAACGGTAATTGTCCCTGCCGTTAAAGTTTCCATCACGGCCGGGAAGCTTGCGGCATAAAGAATAAAGGCCAGGGCTAAGGAAGCAATCAATTGAATAATCGGGTCAGAAATGGAGGAAGCACTGACTAATTTCATCCCCTGTTGGCGCATCCTATTACTGACGACCGCAAAGCGTTGTGTCTCGATCTCTTGTCCACCAAAAATCAAGACTTCTTTATGGCCCTTAAGCATCTGTTCAGCACTGGTCGTGACTTCACCCATGGTATTTTGCATGGTCTTACTGATATTACGAAAACGTTTAGAGACCAAGCGGATGGTGAAGGAGACAATCGGTGCAAGCAATATCAAAATGAGTGAGAGTTGCCAGCTATAGTAAAACATCATGATGAACAAGCCGATGATCGAGGCACCCTCTCTCACCACGGTGACAAGCGCACTGGACGATGACGAGGCAACTTGTTCAGAGTCGTAGGTTATTCTGGAAAGCAGGGTTCCCGTGGATTGCTGATCAAAAAACGAAACCGGCATGCTCATCATATGCGCAAATAAACTGCGGCGCATACGCATCACCACGTTGCCCGAGACCCAGGAGATACAGTAGCTAGAGGCATAGCTGGTGACGCCGCGGATCAACATCAGGCCGATAACCGCTAGAGGCATCCACAGTAATACTGATTTGTCCGCTTTCCCAAACCCGTCATCAAGCAGAGGTTTAAGTAGCGATAACATCAAAGTGTCCCCTGCCGCATTAATAATCAGGGCAATAGCAGCAATAAATAATCCTGCTTTATGGGGGGCTATCATTGGCCAGAGACGACGAAACGTCTGCCACGTTGAGAGATCTTTGTCTAAGTGCATTATTTCTTCACGTTTTTTAACATCGACGGGTAGTTTACCCGTAATCGGGTTTTACACCAAACCATTGA
>Ga0308162_1000586_pt1 | contig 36441 bp, 33 predicted proteins | sample PhySR2_FD_201370 | JGI IMG/M metagenome (GOLD analysis project Ga0308162, IMG submission 201370) | Phyllosphere microbial communities from UC Gill Tract Community Farm, Albany, California, United States - DLSLS.R2 | ecosystem: Host-associated > Plants > Phyllosphere > Unclassified | place: USA... | reverse complement strand
GCCGAAAAAGGTTACGTGGTGACTAATAATCATGTGGTCGATAATGCCTCGAAAATTACCGTTCAATTGAGCGATGGACGCCGCTTCGAGGCCAAAGTGATAGGTAAAGATCCGCGTTCCGATATCGCCTTAATCCAACTTAAAGATGCGACCAATTTGACCGCCATTAAGATGGCTGACTCTGATAATCTCCAAGTTGGCGATTATACCGTTGCGATTGGTAACCCCTATGGATTGGGTGAGACTGTCACTTCAGGGATCGTCTCAGCACTCGGCCGCAGCGGCCTGAATGTAGATAATTACGAGAACTTTATTCAAACCGATGCCGCTATAAACCGGGGAAATTCGGGGGGCGCGCTGGTTAATCTTAATGGTGAATTAATCGGTATTAATACCGCGATCCTCGCGCCAGACGGCGGTAACATTGGTATTGGCTTTGCTATCCCAAGCAATATGGTGAAAAACCTTACGGCGCAGATGATTGAATATGGTCAGGTAAAGCGCGGGGAATTGGGGATCATGGGCACAGAGCTTAATTCTGAATTGGCAAAAGCCATTCATGTTAATGCTCAGCGTGGCGCCTTCATTAGCCAAGTATTGCCCAATTCTTCAGCTGAAAAAGCGGGGATGAAACCGGGTGACGTGATTGTGTCGATGAACGGTAAGCCGTTAAACAGCTTTGCCGCCTTACGGGCGGAAGTCGGATCATTACCTGTCGGTACTAAGCTGGCACTCGGCGTCATTCGTGATGGTAAACCGGTTAATGTGACGCTCGAACTGCAACAGAGCCGTCAAGATAATGTCTCTTCAGCAACGATTTATGCCGGAATTGAAGGTGCAGAATTAAGCAATTCGGTCAGCGACGGACAGAAGGGCATACATGTGGATGCGGTCAAAGCCGGCTCTACCGCTGCGCGGATTGGTTTACGCAAAGGCGATGTGATTCTTGGGGTTAATCAGCAATCGATCGCTAACCTAGGAGAACTCCGCAAGGTACTCGATACAAAACCTGCCGTGCTAGCCCTAAATATCAAGCGTGGAAACGATATATTGTATTTACTGGCTCAATAGATACAGGGTCATTTTCGCCACAGCCCACTCATTCACAGTGGGCTGTATTAAGGCAGCGCATAAAATTTAGTTGATAAAATAGTTGTGCAAATACAAAAATTATGTCTAATATAGAGGCATCGGTTTGTAGTACAGACCTTATGCAAGCAAATTTAGTAAAGCAGTCTTCATTTCAAGCGTTATCCGTCGATATCCTTTCTCATGAGCCTCCTTTTAAAGTGACCATAAGCTATTTACTGTATAGCAGATCAGATTCGCCACTCTGAGCGGATCGATAAGTAAGGATTTAACGATGTCTACTAAGATGACTGGTTTAGTAAAGTGGTTTGATGCAGGTAAAGGTTTTGGTTTTATCTCTCCTGCAGACGGTAGCAAAGACGTGTTTGTTCACTTCTCTGCAATCCAAAGCAACGATTTTAAAACGTTAGACGAAGGCCAAAAAGTCGAATTCTCAATCGAGAACGGCGCGAAAGGACCTTCTGCTGCAAACGTTGTTACTCTCTAAATAATTGAGATGTTGTGATAGTTACGATAGCGATGAAGGTGTTGACCGGAGCAGTTAATTATCACATAAGAAAATCCCGCATTGAGCGGGATTTTTTTTATCTACGATTATTTAAAGCGAGTGAGTCGATCGAGATCCGCTTCAATCTCAGCGATCTTATTAGAGACGACCGCCTCCAAATGACGAAGATCTTCCAGAATTTTGTTTTTCAAATCGACCTCTAAAGGATTTTGCTGGCACAACTGATCCAGTTCATCAATCACATAAGAGAGATTGGGATTGATCTGTTGCGTATCATTTTCCGATAAATGCTCAGCCGACTCATTTTGGCGGGGGTATTTAAATTTAACGCTTTTCGCGAAAAACTCACCTTTATCCTTCCTAAAATAAATCTTTAAAATATCGTGATGGGCTTCTTGGCGAAGATTATAGCGATCGATTTCTTCAGGATGGGTGATCCCTAAGCTTTTTAAATTATCAAACATAGTTGTTAACCTCTTGAGTTCACCTTTGTCCAGAATCAATCACATCGTAGACAAGAAGCGAGTGGAACAATTAATCTTCAATACTACGAAGTAACTCATTCACGCCGACTTTAGCGCGTGTTTTCGCATCAACTTTCTTCACGATAACGGCACAGTAAAGGCTGTGGCTACCGTCTTTTGCTGGCATGCTCCCTGAAACAACGACTGAGCCTGCAGGCACGCGGCCAAAGAAGACTTCACCGGTTTCACGATCATAGATACGCGTGCTTTGGCTGATATAAACACCCATGGAAATAACAGAACCTTCTTCAACGATAACACCTTCGACGATTTCAGAACGTGCACCAATAAAGCAGTTATCTTCGATGATAGTTGGATTTGCTTGCAGCGGCTCTAATACTCCACCGATGCCTACGCCACCCGAAAGGTGAACATTTTTACCGATTTGCGCACAGGATCCTACGGTTACCCAAGTATCGACCATTGTTCCCTCGTCGACGTAGGCACCAATGTTGACATAGGAAGGCATTAAGACTGTGTTACGTGCAATATAAGCGCCTTGACGCACGGCGGCAGGCGGGACAACACGTAAGCCTTCTTGACGGAAACGCGCGTCATCGTAGTCAGCGAATTTTAAAGGGACTTTATCGAAATAGCGGGTTTCAGCGCCATCCATCACTTGGTTATCATTGATGCGAAACGAAAGAAGCACTGCTTTTTTTAGCCACTGATGCGTTACCCACTCCCCATCAATTTTCTCAGCGACACGTACTTCACCTTTATCGATCAGCTGAATGATTTGATTTACGGCATCGCGCGTTTCGGCGTCAACATTGTTAGGCGTGATTTCTGCACGGCGTTCAAAAGCAGCTTCGATAATTTTTTCTAACTGTTGCATCATAATTTCCCAAAAATTCTCATTGTCTAAGTAAGCAGTAAATAAAACTCAACTACCAGTGTGGGGTAAAGCGTAAAGACTTTACCCATTACGATCTTCCTTGAACTATATTTTATCGGTTGGATTGAGGGTCTCTGTCAACCTTTGACGCAGTTGCTCGCGCATTTTTTTACTCAATCCACGGCGTTCGTTGTCGGCAAGAATAAATAAATCTTCAACACGCTCACCAATTGTACTGATCCGAGCACCGTGGAGAGAAATATCAAGCTCGGCAAATATCGCGCCAATCTGCGCTAATAAACCGGGTTGGTCTAAGGCAACAAGCTCTAAATATGTCCTTCGGTCGGTATGACCAGGTAAATAGTGCACCCGCGTTTCAACGGTGAAGTGGCGTAAGCGTGACGACGTCCGTCTCGTTTTCGGTATTATCCATTTCTCTTGCTGTAAAGATTGCGTTAGACCTTGAATTATTGAGGCATGACGATCTGACGCTAAAGGGGAACCCTCTGGATCAAGGACAATAAACGTATCCATCGCCATTCCATCACGGTTAGTAAAAATTTGGGCGTCGTGAACACTTAAGTTTCTTCTATCTAATTCACCGGCAACCGTAGCGAATAAATAGGCGCGGTCTGGGCTCCAGATAAATATCTCTGTTCCGCCCCGGGCGGATTGTGGACTAATCAACACTAAGGGTTCGGATAACCTATGTTTGAGCAAGTGCTGTGCATGCCAAGCTAATTGTGTCGGCGTATGGCGTAAGAAATAATCTGCTCGACAGCGATTCCATAAATGGAAAAGGCGATTTTCATCTACATCGTTCATACGCAATAGTGCTAGCGCTTGCTGGCGATTATGCCTGACCCGCGAACGAAGATCGGGGCGTTTATCTTTGCCACGACGTAGCTGTTTTTCTGTTGCAAAGAAGAGCTCACGCAATAAGCTCTGTTTCCAGCTGTTCCACAGACTCTCATTGGTCGCACAAATATCTGCGACAGTCAGGCAGGTTAAGAACTTGAGTTGGCGTTCATTGACCATTATTTCAGAGAATTGGCGAATAACTTCTGGGTCTTGAATATCTCGGCGTTGCGCGGTGACTGACATCAAAAGGTGATGCTCGACCAACCAAGCAATCAGGTCACTGTCCCGCGAGTTGAGTTGATGCAGCTTTGCAAAAGCGTGAACATCTTCAGCCCCGAGCAGGCTGTGGTCACCCCCTCGGCCCTTCGCAATATCGTGAAAGATAGCCGCAATAATTAAAATTAGGTGATTAGGCGACCGCTGCCAAATTTCTACGCATAATGGGTGCTGTGGGCGGACCTCTTCTCTACCAAAACTTTCTAGCTTCTGAAGTACCCGCATAGTGTGCTCATCGACAGTATAAGCGTGGAACAGATCGAACTGCATCTGACCGACTATCGACTCCCATTGCGGCAGATAAGCTGCTAATACGCCATGGTGGTGCATCGGCATTAATGCACGACTTACTGCTCCGCTGCTGCCTAAAATCTCCAGAAAAAGCGGTCTGGCGGCAGCGATATCACAGAGCGGTTTTTCCAGTTGCTGTAGCGCTAAGCGCAGTTGGCGCAAGGTTGCTGAATAGATGCCAGTGATTTCTGGATGACGAACCATCACGAGAAACATTTTTAAGATCGTTTCGGGTGATTGAGTAAAGCTCAGGCTATCCCGTAGTTCGATCAGATCACCTCTTAACCGAAAAAGGTCATCGATAGGGCGGGGGCGTTCCGTGGTCGGTAGAGTGAGTATCGCTTCATCAAACAGCTGCAATAACATCGTATTAAGCTCGCGGATACGACGCGTCACACGATAGTAATCCTTCATCATCTTTTCAACGGGGGTATTGCCTTCACCCAGATAATTAAGGCGGGTTGCGACAGAGAGTTGACGATCAAACAACAACCGATTGTCATAGCGGGTTAGGGTTTGATGCAAGGCAAAACGTAACCGCCAGAGGAATGATTGACATGTTTTAAGTTCATCGCGCTCTTCGTCGGTAAGAAAACCGAATTGCACCATATTATCTAAGGATGTCGCGCCGAAGTGGCGGTGTGCAACCCATTGCAACATATGGATATCGCGTAACCCTCCCGGGCTGCTTTTGATATCGGGCTCTAGGTTATAACTCGTACCGTGATAGCGAAGGTGGCGTTCGGTTTGCTCTTTAATTTTTGCTGAGAAAAAGTGGACAGAGGGCCAGAATTCTTCGCTAAATATATTTTTTTGCAGTTCAAGAAGTAGCGAGACATCACCGATCAACATTCTCGATTCGATTAAATTGGTGGCAATCGTTAAGTCGGCCAGTCCCTCAGTTAGACACTCCTCAAGTGTGCGTACGCTTTGCCCAACCTCAAGTTTTACATCCCAAAGTAGGGTGATAAGCTCGCTTATATGCTGGGCTTGCACTGGAGTAAGAGGCTGGCGACTCAGAATTAATAAATCGATATCAGAGAGTGGTAGTAATTCTTGACGGCCATAGCCCCCGACGGCAACTAACGCCAGTTCGGTCGATTCACTGAGCTGATAGTAGGTCCAAAGCCGCTGAAGGAGATGATCGATAAAATGGCTACGTGCAGCGATAAGTTCATCAACGGCCACGCCTTGATCAAACGCTTCAGCGGAGCGTTGCTGGAAGTGGTCTAAAGCGGCTTTAATGCTGTCACGCTGCAATTGATTATCTTTCCAGCTGTCTGGAACGTGGATTAATTCAGTCAAAGCTTGAGGAACAGGCACGCTCATTTACTTATTCTCATCATAAAAAAAAGCCGGCAGGTAGCCGGCTTTATGATTAATTCGGTAAGATCTTACTTAGTTGACTAATACCGCAGGTAGGGTTTCATCTTTACGAAGCGTTAAAATCTCACAGCCAGTATCTGTGACCACAATAGTATGCTCATATTGTGCAGACAAGCTTCTATCTTTAGTTTTTACTGTCCAACCATCTTTCATGCTGCGAATACGGTAGTCACCCGCGTTCACCATCGGTTCGATGGTGAACGTCATGCCAGCCTGCAATACGACACCTTGATCGTCTGCATCGTAGTGCAGCACTTGTGGCTCTTCATGGAATCCTTTACCGATACCATGGCCACAGTATTCACGTACCACGGAGAAATTTTGCGCTTCAACAAACTTCTGAATTTCTTTCCCCAGAGTGCGTAAGCGAATACCTGGTTTCACCAACCGTAAGGCCAGATACAGACTCTCTTGCGTAATTTTACAGAGACGCTCACCGAGGATGGTGGGTTTACCCACGATAAACATCATCGAGGTATCACCGTGGTATTCATCTTTGATGACGGTAACGTCGATATTGACGATATCGCCTTCTTTCAATAGACGTTCGTCGCTCGGAATACCGTGGCAAACGACTTCATTGATAGAAATACAGACCGATTTCGGGAAGCCGTGGTAACCCAGGCATGCCGAGACGGCTTGTTGTTGTTCGGTAATATACGTCGCGCAGATGCGATCCAGCTCACCAGTGGAAATACCGGGCTTAACGTGTGCACCAATCATTTCCAGCACTTCAGCGGCAAGGCGGCCCGCCACACGCATTTTTTCGATTTCTTCGGGGGTTTTAATTGAGATAGCCATAAATTTCGTTTCCATAGTAGCCAGAATACACAGTGCTGGCGATTACCTAATAATTGCTACATAGGTTAACACAGGCTGCCCCTGCGCTGCCAATATCCCAGTCGTAAAGCACCATTGAAGCCGGTTAAATGTGAACAAAATCTAGCGCCAAGGACTATTTTATGGTATAAAGCGCGCCGATGATTCTTTATCTCTCATCTCGAATCTCGAAAGATAGAGCATCACTTACACTCATTATGTGAAAGGTGGTTTTCGCAGTTTACTGTGAAGGTCAAACCAAAACACACATGTACCGACACATACTCCGGGGTGCCTGCAAAGGTCGGTGGTATGGGGTACATGGAGGCTCAACCCCAATTAAAATTTTAGAGGTTATAATGGCAACTGTTTCAATGCGCGATATGCTGAAGGCTGGTGTTCACTTCGGTCACCAAACTCGTTACTGGAATCCAAAAATGAAACCTTTCATTTTCGGTGCACGTAATAAAGTTCACATCATCAACCTTGAGCAAACTGTACCAATGTTCAACGACGCTCTGGCTGAGTTGCACAAGATTTCTTCTCGTAAAGGGAAAATCTTAATGGTTGGTACTAAGCGCGCAGCAAGCGAAGCTGTTAAAGAAGCAGCACTAAGCTGTGACCAGTACTTCGTTAACCATCGCTGGTTAGGTGGTATGCTGACTAACTGGAAAACTGTTCGTCAGTCAATCAAACGCCTGAAAGATCTTGAAGCACAATCACAAGACGGTACTTTCGAGAAGTTAACTAAGAAAGAAGCGTTAATGCGTGGTCGTGAACTGGCTAAACTGGAAAACAGCTTAGGCGGTATCAAAGACATGGGCGGCCTGCCTGATGCATTATTCGTTATCGATGCTGATCACGAACACATCGCAATCAAAGAAGCAAACAACTTAGGTATCCCAGTATTTGCTATCGTTGATACCAACTCTGATCCAGATGGTGTTGATTACATCATCCCTGGTAACGACGATGCGATCCGTGCAGTCACCCTGTACCTGACCGCTGTAGCGACGACTGTTCGCGAAGCGCGTTCACAAGATCTGGCTGCACAAGCAGAAGCTGCATCTTTAGAAAACGCCTGATAATCTTTACTCGAAAGAGTACTGGCATCAGATGTAATCTGTCAGGGGCCAGCGATGGCCCCTTCGTATATTCAATGTATTGGATGTCCTTTTAGACGTTTGATGCATATCCACTCCTACGAAAATGATGCTGTTTAGGCCCAATAGTGGAAGTAAACAGGTCACAGTTAACCGAGGAAAATAGAATGGCTGAAATTACCGCTGCTCTGGTAAAAGAACTGCGTGAGCGTACTGGCGCAGGCATGATGGATTGTAAAAAAGCGCTGACTGAAGCGAGTGGCGACATCGAGCTTGCAATCGAAAACATGCGTAAATCTGGTGCGATCAAAGCGGCTAAAAAAGCGGGTAACGTTGCAGCTGACGGCGTGATTAAAACTAAGATTGCTGGCGATTACGCTGTAATCTTAGAAGTTAACTGCCAAACTGACTTCGTTGCTAAAGATGCTGGCTTCCAAGCGTTCGCTGATAAAGTATTAGACGCAGCAGCCGCTGATAAAGTTACTGATGTTGAAGTGTTAAAAGCGCAATTCGAAGAAGAGCGTGTTGCACTGGTCGCTAAAATTGGCGAAAACATCAACATCCGTCGCGTTGCAGTATTAGAAGGCGACGTTTTAGGTAGCTACCTGCACGGTGCTCGTATCGGTGTTGTGGTTGCAGCAACCGGTGCTGATGAAGAGCTGGTTAAGCAAATCGCTATGCACATCGCTGCAAGCAAGCCAGAATTCGTTAAGCCTGAAGATGTGTCTGCTGAAGTTGTTGAGAAAGAGTACCAAGTACAGCTCGATATCGCGATGCAATCTGGCAAGCCGAAAGAAATCGCAGAAAAAATGGTTAAAGGCCGTATGGAGAAGTTCACCGGTGAAGTTTCACTGACTGGACAAAGCTTCGTTATGGATCCAAGCAAAACTGTTGGTCAACTGCTGAAAGAAAAAGGCGCTGACGTGACTGGCTTTATCCGCTTTGAAGTGGGTGAAGGTATTGAGAAAGTTGAGACTGACTTCGCTGCAGAAGTTGCAGCAATGTCTAAGCAGTCTTAATGTTAAAAAGAACCGCCAGTTAGGCGGTTCTTTTTTGTCAAAGGTAACACTATCCGATTTTTTCTCATTCTGTTTTTTTCAACGAAAAATATGGGATGATTAACCCGAAAACTACTCCTATTATTCAGCCAATTTCCGGGAATAAACTATTATGGCGACGAACGCAAAACCTGTATATCAACGTATTCTTCTTAAACTGAGTGGCGAAGCGCTTCAAGGAACTGAAGGTTTTGGAATTGATGCGAGTATTTTAGACCGCATGGCTCAGGAAGTTAAAGAGTTAGTCGAACTTGGTATCCAGGTCGGTGTCGTTATTGGTGGCGGCAATTTATTCCGTGGAGCCGGTCTGGCGAAGGCAGGTATGAACCGTGTTGTTGGTGACCACATGGGAATGCTTGCAACAGTAATGAATGGCTTAGCGATGCGTGATGCCCTTCACCGTGCATACGTTAATGCACGCTTGATGTCAGCCATCCCTTTAAATGGTGTATGCGATAACTACAGCTGGGCGGAAGCGATTAGCCAACTGCGCCAGAATAAAGTCGTTATCTTCTCAGCAGGGACGGGAAATCCATTCTTCACCACCGACTCAGCAGCCTGTCTGCGTGGAATCGAAATTGAAGCAGATGTCGTCTTAAAAGCAACGAAAGTTGATGGTGTCTATTCTGCTGACCCGGTTCAATTCCCTGATGCAGTGCTTCACGATAAAATCAGCTATCAAGACGTTTTAGAGCGTGAGCTGAAAGTCATGGATCTTGCTGCCTTTACGCTAGCACGCGATCATAATTTACCGATTCGTGTTTTCAACATGAATAAGCCAGGTGCGTTGCGTCGAGTTGTGATGGGTGAAAATGAAGGCACATTGATTTCGCAATAATTCCTGTGTCTTAGAAAATAAGGTATATTCTGGTAGAGATAAGTTCGTTCGGGGCTGTCGGCCAGAGTGACAGGTAAAGTGAATTACTCCGACAGTCATCGGAGTGCATCAACAATCCAAGGGTTTTAAAGTGATTAACGATATAAAAAAAGATGCTGAAGTCCGCATGGACAAGTGTGTTGAAGCGTTTAAAACAGCTATCAGCAAAATTCGTACTGGACGTGCGTCCCCGTCACTGCTTGATGGTATTGTCGTCGAATACTACGGTACCCCTACGCCACTGCGTCAATTAGCCAGTGTGACAGTAGAAGACTCAAGAACGTTAAAGATCAACGTGTTTGATCGTTCAATGGGCCCTGCGGTCGAAAAAGCGATTATGGCGTCAGACTTAGGATTAAACCCGAGTTCTGCAGGGGCCGATATTCGCGTGCCACTTCCCGCGCTGACGGAAGAACGCCGTAAAGACTTAATCAAAATTGTTCGTGCTGAAGCTGAACAAGGCCGTGTTTCAGTGCGAAATGTACGTCGTGACGCCAATGATAAAGTGAAGGCGTTATTAAAAGATAAAGAAATTAGTGAAGATGATGATCGTCGTTCTCAAGATGATGTTCAAAAACTCACCGATGTAAGCATCAAAAAAGTTGATGCTGCACTTGCGGATAAAGAGAAAGAACTTCTCGATTTCTAAGCATTAATTCTGCTTTACAACGCCGTAATGAAGGCTCAGTGATTGAGTTTTCTTACGGCGTTTTGTTTAGGTCATTGGGTAATGATGTGTTCTCACCTCACTAAGAGAATGGAAAGTCGATGCAACGATTAACGATACTGGGTTCTACCGGCTCGATAGGCACTAACACCTTGGATGTGGTGAGAGAAAATCCTGATTTATATAAGGTAAGCGCCTTAGTCGGTGGAAAAAATTCTGCTTTGATGGCCGAGCAATGTGCAGAATTCCGACCGGATTACGTCGCCATGGCAGACGATGAATCTGCGAGGGAGCTGCGTGAGCGGCTGGCGGCATTAAAGTTATCGGTCGATGTCTCTTCAGGTATAAAGGCTGCTTCAGAACTGGCGGCATTACCCGAAGTCGATCAAGTTATGTCATCAATCGTTGGTGCATCCGGACTTTTACCGACACTTTCTGCTATTAAAGCAAGTAAGCGTGTCCTCTTAGCCAATAAAGAGTCCTTGGTGACCTGCGGCAAATTATTTATGGATGCTGTCCATGACTATAATGCGCGTTTGTTACCAGTAGATAGTGAGCACAATGCTATTTTTCAGAGTTTACCTGAGACTTTGCAACAGCAACTTGGGTATGGTGACTTAAGCGATAACGGTGTCGACGCCATCATTCTTACTGGGTCTGGCGGGCCGTTTAGACAGACGCCAGTAGAAGACCTCGTCCACAAGACACCTGACCAAGCCTGCGCTCATCCTAATTGGTCAATGGGGAGAAAGATCTCGGTAGACTCGGCAACCATGATGAATAAAGGTTTGGAATATATTGAAGCGAGGTGGCTGTTTAATGCCCAACGCGCGCAGATGGAAGTTATTATTCATCCGCAGTCAGTCATCCATTCGATGGTCCGTTATCGTGATGGTAGCGTCATCGCGCAGCTAGGGACACCCGACATGAAAACACCGATAGCTCACTCAATGGCTTGGCCGAATCGTGTGCGGACCGGTGGTAATCCCTTAGATTTCACCCAGCTGCAATCCTTGACTTTTAATCAACCGGATTACCAACGTTACCCTTGTCTGGCACTGGCTATTGAGGCTTGTGATAAAGGTCAGTCCTTTACTACGGCATTAAATGCCGTAAATGAAGTTGCGGTTGCCGCATTTTTGCAGGGACGTATTTTATTCACAGATATTGCGGCACTTAATTCAGATGTTTTAGGTCTAATACACTTTGCCGAGCCTAAGAGTATCGATGATGTTTTACAAATTGATAAAGAGAGCCGCGCCTTAGCACGTCAACAGATAGAAAGACTCTTCTAGGCCTTTTCTGCAGGGCAACAGATTTGTCGCTCTATGCGGAAAATGGTATAGTCGCTCGCCGTCTTTTTCTGATTTCACGCGTACTCTTAATTGATCGGAATAGGCTACCGGAAAAAAGTTGCGAATAAATCGATGCGTTCTTAACAGAGAGTAAAGCCCGATATGTTGTCAAAAGGCCAAAATGAAGCAGAATGGCTACCTCAAGTTTTACCACAACACGTTGCTATCATTATGGATGGGAACGGGCGTTGGGCGAAAAATCGCGGTAAATTAAGGATGTCAGGCCATAAAGCTGGCGCTAAGGCTGTTAGGAAAACGGTACGTTTTGCGGCTAAACACCACCTTAAAGCGCTCACTCTCTATGCTTTCAGCAGCGAGAACTGGAGCCGGCCGGCCCAAGAGGTGACTGCGCTAATGGAGCTATTTATCTGGGCTTTAGAGAGCGAAGTAAAATCATTACATAAAAATAATGTTCGCTTACGCGTGATTGGCGATACCTCAGGTTTTAACAAAAAAATTCAAGACCGCATCGCTAAAGCGGAAATGTTAACGGCAGAAAATAGTGGATTGACCTTAAACATCGCCGCGAACTATGGTGGACGTTGGGATGTCGTCCATGGCGTGAAACAGCTAGCGGAACAAGTGAAAAAGGGAGTACTACAACCAGAAGATATTACGGAAGATAGCTTGAACTCGCAGCTTTGCCTCTCGGACTTACCTGCCGTGGATCTTGTGATCAGAACCGGTGGTGAGTATCGAATTAGTAATTTCTTGATATGGCAAGTAGCGTATGCAGAGTTCTATTTTAGCCCGGTGCTTTGGCCCGATTTTGATGAACAAGAATTTCAAGGAGCGTTGGATGCCTTCTCTCAACGGGAACGCCGATTTGGCGGTGTCGTGTCCAATGAATCCTAATATCCGGGGGTTTTTTTGTTAAAGTCTCGACTCTTAACCGCAATTATTCTGATACCACTTGTTATTGCGGCACTCTTTTTCCTCCCTGCCGATGGCTTCATTCTGGTCGTATTGGCCATCACCATGCTCGCCGCATGGGAGTGGGGGCAGTTCGCCGGGCTTAAGACACCCTTGCAACGTATTCTCCTCGCATTAGTATTCGGATTGTTACTGGCCGGTATGGTGTTTATGTTGCCGCCTTATCAACGCGATATCCATCAGCCTTATGTGGCTCTCTCTCTGTGGATCTCCCTTAGCTGGTGGTGCGTCGCACTGTTGATGGTACTTGCCTACCCAAAATCGAAAATTTTATGGGAACGCTCAAGACTTTTACCGCTAATTTTCGGTGCCTTAACACTAGTCCCATTTTTTTGGGGCATGCTAGTCCTACGCCAATATCATTACGATTTTGACCGCTATGCTGGTGCGTGGTGGCTGTTATTTGTTCTTCTACTAGTGTGGGGGGCTGATTCAGGTGCTTACCTTTTTGGAAAGCTATTTGGTCGATATAAACTTGCGCCGAAAGTGTCACCGGGTAAGACGCTGGAAGGCTGTTTGGGTGGCCTAGCGACTTCAGCGGTAATCGCCTGGGCATTTGCCTATTTTGCGCCCCTCAATGTTGCGCCGACTAGCCTCATTTGCAGTGCAGTTATTGCTACCTTGGCCTCTGTACTGGGCGATCTGACGGAGAGCATGTTCAAGCGTGCGTCAGGTATTAAAGATAGCGGTAACCTGATCCCTGGACACGGCGGTATTCTAGATAGAATCGATAGTTTGACGGCTGCAGTTCCCGTCTTTACTTGCGTGTTATTACTCATATTTCAGGTGAAATAAGGAGTTAACCTTTGGGAAGTTTTTTCTGGAGTCTTGCAGCGTTTATTGTCGCTATAGCGATTCTTATCACTGTTCATGAATTTGGACATTTTTGGGTAGCGCGACGTTGTGGAGTTTGGGTTGAGCGTTTTTCAATAGGTTTTGGTCCTGCTATCTGGCGGCGAAAGGATAAGAAAGGGACAGAGTTTGTTATCGCGGTTATTCCGCTTGGCGGCTACGTTAAGATGCTGGATAGTCGTGTCGAGGCAGTGCCCGACGATCGCCGTCATGAAGCGTTTAACTTTAAGACAGTGGGCCAACGCAGTGCCATTATCGCCGCAGGGCCGGTGGCTAATTTTCTGTTTGCGATAGTGGCCTATTGGTTGGTCTTTATGCATGGCGTTCCGGCAGTCAAGCCGATTATCGGGCAGGTAGTGAGTGGTTCGATCGCTGAGCAATCGCATTTAACCGCTGGAACGGAACTAAAATCGATAGACGGTATCGAAACGCCTGACTGGGATGCCGCGCGTTTAGCCTTGATATCAAAAATTGGTGATACTTCAGCTGAACTAATGGTAACTCTGCGTGGTCAACAGGGGCAGGTCGAAAAACATGTCGACCTACGACAGTGGAAGTTTGACCCTGAAAAGCAGGACCCGCTGGTCGCCTTAGGCTTGATTCCGGTTCAACCAAAAATTGAACAAGTACTCGCCCAAGTGCAAAAAAGTTCTCCAGCCGATAAAGCAGGTTTGCAAGCTGGCGATAGGATCGCTAAAGTCAACGGTCAGCAGGTGAACGATTGGGCCTTTTTTGCCAAGGTAATTAAAGACAGCCCACAACAGCCGTTGAAAGTGGACGTTGAGCGGGGGGGAAGCTTGGTGGCGTTGACTTTAACGCCAGACGCCAAGCCGGACTCAAGTAAAGAAGGCTTTGCAGGGGTCATACCTCGTGTTGAACCGCTACCGGATGCTTATAAAACTGAGCACCGTTATGGTCCATTATCTGCCTTGGCAGAAGCCACGACGAAATCCTGGCAACTGATAAAGCTTACTGTAACAATGCTTGGTAAGTTAGTGTTAGGCGATATCAAGCTGAATAGCCTTAGTGGTCCAATCTCGATTGCACAAGGTGCAGGGGCCTCAGCGGGATATGGCATGATTTACTATTTAATGTTTTTAGCATTAATTAGTGTGAATTTAGGGATCATCAACTTAGTTCCCTTACCTGTGTTAGATGGAGGGCACTTACTCTTCCTCTTGATTGAGAAAATCAAAGGCGGAGCAGTGTCAGAGCGAGTTCAGGCGTTCAGTTATCGTATTGGTTCAGTACTACTAATACTGTTAATGGGCCTGGCACTTTTCAATGATTTCTCTCGCTTGTAGACGATAATCTACTTGTGAGGATTAGTTAGGAACACGCAAAAAAACGATGGCGATGAAAAAATTGCTCATAGCGTCGCTGCTGTTCAGCAGCGCCACCGTGTACGGTGCAGACGATTTCGTGGTGAGAGACATTCATTTCGAAGGCCTGCAGCGAGTCGCTGTCGGCGCGGCCCTGCTCAGTATGCCGGTACGTGTTGGTGATACAGTCAACGACGATGACATTAAAAACAGTATTCGTTCCCTCTTTGCAACGGGTAACTTTGAAGACGTTCAGGTATTACGTGATGGTAATAACCTGATTGTTCAAGTTAAAGAGCGCCCAACGATCGCCAGTATTACCTTCTCGGGTAATAAGGCCGTCAAAGAGGATCAACTTAAACAAAATCTAGAGGCTTCTGGAGTACGGATTGGCGAAGCGCTTGACCGTACGACTATCTCTTCGATCGAGAAGGGGCTTGAGGATTTCTACTATAGCGTTGGTAAATATACCGCTAGCGTTAAAGCTATCGTTACGCCACTGCCGCGTAATCGCGTTGATCTCAAATTTGTCTTCTCTGAAGGTGTCTCTGCCAAGATTCAGCAGATCAACATCGTTGGCAACAAGGCATTCAGCTCTGACGAGCTGATCTCGCGTTTCCAATTACGTGATGATGTGCCGTGGTGGAACCTTGTTGCTGATCAGAAGTATCAGAAACAAAAACTGGCTGGTGACTTAGAAACGCTACGTAGTTTCTACTTAGACCGTGGCTATGCACGTTTTAATATCGACTCGACCCAAGTCAGCTTAACCCCTGACAAGAAGGGCATTTACATTACTGTTAATATCAACGAAGGCAGCCAATATAAAATTGCTGGCGTTGATGTAAATGGAAATATGGCGGGTCACTCGGCCGAAATTGAACAGCTGGCTAAAATCGAGCCAGGTGAACTTTACAACGGTGCCAAGGTTACGCAGATTGAAGATAACATCAAAAAACTGCTGGGGAACTATGGTTACGCTTATCCTCGTGTGATGACTCAGCCTGAGATCAATGATGCAGATAAGACCGTTAAACTGCATATCAGTGTTGATTCTGGTAATCGCTTCTACGTCCGTAAAATTCGCTTTGAAGGGAATACAACCTCTAAAGATTCAGTCCTACGTCGCGAGATGCGTCAAATGGAAGGGTCATGGTTAGGAAGCGGCCTTGTCGACCAAGGTAAAGAGCGTTTAAACCGTACAGGTTACTTTGAGACCGTTGATGTGGATACGCAACGTGTTCCAGGTACCGCCGACCAAGTCGATGTTGTTTATAAGGTTAAAGAACGTAATACCGGTACCTTTAATATTGGTGTGGGTTACGGTACTGAAAGTGGCGTCAGCTTCCAAGTTGGTGTGACACAAGATAACTGGATGGGAACAGGTAACACCGTAGGAATTAGTGGGACGAAAAACGACTACCAAACCTACGCTGAGCTTTCTATGACTGACCCGTACTTTACAGTTGACGGTGTGAGTCTAGGTGGGCGCCTATTCTATAACGACTTTAAAGCTGATGATGCGGACCTGTCTGACTACACCAACAGAAGTTATGGCTTAGACGGAACCTTAGGCTTCCCGATTAACGAAGATAACTCTCTGCGTGTTGGTTTGGGTTATGTGCATAACGACCTGTCTGATATGCAACCGCAAGTTGCGATGTGGCGTTACTTCAAGTCTGTCGGTAAAAACTTCTCAACCAGTAATGATGACAGCGACTACTCTACGGATGACTTCACTCTCAACTTGGGTTGGACGTATAACACCCTAGACCGTGGGTTCTTCCCAACGTCGGGTAACCAGACCAACGTCAACGGTAAGGTCACTATTCCTGGATCTGATAATAAGTTCTACAAGGTCACCTTAGACAGCCAACAATACGTTCCGCTTGATAAGGACCGTACTTGGGTTTTACTCGGTCGTGGTCGTTTAGGCTATGGCGATGGATTGGGCGGTAAAGAGATGCCGTTCTACGAGAACTTCTATGCGGGGGGGTCAAGCACCGTTCGTGGTTTCCAATCGAACACCATCGGTCCTAAAGCTGCGTACTATAATTACGGTTCATCGTCGAATTGTGAGAATTCAACCAGCGCAATTTGTAAATCGAATGATGCGGTCGGCGGTAACGCGATGGCCGTGGCGAGTTTAGAATTAATCACTCCAACCCCGTTTGTGAGCGAGAAATACTCTAACTCGTTAAGAACCTCAGTCTTCGTTGATGCCGGAACGGTTTGGGACACAAACTGGGATGATACTGCACAGATGCGTGCGTTGGGTATTCCTGACTACAGCAAGCCAGGCAATATTCGCGTTTCATCGGGTGTCGCTCTACAATGGATGTCTCCGCTTGGACCGCTTGTATTCTCTTATGCACTACCGATTAAGAAATACGAAGGCGACAAATCGGAACAGTTCCAATTTAATATCGGTAAAACGTGGTAATATATTATCGGTAAATCAATTGCGATGGCAGGGAATTCTCCCTGTCATTTTGCATAAAATGGTGTTTTACGCACTCAAGGTAATGGAAAGGAGTATATAGTGAAAAAGTTTTTATGTGCCGCGGGTCTTGGATTGGCATTAGCTGCATCAGCTGCACAAGCTGCTGATAAAATTGCAGTAGTTAACGTCTCCAATATTTTCCAACAGTTACCCCAACGTGCAACCGTTGCGAAGCAATTGGAAAATGAGTTCAAAGGTCGCGCGACTGATCTTCAAGCACAAGAGCGCGCTATCCAAGCTCAAATGCAGAACTTGCAACGTAATGGTTCAACCATGAAAGCAAGCGAGCGTTCTAGCTTAGAGAAAGACATCATGGCTAAGCGTCAAAGTTTTGAAAACAAAGCGCAAGCTTTTGAGCAAGACAACCGTCGTCGTCAAATGGAAGAGCGTAATAAAATCCTATCCAGCATCCAAACTGCAGTGAAGAAAGTTGCTGATGATGAAGGGTATGACGTAGTACTGGATACCAATTCAGTTGCTTACGCAGCAAATTCAAAAGACATCACGTCTGATGTGTTGAAACAGGTTAAATAACCGATGGCATCTATTCGTCTGGCTGAACTAGCCCGCCAATTAGATGCAACGGTGCATGGAGATGGCGATATCGCCATCTCCGGCATTGCGTCGATGCAATCTGCGGGTGCCGAACAGATCACATTTCTTGCAAACAGTCGCTACCGCGAGCAACTCTCTCAGTGTAACGCTGCAGCTGTGGTGCTGACGGAAGCTGATTTAGAATGTTGTCAGAGTGCAGCATTAGTGGTCAAAAACCCTTATCTTACTTATGCAAAATTAGCGCAAATTTTAGATACGACCCCTCAACCTGCAGAAAATATTGCCCCTTCAGCGGTTATCGCCAGTGATGCCTCGCTCGGTAATAATGTCTCTATTGGTGCGAATGCTGTTATAGAGTCAGGTGTGGTGTTAGGTGATAACGTCGTGATTGGTCCTGGCTGTTTTGTCGGGAAAAAGACGACAATCGGTGCCAATACCCGGTTGTGGGCAAATGTATCGATTTACCATGAAATTAAGATCGGCAGCCACTGCTTAATTCAGTCTGGCACAGTGATTGGTGCTGACGGTTTCGGTTATGCAAATGATCGTGGCAATTGGATAAAAATCCCTCAGCTGGGTACTGTTGTGATCGGTGACCGAGTTGAAATAGGTGCATGTACGACAATCGACCGTGGGGCGTTAGATAACACGCAAATCGGCAACGGGGTTATCATCGATAATCAATGTCAGATTGCACATAATGTTATTATTGGCGACAATACCGCAGTGGCAGGTGGTGTCATCATGGCGGGTAGCTTGAAAATTGGACGCTACTGCATGATTGGCGGCGCTAGCGTCATCAATGGTCATATGGAAATTTGTGACAAAGTGACTGTAACAGGAATGGGAATGGTTATGCGGCCGATCACTGAGCCAGGCATCTATTCTTCAGGTATTCCACTACAATCAAACAAGCAGTGGCGTAAGACTGCTGCATTGGTCATGAATATCAATGAGATTAATAAACGTTTGAAAACGCTCGAACGTCAAGCTACCTCGAACAGCGACACCTAAGAGCCAAAGGCCATCCTCACGTCATCGTTGCATAATTATATAAACAATGAAATGTGCGCGGCCTGTTTACCCTTTGCGACCGGTTAACTTTTTTCATCGTGTCGTGTTTTTGCTAACATTTTAGAGCAGGAAGAGTATCTTGACTACTGAAACACATACTCTGGCGATTGAAGAGATCTTTGATTTACTTCCACACCGCTATCCGTTTTTACTCGTTGATCGCGTTTTAGATTTTGAACCACATACTTATTTGCGTGCGGTTAAAAATGTCAGTGTGAATGAACCGTTTTTCCAAGGTCACTTTCCTGGTAAACCTATCTTTCCAGGTGTATTGATTCTGGAAGCGATGGCACAAGCAACCGGGATTCTCGCGTTTAAAAGCGTGGGGGGGTTAGAACCTGGTGAACTGTACTATTTTGCTGGTATCGATAGCGCGCGCTTTAAAAAGCCAGTTGTTCCAGGCGATCAGATGGTGATGGAAGTCACGTTTGAAAAAACTCGCCGTGGCCTGACTCGCTTCAAAGGGGTCGCAACCGTTGACGGTAAAGTCGTCTGTGAAGCGACCATGATGTGTGCCCGTAGCCGGGAGGCGTAAAAGTGATTGATCAATCAGCTCGCATTCATCCCACAGCCATTGTCGAAGAAGGGGCTAAAATTGGCCCTGAAGTGACGATTGGCCCTTTTTCGATCATCGGAAAGAATGTAGAAATCGGTGCTAGAACAGTATTGAAATCTCATGTGGTGGTAAATGGTTTCACGCAGATAGGGCAAGATAACCTCATCTTCCAATTTACGTCTATTGGTGAAGTTAACCAAGACCTAAAATATGCAGGAGAGGATACTAAAGTGGTCATTGGTGATCATAATAGTATTCGTGAAGGGTGTTCTATTCACCGTGGCAGTGTACAGGGAGGGGGGCTTACTCGTCTAGGTAATCACAATCTCCTGATGGGGAATACTCATATTGGACATGATGGGCTGATTGGTAACCACTGTATCTTCGCTAACAATGCGACATTAGCAGGACATGTGACGGTGGATGACCACGCAATCATTGGCGGAATGACCGCAGTGCATCAATGGTGCACCATTGGGGCCCATGTGATGGTTGGCGGCTGTTCGGGAGTGGTACAAGATGTTCCACCTTATGTGATTGCACAGGGTAACCATGCTTCACCTTATGGTGTCAATATCGAAGGGCTCAAACGCCGCGGCTTCAGTAAGGAAGCATTACACGCTATTCGTAATGCCTACAAACTTCTGTATCGCAGTGGCCGTCCTCTCGAAGAGGTTAAGCCAGAAATTGCTGCGTTGGCTCAAGAACACAGCGAAGTTCAACCCTTCTATGATTTCTTCGCACGTTCGACTCGCGGTCTTATACGATAAAAGGTTTTCATGCGTCCTTTGACTGTTGCCCTCATCGCCGGAGAAACCTCCGGCGATATTTTAGGTGCCGGATTAATCCGTTCGCTTAAACAAAAAAATCCAAATATCCGATTCGTTGGCGTCGCTGGCCCGCTTATGCAAGCGGAAGGCTGCGAGGCTTGGTACGAAATGGAAGAGTTGGCGGTAATGGGGATCGTCGAGGTACTAGGCCGTTTAAGAAGGTTACTCCACATTCGTCGTGAGTTAACTGAGCGGTTAACTACGCTAAAGCCTGACGTTTTCGTTGGGATCGATGCGCCTGATTTTAATATCCCTTTAGAAGGCAAACTGAAGCGAGCGGGGATCCCGACCATTCACTATGTCAGCCCCTCTGTTTGGGCATGGCGTCAAAAAAGAGTCTTTAAAATAGGCCGTAATACTGACTTAGTGCTCGCATTTCTGCCATTTGAGAAAGCTTTTTATGATCGCTTTGATGTGCCTTGTCAATTTATCGGCCACAAAATGGCGGACGATATCGCCCTTCATCCTGATAAGCTCGCGGCACGACAGACCTTGGATATTCCTCCTCAAGCGCGTTGCTTAGCGCTTCTCCCCGGCAGTCGATCGAGCGAAGTCGATATGTTGAGTGCAGATTTTTTACGCGCTGCGGTCTTGCTGAGAGAGCGTTATCCTGATCTTGAGATTATCGTTCCCGCAGCGAATGCGCACCGAGCCGAGCAATTTCTTGCCATCAAGCAGGAAATCGCACCCACGTTATCGCTGCATTTGGTTGAGGGGAAAGCACGTGAAGTGATGATCGCGAGCGATGCCGCAATACTTGCTTCGGGGACAGCTGCATTAGAGTGCATGTTAGCGAAATGTCCTATGGTAGTTGGCTATCGAATGAAACCTTTCACGTTTTGGCTGGCGAAACGCTTAGTCAAAACGCAGTGGGTATCCTTACCTAACCTTCTTGCTGGTCGAGAATTAGTGAAGGAACTCCTGCAAGAAGAGTGTACGCCTCAACGACTCGCGGCGGCCCTTGAACCGTTACTGCATGAAAGCCCGGAGCGGCAGGAATTACTCACAACTTTCCAAACATTGCATCAGCAAATTCGCTGGGATGCAGATAATCAAGCTGCACAAGCAGTACTGGGACTTATTGATGGCTGATTTTATTTACCCCGTCGCCCACTGTATAGCCGGTGTTGATGAAGTGGGGCGTGGACCTTTGGTGGGCGCTGTTGTCACGGCAGCCGTTATCTTAGATCCAAATAACCCTATTTTGGGATTGGCTGACTCGAAAAAAATAAGTGAAAAGAAACGGCTGATGTTATGCAGCGAAATCAAAGAAAAAGCATTATCTTGGTCAATTGGCCGTGCAGAACCGCATGAGATCGATCAGCTGAATATTCTTCATGCTACGATGCTTGCGATGCAGCGAGCGGTTGCGGGGCTCTCACTGACGCCTGATTTTGTATTGATTGATGGTAACCGTTGCCCCGTCTTACCCATGCCTGCTCAAGCGGTAGTGAAGGGGGATAGTTTAGTAGCAGAAATCAGCGCGGCCTCTATTCTAGCGAAAGTCACGCGAGACCAAGAAATGGCGGTCCTCGACCAGCAATACCCTGAGTACGGATTTGCACAACACAAGGGCTATCCTACCGCAAAGCATCTAGAACAATTGACACGTTTTGGTCCAATTCCTGAGCATCGTCGCAGTTTTGCGCCGGTCAGAAATATATTGGCTACCCTGTCAACTTAATCAGTAAACAGTAACCCCGATAAGCGAGTATTATGGCTAACCCACGTTTTATTCATCTTCATGTCCATAGCGATTACTCCATGATTGATGGTATCGCTAAAACCGGTGCTTTAGTTAAAAAAGCAGCGAGTTTAGGCATGCCTGCTCTGGGTATCACGGACCATATGAATTTATGTGGTTTGGTCAAATTTTATGGTGCTGCGCTAGGGGCCGGTGTTAAACCGATTATCGGCGCTGATCTGAAAGTGATCAATCCTCTATTGGGCGACGAGCCAATGCAGCTTACGGTGCTCGCGGCCAACAACGAAGGCTATCAGAACCTCACATTGCTTATTTCTAAAGCCTATCAACGGGGATATGGGCATCAGGGGCCAATTATTGATCAGCAATGGTTAATTGAACATGCACCTGGCCTTATCTTGTTATCCGGGGGCTTTAAAGGGGATGTGGGTTATAGCCTGTTAAGAGGTAATACTGCGCTGGCGGAACAGTGCCTTGCCTTCTACCAAGAGTACTTCCCAGACAATTACTATCTGGAACTTACCCGAACGGGTCGTAATGACGAAGAGAACTACTTACACCAAGCGCTACAGTTAGCGGTTGATCACCAGATTCCCGTCGTAGCCAGTAACGATGTGTGCTTCCTCAGCCATCAAGATTTTGATGCTCATGAAATTCGAGTCGCTATCCATGATGGCTATACACTTGATGATCCTAAACGTCCCAAACTGTATACCGAACAACAATATCTCCGTACTGAAGAGGAGATGTGCGAACTCTTTGCCGATATTCCCGAAGCCCTGGCTAATAGTGTCGAGATCGCCCGCCGTTGCAACGTCACCATCCGACTCGGTGAGTATTTTCTCCCACAATTCCCGACGGGTGAGATGACCACAGAAGACTTCTTAGTCGCAAGTTCCAAAGCGGGTTTGGAAGAGAGACTTGTGTTCCTCTTTCCCGACGATGAGGTCCGTGCTGCCAAGCGTCCAGCCTATGATGAGCGCTTAGAGATAGAATTAACGGTAATTAACCAGATGGGGTTCCCGGGTTACTTCCTTATCGTAATGGAATTTATCCAGTGGTCAAAAGACAATGGCGTACCTGTTGGCCCTGGCCGGGGCTCCGGTGCAGGTTCATTGGTGGCCTATGCACTGAAAATCACTGATCTCGACCCACTAGAATTTGATTTGCTATTTGAACGGTTCCTCAATCCAGAACGTGTTTCGATGCCCGACTTTGATGTCGACTTCTGTATGGAGAAACGTGATTTAGTTATCGATCACGTTGCCGAAATGTATGGTCGAGAAGCGGTATCACAGATCATTACCTTTGGGACCATGGCAGCAAAAGCGGTTATTCGTGATGTCGGGCGAGTCCTCGGGCATCCTTACGGCTTCGTTGATCGGATTTCGAAATTAATCCCGCCTGATCCTGGAATGACCTTAGAGAAAGCTTTCATAGCTGAGCCTCAGCTACCTGAGATTTACGAGGCCGATGAAGAGGTCAAAGCCCTGATCGATATGGCTCGTAAGCTTGAAGGAGTAACGCGTAATGCAGGTAAACATGCGGGAGGCGTTGTTATCGCGCCAACCAAAATTACTGACTTTGCCCCGCTCTACTGCGATGAACTGGGTCAGCATCCCGTTACGCAGTTCGATAAAAATGACGTGGAATATGCTGGGCTAGTCAAATTTGACTTCCTAGGTTTACGGACGCTCACCATCATCAACTGGGCATTGCAGATGATCAATGCACGGCGTGAGAAGCAAGGTGAGCCGCCAATCAATATCGATGCGATCCCGCTCGATGATAAAAAAAGCTTCGACATGCTTCAGCGTGCCGAAACCACCGCCGTGTTCCAGCTTGAATCGCGGGGAATGAAAGATCTTATTAAGCGACTAAAACCCGACTGCTTTGAAGATATGATCGCACTGGTCGCATTATTCCGCCCAGGCCCCTTACAGTCCGGAATGGTTGATAACTTTATAGACCGGAAACATGGCCGTGAGGCGATTTCGTATCCGGATATTCAGTGGCAGCATGAAACTCTACAGCCAGTGCTTGAGCCAACCTATGGCATCATCCTGTACCAAGAACAGGTAATGCAGATTGCACAGGTGCTCTCGGGTTACACATTAGGTGGCGCTGACATGTTGCGCCGGGCGATGGGTAAAAAGAAACCGGAAGAGATGGCCAAGCAGCGCTCAGTCTTCAAAGAGGGGGCAGAGCGAATGGGCGTCGACGGCGAGTTGTCGATGAAGATTTTCGACTTAGTGGAAAAATTTGCTGGCTATGGTTTCAATAAATCCCACTCAGCCGCCTACGCGTTAGTTTCCTACCAAACCTTATGGTTAAAAGCTCACTATCCAGCAGAGTTTATGGCTGCCGTCATGACGGCTGATATGGACAATACGGAAAAAGTGGTCGGTCTAGTCGATGAATGTTGGCGAATGGGCTTGAAGGTCCTGCCCCCAGATATCAACGCTGGGCTCTACCCTTTCCACGTCAACAACGATGGTGAAATTGTTTATGGTATTGGTGCAATAAAGGGCGTTGGTGAAGGTCCAATTGAAGCAATACTTGAAGCGAGGAATCAAGGCGGTTATTTTAAGGAGCTATTTGACCTCTGCGCGCGCACGGATATCAAAAAAATTAATCGCCGTGTGATGGAAAAACTGATAATGTCCGGTGCCTTCGACCGATTAGGGCCACATCGGGCGGCATTAATGAGTGCGCTCAATGATGCACTGAAAGCTGCCGATCAGCATTCAAAGGCGGAAGCAACAGGGCAGGGTGATATGTTTGGGGTCCTTGCAGAAGAACCTGAACAAATCGAACAGTCATATGCCAGTATAAATCGATGGCCAGAACAGGTACAGTTAGACGGTGAAAGGGAGACATTAGGGTTATACCTTACAGGTCATCCCATTAATCAGTACCTGAAGGAAATCGAACGTTATGTTGGCGGGATGCGCTTAAAAGATATGCATCCTACTGAGCGTGGAAAAATAACCATTGCAGCAGGGTTAGTTCTCGCGGCAAGAGTGATGGTCACGAAACGTGGCAACCGAATTGGTATATGTACACTGGATGATCGTTCTGGCCGTTTAGAAGTAATGTTATATACTGACGCGCTAGACAAATATCAGCAGTTACTGGAAAAAGATAAAATTCTGATCGTTAGTGGACAGGTCAGTTTCGATGATTTCTCTGGTGGTCTTAAAATGATTGCAAGAGAAGTGATGGATATTGATGAAGCCCGCGAAAAATATGCTCGCGGTCTTGCTCTCTCACTAATGGACAGGCAAATTGATGACCAGCTTTTAAACCGTCTTCGACAGGTGCTCGAACCTCACCGTTCAGGTACTATCCCGGTGAATCTCTATTATCAAAGAGACGATGCTCGGGCTAAATTACGATTTGGGGCAACTTGGCGGGTGACGCCGAGTGATCGTTTGTTAAACGATCTACGTCTCGTCATCGGAACGGAGCAGGTTGAACTGGAGTTTGATTAAAACAGGAACATTATGAGTCTTAATTACCTGGATTTTGAACAGCCTATCGCTGAACTTGAAGCGAAAATTGATTCACTGAAATCCCTTGGCCCTCAAGATGAAAAGCACGACATTAATCTTGATGATGAAATTCAACGCTTGCGTGGCAAAAGTGTCGAGCTGACTAAGAAAATCTTCGCAGATTTAGGCGCATGGCAAGTTGCACAATTAGCGCGTCATCCAATGCGTCCTTATACCTTGGATTATGTGCGTAATGCGTTTGATGATTTCGATGAGTTAGCGGGTGATCGGGCTTATGCAGACGACAAAGCAATTGTCGGGGGTATCGCACGATTAGACGGGCGCCCAGTGATGATTATTGGTCATCAAAAAGGTCGCGAGACGAAAGAAAAAATTCGCCGTAATTTTGGTATGCCAGCGCCAGAAGGCTACCGTAAGGCATTACGTCTGATGGAAATGGCTGAGCGCTTTAAAATGCCTATTATCACGTTTATCGATACTCCAGGGGCTTACCCAGGTGTTGGTGCGGAAGAACGTGGTCAGGCGGAGGCGATTGCCCGTAACTTGCGTGAAATGGCTGGCCTAACCGTACCGGTGATTTGTACTGTCATCGGTGAAGGCGGCTCGGGTGGTGCATTAGCTATCGGTGTGGGCGATAAAGTCAACATGTTGCAATACAGCACTTACTCCGTTATTTCTCCTGAAGGGTGTGCGTCAATCCTATGGAAGAGCGCGGACAAAGCACCGTTAGCGGCCGAAGCGATGGGTATTACTGCCGATCGTCTTTCAGAACTCGAGCTAATTGACAGCGTGATCCCTGAGCCATTAGGGGGAGCACACCGTCACCCTAAAGAGATGGCTGCAGCGCTAAAAGAGCAATTATTAACGGATCTGGCTGAGCTTGATGAACTCTCCACCGAAGAGCTGTTAGATCGCCGTTATGAGCGTCTGATGAGCTACGGTTACGCGTAAGCATTGGCTAATAAATAAGGTCGCTTTGGCGGCCTTTTTTTATCACTTTTTATCAGGGGAGAGCGGCTATGCTAAGTCTCAAAGCTATCCACCATATCGCGATTATCGCCTCCAATTACTCACAGAGTCGGCATTTCTACTGTCAGATACTGGGTCTTCAGCTACTTAATGAAACCTATCGTGCTGAGCGTCAATCTTGGAAGGCGGATCTTGCGTTAGACGGGCGGTATGTTATTGAACTCTTTTCTTTCCCCGATGCCCCTCCTCGTGTCAGTTATCCCGAAGCGTGTGGCTTACGTCACCTCGCCTTTGCTGTTGAAGATCTTGAACAGGCGATACGTTTTTTAGCGTCGCATCACATTGAGTGTGAACCGATCCGAATTGATCCTATCACCAATAAAGCCTTTACCTTCTTTAGTGATCCTGATGGCTTACCGCTGGAATTCTATCAAGATGGAGTAGACGATGCCGAGTGATCTCAATCTTCACGGTCATCGAAAGCTTTTGGTTGGCTTTAGTGGGGGAATTGATTCCACCGTTTTATTACATCAATTATCGCAATTACGGTTTAGGCAATCGCTCTCTCTTCGCGCTATCTATATTCATCATGGATTAAGTCAGCATGCAGACCAATGGTTAGTACACTGTCGACGTGTATGTGCTGAGTTGAAGATTCCTTTTATTAGTCGGAACGTGCAGCTGTTAGGCGGAAAAGGCGGGATTGAGGCTGAAGCACGAAGTTTACGTTATGCTACGTTTAAGCAAGTCCTCGATCCTGATGAGGCGTTGGTGACTGCTCATCATCAAGATGATCAGTGCGAAACTTTTCTCCTCGCGTTGAAACGTGGCAGTGGGCCAGCAGGCTTATCGTCAATGCCATCGATACGTAAACTAGGGAATCACTGGCACCTACGCCCCTTATTACATGTATCTCGGCAAGAGCTAGAACACTATGCTACCTCTCATCACTTGCGCTGGATCGATGATGAGAGCAATCAAGATGATCATTATGATCGAAATTTTTTACGCTTACGTATCTTGCCGCGATTAATGCAACGCTGGCCACAATTCTCACGCAGTGTCACCCGTAGTGCGGAATTATGCGCTGAGCAGGAGAGTTTACTGGATGAATTGCTGGCGTCAGATTTACAACGGTGCGTAGCGGATGACGGCTCAATGGATATCGGCTACTTAGCGGGTGCTACAGAGCGAAAACGAAATGCTTTATTACGGAGATGGTTAAGTCAAAGAGGTTCAATGCCCCCGTCTCGTGAGGCCCTAACGCGTCTGTGGCAAGAAGTTGCCTTAAGCCGAGATGACGCAAGTCCACAATTACTGATAGGCAATAAGTCTTTAAGGCGCTACCAGCAGCGGCTTTATCTTAGTCGGATGTTTCCTGCCTTACGCGGAATTAGCTTTTCATGGCAAAGTGTTACAACGCCGTTGGTGCTCCCCAATGGTCTCGGAACCTTGCGCTTAACGGCGACGAATAGCCAAGGTTTGCGCTTACGGGCGCCCACTGATGAAGAGTCCATGACTGTGCGTTTTGGCCAATCGGCTTATCTGCACCTTGTCACGCGGCAGGGCGGAAGAAGCCTGAAAAAAATATGGCAAGAGAAAGCGATTCCAGTCTGGTTAAGAGAAAATATCCCGCTAATCTATTTCAACGAGGAGTTGGTTTGCGCCCCAGGCATTTTTATGACACAAGCTGGCGTGTCGAAGAAAGGTGAAGGATACGCTGTAGTGTGGGAGGGGATAGATCCAGAGCTAAAACCGTGGATACATTTTAGCTCTGGGGAAGAGACTAATTTTGAGTGATGGTGATAGTCCCGATTTCAGGGTGACTAAAGCTTTCGATAGCGTCTAATCGTACTTCATGCTGTTCGCCATGATACTTATACGAAAGATACTCAACTTTTTTTCTTAAGAACAAATCGGCTGCTTCTGCCTTCAACGACTCACCGCTACGCAGGGTGAGTTGGAGTAACAAATGATGTTGGCAGGCGAGTTCCAGATTGTCATAGTCATCACAATTAATGGGCTGATAGGTATCATTGATTGACATAATTGCTCACCTGTAAGTAAATGGCGGATTCCCGCGGGCCTTACACAAACGCACTACAGTGTAATGCGTCACTGAACTTTAAGCTTATGGCAACGTAATATGCCAGACTATCCTGAGATAATACGAATACTTACCCTATGTTGTCACTTTTTATCTTTAGACTAGCCTAGGCGTTTGTAAGGCGTAATGCAAGTCAGCCCACACATCCTGCTAAAGCACAAGGGGGTATAATTGGAGAACTTATGGCGCTAAAAGCCACTATATTTAAGGCTAATGTCGATATTTCAGATCTTGATCGACACTACTATGGCAGCCATACCTTAACCTTGGCACGTCATCCCTCTGAAAACGATGGGCGGATGATGCTCAGGTTGTTTGCATGGTGCCTTTACGCATCGGAGCGACTAGAGTTTACGCGCGGGCTATCCTCTGGTGAAGAACCTGAAATTTGGCAACATCATGATCACGGTAGCCCAGAGTTATGGATTGAACTGGGATTACCTGACGAAAAACGGTTAAAGAAAGCGGTGAGCCAAGCATCGAACGTGGTGTTATTTACTTATCAATCTCGTGCCGCAGCGGTTTGGAAGCAGCAGAACTTAGGAAAGCTCGCGCAATTAAAAAACCTGACGATTTGGCATGCAACTGATGAACAATTAAGTCAGCTCGCGGCATTGGCACAACGAAATATGTCGTTGCAAGTTACCTTGCAAGAAGGTGTTATCTGGCTTTCAGATGGCAGCAATAATATAGAAATAGAGTTAGAACTATGGCAGAAAGCAGTGTAATTATCATCAATGCGCAACAGAAGATTGCAAGTGCAGAAATAGAAACCTCCGCAATACGCGCCCAAGGTGCGGGGGGGCAAAATGTCAATAAGGTTTCTTCCGCCATTCATCTTCGTTTTGACGTCAGAGGGTCAAGTCTTACAGAGGATGCGAAAGACCTGATTATGAGTAAGCGTCATCATCTACTGACTGAAGATGGGATAATAGTGATTAAGTCACAGAACGCGCGTTCTCAGGAGAAAAATAGAGCGTTGGCGATAGAACGACTCCGCACTGTATTGGCACAATTGTTGGTGGTGTCCAAAACCCGTAAGGCAACTAAGCCATCAAAGGCTTCTAAACTTCGTCGTCTGGATGGAAAAAGTCGTACTTCTTCGAAGAAAAATTTACGGGGCAAGGTGAACCTAGAGTGATGAATAATGGCCCTCGTAACGAGGGCCATGTAGAGGTTTTTAGCGTTTAATTTGAGACAGTAAACGCTCAACAATCGCTTCTGGTGATAGCATCTCTTTTTCACCGGTACGACGATTCTTGTACTCAATTTCATTATTATCTAAATTACGATCACCGATAACAATGGCGTGCGGGACACCAATCAATTCCATATCGGCAAACATTACGCCTGGACGCTCTTTACGGTCATCTAAAATCACATCGAGTCCTGCGCTACGCAGTTGTTCGTAAAGCTTTTCGGCTAATTCTTGTACGCGGAATGACTTATGCATATTCATCGGTAAAATCGCGACGTGGAAAGGCGCAATAGCTTCTGGCCAAATAATTCCTCTCTCATCATGATTCTGTTCAATGGCTGCTGCGACAACACGTGTCACGCCGATTCCATAACATCCCATCAGTAAGGTTTGGTTACGACCGTCTTCACCCTGAACGGTCGCTTTCAATGCTTCTGAGTACTTGGTTCCCAGTTGGAAGATATGACCCACTTCAATACCGCGCTTAATGAGCAGGGTACCTTTACCATCAGGGCTCTTATCGCCGGTTACCACATTGCGGATATCGGCGTAGCGTGCTTCGGGTAGGTCACGTAGCCAGTTGACGCCAAACCAGTGTTTACCGTCTAAATTTGCCCCGACAGCGAAATCACTCATGACTTTTAAGCTATGATCAGCAATGATTGGCATCGCTAATCCAATAGGGCCAAGGGAGCCAGGTCCAGCACCAACGGCATCGCGAATTTCTTGTTCAGTGGCAAAACAGAGCGGTGAGGCAACAATATCGAGTTTCTCTGCTTTCACTTCATTTAATTCGTGATCACCACGTACTAAAAGCGCGACTAAGGTATGCTCGCTTTCTTCCGCTGCTTTAACGATAAGCGTTTTAACGGTTTTATCGATTGAAAGAGAGAACTGCGAAACTAGATCAGCAATGGTCTTCGCATGAGGTGTGTCTTGTTGTATCAAGGCTTGAGAGGGTGCAGCTCGTTCGGAAGTCGGGGCAACGGCTTCAGCTAATTCGATATTGGCTGCATAATCCGACTGATCAGAGAAGATGATGTCATCCTCGCCACTCTGCGCGAGGACTTGGAATTCGTGAGACGCGCTTCCGCCAATCGACCCAGTATCCGCTTGAACAGCACGAAAATCTAATCCCATACGACTGAATATCTGGCTATACGCGCGATACATGATGTCGTAGGTCTGTTGCAGAGAATCTTGATGGCTATGGAAAGAATAGGCATCTTTCATAATAAATTCGCGCGAACGCATCACACCAAAGCGAGGCCGAACTTCATCGCGAAACTTAGTCTGAATTTGGAATAAGTTTAAGGGCAATTGTTTATATGAGCTCAGTTCGTTACGAATAAGATCGGTAATCACTTCCTCGTGCGTAGGACCCAGCACGAAAGGGCGTTCGTGGCGATCTTTTATACGTAAGAGCTCGGGACCGTACTGTTCCCAACGTCCACTTTCTTCCCATAAGTCGGCAGGTTGAACAACAGGCATCGTCACTTCAACGGCACCCGCATTTTCCATTTCCTCACGGACGATTTTTTCGACTTTACGTAAAACGCGAACACCGGTCGGTAACCAAGTATATAAGCCTGAAGCAAGCTTACGGATCATCCCTGCACGAAGCATTAATTGATGACTGATTACTTCAGCATCAGAAGGTGTTTCTTTAAGCGTTGAAAGTAGATATTGAGTAGTACGCATGAATAAGGTTCCAGTTGAACGGAAAGCTGTTTTAGTGAGTAGTATATAGTTTATCAGTGAGTGAATGGCGTAAAAAGCCTATTTCATTGGCTCGATTGCAATCACTTCTGTTCCCAACGGTGTTACCTGCCAGCGTACAGTAAAATCACTCAAACTGGCAGCATAAAAATGAGCGTCAGCTTCGCGGCGGCGGTACGCCGGGCGAGGATCTTGCGCGAGGACTTGTTGGATAAATTCAGCCAAGGTTGGATGACTGTGTTGATAGCATGACAAATGCTGTTTCGCGGCATCCGAAAAGTATACCTGCATACTAGCTTCTGGCGCTGATTGAGCATAGCCGGCACGAGCATCGGGTAAAGACTCGGCAAAAGGTAAATAGGGTTTGATATCGACAATGGGCGTACCATTCACCAGATCGACACTACCTAATTCAAGGATCAGCCGCTTTTTTTCATAGCGAACACCTTTAAACTCGACAAGCGACATACCTATGGGATTAGGTCTGAACGTTGAGCGGCTCGCCAATACACCAATTTTGTCGTTACCACCAAGTCGAGGAGGGCGAACAAGTGGCTTCCATCCTTGCTGTTGGGTCTGATGGAAAATGAAAAGTAGCCATAGATGACTGAAGTTTTCGATACCACGTACCATATCATGATGGTTATAAGGGGCGACCAGCTCCAGCTCGGCCCCCATGGCCGTGACCAACCCGGGTTGACGGGGAACCGCAAACTTCTCTTTCCAAGGGGAGTGAATCGTACCTATTTGCTCTAAAGAAAATGAATTCATTGCGTGACTTTTAACGCAGAGCCTAGGCAAACCGCTTCACGATAGCAACCAGAGTTAGTTGAAATAACTTCACATTGGTGAACAAGCACTGCGTTAGCTTTTAGTGATGATGCTTTTACCTGCATACGCTTACGTGCGGTATTAAGGTTAGGCGGTGAGCTTTGTGAATTAGTTTGGCAGTCTTCACCCGAGACTTCACCTAAATCACGGAACGGCTTATTAATAAGGTCTGCAGGATTAGTATAGAGTTGCACCGGCGCTACTCTGTGTACAGGTTTGCGTACCTTTTCCTGATGTTGAGCTTGAGGCTTTTCGGGGAAAGGTTCGACGGGTTTGTACTGAGTGGTACAACCGGCAAGTCCTACAATCACCATACAGAGTGGTAATAAGCTAAAACGCATTGAATCTTCCTCACTCAACTTTTCATTAGAGGGTTAGCATACAGGTATATCGACGCCTATTGAAAAAAATAAAGGCGACTCTCGTCGCCTTTACCTACTATATTAACAGTATTTACCAGCCTTTAACGGCGCCACCGTTAAAAATTTTGTCAGCGGCTTGTTCAACCTGCTCTGATTGATAAGCTTTGATAAATTTCTTAACGTTATCGGCATCCTTATTGTCTTCGCGGGTCACAATAAGGTTGGTATAAGGTGAGTTTTTATCCTCAGCGAACAAACCATCTTTAACGGGAGTTAAGCCGATTTGACTAGCGAAGGTTGTGTTGATCACGGCAATGGCAATTTTATTGTCGTCTAACGAGCGTGGAAGCTGTGGGGCTTCTAATTCAACAATCTTCAGATTTTTAGGATTCTCTGTAATATCTAAAGAGGTTGGTAGTAGACCGACATCATCTTTTAATTTAATTAATCCAACCTTTTGCAATAATAGTAGTGAACGCCCTAAATTCGTCGGATCGTTCGGTACTGCAATTTGGGCACCATCTTGCAGTTGGTCTAAAGATTTAATTTTTTTCGAATAGCCGGCAATCGGATAGACGAAGGTTTTTGCTACCGAAGTGATTTTATATCCGCGGTCTTTAATTTGCTGATCGAGATAAGGTTTATGCTGGAAGGCATTGGCATCAATATCACCTTTGCTCAGTGCTTCGTTAGGCAGAACGTAGTCAGTAAATGGCACCAGCTCAACATCAAGGTGATATTGGTCTTTAGCAACTTTCTGGGCAACCTCTGCCACTTGTTGCTCTGAACCCGCAATGACCCCCACTTTGATATGGTTAGGATCTTGTTGCGATTTCTGGTCACAGCCAACTAAAGCTAATGTTGCAACAATCGCGCTGAGGGTGGCTAATTTTTTTAACGTAAAAGTCATAGGATTTCCTTAATTATTATCGAGACAAATTACTATTTATGAGTGACGAGCCTAACAACACGATCGCCGATAAGTTGGATCAGATAGACCAAAATAACCAGCAATACTAAAACCGTATTCATGATTGTCGCATTATAGCCGATATAGCCATATTGGATACCAATTTGCCCTAAACCGCCTGCACCCACTGCACCGCCCATGGCAGAATATCCCACCAAAGTAATCAGCGTGATGGTTGCAGCATTAATAAGACCCGGTAACGCTTCAGGTAAAAGAACCTTACGGATAATTTGTAGCGGTGTCGCGCCCATTGAACGAGATGCTTCAATTAATCCAGAAGGAAGTTCAAGCAGAGCATTTTCGACCATGCGTGCAATAAATGGCGCTGCGCCAATCGTTAAAGGAACTATTGCTGCTTGCAACCCTATTGACGTCCCGACCAGTGCACGGGTGAAGGGAATCATCCAGACAAGTAAGATGATGAATGGGACTGATCTAAAAATATTTACTACCGCTGAAATAATGCGGTAGAGCACTTGGCTCTCTTTTATTTGCCCAGGACGCGTAATATAAAGTAGTACGCCAACAGGTAGACCAATAACAAATCCAAAGAAGCCTGAGACGAAGGTCATGACTAAGGTTTCCCAAATACCGCCGGCTAGTAGCCAAATCATTGCCTCAGACATAGCCTAACACCTCTGTTTTTACTTGTTTTTGTTGTAGCCATTCGATGGCTTGTTGGCACTGTTGTTGTTCGCCCGCTATTTCGGTAAGCATAATGCCGAATTTAACCCCACCGGCATAATCCATCTGCGCGCTGATAATGTTACAGTCAACATTGAAGCGGCGTGAAATATCAGATAATAGCGGGGCATCAACGGATTGACCGGTAAACTCGAGTCTAATCAGCGGAACTTTGTTTGATTCAGCGGTATGGCTGAGACGCTGTTGATAGTCTTCAGGAATATCGAGATGCAGAGTTGATTGAATGAATTGCTGTGCGAGAGGTGTTTTTGGATGAGAGAACACCTCGCTCACTTTATCATTCTCGATTAACTCGCCCTTACTGATGACGGCTACTTGATCACAGATACGTTTAACAACGTCCATTTCGTGAGTGATGAGTAGGATAGTGATCCCTAAACGGCGATTGATATCTTTGAGTAATTCTAAGATAGAGCGAGTCGTTGCGGGATCGAGTGCGCTAGTGGCTTCATCACAGAGTAGCACTTTGGGATCGCAAGCGAGTGCACGGGCTATTGCGACACGCTGTTTTTGGCCTCCCGATAGGTTTGCAGGGCGAGCATCGTGCTTATCCGCCAGTCCAACCAGTTCGAGTAACTCAGTCACACGCTTTTTTATATCGGCCTTAGAATGATTTTCCAGCTCAAGAGGCAGCGCAACGTTCCCGAAAACCGTACGCGAATTGAGCAAGTTAAAATGTTGGAAAATCATACCAATTTCACGACGAGCTAAGGTCAACTCATGGGCGTTTAACGTCGTGAGATCACGTCCATCGACAATGACTTTACCCGAGGTCGGGCGCTCAAGAAGATTGACGCAACGAATAAGAGTACTTTTCCCTGCTCCTGAAGCACCAATCACGCCATAGATTTGCCCTTGGGGGACATGAAGCGTGACATCGCGTAAGGCTTGTATAGTCAGATTTCCCTGTTGAAATCGCTTAGTTATATTTTCGAGTTTTATCATTATAGTGTTTGTACTTAATGTCATTATGCCGCTGAAGTAAGAAACCAAAATCAATTGGTGATTAGATGGATGTTAAGCTATCTAGACGGCTAAATCAATCTAGCCTTTTTATCCTATATAGAAAAAGCCCAGTAATTTCCGATCTCCATCTCTATATAAAGAAGATAATAGAAGCAAACCGCATTAGTTACCTTACCAGAGATAAAGTACGGTAAAGGCATTTCACCAGATTTGGGAAATTACGTCGAAGTAAAGACAGTGATCATTCGATAGCGTTCGTGCGATAATAGCTCCTTAACTGAAATGGAGTAATTTTTTGTTATGAAACCCGCAATTTTTTTAGACCGTGATGGCACGATTAATCTCGATCATGGTTATGTACACCTTAGTGATGACTTTCAATTTATTGATGGTGTAATTGACGCAATGGTTGAGTTAAAGAAGATGGGATATCTTCTCGTTCTCATCACTAACCAGTCAGGGATTGCAAGGGGGTTATTCACGGAAGACCAATTTATGCATCTCACCGAATGGATGGACTGGTCTCTCGCAGATAGAGGTGTCGACTTGGATGGGATCTATTTTTGTCCTCACCATCCTCAAGCGATTATTGAAGAGTATCGACAAGATTGTGAGTGTCGTAAGCCTAAAGCAGGAATGTTTGTTGATGCACAAGCTCAACTCGATATCGATATGAATGCTTCTTATATGATTGGGGATAAAATGGATGACATGTTGGCAGCCTCAGCAGCCGGTGTGGGCCATAAGGTTTTGGTAAGAACAGGGAAGGATGTTACACCGGAAAGCGAATCAGCAGCAGACGCAGTGCTAAATAGCCTCGCTGACCTCCCTAACTATCTCGCTAAAAAGCAGTAATCGCTGGCTTTATCAGCATAATGCTTGAACTTTGAACGCTTGAGCATTTTTTTTAAAAAAAATGCTCAAAGGGTATTGCGCCTTTTTCTGAACTCCCTATAATGCGCATCCACTGACACGGCAAAGCGAGATACGCAGCGCGGTGACAGGGGCTGAAGCGATTCGGTCCAGGAGGAAAAATCAAAATAATGATTGACTCCTGAGGTGAAGTGAGTAATATACGCCACCTCGCGACAACGAGTTAAAACGTTGATTCGCAATG
>Ga0308162_1000569_pt1 | contig 37141 bp, 36 predicted proteins | sample PhySR2_FD_201370 | JGI IMG/M metagenome (GOLD analysis project Ga0308162, IMG submission 201370) | Phyllosphere microbial communities from UC Gill Tract Community Farm, Albany, California, United States - DLSLS.R2 | ecosystem: Host-associated > Plants > Phyllosphere > Unclassified | place: USA... | reverse complement strand
ACCACTTCGGGTCGTTTGCTCAGTTGGTAGAGCAGTTGACTTTTAATCAATTGGTCGCAGGTTCGAATCCTGCACGACCCACCAAATTCAGTAAAAAAGCACCCTATGGGTGCTTTTTTCGTTTCTACAACTCAAGAGTAAAATCGTTCAGGATGAGAACCTGCTGCAGGTTCGAGTCGAACGCAGTGAGACAACGTTGCTTAGGCAACGATCCAAAGGGCGAGCGTAGCGAGTCATCCTGCACGACCCACCAAATTCAGTAAAAAAGCACCCTATGGGTGCTTTTTTCGTTTCTAGCGTACGCTAATTTTCCGTTTTTGTGCCAGCTGTTGCGCTTGCTCGGCAACGAGTTGCCAAATCACCTCTGCGGCGGGAGACAGTGACCGATTTTTACGTCGTATCAACGTCAGCAATCGTCCCCTCTCAGGTGAAATTTTCCTCACCACTAGCTGACTCTCTTGCGGTAAAGGCAGCGCCAGTGCCGGAAGAATACTGACGCCAATCCCTGCATCGACCATGGTGAACAGCGTACTAGGATGGCCAACTTGCTGAACCACCTCAGGATGCCCCCCTTGCTGCTGAAAAATTGCATCGATCAACACTCGGCTACCTGAGGCGTAATCTTGTAACACACATTGGCGCTGCGCGATATCGCCCCAACTGACTCTGGGTTTCTCTGCAAGCGGGTCATCGTCACGACATAATAATAGAAAAGGATCTTGCAATAAGGGTTGTGTTTCGAATTCACGCGTATTCAGAAGCTCAATCACGATACCAAAATCGACCTCTTCCTGCCTTACCGCCTGAACTACCGATTGCTGGACACTGTCTTGCAACAGTAAACGTATTTCAGGGTAACGCTGCTGACAACTCGCCAAACACTTCGGCATCAGTTGTGCAGAAATCGTTTGGCTTGCTGCCACTCTCACGGTCCCGGTCCGCTGTTCACCATAGCTATAGAGATCTTTGATTAAACTATCCATATCATCAATCAACAACGCCATGCGTGAAGCCAACTGTTTACCTGCTAAGGTGAGTACCACTTCTCGAGTCGTGCGGTCGATAAGCCGTAATGAAAGCGTTTGTTCCAACTCCTTAACAGCATGACTGACTGCCGACTGACTCAAGCCAATCAACTCCCCTGCTCGGCTAAAACTCTGCTGCTCGGCAACCGCAACGAAGATGCGTAGCTGACGTAAACTATAATTCATCTATTCTCTTCATATATTCATGTAATAAATCAATTATATTTCTAACCTGATTTCAAGCACAATTCCATCATTACTTATAGCATGGATACAATTTATGGGCTTTCTGCGACTCGACCCGATGATGGTGAAACTCATCATCACTGTTTTACTCGCCACCTTCCTCCCTGCGCGCGGGGAATTTGTCCCGATTGCCGAGGGACTCACCACTGCAGCCATCGCACTCTTATTCTTCATGCATGGTGCCAAACTTTCCCGTGAAAAAATTATCGCCGGAAGTAGCCACTGGCGCTTACATTTATGGATTATGTGCAGCACCTTTATTGTCTTTCCTATCTTAGGCTGCTTATTGGTGTGGTGGCATCCGGTCAACGTCAGTAACGACATTTACACTGGCTTTATTTATCTCTGTATTCTTCCTGCTACCGTTCAGTCAGCGATTGCCTTTACCTCTTTAGCAGGGGGGAATGTCGCTGCGGCAATCTGTAGCGCCTCCGCCTCCAGCTTATTGGGTGTCTTTGTTTCGCCACTATTGGTCAACTTGGTAATGAATGTTCACAGTGCAATGCCGGGGAATGGCTTCGAGCAAATTGGGAAAATCATGCTGCAGCTTCTATTGCCTTTTGTACTGGGGCATATTGCGCGCCGTTGGATTGGTGGATGGGTGGAGCGCCATCGTAGTTTGATTGGTAAGACTGATCAAACATCAATATTACTGGTGGTTTATACCGCCTTCAGTGAAGCGGTCGTCAATGGTATTTGGCATAAGGTCGATGCTACAACGCTTGGCTGGATTGTAGTGGGCTGTATTCTATTACTCGCTATCGCACTATTAATTAACCTTGTGGTTGCGCGCCTCTTCGGCTTTAGCCGTCCCGATGAAATCACCATTTTATTCTGCGGTTCGAAAAAAAGTTTGGCAAATGGCGTACCCATGGCTAATATCCTTTTCCCCGCGAGTATCGTTGGTATTATCGTATTGCCGTTAATGATCTTTCACCAGATCCAGCTGATGACCTGTTCATGGATTGCACAACGCTATAAAAAAGCCGGTGAGCAATCGTCTACCGAATGATAATCTTTTCACCGTCACCCAATGGGATTACCTTTGGGTGATGACTTTATCGCTATTCTTAACGCCAACTCGTCATATTTTATCTACACTCATAACGTATAAACGTTGAAGATGTCACCTTCGGGTAATTTTTAGGATGGAAGATACCATGACAGACAATACGCGAGATGACCGCGAACAGGATGCTGCTGAACAAGATCAGGATACACAGTCTACCGAAAACGAAAATAACGACGCGCCACCGCGACAACGTCCAGGTAAAAAACCCTTCATTATCCTCGCCATTATCGCCATCATTATTCTTTGTGTGGCAGTCGTTTTTTGGCTTATGAATCGCGGGATTGAATCGACAGACGATGCCTTTACCGATGGTAACGCGGCGACAATTGCGCCGAAGATCAGCGGATATGTCGTCAATCTCAACGTAAAAGATAACCAGTTTGTCCATCAAGGTGATTTACTGGTCGTCATTGATCCCCGAGACGCTACCGCCCAACGTGAACAGGCTCAAGCACAACTTGGTAGCGCACAAGCGCAATTGCAACAAGCTCAAGCGCAGTACCAACTCGCTAAAGTCCAATATCCCGCACAACTGCATCAGGCACTTGCTGATCAAGCCAAAGCGAAAGCGAATTTGGCCAATGCGCAATCGGTGTATCAACGTCAACACGGCGTTGACCCACGTGCAACGACTCAAAGTAATATAGATAGTGCGACCTCACAATACCGCGCCGCACAGGCCGATTACCAGCAAGCACAAGCGCAAGTTGAGATCGCTTCTCAGGTTCCACTGCAATTACATCAACAGGAAACGGCTATCACCGCACGTCAACAACAAGTTGCTCAAGCCGAAGCACAACTGGCCACGGCCAAGCTTAATTTTTCTTATACCGAAGTACGTGCCCCTTACGATGGATATGTCACCAAGCGTAATGTTCAGGTCGGCAGTTTAGTTCAAGCCGGTACCGCCCTGTTTTCACTGGTCTCGCCGCAAATTTGGGTCACAGCCAATTTTAAAGAATCACAACTTGAACATATGCATCCAGGAAACAAGGTGACGGTGAGTGTTGACGCTTGGCCTGACCTAAAACTTGAGGGGCATGTGGACAGTATTCAAATGGGTTCAGGTTCGCATTTCTCAGCTTTCCCAGCAGAAAATGCCACCGGTAACTTCGTCAAAATTGTGCAACGCGTTCCTGTAAAAATCATTATCGACAAGGGACTTGATCCCCGTCACCCTCTACCCTTGGGCCTATCGGTAGAGCCTGAGGTTCATGTTGATGAGTGAAGCACAACGCTGGCAACCACGCTGTAATCCTTGGCTGGTTGCCCTTACGGTGACGTTAGCTGTATTTATGGAGGTTCTCGACTCCACTATCGTTAACGTTGCCCTCCCCCATGTCGCGGGTTCACTCTCTTCCAGTTATGATGAGGCAACTTGGGTGCTAACCTCTTATCTGGTCGCCAACGGTATTGTTCTGCCCATCTCCGCCTTTTTCAGTCGCCTCTTTGGCCGTAAGAATTACTTCTTAATCTGTGTCGTGATGTTCACCCTTTGCTCTTTTCTCTGTGGTATCGCAACCGAGTTGTGGCAACTAATACTGTTTCGTATTTTACAAGGCTTTTTCGGTGGAGGATTACAACCCGTCCAGCAATCTGTATTACTCGATTATTTTAGTAAGCAAGACCGTGGCAAGGCTTTCGGGCTTTCTTCGATCGCCATTATTGTCGCGCCAGTGATTGGCCCGACCTTAGGCGGCTGGATTACCGATAACTTCAGTTGGCGTTGGATTTTCTTTATCAATATTCCGGTCGGCATCTTAGCGGCTTTCGCCATTTATCAACTACTCGAAGATCCGCCTTGGGAGCGTAAAGCGAAGAAAGGACAGCTGCGTATCGATTATATCGGTATCAGTCTTATCACACTGGGATTAGGCTGCTTACAGGTCTTTTTAGACCGCGGTGAAGATGCAGATTGGTTCAACTCCTCCTTTATCATCACCTTTGCCGTACTTGCGGCGATTGGACTTGTTGGAACAGTCTATTGGCTGATGTACGCCCGCCGGCCGGTGGTCGATATATTGGTGATGCGCGATCGTAATTTCTGGGTCGCGGGACTGTTAATGGCCGCCATGGCTTTTATCCTCTATGGCAGCTCTGTCGTCATCCCACAATTGGCTCAGCAAGACTTGGGCTATACCGCCACCTTGGCAGGTTTAGTATTAACGCCCGGCGCTTTCTTTATTATCTTGACCATTCCACTGGTATTGAAATTAATGCCAATCGTACAGACCCGCTTTATTATCATGTTCGGCTTTATTTGCTTGATGGGGTCTTTCCTCTACTCAGGTTTTCAAATGACCCCTACCCTCGACTTTACATCGTTGGTCATTATGCGCAGCGTACAGTCGATTGGATTAGGCTTCTTATTCGTTCCCTTGACCACCATCGCCTTCATTACTATCCCTCAGCAATTGAATGCCGATGCCTCTGCGCTCTTTACCATGTTCCGGAATGTGGCCGGTTCAATCGGCATTTCTCTATCCACTGCTGCAATCACCGAGCGGCAACAGGCACGTTCGGCGTATCTCTCCGATCACACCACCGTATTTGATGAACCTTTCTCGCAAATGGTTCAAAAGATGAGCGCGGCGATAGAGAATTTCACCACCTTGGTCGGAAACAGTACCCAATTGGCTACGGCACAACTCTATAAACAGATGATCAGCCAAGCCCGCATTTTGGCGTATGTCGATGTCTTTACCGGGCTGTGTATCATTGCCCTGATCATGATCCCCTTCTGTCTTTTACTCGCCCCAGTGAAGAGTGAAGGCAGCGCAGGAGGCCACTAAATGAAAGGAAAACTCATGAAATCACAGCGATTATTATTGCCGATGCTGATTGCAGTCCTCAGCGGCTGTGCAGTCGGGCCCGATTATCATGCTCCTGAAAACCACTTAACTGGCGCATGGCACGCGAATCAACAAGACCAAGCCTCCCACCCATTAATGACCGACACCCAGGTCAGTTGGTGGGAAAACTTTAACGATCCGCAGCTCAATAGCCTGATCCAACGGGCGACAAAGGGCAATTTGACCTTACAGCAAAGCGTGCTGCGTATTGCTGGCGCTCGTGAGCAGGTGACCAGTGCACAGGGGGGATTATTACCCACCTTGAATGGTCAAGCTTCTTATTCTCGCCAGCAGTTGGGATTAAAAGGAGAGCTACAATCTCAGGGGATCTATGATGCGATTCCCAGCGATATCGCCAACCAAGCGACGGGTAGCGTAAACTTTTACCAAGGTGGATTTGATGCCAGCTGGGAACTTGATTTGTGGGGGAAAACTCGCCGACAGATTGAGATGGCGCGTGCCAGCGAACAGCAACAGATTGCACAGCATAATGATGCACTGGTCTCTCTCGAAGCCGAGGTAACTCGGACCTATCTTCAACTGCGTGCGGCTCAGGCGACCGAAGCCTCATTGGGTCAACAGATCGCTATCGCGCAACAGAGCCTCGAATTGACGCAAAGTCAGATGCAAAACGGTCTCGCACCGAGTAGTGATGTGGAGAGTGCAACGGCGCAATTGACCGCTTTACAGGCGCAACTGCCGCAATATCAATCACAAATCGCCCAAGCGAAAAATGCGCTGGCGGTCCTGATTGGCCAGCCACCCGGTGCCTTGGATAGCGAATTGGCGGCAACAAAACCGTTGCCGATATTACCGCAGTTAGTTGCCGTCGGCGTTCCTTCCCAGCTTACGCGCCGTCGGCCAGATATCCGGGCGGCAGAAGCCAATCTTCATGCCCAAACGGCTAATATTGGTGTCTCGGTAGCGCAATTATTCCCAAGCCTATCCCTTACCGGACAACTGGGTGCGCGTAACACTGATATCAGCTATATGGATAATTGGAGCAGCCATTTTTACAGCATTGGCCCGGGGATAAATCTGCCGATATTTGAGGGCGGTCGCCTCGTTTCCAACGTGAAATTGGCGCGTGCGCAACAAGCCGCCGCCGCGCTCAATTATCGACAAACCGTGTTAACGGCCCTACAAGAAGTGGAGAATGCTTTAGTCAGCTACCACACGGGGCAACAACAAGACTCAGCCTTAACGCAGTCGCGTGATGCATTACAACGCGCCTATCAACTCGCTTCAGAAAACTACAGGAAAGGCTTTATCACCTACATCACCGTGCTCGATGCACAGCGTCAGTTAGCGCAAACCGAACAGCGTGCGATCCAGGCACAAGCACAAACGGCCGTCGATTTAGTTGCGCTGTACAAAGCGCTAGGCGGTGGCTGGGAACAGCAGTCTACAGTGACCCTGCCCCATTACTCGGTGTTTGGTGACGTGGAGAAGACAGGCGTTACCTTCCCCTAATACTTTCGCCCCGTTACCGGGGCGAAGTATTTAGACTTTGAGAGGTGTCACTAGGTGTTCAAGCCCTTCGATTCTTATCGCCAAAGCCAACTGCAGTAACTGCCCAAGATGCCCTTCTGGGAAGGCTTCTTTTCGAGCAAACCATAATAAATACTCTTCGGGGAGATCGATCAGCCGTCTGTCTTGATATTTACCAAAAGGCATACGCCAGTTCGCCAGCTCAACTAATTGCTCTTTATCCGGCATTATGCCTCCAACATCGCAATAAGTTGTTGCTCGTCAATCACAGTAATCCCTAGGGCCTGCGCTTTCTCGAGTTTGGAGCCTGCCGCTTCACCAGCTATCAACAGATCGGTCTTTTTCGAGACACTCCCTGTTACCTTAGCACCGCGTTGCAACAATTGTTCTTTCGCCTCGTCACGGGTCATCTGGTATAAGGTCCCGGTAAGCACTACCGTTTTACCATTGAAGGGTGACTCCGTTGCCTGCGCAACCACTGCGGCCGGCCAATGAATCTGTGCCTCATCCACCAGTTGACGAATCACCTCACGGTTACTCTCTTCATCCATGAAATGACGAATATGGGTCGCTACGACCGTACCGACATCATCAACCGCAATAAGATCCTCCATCGAGGCGGCGATCAGCGCCTCTAAGGTGACAAAGTGAGTGGCTAATGCAAGAGCTGTTGCCTCGCCCACTTCACGGATCCCTAAAGCATAGATAAAGCGCGCTAAAGTGGTTTGACGAGACTTCTCCAGTGCCTGAATGATATTTTGTGCCGATTTAGGCCCCATTCGCTCCAAACCGGTTAACTTACCGGCGGTTAAGCGGAACAGATCCGCAGGCGTAGTGACATACTCTTTATCAACCAATTGCTCGATAAGTTTATCGCCAAGGCCATCGACATCCAGTGCTTTGCGCGATACGAAATGCTTTAAGGCCTCTTTGCGTTGAGCGCCACAGATTAGGCCGCCGGTACAACGTAGCACCGCCTCGCCTTCAACCCGCTCGGTATCCGATCCACAGACTGGGCATTGGCTGGGAAATTCAACTTCCCGTGTATCGCTAGGTCGCTCTGCCGTAATCACACTAACAATTTGCGGGATCACATCTCCAGCCCGTCTTACCACCACGCGGTCACCGATTTTCAAGCCTAGACGTTCAACTTCATCCGCATTGTGTAATGTGGCATTACTTACCCATACTCCCGCGACTTGTACTGGCTCTAAACGCGCAACCGGGGTAATGGCTCCCGTACGGCCCACTTGGAACTCGACATCGCGAACCTGAGTCATCTGCTCTTGCGCGGGAAACTTAAATGCCGTGGCCCAGCGGGGGGCACGGGCGACGAAACCCAGTTGCTGTTGCTGGGTGAGGGCATTAACCTTAATCACAACACCATCAATATCGAAACCAAGCTGCTCGCGTTGTGCAATAACGCGGTGGTAGAACGCCATCACCTGCTCGGCGGATTGGCATACCGTCACATGCGATTCCATCGGTAATCCCCACTGGCGCAGCTGCGTTAATCGCTCATAATGACTTTCAGCCAGTTCACCGCCTTCATGAACACCGATGCCATAGCAATAGAAGCTTAAAGGGCGCTGCTCAGTGATACTTGGGTCGAGCTGACGTAAGGAGCCTGCTGCGGCATTGCGCGGATTGGCAAAGACCTTTCCGCCCTTTAGCCGAGCTTTCTCATTCAGGGCTTCGAACCCCTTTTGTCGCATAAAGACTTCACCCCTCACCTCCAGACGACGAGGTAAATTTTCCCCCGCCAGCGAAAGTGGGATGGACTTAATGGTTCGAATATTTTGGGTAATATTTTCGCCGGTCGCACCATCCCCTCGGGTCGCGGCACGGGTCAGAATCCCCTCTTCGTACAACAGACTCACCGCTAAACCATCCAGCTTTAATTCGCAGCAATAATCGATGCCACTCGACCCCGATAGACGCTCACTTACTCGGCGAATAAACGCCAAAAAACTGGTTTCGTCAAACACGTTATCCAGAGAGAGCATAGGGACTTCATGTTGGACCGACTCGAAGGCACTCAAGGGCCGTGCGCCCACACGCTGGGTCGGCGAATCGCTCGTCACTAGGTCCGGGTGTTCAGACTCAATCTGGCGTAACTGCTGCATCAAGCGATCGTATTCTGCATCGGGCACTTCTGGGGCGTCTAAGACATGATATTGATATTCGTGATGACGAAGTTCCCGACGTAAGCGGTCTACCTGTTGTTGGAGGTTAGCCATAATGCACCATGATAAAAAACCCCCGACAGGCGGGGGTTGATAGTCTAACAGAAGCGATAAGTTACGAGTGGCTAATCACTTCACGAATTCGAGCTTTATAAACTTCCACTTTCTGTGGGGTCAACATATGGCGTTCGTCGTCCATCACGACTCCCCCGACATCATCGGCAATTCGTTGCGCGGATTGAAGCATTAACTTGAAGTTTTGTAGCGCATCACCATAACAAGGGACCATCATAAAGATAGAGACACTTGGCGTGGTGAAATCGGACATCGTATCCGGGTCGAAGGATCCTGGTTTTACGCTGTTCGCTAAACTAAAGAGAACGGGGCCACTCCCGGTCGGGCTAAGGTGACGATGGAAGATATTCATTTCACCAAACTGGAAACCGGCTTGCAAAATAGCTTGCAGTAAGGGTTCACCCTTTAATTCGCTGCCTGCATGGGCCGCCACATGGAATACCAAGACAGTTTCAGTGAGCGGTTTTTCAGCCGCAGCAGGTTTGCTCTCTTCTGGCTCAGCGGCAGGCTGCTCTTGCACAGTCGGTGCAGGCCTAGGCGTCTCGCTCTCAACAGGTTGACGTGGTGGCGCTTCAACTGGATTAACAGGCGCTGTCGGCTTAACGACGGGTTCAGCCGCCGCTTCGCTATGAGTCGGCGCTGGAGGTGTAGTCGGTTTCTGCTTAGCCTCTTCAGGCGCCAAGAGTGGGTCACCTTGTAGAGCGATGCCGTCACGCAATGAACTGCTTTTCGCTGGTATCTTTTGCTGAGGTTCAGACGGTTTTTCTTGGACGTTAGCACTATGCTGAGCAGGTGCAGCATCACGAGGAGTAGAAGAGTGTGGCGTATGAACAGGAGGTTTTTCCTGAGCAGGAGCCGTTACTTCATCTTCGCCGAGACTCTCATCACGACGTTGCATAAAGTGCTTATGAGGACGATCACGGAAAATGCTAGACCGCTCTTTACGATTAGTCCATAAACCGTGCGCCAGTAACGCGATAATCGCGATAGCACCAACAACTATTAAGATCAGACGCAAATCCTGCATCACTATATTCTCTGTTGTTCAAACACTTTGCCTAAAAAAGGCACCTATATACCACTAAATGTATTGGTCAGCGCGGATAAGTGCAAGCTTACACTGCCATTTATCTTGAATAATATCACTAATCTGGTGCGATTGATTAAATTAACAGCAGCAAGGCCTACGCCGAGACAAAAAAAGCGTTACTATGAGAAGGTGATTATAATTATGAGTAATTGGATATGACACAGCGTCAACAACCTCTCCCCTCTTCCGGTTTCACCTATGTAAGATTAGGGTGCCATCTCGTTTGTTTACCCGGTATTCGCCGTTATGTCATCGTTCCATTATTGATTAACATTCTCTTACTCGGCACTGCATTCTATTGGTTATTCACTAAGCTCCATCAATGGATCCCCCAGTTAATGAGCTATATACCTCATTGGTTGGCGTGGTTGAATTTCGTCCTCTGGCCACTCGCCGTTATCTCTATTGTTCTGGTCTTTGGCTACTTCTTTTCCACCCTCGCCAATTGGATAGCCGCGCCCTTTTTCGGTTTATTGGCTGAACAGCTCGAACAGCGTCTAACCGGTCATACACCTGATGACATGAGTTGGTGGTCCTTAATTGCAGACCTGCCCAGAATTATGAAACGGGAATGGCTCAAGCTCTGTTATTACCTCCCCCGCGCGGTGGGTTTAGTGCTTATCCACTTTATTCCTGGGATAGGTCAACTGCTGGCCCCCATTCTTTGGTTTATCTTCGGAGCCTGGATGATGGCTATTCAATATTGCGATTACCCTTTCGATAACCACAAGATCGCTTTTGCGAATATGCGTAGAAATCTTGCCAGTGATCGAAAAATTAATCTAGAATTTGGGGGACTGATTAGCGTTCTTACAATGATCCCTATTATCAATTTAGTCATTATGCCGATTGCCGTCTGTGGCGCTACTGCGCTTTGGGTTGATCGTTACCGTCAAACGCTAATCAATAATGATTGCCCTTAGTTATTGCACTCTGACATATCGATATATCATTTCGTCACTTCACTGCGACCGTATAAAGCGTATTCTCACTAGGTTCCCCAAAATTCAAAGAGTTAAGGAAAGGATATGAGTAAGATTTACGAAGATAACTCGTTAACAATCGGCCACACGCCTTTAGTCAGGTTAAACCGCCTCGGTAATGGACGTATTCTTGCTAAGGTTGAGTCACGAAATCCGAGCTTTAGCGTGAAATGCCGAATCGGCGCGAACATGATTTGGGATGCCGAAGAAAAAGGGTTATTGAAAGCGGGCGTCGAACTGGTCGAACCCACTAGCGGTAATACCGGGATTGCCCTTGCCTACGTGGCGGCTGCTCGCGGCTATAAATTAACGCTGACCATGCCCGATACCATGTCAGTGGAACGTCGTAAACTACTCAAAGCTTTGGGGGCTAACTTAGTCTTAACTGAAGGCGCAAAAGGTATGAAAGGCGCGATAGTTAAGGCCGAAGAAATTGTCGCCAGTAATCCCGCAAAATATTTGATGCTACAACAATTCAGTAACCCTGCTAACCCGGCTATTCACGAGAAAACGACTGGCCCTGAAATCTGGGAAGATACTGACGGTGAAGTAGATGTCTTAATTTCCGGTGTTGGCACAGGCGGTACCCTGACCGGTACGGCGCGCTATTTAAAACAGACTCAAGGTAAAACCAGTTTGTACGCCGTGGCGGTGGAACCAACAGACTCGCCGGTAATTACACAAACCCTCGCGGGTGAAGAAGTTGTGCCAGGCCCCCATAAAATTCAGGGTATTGGCGCAGGATTTGTGCCTGACAACTTGGACCTGAGTTTAGTCGATCGCGTCATGACCATTACCAACGATGAATCCATCACCACTGCCCGTAATTTAATGGAGTCAGAAGGGATTTTAGCGGGCATCTCTTCAGGTGCAGCGGTTGCGGCAGCACTGAAGTTACAACAAGAGCCAGAGTTTGCCGATAAAAATATCGTCGTTATCCTGCCTTCTTCTGGTGAGCGTTACCTATCCACAGCGTTGTTTGCAGACCTGTTCACAGAAAAAGACAACGGTTAATAGACTTTCTTCTTGCTTTTAAAAAAGCTGTCTATAAAAGCACCTAAGGGTGCTTTTTTTGTGCAGTAGATCTCAATTTTGCTTGGTTCATATTTGCTTTACTCCTGCTGATTCTGGTATCAACGAGAAGGTTTATTTCGAGCCAAAAAATAATGCGCTCGTTTTTTTGCTTTTGATCAACATCACATTGCAAAAACGGTAGGGTTATCGTCGTAATTGAAGTATAACTTTTAGTTGAACCGTCACCTTAGGCAGGTTCAATGCGTTATAACATTTGAATAATCACGTTAAGTAACAAACCTTTTGATTATCTTGGGGAAAAATATGTTTCAGCAAGAAGTAACAATTACTGCACCAAATGGTCTACACACCCGTCCCGCTGCACAATTCGTAAAAGAAGCTAAAGGGTTTCAGTCTGACATTACCGTTACCTCTCAAGGTAAAACGGCCAGCGCTAAAAGCCTCTTCAAATTACAAACCTTGGGATTAACTCAAGGAACCGTAGTAACCCTTAGCGCGGAAGGCGAAGACGAGCAGCAAGCGATCGAACATTTAGTAAAATTAATGGCTGAACTTGAATAATTGGCCTGCAATACGATAAGCCCATTGATTATTGGTCAAGCGTAGCTTTACACTCAATGGCTCCATTGAGCCGCTACACTTGGGCGCTTACTTCCAGTATTTACACTTAAGCATCGTTGATTTAAAGGTAAGATTATGATTTCTGGTATCCCTGCGTCACCCGGTATTGCATTCGGTAAAGCACTCCTTCTAAAAGAAGATGACATCGTCATCAATAGCCACAAAATCGATCCGAGCCAAATTGATCAAGAAATTAATCGTTTTCTTGAAAGCCGCCAGAAAGCCTCTGCACAATTAGAGACGATCAAAACAAAAGCAGGCGAAACCTTTGGTACCGAGAAAGAGGCTATCTTCGAAGGGCATATTATGCTGCTGGAAGATGAAGAGCTTGAACAAGAAATCATCGATCTTATCCGTAAAAATCATCAAACTGCTGATGCGGCAGTACATGCCGTTATCGAAGACCAAGCATCTGCGTTAGAAGAATTAGACGACGAATACCTTAAAGAGCGCGCGGCAGACGTGCGGGATATCGGTAAGCGTCTGCTGCAAAACATTCTTGGTTTGACCATCGTTGACCTCAGCGCAATTGCTGACGAATCGATATTGGTTGCGAAGGACCTGACGCCATCCGAAACCGCACAGCTAAACCTTGAGAAAGTACTCGGCTTTATCACTGATTTAGGTGGCAGAACCTCACACACCTCGATTATGGCCCGCTCTTTAGAGCTGCCCGCCATCGTGGGGATTGGTAATATCACTCAGTCGGTGAAAAACGGTGATTTTCTCATTCTGGATGCCGTCAATAACCAAGTCCTGATTAATCCTTCAGAAGATGAAATCGCGGAACTGCGCGAAATTCAAACCACTTGGTTGGAAGAAAAACACGAGATGGCTAAGCTGAAAGATCTTCCGGCGATTACGCTAGATGGTCATCACGTTGAAGTCTGCGCCAATATCGGAACGGTGCGTGATGTCGCCGGTGCTGAGCGTAATGGTGCGGAAGGTGTCGGACTTTATCGTACCGAATTCTTATTTATGGACCGTGAGTCACTGCCTTCTGAACAAGAGCAATTTGAGGCCTATAAAGCCGTCGCCGAAGCCGTTGGCGCGCAAGCCGTTATTATTCGTACCATGGACATTGGTGGTGATAAAGACCTGCCCTACATGAACCTGCCAAAAGAAGATAACCCCTTCCTCGGTTGGCGCGCGATTCGTATAGGCATGGATCGTAAAGAGATCCTTCACGCACAGCTTCGCGCTATCCTGCGAGCCTCTGCATACGGCAAACTGCGTATCATGTTCCCAATGATTATTTCCGTGGAAGAAGTGCGTAGCTTAAAAGCTGAACTCGATACGTTAAAAGCGCAATTAACTGCAGAAGGTAAGGCGTTTGATCAAGCGATTGAAGTCGGAATTATGGTTGAAACCCCTGCTTCAGCCGCGATAGCCCATCACTTAGCGAAAGAAGTCGATTTCTTCAGTATCGGGACTAACGATCTGACGCAATATACCTTAGCCGTTGACCGGGGGAATGACCGAATTTCCCATTTATATAACCCAATGAGCCCTTCCGTACTGCTTTTAATCAAGCAAGTTATTGACGCATCTCACGCTGTTGGAAAATGGACGGGGATGTGTGGCGAGTTAGCTGGCGATGAACGTGCTACACTATTACTATTAGGCATGGGACTAGATGAGTTTAGTATGAGTTCTATTTCTATCCCTAGAATTAAAAAAATTATTCGTAACACTAATTATGAAGACGTTAAAGCTTTAGCCGCGGAAGCCCTTGCGCAACCTACTGCCGAAGACTTAACGAATATCGTTGATAAGTTTATTAAAGAAAAAACACTTTGCTAACTTGTCACAAGTGTTTCGACGTTATTGCTTAGGAGAAGATCATGGGATTGTTTTCTAAACTTTTTGGCGACAAATCGGATAGCGATTCAAGCAACATTGAAATTGTTGCGCCGCTTTCGGGCGAAATTGTCAATATCGAAGATGTACCGGATGTTGTTTTCGCGGAAAAAATCGTTGGTGATGGTATCGCTATTCGTCCTAACGGCAACCAAATTGTGGCCCCAGTCGAGGGAACAATAGGTAAAATTTTCGAAACTAACCACGCCTTCTCTATTGAGTCGGATAACGGCATCGAATTGTTCGTACACTTTGGTATCGATACGGTTGAGTTAAAAGGTGAAGGCTTTAAGCGCCTCGCAGAGGAAGGACAAAAGGTCAAGAAAGGTGATCCTATCATCGAGTTCGACTTAGCCTTCCTTGAAGAGAAAGCGAAATCAACGCTGACCCCTGTCGTCATCTCTAATATGGATGAAATCAAGTCGCTATCCAAACTGTCGGGACACGTTACAGTCGGCGAAACGCCGATTATGCGGATTCAGAAATAGTGATAAAAAAGCTCATCCTCGGATGAGCTTTTTTTTTACTCTGGCCACCGTGGCAGACGTATTGAGATTTTGAGCCCACCTTCCTGACGGTTAGACGCCGAGACTTGACCATGATGTGCCGTAATCACCTTGCGCACAATCGCCAAGCCTAATCCATAACCTTTACCAGAGAGCGAAGATTGTAAGCGAACAAAGGGATCAAAAATACTGGATATTTTATCCTCTGCCACGCCGGGTCCACTGTCACAAATTGTGAGGAGCAGTGTATCGCGGTCGACCTCTAATTTGACCACTATTACCTGTCCCTGCGTTGAATAGCGTAAAGCATTACGTAACACATTCTCGATAGCACGACGAATAAGCTCAGCATTGCCTCGGACCGTTACCGACTTAAGACTATCGTAATGAGCCACCACATCGACCTGCGGACGTTGAGCCTCGTAGCGCACATCAACCAAGATCGCCTCTAGCAGCGCAATAAAATCGAAATACTGGTCAATATCAATGCCGTCGTGCTCAGCGCGCGATAAGGTCAGTAGCTCGCCGATCATCTTATCAAGCCGTTCAGTCTCAAGATCGATACGATCCAGCGATTGAGGGATATTCAACTCACTCTGCCGTGCTAAACCTACAGCAAGCTGTACTCGCGCCAAAGGCGTACGTAGCTCGTGAGAAATATCATGGAGTAGCGCTTCCCGGGCTTTAACCAGCACATCAATACGTTCAACCATCGCATCAAAGTCCTTTGCCACTGTTGATAACTCGTCATAACGACGCTTCATGGCGGGGAAAAGCCGTACAGTCAGATCGCCGCGTGAGACTTTGGCAAACCCTTCCCGCAGCTGTCTAATTGGTCGAGTCATATTCCAGGCTAAGAGCAAACTGAAGAAGATGCCAAGAAAAGGCGCGAAAAACATGATCGGCGTAGGGATATGCAAGGAATCGTGCCACGAGCGGTGGTTCCGTTCGTCAAGGCGCTCCAACCCGGTGTAATCCAGCATGACTTGATAGCGATGCCCCGCATTGTCGTGAAGCTGCTGGCTGATCTGGGTGGGTACCCCTCGTGCCTCTTCATCGCTATTGTTCGGGGTAACCGAGGTGTCAGTCAGGGTCACCTGCGGCCTAACCTCCGGTTCCCAACTCTCGACTAAGCCTTGCACAGCTGCGGGGCCTGATGAGTGTGCCAGTAACTGAGTGATAGACGCCAGTTGAACTTGTTGCAAACTACGTTGTTGTCTAGCAAACGGCGAGCCATCATCATGAGCAAAAAGCGAAAATCCTAACCAGATGACTTGGCTTATCAAGAGAAATACAAATAGAAAAGCCACCAGCATCTTGGTGAATAAGCGCCTTGGATAACGTTGATTCATCGAATTTTGTAACCAATACTGCGCACGGTTTCGATAAAGATTTTGTCCTGAGTAGTTTTAGCAATTTTTTGGCGAATATTGCTGATATGCACATCGACGCTTCGGTCATAAGCTTCACGTGTACGGCCTAATGCTTTTTCCGAAAGTTCGTCTTTCGATACCACACGGTCCCCTGCCACTAAGAGCAGTTCAAGTAAGTTAAACTCTGATGCCGTGAGATCAATTGGTAGCTGTTGCCATGTCACAGAACGCATCGCTGGATTCAGCTCGAGTTCTTTTAAGATTAGCGGTTGGTTATCGCTAGGGGCGACCGGGATCTCTTCAAAACGACGCATAACCGAACGTAAGCGGGCGACCAGCTCTCGTGGATAACACGGCTTGGGCATATAATCATCCGCCCCCATCTCTAAGCCAATCACTCGGTCGATATTTTCGCCCTTCGCGGTCAGCATAATAATAGGTAATCGGTGGTGCTGGCGTACCTGACGTAACACCTCAATCCCACTGATATCAGGTAGCATGATATCCAAGATCATCGCATCATAATGCGTCTGATTAATTACCTCTAAGGCACGTTTACCGTGGGTAATGACATCAGTATTCATTCCTTCGCCCGCCAAGTATTGGCTGAGCATCTGTCCTAACTCTTGATCGTCTTCAACTAATAAAATTTTCATACTATGGCCTCTAACTCACTTTGCGTATAATGACGTCTTTTCTGCCGAGATTCTGTTAGATTTACACAATAATTACGCTTTAATCGTCTTACTGATTAAAAACACCGGTTGAGAGATATCGGTCACCGCGATCGCAGACTATCGCGACCACTACCCGTTCAGGATGCGATTCAGCAAGGCTTAACGCCGCCGATACCGCGGCCCCCGAACTTATCCCGGCGAAAATCCCTTCTTGCTGTGCCAGCGCGCGCGTTGAATCCTCCGCACGCTCCTGGGTCATCATCACGATATCATCAACCCACTGCGGCTGATAAATCGTCGGTTGGTACGCTTCTTTCCAATGGCGGATCCCCGCAATCTGGCTTCCCGCGGCAGGTTGTAATCCAATAACCTGAATGGCCGAGTTTTGCTGCTTAAGATAACGGCCAGTGCCGCTGATCGTACCGGTTGTCCCCATACTGGATACGAAGTGAGTAATACGGCCGGCAGTCTGTTGCCAAATTTCTGGGCCAGTGGTCTGGTAGTGCGCTAACGCATTATCTGGATTATTAAACTGATCCAGTACGATCCCTACGCCTTGTGCTGCCAGAATTTGTGCATAATCCCGCGCATACTCCATACCCTGAGCTTGGTCGACCAAAATCAATTCAGCCCCATAGGCCTGCATCGCCGCTTGGCGCTCGGTACTCATATTATCGGGCATTAAAAGCTTCAATTTATAACCTAGCACCGCACAGATCATCGCGAGTGCAATACCGGTATTACCACTGGTGGCTTCAATTAATGTATCACCTGGTTTGATAAGACCCCGTTGTTCGGCCTTGCGCACCATTGACCAGGCTGCGCGGTCTTTGACCGACCCTGCAGGGTTATTACCTTCCAGTTTCACCCACACCTCACCCGCACCGGCGGCGGACAGACGCTGCAATCGAACTAAGGGCGTATTACCTATCGTGCTTTCTAGGGTGGTCACGTTTTTTTCCTATCGCTTAAACGCCATCAGCCTAGGTAGAAACCTAGGCTGATGGCAATGCTAACCTTGAAATTATCAGTACGGTTAATCAAAGGCAAGTGGCGTTAAGAGATTGTCTTGTTGATACACCCGTGCTTGCGCGACATTAAGATAGACTGGGCTGCCCCGCTCAGGCGCGGCCACCGTTTGACTCACGGCAGAGATCGGATCAATGGCTAAGCCCTCGACCTCTAAGCTGAGTTGCCAAAAGTGGCCCCGAGGGGTGACGTCCAAGACCTTCGCCGGTAGGCGATGTAATGCATCCGGTATCGCTGACAAGGTCAGTTCCCAAGGGCGAAGGAAGAGGTCGATATTGCCCTGTGCAGGATAAGGTTGGCTCAGTTGCCACTGCTGCTCCCCGACTTGCAGTGATTGTCCGGCAATCGTCGCAGGGAGTTTGTTGATCTCACCTAAAAATTCCAACACGAAGCGGCTCTCTGGCTGCTGCCAAACTTGCTGCGGGGTACCATGTTGTTCGATATTTCCTTGGCTCATCACCACGATATGATCAGCGACGTCCATCGCCTCTTCTTGGTCATGCGTTACAAAGACACTGGTAAATTTCAGCTCCTCATGTAGCTGGCGTAACCAGCGACGCAGCTCTTTACGCACTTGCGCGTCTAGGGCACCAAAGGGTTCGTCAAGTAATAAAATTGCAGGTTCAACTGCCAGCGCACGGGCTAACGCCACACGCTGTTTTTGCCCACCGGAGAGCTGAGCGGGATAGCGTTTAGCGAACTCCTTAAGCTGCACCATCTCCAAGAGTTTCATTACCTTTTCACGGATCACGGCTTTGCTCGGACGCGTAGTGCGCGGCATCACGGTAAGACCAAAGGCAATGTTATCGAAGACGTTCATATGGCGGAATAGCGCATAATGTTGGAAAACAAACCCCACCTGCCGATCCCGAGCATGGACTTGGCTTACATCACGCCCATGGAACATGATCTCCCCAGCATTCTGGTTTTCCAACCCAGCGATAATACGCAGTAACGTGGTTTTTCCCGACCCAGATGGCCCCAGTAACGCCACCATCTCGCCGGAAGGGATATCCAGACTGATGTTGTTCAGTACCTGAGTCTGACCAAAAGATTTAGAGATCTGGTTAATATTAATGCTCATTTTCGCCTGCCTGTGCGCCGTGCTGCTGACGTTCTAAGCGCCATTGCAATACACTTTTTAAACATAAGGTGACCATCGCCATCATGGCGAGTAACGCCGCAGCCGTAAAGGCCCCAACGGTATTATAATCTTGGTTCAGCAGTTCTACTTGTAACGGAAGCGTATAGGTTTCGCCGCGTATCGCGCCAGAAACAACCGACACTGCGCCAAACTCGCCGATCGCTCGCGCATTGGTCAGGACCACACCGTATAGTAATGCCCAACGGATATTCGGTAGCGTCACGCGACGAAACATTTGCCAGCCATTGGCCCCCAGCAAGATCGCCGCCTCATCCTCTTGGCTCCCCTGACTGAGCATCACCGGCACTAACTCTCGAATAACAAAAGGACAGGTAACGAAAATTGTCACGAGTACCATTCCCGGCCAAGTAAACATCACTTGGATATTATGCGCGTCCAGCCAGCTCCCCGCAGGACCGTTAATCCCCCAAAACAGCAGATAGAGTAAACCGACCACGACTGGTGAAATCGCAAACGGAATATCGTACAAGGTTAACAAGAACTGCCGCCCTGGGAAATTAAAGCGGCTGACTAACCACGCCAATAAGGTGCCAAAAATCAAGTTTACCGGCACGGTGATAAATGCGATCAGAACCGTTAGCCAGATAGCGTGCAACATGTCACCGTCACGCAAATTATGTAAGGCAACCCCTACCCCTTCGCTAAGCGCCTGCCAAAAAATATAGATGAGTGGTACTAATAGGAAGAGTGCGGCGCTGAGCAGGGCCAAACCGATCAGTATCCATTTCGTCCAAGGGCGTGATGAAACAGCCATTATTTACCCCCTAAACGACGCCCGTAGCGACTCTGTAATGTATTGATAGTAAATAACAGTATTAACGATGCCCCCATAATGACCGAGGCAATAGCGCTAGAGGCTGGGAAATCAAATTCTTGTTGGCGAACAAAGATCAGCAACGAGATTACTTCGGTCTTCCATGCAATATTCCCGGCGATAAAGATGACGGCACCAAACTCTCCCAGACTGCGGGTAAAAGAGAGCGCAGTCCCGGCGAGCAGCGATGGCGCTATTTCCGGTAAAATAACCTTGAAGAAAGCCTGTCGAGGTCGTGCCCCCAACGTTTCGGCGGCTTCTTCATACTCTGGGCCAAGCTCTTCTAATACTGGCTGAACGGTTCGGATCACAAAAGGAATACTGGTAAACGCCATGGCGACCGCGATCCCCAACCAGGTGTAAGTCACCTTAATACCGTGCTCCGCCAGCCAATGGCCGTACCAACCATTCGACGAGAATAATCCCGCAAGCGTTAAGCCTGCCACCGCCGTCGGCAGGGCAAAGGGGAGATCCATCAAGCCATCCAGAAATGTCCGACCTGGGAAACGATAGCGCGTTAATACCCACGCCATTAATGTTCCAAACACCGCGTTAAAGAGTGACGCTACCGCGGCCGATAGCAGTGTAATTTTGTAGGCGGCGACTAACTGCGGCTCGCTGATAACCCGCCAATACTCGGCCCAAGTCATGTGCGATAACTGCATCAATAACGCGCTGACCGGTAACAGTAAAATCAAACAGGTAAAGAATAGGCTGGTACCGAGACTCAGGCCAAACCCGGGTAAAACGCGACGTTGACGTGAAAAAATCATAGTGTTGATCCTGCTGCCTGCAATGTATCGAACTCCCCTTGCGGTGCGAAGTGTGACTGCATGGCTTTCTGCCATGAGCCAAACTGCTGTTCAACCGTGAAAAAATGAACGGGCGCAAAATGCTGTTGCGCCACAACGCTCGGTGTCGCGTGATAAGTACGGTAATAAAAACGCGTTAAGATGTTTTGCGCCTCGGGTTGGTAAAGAAAATTAAGGTAAGCTTTTGCCACCGTGGTGGAGTTATCGCGCTCAGTATTGCGATCAATCCAAGTAACGGGAAACTCAGCTTTAATATTAGTCTGCGGAATAATGACTTGGTAATGCTCATCGGGGTATTGCTGTTGTAAAGCGCGCGCTTCGGCTTCAAAGGTGATCAGTACATCGCCCAATTTTTGATTCACAAAGCTTTGAGTTGCCCCACGTCCGCCAATATCGGCGACCTGGGTGTTTTTTACCCACTGACGCATCGCCCGACGCACCGCTGAAATATCTTGATGATGAGAGAGGCTTAACGCCCCCCAAGCGGCCAACCAAGTGTAACGGCCATTGCCCGAGGTTTTAGGATTAGGATAGATAAGCTTAACGCCCGGTTTGACCAGATCCTGCCAACCTTTGATATCTAATGGATTACCGCGACGTACCACTAAAGCCATGGTTGAGTAGTAAGGTGAGCTGTTATTGGCTAAACGTTGTTGCCAATCGCTGGGGATTAGTTGCCCTCTGTCATGCAGTATCTGAACGTCTGGCACTTGATTAAACGTCACCACATCGGCACGCATCCCTTGTAATAAGGCAAGGGCTTGTCTGGACGATCCACCATGGGATTGACGGATTGTTAGGGTATCTTGTGGGTGCTGAGTGTCCCATTGCTGAATAAATACCGGGTTCAATTGTTCATACAGCTCGCGTGACACATCGTAAGAGCTATTGAGTAATTGAGCTGGATAGGCAGACGGTGCAGCGAGCAGTAATAGGCCCACCACCGATGATATATAGCGTCTCTTCATACCTGAAAATTCCAATCTCAACCTCAGTCAATCTAGAAGTCCTCAGTGTATTAATAAGGATAAAAAAGCAGTAATGGTTTTATATACCGATTACTGCTGTGTAATTGCTAAAAAATATATAACGATTAGGCGTGCCAGACGATCTCGGAGAGTGTCCAATGCTTGAGCGTGGCATCGGCAGGCATGATACCGGAAGGACCACTGAACTCGCCTTGGTAGATAACCTCAAGATGTTGGCTATGCGGGACTTTACACTGCACATGCTGGCTATCACGGCCTGGCTGACAGTTACCATACGCTTTCTGGAATAACGCAGAGAACGGTGCGCCAAATGCGATACCCTTAGGCGTACCAATCTGGGTATCCGATACAGTAATTTTATTCACCGTGCCATCGCCGTAAAAGGTCATCGCTACCTGTTGATCTTTCATCGCTTGAATATAGCTTTCAATTTGCCCATTACGCGTGCCCATGCCTTGACGGATACGGTAATCGCTGCCGATACCTTCACTAATTGCCTCGGCATTAAAAGGGGTTGAGCGAGTAATTTTACCCACGCCTTCCTCACTCACGGCGACTGAGGAACCAAACCAGTTCCATGGCAGTGCGGAGGACCACGAATAGCTTAAGGGGTTCCACCAATGGACGCTACTGTTCGACGTGTCTGCCTGATGGCTGGAACCCGCACAGCCGCTGAGCAATACCACACTGGCAAGCAGTGCACAGGGTAACGCTTTCATTTCAATTCCTCTTGCAGAGCTGATCAATGCTACTAGGAGTGATCTTCGAGTAAAAAGTTTACCGTAAACCGTTTTTTTATTGGATGAAACACCGTTTTAGGCGGCTCATCGTGAGTAACGCGGCTTCGGTTAATACATCAAATAAGGTCAAAATCAGTAATAGCGGCGAGCTTTCTAACGCCACTTGGTTCCACTGACTTAGCTGCCAAGCGCAGAGCAACGCACCGCCGATGAGTATACTGATACGACAAAGCCGCCAACTGCGGAGAAAGCGTTGACGGTAACCGCTTAGCGCCATGCATAGCAATGCGGGTAGGCCTAGGGCTAAACCAATATAAAACGTCGAGGGGTCCGGTACAAAAAGACGTAAGAGTGTATCGCCTTGTTGTCGAGAGGCCCCAGCCATAATCAGCAGTATCCACGCCCGGGCTTGATACAGCAAAATGGCCCACAGCAAAAAGGGTAAAGGGGCTGCTGCCCCCTCACCTTCGGTATCGAAATCTTCCATCATCGGTTGGAACTAATATTCACGGTCTTCAATTAACCGTTTACCGAGGCTGGTCACTTCATTAATTTCGTAATCCAGTTTTTCATAAAAACCCAGTACCAAGTCATTATCATCGCGGATTTGAAGATTGAGCTTAGGGCAGCCTCGCGCAATCAATTTCTTTTCAAGGCGATTCATTAACGCATTGGCAAAGCCACGCCCTTGATAATCAGGATGTACTGCAAGGTAATAGGCTGAGCCACGATGGCCGTCGTAGCCGCCCATCACACTGCCGACGATCTGCCCTGAGAGCACAACAACCAGAAAAAGGTCAGCATCGTGGCGTAATTTACGTTCGATATCGAGTTCGGGATCGTTCCAAGGTCGTAATAGGTCGCATCGCTCCCATAACGTAATAACCTCGTCGATATCTTGTTGTTCGAAAACACGAATTTCCATTTTTTGACCTCCCCTTGGCGAAAACACACCATTATGCGTGTGAGTGAGGGTGTTAGAAAAGGCAATACTCAGTAAAAGGCTGAAATATTTCAATGTTAGCAATATGGCTAATGTTATTATATAACCTAATTATTAATAGTAATTCTCATTAACTCTTCACGGATCTGAATCTAATGAAAAAATTGGCCTCACTGAAACAATTAGTCAATCGCCGCCAATTACTCTTTTCCGGTCTCGCGTTGGCTGTGCTCTCGCCACGCGCCGTACTGGCCGAAGAGTCACGGATCCCGGTATCTCGTCAACGCCATTCGGCAGCAAAAAAGAGTCAATCGGGGAAATTTATTGTCATGCTAGACCCCGGTCATGGCGGCATCGATTCTGGCGCGGTCGGCGAAGAAGGCTCGATGGAAAAGCACGTGGTATTAGAAATTGCCAATACTGTCCGCCAATTATTAAGCAGCCACCCGCATATCGAAGCGCGGTTAACCCGTGACAGTGACCATTTTATCCCACTCTATCAACGCGTCGAGATTGCTTCGCAACATGGTGCATCACTCTTTATGTCAATCCATGCCGATGGCTACACCGATCCTTCAGCGCGTGGCGCCTCGGTGTTCGCGCTCTCTAACCGCGGCGCAAGCAGTGCAATGGCACGGTATTTGTCTGACCGCGAAAATAATGCCGATGCCGTCGGGGGTCTTAAAGTGCAGCAGAAAGACCAATATTTACAGCAAATTTTATTCGACTTAGTTCAAACCGATACCATTAAAAATAGCCTGACACTGGGAAAACACGTCTTAGATAAGATTCGTCCCGTACACCACTTGCATAGTCAACACACTGAGCAGGCTGCGTTTGCCGTATTAAAGTCCCCCTCTATCCCCTCTGTATTAGTTGAAACCTCGTTTATTACTAATCCAGGTGAAGAGAGACTGCTCGGCACCACGGCTTTTCGTAAAAAAATTGCTGGGGCTATTTCTGATGGTATCGTCAACTTTTATAATGAACAGCAACGCCGTAACCGCCGAGTCAGTTGATTCACGTAATGTTCAACGAAGGTTGTAGAAATATCATGAGCACGCAAAGCATTGAGCAAGTAAAACAGTTCCTCCTATCGTTACAAGATACGATATGTCAACAATTGGCCGATCTCGATGGCCAGGCCTCCTTCCTCGAAGATGACTGGGTTCGTGAAGCAGGTGGTGGTGGGCGCACTCGCGTCCTCACCCAAGGAAAGTTGTTCGAGCAAGCGGGCGTCAATTTTTCCCACGTCTATGGCGACCAGATGCCCGCCTCAGCGACTGCGCATCGTCCTGAGTTAGCCGGACGCAGCTTTCAAGCTATGGGGGTATCGTTAGTCATTCACCCCAATAACCCCTATGTCCCGACCAGCCATGCCAACGTGCGGTTTTTTATTGCTGAAAAACCCGACGCCGAACCAGTTTGGTGGTTTGGCGGTGGCTTTGATCTCACACCGTTTTACGGTTTTGAAGAAGATGCCCAACATTGGCATCAAACGGCAGCAGACTTGTGCCGCCCATTTGGTGAAGAGGTCTACCCACGTTATAAAAAATGGTGTGACGACTATTTCTTTTTACGCCATCGCAACGAGCAACGCGGGATTGGGGGGTTATTCTTTGACGATTTGAATTCATCCAGTTTCGAGCACTGCTTCGCCTTTACGCAAGCAGTCGGCCTAGGCTTCTTAGAGGCTTATCTGCCTATCGTTAAGAAACGCCATACTACGCCTTACGGTGAACGCGAACGCCAATTCCAGCTTTACCGACGTGGGCGCTACGTCGAGTTCAATCTGCTGTGGGATCGCGGCACATTGTTTGGTATTCAAAGTGGTGGACGCACGGAATCGATCTTGATGTCGATGCCGCCGCTTGTCCGCTTTGAGTACGACTATCAAGCGCCCGCTGGCTCACCCGAAGCGACACTGACCGAGCATTTTTTAACGGTCCGTGACTGGCTATAAAACCACGGCTCGGTATCGCACGCCGAGCCGTCACCATTGCTTATAAAAAGAAACATAATAGTTAATCTCTTTTCTAATAAGCATGGGGTAAACCCGCTATTATCATCACTGACTTTTATTCACTGTGTATGGACCGCTCTCCCTTGAAAAAACTAACAATATCCCTCGTTGCAGCGCTTGTTCTCTCTGCAACCAGCACCAGCTTTGCAGCCCCGAGAGTCGCACCGCAAGTTAGCGCCGATATCGTGCAGCGCTATGCACAACAAATTTATCAACAAACCGCTGCGGCCAGCATGACGATGGTGGTAATTGATGGTAACCAGCACTATTTCACTAGCGCGGGAGAGACTCGGCGAGGAACCGGTGTTCGCCCGACGAAGGAGAGCGTTTTCCGCCTCGCTTCCATCAGTAAACTCTTTACCAGCGAAACCTTGGTTAAACTGGACCAACAGGGCGTGGTCAAGCTTTCCGATCCGCTCAGTAAATACACGCCTAAAGGAATGACGGTACCCTCTTTTCGCGGCTACACCATTAAGTTACAAAATCTTGCTACCCATACGGCAGGTCTTCCCCGCGAAATGCCAGGCGGACGTGCAAATCGTCCTGTCTTTATCTGGCCAGAAAAATCTTCGCGCTGGCAGTGGTTACAGCATGCTAAGCTGAAAGCGATCCCCGGTACTGTCGCCGCGTACTCGAATTTGGGCTTCGACTACTTAGCCGATGCCCTAAGCCGTGCCAGCGGTAAGCCTTATCCTCAGTTAGTGCAATCATTAATCACCCGTCCATTAGGAATGAAGGATACGACCTTCACCCCTTCTCCCGATCAGTGCCGTCGATTAATCATTCCACGCGACCATGCTAGCCCTTGTAACAATACCCTTGCGGCCATTGGCAGTGGTGGCCTCTATTCAACGGCCGATGATATGGAACGCTGGATGCAGCAATTCCTATCCAGTTCAATCCGGCCTCGTTCACCGCTCGCCAGCACCTTACAGCGCGTGGTCTATCCCCGCAGCCAATTAGTACGGATGAACGGCATGGACGTTGCCGGTCCTGCCAGCGGATTAGGATTAGGCTGGGTCCATATGGATGCAATAGGTAGCCAACCGGCGTTGGTAGAGAAAACGGGTGGTGGTGGCGGTTTCATGACCTATATCGTGATGGATCCACGCAGTAACGTTGGGGTCTTTATCGCAGTTGCTCGTGCACCAGGCAGTCACTTTACCCCTATGAGCCAAGGCGCTAACCAACTGGTGACGGCGTTAGTGAATAATCGTTAATAACAGAGATAAAAAAAACGGTGTCGCAATCTACGACACCGTTTTAACCTTCTGACTACCCAGCGTTAATCCCTGTTAGTCTTACTCTTCGTGATGCGCAGACATATGTCGCTGCTCACGCAATGACACTTCATGAACACGCTTACGTACCCCAAACCATCCGATAACAAGCAGAATGATAATCAGTGGCACGGAAGCAATGGTGTAAGTCCCGTTCGGATAATCAAACGCCATCAATACCAAGACACTGGCTAAGAACAGTAGCGTCAACCAAGAGGTGAATGGCGCGCCTGGAAGCTTAAAGGAAATATCTTCCGCTTTACCTTCACGGATCGCTTTACGTAACCGCAGCTGGCATAGCACGATAAAGGCCCACGAACTGATGATCCCGAGTGAGGCGAAGTTTAGAACGATTTCGAACACTTGGCTTGGCACGTAATAGTTGAGGACTACACCGAAGATATAGATCACTATCGTCGCGAGAATGCCCGCGTAAGGTACCTGCTGGCGACTCATTTTCGACATAAAGCGTGGCGCTGAACCGCCCATCGACATGGATCGTAAAATACGTCCAGTTGAATAAAGACCTGAGTTAAGGCTCGATAATGCCGCCGTTAACACCACGATATTCATGATACTACCAATGTATGGCACGCCTAATTTACTGAAAAAGGTCACAAAAGGACTCTGACCCGCTTGATAGGCATTCCAAGGTAGTAATAGAACAAGTAAGACTACCGAACCAACGTAGAACAGACCAATTCGCCAGATCACGCTATTGATCGCTTTCGGCACCATGATTTTAGGGTTTTTACACTCCCCTGCCGCCGTACCGACCAGCTCGATTGATGCGAAGGCAAATACGACCCCTTGTACCAAGACAAAGGCAGCCATAATCCCATGTGGGAAAAAGCCTCCGTTATCAGAGATCAAGTGGAAGCCAGTCGTGTTACCGTCCAGTGGTTTTCCGCTTCCTAAGAAGACTACCCCCACGACTAAGAAGATCACGATGGCTAAGACTTTGATTAGGGAGAACCAGAATTCCATCTCCGCAAACCATTTGACGCCGACCATATTCATGGTGCCCACAATCGCGAGCGCACCTAATGCAATCACCCACTGTGGAATATCGCCAAAGGCTCCCCAGTAGTGCATATAGAGCGCAACCGCGGTGATATCAACGATGCCGGTCATTGCCCAGTTAACAAAGTACATCCAGCCCGCTACATAGGAGGCTTTCTCACCCATAAACTCACGAGCGTAAGAGACGAAACTGCCGCTTGATGGGCGATGCAGAACCAATTCCCCTAATGCGCGTAAGATAAAAAATGAGAAGATGCCACAAACTAAATAGACCAGTGCGAGGGCTGGACCCGCGAGTTGTAATCGTGCCCCTGCGCCGAGAAAAAGCCCGGTACCAATTGCTCCGCCAATTGCTATCATCTGTACTTGACGGTTGCCCATCTCCTTACGATATCCGGAGTCATGGGAGTTTAACCACTTACGTCTGGCGTGCTGTAAATCAGCCGCTGTTTTTTTTGTATTTTTCATAGGTTTCCTGTTTGTCCACTTCTACAGCTAATCCCCTCTACCGCATCAGCACAGGTAAATATTGGCGAATTTATCCAGAGGGTGATGAATCCTACCTGTAAGTCGCTGAATTCGTAAAGCCCTGTAAAGAATTAATCTACGTTACCGTTTGCTTTTTTAGGTAAAAATAAGGTTAATTCATTGATAACTTGAGTTTTTTATTTATAAAAAGCTTTATATAAATTCATGATGTTGTTCACAGTTCCCTCATTGACCGAAAAACGTCTTGAGATAATGGTTACCGACCCTCTAGAAGAGTAGAAAATACGGGCTAAATGCGGCATTATCCTTGATTAACCGTGATCTTTTGACTTAATAATTAGGTAGTACTGTCTCATGACTCAAGAAACCGCGCCGACCCTTACCCTCTATGGTATTAAAACCTGTGACACCGTAAGAAAGGCACGCAAGTACCTCTCTGAACATCATTGTGAAGCCACTTATCATGATTTCCGCCAGCAAGGTTTAGACGAAGCCTTGCTGGACCAATTGATTGAAGGTCTTGGTATCAAGGCATTACTTAATACGCGAGGCACCACTTGGCGCACGCTTTCCGACGAGCAAAAGCAACGCGCTAGCGATCCGGCGGCGGCCCGTCAGATCATGCTTGAACACCCTGCTGTGATTAAACGTCCCGTGCTAGTCCGGGCGGATGGCGAAATGTTGGTAGGCTTTGATACTGCCGTGTGGTCAACGTTTATCCAAGGAGATCACTAATATGTTTTGCCCTGTTATCGAGCTTGCGCAACAACTGATTCGCTGCCCGTCGTTAAGCCCCAATGATGCGGGCTGCCAAGCGTTACTCATCGCTCGCCTTGAAGCGATAGGCTTTCATATTGAGCCAATGCATTTTGGCGATACCCAAAATTTCTGGGCGACTAGGGGCCAAGGCCAAACCCTTGCTTTCGCCGGCCATACCGACGTCGTTCCCGTCGGTGATGAGCGCCAGTGGATTAACCCGCCGTTTGAACCCGCAATTCGTGATGGACTGTTGTTTGGCCGCGGTGCTGCGGATATGAAAGGTTCCTTAGCCGCCATGGTGGTAGCCGCTGAACGTTTCGTAGAGCAACATCCTCACCATACCGGACGGCTGGCTTTTTTGATCACTTCTGATGAAGAGGCAAGTGGTATCAATGGTACGGTCAAAGTTGTTGAGCAGCTGATGGCGCGACGAGAGCGCGTGGAATATTGCTTAGTGGGTGAACCCTCAAGTACTGAGCGCGTCGGCGATGTCGTGAAAAACGGCCGCCGTGGGTCGATCACCGCCAACTTAACCGTACATGGCGTACAAGGGCATGTCGCATACCCTCATCTTGCGGATAATCCCGTTCATCGTGCGCTCCCTGCACTGCAGGAATTAGCGGCAACTGAGTGGGATCAAGGGAATGAATTTTTCCCACCGACCAGTATGCAAATTGCCAATATTCAGGCCGGTACCGGCAGTAATAACGTGATCCCGGGCGACTTATTTGTCCAATTCAATTTCCGTTTTAGTACCGAACTCACCGACCAGCAAATACGCGAATCCGTCGCCAGCCTACTTGATCGCCATCAGCTTCGTTATACCTTAGAGTGGAATTTATCTGGTCAACCCTTCCTGACAGCAAAAGGAGCATTAGTCGATGCTGTCGTCGACGCCGTTCAGCACTATAATGAAATTAAGCCAGAGTTACTCACGAATGGGGGAACCTCTGATGGACGTTTTATTGCCAGAATGGGGACTCAAGTCGTTGAGTTAGGGCCGGTGAATGCTACCATCCATAAAATTAATGAATGTGTCAGTGCAGCCGACCTCCAAACCCTCAGCCGAATGTATCAACGGATTATGCAGTTACTGCTGACCTAAGGAGCCTTACATGGAATGGGTTAAAGAGTATTGGTGGGTATTAATTATCCTATTTATGGTGGGATTATTGGTCAATGTGTATAAGGATTTGAAGCGCGTTGATGTCAAAAAATACTTAGATAATAAACCTAAGTTACCCCCGCATCGTGACTTTAACGACAAGTGGGATGACGAAGAGGATGATTGGCCGAAGAAAAAATAGGCCATCATTGATGGACTGCGGGCACACCGCAGTCCATTTTCGTTAGATCATTGGGATTACATCGTCATTATCCGGTGCCTGCCCTTGCGCGGCATCATCGAAATAACGTTGCGGGATGGTCTCTTTAAGATGTTTTAATGCGATAGCAATGCCCTGCTCATCGATCGCATGGGGTAGCTGTTCAATAATATTCAGCGTCACATCTCCCCCTGCTTCATTTAGCCACTGCTCGGCGTTAACCGCATGGATCAATGGGATCTGCTCATCATCCTCACCGTGAATCAGGTGAATAGTGGTGTTCAGAGACGCTACGGTAGGCGCACTGTTGTAGCGCCCACTGAATATAATCGCCCGTCCGGCTAGTAATTCTTCGCTTTTCAGTGCTTCAAGAATCATCACACTGCCTTGCGAAAAACCGATCAGTGCCGTCGCTTCTGGACTGACGCCGCACTGTTTTTGGCATTCACGAATCGTCTGAGTAAACAGCGGCAGAATCTGGTCAATCTTCTGCTGTGTCACTGTCGTTGAGGCGTCTGGCACCTCGTCAACAAACCAGGCACTGCCACCTTGTGCAAGCGGAATGGGTGATCCAACTGAGACCACAAAAGCGGCAGGGAAATCTTTAGCAAACCATTGGCCGATCTCAGCCATTGAACGCGGATCATCACCGCTACGATGGAATAACACAAAAAGTTGTGGTTGCGGTCCACTGCCTTGCTGAACCATTACATAATCGATATGTGCCATAAATGACCTCTCTCTGGCAATCCATCCTGAGTCGGTTAACACGACGTATCAGGTAAAAGTATTAAAAATTCTGCCGTTTCACGGCGTAATTGAACCAGCCACTGTTTACGACTCCAGCCGGCGGGAAGCTGTGGAGAGTGTAAACAATGCTGTAAATATTGCCCACACACTAAGTGGGGATAGCATTGCCACGCCCGCCAAAGTGCGGGGAAGCTGACACTCAACGGACGATGCGCTTGCGCGAAGCCAACCAGTTCCTGATAATCGTCGGAAGAAAATAAGGGATCTCCACTGGATTGTTCATCTAGCGAAAGTTCTGGCGAATAACGTGCTTGCTGGATCGGCCAGTCTCGCTGAAAATGGGCCACGGCCTGCTCACATAACTGCTGACCTGCCTCGGTAAGCGGAGCGATCGCCATGGCAGCATAACATCCACTGCTCGCTTCACGTTGAGTCCCGATTCTCACCAGCTGGAAACCACAGCGCTGCCAAAACTGCCACAGCACTGGCGTATAGCCAAAGCTGACAGAAAGAAAATCCTTCTCTTGGCTGCTCTGCCGTAACGCTGCAACTAACCGGTGGCCAATACCCTGACGGCGCAACGATTGACTGACTGCGATGCGGCTAATTCGTCGACTTGCCAGCAACATCGCTTGGGGAAAACGACTGTGAGCCGCTAACGACTGTGCCACTAAATTACCACGAGGCCGCCTTTCGCCGCGCCATACTGCTTGGGCAAGTTCGGCTGACTGCTCACCTTCCTCCACCCACCCTAGCGCGCCATAACAGCACTGATCGTCGACCATTTGCCAGTAACCACACTGTGGGGCATCCATCATACGACGTAAATCAATAGGGGTCGTGCGATAGTGCGCGGATTGTAGCAGTTGAAATGTCGTCGTGGCTAACACCGGGTGCTGCTGCCAATCTTCTGGTTGATAGACGCGCAGTGACAGCTCGCAAGAAGGCTTCATCACTGATGCAGGACGATCGCGTAACACCAATAATCGTTCGATAAAGCTTTCCAGTGGATCGTGAGCCGCATAGCGCTGTGGCGTGGTCAGGGTATAATGCTTCGTCACTGCTCCCGATGCGGTAAACTTCAATAAAAAGCCCTGCCCAGTCCCTTCGTACCCTTCCGTCGTGGTCAGTAATAAACAACGAGGAAAGCGGGCAATCAAAGCTTGTAGCTGAGGGGTCGGCAGTGATGCGGCTTCATCAATAATCAGCCACTGCCACGTGCCAGTATCCTCTGCCGCTAAGATGGCGTCAGGCGCCTGAAAATGGTAGTGCTCGCCCGCGTGACGCGCCATCACAGCCGTTGCCACTTTGGCAGGACCCGTGATCAAACAAGGCGGTTCTAAGGCGGCTAACATTCCCCCTAAGGCGGATTTGCCGCGGCCCCGTGGCGCCGTCACACTGTAGTTGCCCGCGGGTAACTGCCGTAACGCTTCAATAATCGCTTGCTGCGCTTGTCCACCTTGCGGCGTCCAATCGGGCATCATGAGTGGTGAGTCGGTTGGCGCTGGCTCGTCCTCACGCCAGATGAGGTGAGAAGTATCACTAAGGATTTGACGCCACAGATGACGATAGAAGATCGGTGTAGCAATCGGTTGTTGGCACTCCGCCCAACGCAGGCTATCGACATCAATTAGCGGCTGTTGTGTAGAGGATTCAGGTAACAGCAAAACGAGCCAACTGCCTGCCACTAAGGTGCCCGCCAGCGCCGCCAGCGTCTCTAGGTGAAGACCTTGCGAGGCATCATAAATAGCATGCAGCCATTCCTGGCCGAGAAATTGCTGCGCACGCTGGGCGAGATACTCGTCATCATGGCCGGTGGCCGCTGTGGCAACACGAAGCCAGTCACCGGGATACGCCGCTTGCCACTGTAGTGTCGCCCTGTCGCGAAATGGCTGTGAACCGCTTATCACACAAATGCGCCGCAACCCCTTGCGACGCATTTGTTCAGCGATAAACGCAGACTGCATACTCAACTACCCAGCAAAGGTATTACATTGGCCCGGTTCGCCGCTGTCGAATCCACGTTTAAACCAGCTGTAACGTTGCTGTGAGGTTCCGTGAGTAAAGCTATCCGGCACGACACGCCCTTGGCTTTGCTTTTGAAGCTTATCGTCACCGATGGCTTGTGCCGCGTTTAAGGCTTCTTGCAGATCACCGGTTTCTAAAACATTTTTCTGCTGCATGTAATGGCCCCATACCCCGGCAAAACAGTCAGCTTGCAGTTCGAGTTTTACAGACAGACGATTGGCATCGGTTTGCGAACCTTGCTGCATTTGTTGACGGACCTTGCTTTCAATCCCAAGAAGGTTTTGCACGTGGTGACCAACTTCATGAGCAATCACATAACCTTGTGCAAAGTCGCCGTCTGCGCCCAGCTTATTCTTCATCTCATCATAGAAAGAGAGATCGATATAAACGGTTTTGTCGGCGGGACAGTAGAACGGCCCCATAACGGATTGACCCGTGCCGCAGCCCGTGCGAGTGGCGTTACGGTACATCACTAATTTCGGCGCTTGATACTGCTTACCCATCTTCTGGAAAATCTCGCCCCAGGTATCTTCTGTCGAGGCGAGGATCACTGAGGTAAATTTATCGGCCTGAGCATCGTCGCTATTCGCGGGAGCTGGCGTGTGCGACTGACTCACGGAGGTGCTTTGCCCACCACTACCACCGAGTAGGGGAGTTAAGTCGTAACCATAGTAGCCAGCTACCACGACTACGATTAAGAGTACAATTCCACCCTTACCTGCTGGGATACGAAAACCAGAACCCCCGCCAGTTGACGTTGGACTATCGCCACGACGGTCTTCTACATTGTCACTCTCTCTACGTCCTTGCCAACGCATAGCACACCTCTCCATCTCTATTATCGTATAATGATAAATAGTAATCGCAGTACGCGGAGATAACCAGTAGAAAAACTAAAGTTGCTGAAGGGGATGGGGAAGGAAAGATAGCACTCGCAGAGGGTAACGAGTGCTTAAATCACTAGTCTAGGGTTACGCCAAGACGTTGAGCGACCACTTCGTAGGCTTCCACCACGCCACCAAGGCTCTGACGAAAACGGTCTTTATCCATTTTATCTAATGTTTCTTTATCCCAAAGACGCGCGCCATCGGGGGAGAATTCATCACCTAGGACCACTTCGCCATTGAACAGTCCAAACTCAAGCTTGAAATCGACCAGAATCAGACCCGCTTGGTCAAATAAATCGGTCAGTACTTGGTTGGCTTTGAGCGTCAATTCACGCATCCGCGCCAGATGTTCAGGGCTGACCCAGCCAAAAGTGACACAATAGGATTCGTTGATCATCGGATCATGATGAGCATCATCTTTCAGGAAGAGGTCGAACAGCGGTGGCGTTAATACCCGCCCTTCTTCTACGCCTAAACGCTTGACCAACGAGCCTGCTGCGCGGTTACGGACAACGCATTCCACAGGCACCATATCGAGTTTTTTCACAAGGGCTTCAGTGTCTGACAGTAACGCTTCCATCTGCGTTGGGATACCGGCTTGTGCTAATTTTTCCATGATAAAATGGTTAAATTTATTATTAACCATTCCTTTACGGTCAAACTGCTCAATACGCGCTCCGTCTCCGGCTGATGTATCATTGCGGAATTCCAGAATTAGCAGGTCCGGGTTCTCGGTGCTATACACTGTTTTTGCTTTTCCGCGATACAGCTCAGCTTGCTTTTGCATCTTGTTAACTCCACTCATGGTCGACTCTGAAAATGACTCTGCGTAGCGTCTGAATCTATTACTACGCAATCGTTTACCTTGCTGGGTGCTATTATGCCAAAATTAAATAAAAAAAGGCCGGAAATTTCCGGCCTATGACATATTTATTTATTAAAGGCGGCTTGTAACACAGCGACCAACGCATCATTTTGCGATTGCGTGAGGATATGCCCTTTAGGATCGATAAACTGCAGGCTACTGCGGTTATCCATATCACCGACTTGCAGTTTGTATTTACCTTCTGCTAAGTCAGGATCTTTCGCCCCTAAGGCGGCCCATTGGCTGCTGCTCAGATCACTGTAGCTCAGCTGCAAGCTACCGTCTGCACGGTTACTGTCAGAAATCGTCATACCCGCAAGCGGTAACGCTTTAGGCAGACGCTGCCAAGTCACATCAAAAGGTGCACGCACAATTAAGTTAGGTAACCCTGTCTCATCGGCACCGCTTTGTACATCAACACTGCCAGCGCGATTAGCCGCTGCCGCATTCTGACGATCAGTTTCCGCGGTATTCAGCTGCGCTGAGATATCGTTGAGTAACTGAGCGGTGTAACGCTGAATTTCAGTGTTGCTGGTGACCGCTTGGCCTTTCTGTTCTAAGGCAATCGGCTTAACCATCAAGGTTTGCTCATAGCCTTGAGCGACGACCGCAACTTGGTAGCGACCACGGTATTGATGATCTTCATCTTGGCGGTTCCAAGAAATCCAATCAGTAGTGAGTTGCTGACGAGCATCATCTTGTTGAGCAATGGCAAATTTGTTCGCTTGTAGCGCCGCGACCGTTTGCCCCCATAAAGAACTTCCCGTATTGGCAATCTGCAACATACCGGTGGTGCCTTGGAATTGCGCACGGCTACCGTTCAGCAAAGACAGTGCCTGAACCGGTGGGCGAATATCTAATTGCTTACCAACTGCCCCTTGCGCACGTCCTTGCGGAACGGCATAGTTTGCGGATTCGAGCGGTAGAATCATTCCCTGAGGAACATTCAATTGGCTCAGTGCTGGCGCATCGAGATATTCTTCATTGCCATTCACTTCGCGCTTGTAGTGTTGATCATGCGAACAACCCGCTAATAGCATTGCGACGGATAATCCAGCAACCTTTACTACCGCCGAATTTTTAACTGAGTAAGCCATTAAATCTCCCTAACTTATCGCAGTCCTGCATCACGAATCGCCTGTAACAGTATCGGCTCTGAAGTTGCCGATAACGGTGTCATAGGCAGACGCAAGGTATCATTTGCGATCAATCCCAGCTGTTTAGCCACCCATTTCACTGGGATAGGATTTGGTTCATAAAATAAGTGCTGATGAAGCGCCATGAGTCGCTGGTTTAAGGCACGTGCCTCAGTAAATTGTCCCGCGGCAGCCAGTGCACAGAGTTGTGCCATTTCCCGTGCTGCCACATTCGAGGTTACTGAAATAACGCCCTGCCCCCCCAACTGCATAAAGTCTAACGCTGTTTCATCATCACCACTAAGTAAAATAAAATCTTCTTTGGTCAACGCTTGGATCTGACTAACGCGAGATAAGTTCCCTGTCGCCTCTTTAATTCCGATAATATTTTTTATTTCGGCAAGACGTGCGACCGTTTCAGGCAACATATCACAGCCTGTCCGCCCGGGCACATTATAGAGTAATTGCGGTAAATCGGTACTCTGTGCAATTGCTTTAAAATGTTGGAAAATGCCCTCTTGCGTTGGACGGTTATAATAAGGCACAACGGTCAAACAGCCAACTACGCCGCTTTTTTCAAGACGCTGTGTCAACGCAATGCCTTCAGCGGTAGCATTCGTACCGGTTCCAGCAATAACTGGGATACGTCCGTCTGCCAATTCGACGGTACGCAAGACAACGTCGATATGCTCGTCGTGGGTTAAGGTTGCCGATTCACCTGTCGTGCCAACGGCAACGATCGCAGAAGTGCCACCATCAATGTGGTAATCGATTAATTTTTTAAGGCTGCTCTCACAAACTTGCTCGTTTTCGTCCATCGGTGTGACGAGTGCAACAATACTTCCGGTAAACATAGCTATCCCCTCATTTCCCAAGGTCTTCATGGTAAGGTGTCAATCACACTAAAAGCAAGACAGTGAATGCACTCAACTGCTTGTCAGCAGTTTTTTTTATGTTTACCTTAAGATAATTAGTAAAACATTGGGAAATAT
>Ga0308162_1000563_pt1 | contig 37404 bp, 48 predicted proteins | sample PhySR2_FD_201370 | JGI IMG/M metagenome (GOLD analysis project Ga0308162, IMG submission 201370) | Phyllosphere microbial communities from UC Gill Tract Community Farm, Albany, California, United States - DLSLS.R2 | ecosystem: Host-associated > Plants > Phyllosphere > Unclassified | place: USA... | reverse complement strand
ACAGGGTAAGATGAAGGCCGCTGACGTAATCGGTAGCATGGACGCGGGAGAACTCCGCACCTTCTTGCACGAGTCAATGCACGCGGCCACAAGCCGTATCATCCTCAAAGCAGAAGCAGACGCCAGCTCGGTTAACCCGGCTGTGCTGGATGCCATGAAGGATATGGACACCCTGCGCTCACACCTGAAAGCTCGTCTGGCTGATGATGTGAAAGCTGGCACTGTGGACAAAGAAGGTGAGCACTACATCGGCTACTACCTCGGTAACAACCACGAGCTGGTGGCTGGTCTGGGTGATTCCCGTGGCGGCTATACCGAGTTCCTGCAACGTCACACCTCCGTGACTGGTAAAGAGTCTGCACTGCGTAAGCTGGGTAAATCCATCCTGCGCGTGCTGGGCGTCAAGACTTCCGAGCGTACTGCGCTGGTTGACCTTGCTGATGCCATTGAGGACTTACTGGCTGGTGGTGCAGAGGGTACAGGCAAAATTGGTAAGCAGGCGCTGTCTCGCGCTGCGCCGGAGTTCACCTCCGACACTATGCGCGGTATGACCGAAGCTGGCCGTAAGGCTGCGCTGAGTGCTCCTGCTGGTCGGGCTGAGTCCCGTGCCGCTGATGCTATGTATGGTCAGTTCCGTCAGAAGATGAACCGCTTCTTCTCCCTACGTGACGACATTGCCCGTGGTGGTGCCGACACTGCCGAGTTCGCTGATTATCTGGTTGCCGATGGCACCCGTATCGGTGAGCGTCAAGAATCAGTAGCTGACCTGAAACGTCTGATGAAATCCGAAATGGATGCAGTCACCGCTCAGGTTGAGAAGGCTATCACGGATAAGCTGGCTGAGACTGGCGTAGGCCGTCTGCAACAGTTCTTCTACCGTCGCAACTTTGTTGAGGCGCGTCGTGAGCTGGAACAGAAGGTTGCGCACTATCTGGATTATGCTCACGGTGAATACCGTCAGGGCCGTCCGGTAGAGCCGCCGTCAGCTGACATTAAATCCGTGGTCGATTCTTACACCAACTCAGGCTGGGGTGAGCGTTGGTTTGACCACATGCAGAATGCAGGTATCAACAACGAGGGACGCTTTGAGAAATCCCCGTACTACCTGCCGCGCCGCTACAGCTCTGATAAGCTGCGCCGTCTGTCGCGTGAGAAAGGTTTTGAGCAGAAAGACTTCGTGGACGTGTTCAGTACCGCTATGCGGGATGCTTACCCGGCTATGGACCGTGACCTGTCTCGTCAGGTTGCTCGTACATGGTATCAGGGTTTGACCTCTGCACAGCCGAAGCAGGGCGCTATGTGGCGTCGTGCCATTAACGGATTGAGCAACGATGAGTTCGTCGATATGCTCGTCGAGAATGGTGTAGACGTTGCTGATGCTCAGGCTATTCTGGAGAAGTCCGTGTTTGCGTCGGAGCGTACCGGGTCTAACCCGTCGCGTAACCTGCGTAAACGTAATGAGCTGGACATGCAGAAAGTGTACACCTCACAGACTGGCCGCACACTGCGTCTGGCTGATGTAATGGACACTGACGTATCCAAGCTGATGAACCAGTACAACAACCGTATGTCAGGCCGTGTAGCGTTCGCTGCGAAGGGCCAAGCTGACATGAAGGATGTGGCTAACCGTATTGATGAGCTGCGTAACACGCTGCCAGAAGATGCGGACGGATGGACCTCGAAGGTGGATGACACCATTGATGCCCTGATGGGATACCCTGTATCCGGCGACACTCCTGATTGGCTGCTGGCGTCTGGCTACCTCTCGAATGCGATGATGCTCAAGAACTCAGGCTTGTATCAGCTGACGGACCTTGCACTGTCTGCAAAAGAGTTCGGTATGTCTCGCGTGGTTCGCTCTATGTTCCAGTCAGGACTGTTCCGTCATGCTCGTGTAGAGCTGGGTAAAGACCAGAACCTGCACCAGCGTCTCAGCAACATCCTGTCCGGCGCTACACAGAACGACATGCGCTTCCGCTGGCTACACACGCTGGCTGACGACAATACGGATTTGACACGCTCTGCATACATGACCAACCTGACTCGTAACCTGTCACAGGCTGCGTACTCAGCGAATGGTATGCGTGCTATCCACCGTGCTATGGTGAACATGAATGCTGGTATGATTCAGGATTCCATCATGGCCGCGCTGGGTGGTTCAGAGAAGGATGCTAAGCTACTGCAACGCTTCGGCCTGCGTAGTGATGCACTGGAGCAGATGCGTGCTGCTTACCGGGTAAATCCAGAAGCTGCTTTTGCCAATGAGTTACAGACTCATCTGGAGGCCGTAGGCCAGCGCTTTATGGATTACGTGGTACAGCAGAACCGTACTGGAGAGACTTCGCACTTCGCGGAAATGAACCCGGTAGGCCGTGTGCTTATCGGATACCAGTCATTCGCAATGGCCGGGACCAACAAGATTCTCCGTCGCCACATCGACAACGGGGAGTATCTGGGTCTGGCTATGCTGATGATGTACCAGTTCCCGATGATGGCTTTGGCTACCTATGCCCGATACGGTGCAGACGGGAAGACCGACCAGAAATCTACCAAAGACCTCATTACGGATTCCGTATCCGGTATGAGTGCTATCGGCGGTGCTTCTCTGGTGATGGACCTGTTCAGCTCGAATCAGCGTGGTGGTGGTGTGTCGATGCTCGGTGGTGCAAACTCCGTCATTAGCACATTGCAGAGCGTTGCGAAGAAAGGTGAGTTGTCTGCTCAGGACGCGAGTAAGTTAGTCCCATTGGCGCAGGAGTTCATTCCTCTGCGTATTTTAATCAACAACACGGGCGATTAAGTTCGCCCTTCACCAAGGACATAGAATGGCTAATTCATGGCAAACTGAAACAGGTAAGGCCGGACAGGTCACGATTAACGTGAACATCCCCTACCTCTCCCGCAGCGACATTTACGTGTATATCGCAGGGACTCAAAAGAGTTTTACGTGGGACAGTGACACAGTAGTGCGCCTCGGTACAGCCCTAGTCGGTGGTGAGGAAGTGCTGGTCATGCGCCGCACTGCACGCGAGAAGCTGCGTATCCTGTTCTCAGAGGGTGCAGCATTCAGCCGCGACAATCTGGATGAGCAGAACATGCAGTTCCTGTATCTGTCTCAGGAGCTGGTAGAGGGCCGCAGTATCGAAGGCTTCTACGGCGACATTTCGATGAACACCTTCCGCATTACTCATCTGGGTAATCCGATTAACGACACCGATGCCGCGAACAAGCTGTACGTGGACGAGGAAGTCAAAGAGGTCAATCAGCGTGCCATCCGTGTACCAGAGAGCACTGTTGCAGTAACACCAACCGTGGCCGGGCGTAAGAACAAGCTGCTGGGCTTTGACTCAGTGGGTAACCCGGTATCAGCAACTCCGATTGAAGGCTCTGCCACAGAGTTGGAGCTGGACCTACAGGACATTGACGGGATGAGCATTCTGGGCCGCGTGGATAGCATTGCTACCCTGCGCACCATTGCACCTCGTCAGGATAAGCGTTTCGTGTCAGTACAGTCTTACTCTGCTGGTTGGGCTGCTACGTCCAAAGCCCCAATGGGTGGTGGCTTCTTCGAGTATCTGGCGAATGACACCACGACTGCCGATGACGGCGGTGTTACCATTGTTGGTCTGAACGGTGCTCGTTGGCGTCGTATGATTTCGCTGGACCACGTAACCGTTGAGCACTTTGGTGCGATGGTTGATGGTGTAACGGATGATGCCGCAGCGTGGATGCGAATGCACAACTGGTCACGTACCGTGGACGCTACGTTCGGTCCGGGTATCGTACTGCCACCGGGTACATCTGCTATCTCAGCACTGAACACCGGGACTACTGAACAACCAGCCTTCAAGCTGCGTGGTCCAGAAGTTGCCTATGGCCGTATCCCGCGTGCCTATGTGAAGCTACTGGCTACTGACTCTGCTTACGCAATCAACACGAAAGCGCGTCGTATGGAAGTGTCGAACCTGTATGTGAATGGCGCTGCCAGCACAAAAGGTTTCTTCCAGAATACCGTGACTCGTGGTGACTATTGCCGTATCCATGCAGTACAGGCTCGTGGTATGACTGGTCGTGTATTCCACGTCTATGACACCATCGACACCGCTGTAACTCAGTGTTACTCCAGTGGTGGTAAAGCCTCGTTCTTCCGCACCGACTGGTCGAACGAATCGCCGGGCGCGTGGGACCACCCGACCGCCATCTACATCGCGGACTGTAACTTTGAGTCGCACACTGGTGAGTACGCAGTATCCTGTATCCGTGCTGGTCAGTCTTCTATGCGTAACACATGGTTCGACCGCAACGAGCGTGGCTTTGACATTTCGCAGGGTGGTTGGATTCTGGAGAACGTGACGCAGGAGAACAGCGTCTATCCATCGGCTACACAATACACCAAGCTCGTGCAGATTCGTAACCGCTTCGCACAGGGTAAGGGTATTGACCCAACCGTGTCTGGTTATGACCCGTCGCAAGACCCGTCAGGTAAACCGCCATCGTGGGTGAACTCTGGTTATGAGAACGGTACAGCAGAGTTTAACGTGCTGGGCTTCATCAACTCAGGTTCAATGTCGTATGGCTACGAGTCCTCACAGTTCAAAGTCAGCAACATGACCGCGAATCAGGTGTGGATTGACGTAGGTTCGTTCACGCTGGATGGTGCAACTGGTGAGAGCGTTGTTCTGAAATTCGTAGGTGCTGGTCACTTCGACGCAGCAACAGCGAACCCACGTCCGGGCGGCACAAACTACGGTGCAGGTGAAACCACCATCATGATGCAGCAGAAGGACTCCGATGCGAAATCCCGCGCAAGCTGGTACTCGCACGGTGCTACCCCGATTGTTGCAGTGCGTGTTGCCATGAACAAGAACCGTCCGCACGTCTACGTGCAGCTGGCGCAGTACACCGGGCCAGTGGCGATGACTGTTCACACCAGTGCGAAGTCTAACTTCGAGGGTGGTCAACACTACTACCACAACATCCTGATGACCGAGGTTACCGCTGACGTGGCCGCTGCCGCAGCTCCTCTGGTGCCTGCAACATGGAACGTGTCGAATGGTAACTACGGTCTGGGTATGGATATGGATACCGGGCGTCTGTCTCTGGATGGTCCGGGACTGGTTGCAAGCAACGCCAGCTCACACTTGCCAGTACAATACAACGGTTCGGATGTGCTTCTGGCTGTCCAGCCGTCACCGCTGAGTACCCGTGTTCAACGTGTCACTAAGGCGACCCTGCCGAAGGCCACAGAGAACCCGTATGGCGTCGTGCTTGTTACGGATGCAGTAACGGGTAACGGTGTAACTCAGTGGCGTATGGCATTCTGTACAGGCGAAGCATGGTTCACCGCAGATGGCCAGACCAACCTCGGTACTGGTTCAGTAACTAAATAAGGAGGCAGTATGAGCAAGCCGAAGGCCGGGAGTAAGTCCCGGCTTTCTGCGCTGCACGCAATGTTCACCGAGGCACTGATTTCAGAGTTGCAGGAAGCGAGTACGGAAAAGATTCCACTACCCGCCGCCGACAAATCTGTTATTGCCAAGTTCCTCAAGGATAACGATATTACCGCAGACGCAGATGATGAATCAATGAAACGCCTCAACGACGAGTTTGAGGATGAACTCGAAGAACGCCGTAAGGCCCGTGCCGCCGCAATCATGCAGCAGGTAGGAGGCGATGGCGACGACCTCCAAGGAATCATTTAATGAAACTTAATCCGTTTGTTCTTAGCCGTTTGAAGCTCATTGCCGAGCAGACGTCCGAGCTAAACTTTAACCCGCGCACAATCCCCAGCGATAAGCGCACAGAGCTGGCTATGATGCTGGCCATTACGTTCAAAGAGTTCCGGGACTTCGCCTACGTCGGTATGCGCTTCCTCGGTTTTGAGCTGACGGATATGCAGGCCGACATTGCAGATTATATGCAGTACGGCCCCCGTAAGAAGATGGTAGCAGCACAGCGTGGTGAAGCAAAGTCTACGCTGGCCGCTCTGTATTCCGTGTGGCGTCTTATCCAAGACCAGCGCTGCCGTGTCCTGATTCTGTCGGGTGGTGAGCAACAGGCGTCCGAAGTAGCGACGCTGGTTATCCGTCTGATTGAAACATGGCCATTGCTGTGCTGGCTCAAGGCTGACAGCACCCGTGGCGACCGTACCTCATACACCGCGTATGATGTGCATTGCGACCTTAAACCACTGGACAAGTCACCAAGCGTGGCCTGTATCGGTGTGACCGCATCCTTGCAGGGTAAGCGTGCTGATTTGCTTATCCCGGATGATATTGAGACAACCAAGAACGGTATGACCCAGACCGAGCGTGAGAAGTTGCTGACAGTCTCCAAAGACTTCGCTGCAATCTGTACGCACGGCGACACCCTGTATCTCGGTACGCCGCAGACTAAGGACAGTATCTACAAGACGCTGCCTGCTCGTGGCTTTGAGGTGCGTGTCTGGCCGGGCCGTATCCCTTCACTCGAAATGGAAGAACGCTATGGCGAAACACTTGCGCCTTATATTCATGAGCTTATCGCTGCTGGCTATTCTCGGAGTGGCTATGGAGTCGATGGGACTCTGGGCCAGTCAACCGATACTGGACGCTATTCTGAGGACGACCTGATAGAGAAAGAGCTGGACTTCGGGCCAGAGGGCTTCCAGTTGCAGTACATGCTGGACACGTCTCTGCTTGATGCCATGCGCACCAAAATCAAACTGTCTGACCTGCTCATCCACGGTGGTGATACCGACACCGCGCCGGACCGCTTCATGTACGCTGCTGACCGCCGTAATCTGGTTGAGGAGTATGAGCCTATCCGGGGTGAGAAGTTGTACTACCCAGCAGGCACTGGTTCCGAAATGCTCCAGTATAAGCACAAGCTCATGGTCATTGACCCGGCTGGTTGTGGTGGGGATGAAATCTCGTATGCTGCTGGCGGTGCCGTAAGCTCGTACATTCATCTGTTCAGTGTTGGTGGCTTCCAAGGTGGTGTATCCACCGAGAACATCGACAAGGTGATTGACCTCGCTACCGAAATGGATATTACCAATATCCTCGTCGAGAGCAATATGGGTCACGGTACTGTGGAAATGCTGATTATGAACCGCCTTGCCGAGCGCAAGATTACGGGTATCGGCGTGACCGGGATGTACAACACCACGCAGAAAGAGCGCCGCATCATCGACACTATCTCGCCTATCACACGCCGTCACCGCCTCATCGTGCATGAGCGTGCATTACAGGACGATACCGCGTCGTGCATGGCGTACAGCCGTGAGAAGCGCTGGCTCTACTCCGCGTTCCAGCAGATGCAGAACATCACATACGACCGAGGCTGTCTGGCCAAGGATGACCGTATTGATGCTATCGCTATGCTGTTGCAGGAGCTGAACTCGCATCTGGTTGAGGATGAGAGTGTAGCCGCTGATAAAGCGCGTGAGGAGGACGCTAAGCAGTTCATCCGTGACCCTATGGGTTACTTCGATAATAAACCAAAACCTCGTCAGGGTGCTCGTCGTGAGCGATTCGGACGTGTTTCAAATAGAAGGAGTCGTTAATGACCTTTAAGCAAACCTCTGTAGCAAACCGCGTTGCTGTACGTGACAGCTCCGTGAAGCTGGGTAATCTCGCGCAGCGTCTGACCATCGGCTCCGGCCCGGTTGACTCTGGCCTGTCCACCGAGATTGACGCGCTGGCGCAGTCTGTCCAGCTCGCGCTGAGCACTGCTGGCTACCCTGTGTCCCTGCCGTCCGGCACCGCCCCGGTCAAGAATGCTGATGCCGTCTCTGTCGCCTCTGGTGGTAAGACGGTCCCGGCTACCGCTGCTGTATCTGGCAATACCCTGTCGGCTGTGAACCTGACGACTGCTACAGACACTGTGGCCTCTGACGGCGATGCTGTGTCGATTCAGGACCGCAACGGTAATACCCTGCTGGGTACGGCTGTCGCTGCCCGTGTAGCGTCTGGTAAGCTGGTATCGGCCTACTTCACCGCCCTGACGCAGGGACTGAACTCGGACGGTAACCCGCTGGATGTGACGACTGCCCGTGGCGGTACGACTATCTCTGGCCGGGTCCGGGTGTACGTGGCGAACAACATCGTCCGCAACGTGTACCTTGATGGTGCCGCTGCTCTCGTAACGGGCAACACAGTGCCTGTACAGAACTCTGCTGGCCTGAACATCCAGCCGGGTACGGTTACAGTCACGAACAACCTCGTCGCCTCTGTGAAGCTCCCAGCGAACTACACAGCCTTCGGTGACGGTATCGCGCACAAGGTATCAGACATGGCTGGTAAGAATGCTCAGGCTACCGCTAAGGTATCCAACGGCTCTCTGACCGACCAAGTGCTACCTGCAACAAATGCTATCGTAGCAAACGGACAGACCATCGCTGTAACAGGCGGTACTGTAACACTGGCAGTCGCCAACGGCGTACTGACCGCAACCTACACTGCCTCGTAAGGAGAATCCTCATGGCATATGCAAAAGCAACAAAGGCGCAGAAACAAGCTCTGCGTGACGCGATCATCAACGCCACCAAAGTGGTAGAGCAGGCTCAGGAGTTTGGTCAGCCGGGCGTAGCCGCTCAGGTTGATACTCCTCTGGCGACACTCAAGACTGCGCTGGATGCTGTCGTATCCGCTGGTAGTGGGAGCTAATCATGATTAGAGCACTGGTGTTATCACTGGTGCTCTGTCTCAGTGGTTGCTCAGCTACCTCGGCACTTACCGCCGCCACCGGGCTGATTGGTTCTAAACCGGACCTCTCAGCTCAGGTTGGAGCAGAGAACACGAAACAGGGCATTGGCCTATCGGGTAAGTCAGACAGTAGCAGTGAGACAAGCGTTAAGGATAGTACAGTCGGAACCGTCGATAGCAGCCGCTCAAAGGCAGCTAAGGCACAGAACATTAGCACAGGGAGCATCACTGCGGACCGGATTGAGGTACGCAACGGTGATAGCACCGCAATGATATTCGCATTCCTCGCAGGCTTCCTACCCATGCTAATCGTGGAGGTGTGGCTTGGTCTGCGTAAGAGAAAGGAGGCGGCGCGAGCCGTTAACGAAAGATGATTCACAAGAACCTTGAAACCGCAACCTACGGGACCAGCACAGGTTTGACAATTGGAGGTTGGATTGTGCAGCACCTACCATCACCGGACGTAACAGCCCAGATTGCAAGTTGGGTTGGTATCCTGACTGGTGTCGGTATGTTCATCTGCACCATCTACTACAAGCGTCGTAACAGCAAGCTGTATGCCCAAGCCTTGAAGAAGGGGTACATGAATGAGCCGTCCAGTGAGGAATAAGATTATAGCGCGTGTCATGGGGTCACTGTTCGCAGTGGCCGCTGGCACCGTAGTGTATCATGAAGGGACCGGGATTAGCAAGGATGGACTTGCGCATCCCTACCGCGACAGCGCCAGTGTCTGGACTGTCTGCTCAGGCGACACATACGACGTTGTACCGGGTCGTGCAGAGACACCAGCCCAATGCCAAGCACGTCTGCGTAAATCCATTGAGGAGCACGCACAGGCGCTCTCCGGGCTACCAGAGCGTACACCTGACTATGCTGTGTTAGCAGCGGTGGACTTCGCGTATCACGTTGGTGTTTACGGTGCGAAGAACTCAACCACGTTCAAGCTACTGGAAGCTGGTGACCCTGCTGGGGCAGCGGCGGCTATCGGCTCGTGGAAGTACATCACCGATGACTCGAAAAGGGGTAAGCAGGGCTGGGCCAAGATGAATGGTCATTGGCGCTACGACTGCTCACTGCCGGGTAACACGGTGTGCTCTGGTATCTGGAAGCGCAGGATGTGGCAGATGGATACAATGGCTGGGAAGCTGGGTACAGCTGAGCAAGCTAAAGCAGCCCTACCTCGGTACGACCGGGCATACGCTCAGGGTAAGCAGTGGGTCATCCCGGATAAGTGATGGAGTCATCCTGAGTCATCCCGATAGAACCCGGCAGGCACGGAGAAGCCAAGGATGGCAAGTACGGAGCAGCTGGTGTAATCCAGCACCTGAAATTTATTATACTCACGAGAGGCCCGGCCCCTGACTCACAACGCGCTCTTACCCCATCGGGGTCTGCGCTGGGCCATTCAGAGGAAACTCTTGACCAGCCAGCCATTGCATGGTACGCGCGTGCGCCTGCGCTGTGTTGTCTCGCGTTGCGCGTGGTCATTATGGGGTCATCGCTGGGTCATCCTTGTGTTGCGCTGGGCTACTCTGGGCTATCTGGGTATGTCACCGGGCCGTGCGTGGGCTAACGTTGGGCTATCCGCTGGCTATCGTGGCGGTGCGTGCTCGCGTGCGCTTGCCTTTTGTTGCCTGTCGTGTGTCGTGTATCGTGCCGGGCCTTGCCGGGCTATCGTGGGCTATGCCGTGGCTATCCTATGGCTATCACAAGGCTATCTATCAATCCATCATGGTTAGGCTCTGGTTAGCTCTGGATTGTGTCGTGGGACATAGCTGGGTTAGTGCTGGGTTACGCTGGGTACTCTGTGAGTAGTGATAACCATCCTTAAAGGTTATTTGTTATTTCGTTCGTCGCCTCACTCTATAACGTCAATCATAATTATCTTTGAACGTAATCCGTTTATTGATAGGTAAAACCTTGTGTACAGTTGTCGATTCTTCCTGTATCATCGTGCGCAGGCCGTCCGGGGTTACAACCACTACAACCACGGTTAACCGGGATAGTGCGTAATGCCTTCTGGAGCGTAGCGACGCATTACCAGTTATAGCGGTGAAGCGTTAAGGGCTAAGCGGTGGCGTAACATGGCTATACATAGAGAATCTGCCTTGCTTAACTACTTTCTACAAAGTGCTTGCAATCTCTAAATCATTCATCTAGTATTCAATCCATCGAACGGCGACACGGGAAACCACTAGCCAGACGATACGGGGATTAGCCCGGTAAGTAGACAGCCTGATAAGTCATACGAAAAACAGGCACTAATCAGAAGTTAAGCAGTAAGCAACAAAGTGTTTGACAAGTGAATCCAGAAGGATTAGATTAGTTAGCAACAAGGCAGTACAGCACGACACGGGTTAGACGTCTTCCCTAATAGATTCCTGTCAGAAGTTGAGCTAGTCAGGTAGCCAAACAAAATAAACGCTTGACAAGTTGAACGATAACGATTAACTTAGATAGCAAGCAACAACAAGCAGCCTTGCGGCGCGGTCTGAGTCCTAACGGATGTTGACGACTAAGCCTAAACAGGATGCAGGCGAAAGCCAGTGTTCCCGACACGTTAATCACGGGGCCGAACTGAGACAAGGCATATAAGTCGAGGCGTGAGCAGCACGCTACTCTGTATCGAGTGAACAAGGCGCGGAGTGTATACCGCAAGCGACTTTAACAAAGCGTCGTCATTACGATGGCGCTTGATTAACGTCACTAAGGAGGCAAGTATGCGTAAGCGTAAACGCCAGATGTTAGCAGGCATCAACGATGCGCTGAAACATGGCAAGTTATCAGAGGTAAAGGGCGCAACTGCGACTCCTGAGCCATTAAAGAAACTCTCTCACAATTCACAGATGGATAAGGTGAGAGGCAAGCAGAAGTGCAAGGGCGGCAGCAAGGCTCCGGCAGGTTGGTATTCAAGAGGTATGTTTGCATGAAAACAGCAATTATTGGCAGTGCGTGGGTCTGGACAGGTGTCGGCCTGTTTATCTGGGGTGTAGTGCAATATCTGTAGCGTTATGACCTGCTCTTTGCGAAGGGCAGGCAGTAACTTTACCGATAACCTGATAGGTGATTATTATGACATTCAAACTTGTAGCAGTAGGCAGTATCAAGGCAAATCTGGCGAAAGCCGTTGAGCTGAAACGCAACACAACAATCAGCGCCCTGTTCCACGGTATGGTGGCAAACAACGTATCGTTTGTAACTGATATGCGTAAAGAAGACATGGCAGACTTTGACACTGTACTGCGCCAGCTGTTGCCAGTGGCATGGGACAAGGCCAATGACCGCTACGGTTACTCTGATAAGAAGGCAATCAGCAGCGCTGAGAAGATGGGTCTTGACCTGTTCGGCCTGCGTCAACAGTTTAAGCATGGCGACAAGGCAAGTCGTGAGGACGTCGTGCAAGCATTCTTTGGTGTGGTGATGGATTACTACAACGCCAACGAAGCGGAGAAGAAGGGCAACGACCTGTCAGCTGAGGATAAAGCGAAGCAGGCTCTGAGCAAAATCAAGTCCGGCGTTAAGGCAGCGAAGGAACAAGGCGCGACTGACGCTGAAATTCTGGATATGCTGGCTGGTCTGGGCGTGAACGTCACTGGCTATGTACCAGTGCTGGAGCGCAAATGATAGAAGTCTGTGGCATGATAGCGCCAGTCCTAGCGACTGGCATCGTAACTGTAATAATCACTAAATGGGGTAGTCAATGGCACTTCACGTAACAAAGCAGGTGGCAGCACACACGGCACACAAGATGCACTTCCTCTGTCATGGTTTCTACCTGACAGCGGCTGTACTGGAAGGGCATCTTCTGTACTCAACGGCAGCGGCCATCCTACTGGTTGTAACGGTAGCTGGCGCGGCATTAGGTAGCCCCGAATGAAGATAACTCGGCGTCACATTGAGACGGTAATACTCGTCAAGGTGGCACTGAGCGTGACATTCGCCGCCGTATACTTTCTTCCGGCACCGATGGCAGGAGCTGTGGGCGTGGCAAGCAACCTCATCTGGTTGTGGAAAGTATAGACTGAGTGACTAACTAATGCCGCTGCAAGTACCGGGCGGCATTGTGATATTCATTCAACGAGGGAAAACAACATGGTACAGGCACCAATTACAGTATTCGTTTCCGGCTGGCGCAGTGACAGCCCACTGTTCGACAACCTGAAACGGCAGGCGCTGTTAGGCGACGTGTTGCGTAACCACGGTTATGCGCCGGAGGTTGTGCTGGGCAAGTATGGGCAGGAGCTGGAACAGTCATACGCTGTGCAGGTCTGGGATGTTGGCGCAGCACAGCGCATCGCTAAGCACGCCGGGGCCATCTTCCAGCAGGCATGTGTTGGCGTACTGGATAACCTGACTCACGACTTCCAGCTGGTGTATCCAGACGGCAGGACTGAGGCGCTGGGTGTGTTCAATGAAATCAGTGAGCGGCAGGCTGAGACAGAGCCAGCGTGTTCGTTCTGGCATGGCCTGTGGTGGGCTGCGAAAGCGTGATTAACTTAATGCAGGTCACGGCCTGCATTGCGGCAATCATGCCACAACTATTGAGGATATAACTATGCGTATCACCTTCCTGTTCTCTGCACAAGACAACGCAATCATCGCCGTTCTGGGTGACAAGCTGGAGCAAGGCGCAATCGCCACGGCATTCAACGGCACCGAGAAGGCAGGCACGTTAGACACTGGCGCTAAACCGATTGACGTTATCGACGATGTAATCAGCCAGTTCCGTGCCAACCCTGAGTCTGTTGGCATGTATTTCCTGCTCAAAGGTGGTCAGGTCAACGACAAAGACGCCAGCCATTACCGCAAGCTGGCAAGCATTGACCTCGACGACGGCAGCGAACCTCTGCCATCTTATGTAGCTGAGTAACCTGACTGACAGCGCATCCATAGTGGTGCGCTGTAGGGCATGTTGCCAACCTAACCAATGAGGATTTACCATGACTACTATTCGCTTCTTCTTCTCCGCTGAACAGAAAGACATTATCGCTACCATCAACGGCGCGGCAGACACCATCGCAGTAGGCGACACTGCTATCTGCTTCGACGGTGCCAAAGACATTGGACACTTCGGTGCTGATGTTGAGCTGGCAAAGCAGGCTACTGATTCCTTCCTTGAGGACTACGAGAAGGGCGGCGCACTGCTCATCCTGTTGCAGGGTGGTGAGATTAACAGCGTACCGCAGGGTTACGAGCTGATTCGTACCGCTGAGGCGTGATGGCCTACTGCCACTCTACGGGGTGGCAGTGTGACAATCATGTCAACCAACCCAAGAGGAAACGCACCATGACTACTACCAACAACGCAACCGTAACCATCAACGTATTCAAAGACAACGAAGGCGACTATCTGGTAACCAACTCACCAATGATTGTGCCGGGTATCTCTGCATTCCAGCTCAAAGGCAGCTCGGTTGATGCTGAGGGTGGCCCACTGACTGTGCTTGATGGTGCGCCAGCTATCATCCTTTACATCAATGTAAGCCAGCTGGAAGACGGCGACTTAGGCACCGTGGAAGATATTGCGGCACGCCTTGAGTACACTTTGATGGAAACGTCTGAGCGTGCAGAAGATGACAAGCTGGCTCGTGTCTTGCTGTCAAACAACGACGCGTGATTTCTGTCTGCATCCGGTTCGCCGGGTGCAGTAGGGCAATCATGCCAATCAAACTAAAGGGTACACATTATGTCTAAGTTAATCGCTGTTGTTTCTGCTCCTGCCACTTCTATGCGTCTGGCTACCATTACTGGCACCGATGGCGTGCGCTCTATCAGCACCATCGTACTGTCCGGTGACGAGGGCGTGCAGCCTGTAATGATTCCGGCATCGCTGAACCCTGAGAAGATTGAAGACCTCAAGGCTAAGCTGGGTAGCAACCCTATCATCGCCACTGTGTTTGCACAGAGCATGGTCCGCGACAAAGGCGTGGGTGTATTGCAGGATGGCGTGAGCATCCAGTATATCTCGGATGAGTTTCCTATTATGGAAATGCAGGCCGATGGTTATGAGCGCCACAATCTCCAGACTGGCGAAGTAGATACCGTGCAGCCTACCAGCCCGACTCTGCACTAATCGTGGCGTGCTGCACAAGCACGTCAAATTTGCGTTAACCACAAGCGTGCGTCAATGGTGATGCACGTTATAGACCGAGGATAAAATATGAGCATGTTTAAGATTGTGAATGCACTGGCTGCACTGGTCATCAAAGCGTATGACCGCGAGGCGGCACGTCTGCACAATGTCGTTGTGAAGGTTGACGCAACCCGTACTGAGCTGCTTGAGGAGATTGATGAAATCTCACAGGTGCTGGAAGCGGATATTCGCAAGCTCCGGGCCAAAGCACATGGCAAGCAGGCTGAGCTGGGGCAAGTGCTGGAACAGCACGATGCGGAAATCGACAACCATGTAGCGAATGCAGCTGCTGCATCTGCCAAAGCCAAACAGATTAAAGAGGTATTGCGCTAATGTTTGAAGTCAATCAGAAAGTAAAGACTGTACTCAAAGACGCTGACGACAGTATCAACCTGCTCGAATGCACTGGCGTAGTGGTAGCTGTGTATCCTGAGCGTCCATATCCAGTGCTGGTGAAGGCAGATGACGGCCAGCTGGACCGTGAGGTTGACCCGCTGTATAGCGACGCTGATACAGGCGTACAGTACGATTTCAGCTTTACCGCTGATGGCCAGTTTATCGCAGGTGTAGACGGCGGCAGCATTGAAGTGATTGAGTGATTCGGTGATGCGTCCTGCGGGGCGCATCCACGTTACCACTTGAACAGAGGCAAGTATGAAACAGATTCAAAGCGTAGTAGTAAAGTACCGGAGCGCAACTGGTGAGGAGCTGGAGGCAAGCCGCACCATCAACTGTCCAATCACTGGTAGTGCATGGGGTGGGCCAAAGGTAACAAGCATCCGTATCCGCTGGGCGGGTGGTGCTGGTGGCACGTTCCGTGTCTATGCCATGCGGGATGATGGTGTGTTGAATGCGCTGCATATTCCACAGGGTACAGTAATCAGTGTTGAAACCAACTACCAGAAGGAGGCCAAGTAATGTGGCTCAAGTCGAAAGACCTGCAAGATATGATTGAAGACGCAAAGCGTGCTGGCCGTTTAGAAGGTGAGATTGCCGGGCGTCGTATTGGTTACGCTGAGGGTGAGGAGTCAGCCAACCGCTCTATGCGTAGTGCTGAGCGTGCCGAACACATGAAGCTACCGGCATGGGCTGGTCTGGGGCTGCGCACTTACCGTGGTGTTGAGTGTGACCGCCGCCGCTTAGTGTCCGTATCCTTTGAGTATAAGGGCAACCGCACTACGTTCGGCGTCAATGATTTGGTAGGCAAGATTACCTGCGCCATCCGGGACAACCGCTTAGTGGTGACCGTCTTCAAATATGATGAGTCGTATGTGTCCTATGACTACGAGCTGTCACGTATTCAAACTGAAATCCGTAAGGAGTACAAATGACACACGGTGTAGCTGCAACCTCCGGCCATCTGGCAGACAACGGAGGTATCCGAGGCCATAGTGCTGGCCCGGTATTCCCTTTCGTCCTGTATGCACAAGGTACATTCGATGCGCTGGGTTACTGGATTCTCCAGCCGAACGGCCTGCGCATTGGTCCATTTGAGGACTACGCACAGTCTGAGTCATTCGCTATGCGGCTCAAGTTGTTCGGCCAGTTGGACCCGGCTAAGCCGGAGACAGCAGACGTTATCCGCACGGCAACGCAGCCAGCTTACACGTACTACCGTGACTACACGGACACGCTGCACGACCCGTGGCGCTGGCGTGTAGCGGCAGGTGCCGACCCAGATAGTAATGCAGAGTACAGCTGCGACCGTGGTGCAACGTGGAAGCAGAGTCACTATTATGTTCGTGAGGTACGACAGGACGCTGGCTTTATCTCTGTTGGGAGTGAACCGCAATGGCAAGAGCAGTAGCAGACTTCTGGCGCATCTATCAATTTCGCCTTCGCTTTGACCAGCAAGGCCGTATCAACGCTGCCCGGCACGCTTGGTGTGCTACGGTGGCACGACATTGGAGAGTAAAGTAATGGGTAATCCTGAGCTGGTGCTGATGCGCAGCCGGGCCGCTGTAGAGTGTAATGCTGATGCAGTGCAGGCAGAGTTGAAAGCAATGTATTGCCGCAAGGCATGGCGCGTGGGTATGTCACTGGATGGTTACTGCCGACGCTTTGGCATTGAGAAAACATGGGAGCATGAATAATATGGGCTGGCGTCTGAGTAGGGTTGAGAATCAACAGGCGTCAGCCGAGGTGCTGTGGGATTGTCTGGAGGCGCAGCGCGACCCCGGACTGAATGCGCCACGGCTGATGGACATGGACGGCGGGCTGCATAAACTGCTGCCCTTCCGTCGCAGCACAGTGAAGCGCCGGACCCGCGAGGGTCTGGAGCTGGTGGAAGTAGTACGCCACTTTGATTCGGCCAAAGCTATTGAAATGCTGGAAGCCATAGGGTATCCCGATTGTATTGCAGACCTGCGAGCTATCGGTTATGAAGCAACGAAGGCACGGTTCATCCGCAGGGCCGTGCGCTATGCACAAGCAGAACAAATTCAATCATGGTATGCGAGGTAGCCGATGGGTTATAAACGAATGAGTAAGGTGTGCAGCTGTGGCAAAGGCCATCGCAGCGAATGGGATTTGCAGTGCGGACATTGCCGGACCAAGACAGGTGCGCAGCGTCTGGGCTTGTTCAAGCGTGAGCTGGAGAAGCAGGAGCGTGCGTTGCAGATGCAGTTCTATGGCTTCTACACACCAGACGCACAGCCGGGTGACGGCACCATCAACGTGGAGTATCCATAATGGGTAGTTTGAAGGTCATGAAGGGCGACAGCTTCACAGAGAAGCGTCTCCGCAAGTGGTTGAAGGAGGATGGCGCTGTCGTTCTCCAGATTAAGCGGGATGAGTTCCGCTGTGTGGTGGACATTAACTGGATGGCAAAGCATGAGCCGTCAGTCTCATTCACCAGCGCCAGCGGCAAACCTCTGTACAATCTGGATTGCTTCTCCGCGCTGTTCATCGAAATGTCCCACTTCTACGGGACCAACCGCTTCGACATGGGTGTGTGCGTCAACGATAGCTTTGACCTGACCCGGCGCACGGTACGTGCCAGCACGAAGCCGTATGACCTGACTGGCTATAGTGAACAGGTTATCGCTGGTAAGAAGAAGTCGGACCCGGCACACTACACCGGACCATTGAAGGCACGCTTCTGGTTCTACGACCTACCAGAATCACCTATGGCATTCCTGACACGGCGCATCGACATGGCGCTACTGCATAACAACTTCCCAGAGTTCACGGCGGTGCCGGAGACTGAGGTTGTCACGGTCCGTCAGGACTTGCAGGATGGGATTGAGCGAGCGGTGCAGCAGGTGAATGAAGTGTTCGCCACGGCGCGTGAGCTGGGCCATGAAGGGTTAATGGTCAAACGCTATGACCACAAGTGGGAGCCGAAGCGTTGCCCGGATAGCTGGATGAAGCTCAAGCCCAACGATGAGATTGATGGGCGTATCATCGGCAAGACCGAGGGTAAGGGCAAGTTCTTTGGCCTCATCGGAAGCCTCATCTGTGAAGCTGAGGACGGCAGCAACTTCACTATCTCCGGCATGACTGATGCAGAGCGCGTGGACTTCACGCAGAACTTTGAGCAGTACCGGGGCCAGTGGGTGACTGCCACTTACATGGAACGTGACACGCAGGGTGGTTATCGCCATCCACAATTCAACCGTATGCACGACGAAAAGAACCTGTAGGAGGTACAATGGAAGACTTAAACAAACGCAGCTTCAACGGCTATGAGGCACCAGCATGGGCTAACTTCGTGGCCTTGTCCAATGGCTACTGGTATTGGGAGGAGTCATTGAAGCAGGAGAACGGTGCGCAGTTCCAGAACATTACATCGACCTCTCCGCGTATGTATACCAACAAGACGCACAAAGGCTGGGAGAAAGCATACCGCCTACCGCGTCTACCTGCTGTGGCTCCGCAGCCCTATGTAGTGGACGAGCTGCCGCCTGCACCAATCAGCGAGCTGTATGTGTCCACAACAGGACGCCGGACGGCAAGCATCCGTCTGGAGCATACCTCAATCAGTATCGGCACAAACGCTTCTGGACAGCGTGTGCGGGTATCGGTCGAGACAGCTCGTGCAATGGCACATGACCTGATTCGTATGGCAATGGAACTTGAACGCCGGGAGGCAGAATGATTTTAGTGAATGATGCACAGATTACTGGTACACTGGTTGTCCGCAATGGTTCATTCATCAGTGCGGGTGGGCGACTGGAAGGCCACCTGTTTGGTGACACCGCCACGCACGGCAACCATCCATTCGTGGATGGTACTCGCGTCAACACCAGCACAGTGGAGTCGGTGATTGTCCGTGACGGCGGTGTGTTCGTGAAGACACGCAACAGCATCTACCGTATCAAAACCGTGGGAGACATTACACAATGATGGACGCGCCGTGGCTTAGGGCAGCAAAGCGATTACCTGTAGGTGGCGTTGAGCGATTCCGTTGCTGCGGCGCGACTAAAGCAGCGGTGATATTCAACAAACCCGACGCATGGGAAATGTATTGCCACCGCTGCAAGTCGTCTCCGAAGGAGCGCAAGCAGTTCGTGCAGCAGGCGCGGGTCACCAGCGAGCCGCGTGTGCAGCCTGCACCAGCAGACGTAATCAACATTGCTGACGCGAGACAGTCAGTACAACAGAGCGCATATGCGTTATTGGCAACTAAGGGCATCATGCCCGATATGGTTGAGGATTTACAATGGTCAGATACAGCCCAACGTCTGGTGTTTCCGGTATCATCTGGACTATCCCTTGGGCGTGCAATGACGACATGGCAGAATCCAAAGTGGATTCAGTACGGCGGGAAGTCGTCGTTCGCGTATATAGCGCCGAAGAAGCAGCCCATACGGGGCATCATATTGACAGAAGACTTATTATCCGCTAAGAAGGTGGCCCATGCTGCGAACCATTTTGGCAGTGGTGATATTCTATGTGTTTCTATTCTGGGTACTCGGTTAGACGCTCGCTTGAAGCTGATGATTATCCAGAATGAATGGCCCGTCCTGCTGATGCTGGACGGAGACGACGCCGGGTACGATGGCGTGAAGCGAATCAAGCGTGACTTGAAAGCGTTCCCGATTCGCGTGGGTACTTTCGCAGTCGAAGGAAAAGACCCGAAAGATTTACAGATGCAAGAGATATTGGAGGCTTTAACTTGGATGCGTTGATTATCCGTGCTATGTGTAACAAGAAGGTGTTCGACCGCCTTCGCAAAAGTATTCCGGGCAGCATGATGGCACCGGACACCAACTCGATGCTCGGATGGGTAGCTCTGTACTGGAGCACATACCCGGAAGATGCAGAGGTATCATGGAGCAGCTTCAACACGATGTTGTCCCTCCGTGGAACTCACCTGACGCCCGAAGACATGGCTACCATGAGGTTGCTCGTGTCGCAGGTTCAGAAGGTGTCCGATGCCGATGTAGCTGGCACTGTGCGTATGCTGGCTGAGCTGGCATACTCCGGCGAGGTAGCGGCTGTGAACCAGCGCTATCAGGACGGCGATGATATTGACATTATGGCCGAACTCAAGAATCTCCAGCGCAAGTACAGCGAGACTGTGAAGACGCAGGACTCACTGTTGCAGTGGGAGAATCGAAACGTTGATGACATTCTGGCAGCGAACGATGAGCAAGGTGGCTTGAAGTTCCGGTTCCTACCAGTGCTGGAAAGCCGTATAAGGGGTGCTCGTGGTGGAGACTGTATCGCTGTGGCTGCTCCTGTGGATGCTGGTAAAACTTCTCTGCTTAGCTGCATTGTTGTGGATTGGGTGGAGCAGATGGTGCAGCAGCCGGAGGTTTACGGCAACCGTCCGATTCTGTGGCTCGTTAATGAATCACTGGCGTCGCGTACTGTGCCGAGGCTTTATCAGGCAGCTACGCACTGGACGTTGCAGCAGATTCGTGAAGCGCATCAGAAAGGTGAGTTCGCGCCAGAGTATTTGAAGAAGGTTGGGACGTGGGACCGCATTCGTGTAAAGGATGCGCACAGCCTGACGATGGCACAGATTGCCACGCTGCTGGAGGAAATGAATCCTGCGGCGCTGGTGGTTGACATGGTGGCGAACATTAAGGGCGGCACGATGGAGACTGAGCACCAGAACCTTGAGGCTAAGTGGCAGGAGCTGCGCGTCTTGGGTTGTGAGCATGACTGTGTTATGTTAGGCACGATGCAAATGTCCGCTGAGGGTTACGACCTTCTGTACCCGCCACTCACTGCTCTCAAGCAGTCGAAGATTGGCGTACAGGGTGCGCTGGACCTTGCGCTGTTCATGGGCCGTCTGGACCCGCAGAGCAAGCCAGAGTACATCGACATACGTGGTATCAGCACGCCGAAGAACAAGATGCCTCTGTCTGGCCAGCAGGCGTCGTCACAGTTCGAGGTGGTGTTCCACGGTGGGGTTTGCCAGTTTGAGTAAGGAGCAACCATGTCCTGCATAATGCACATTGACTTGGAGACTGAGAACTATGAATACTATGGCTCAAAGGCGTCGCCGTACTGCCCGCAGAACTACGTCGTCGAATCCGCATGGCGCTATGACCGCGCCTTATCAGACGGCAGCACAGATGTTGGACCCGTACAGTATGTTCGGTACAGCAGCCGAGAGGAGTTTATTGCAGCTGGGTCGCAGTGGTGCCCAATCCCTGATGACTGTTGGCTTATCGTCGCACACAACGCGGCGTATGAGATAAGCTGGTTCCTGCAATTTGACCGAGCTAACTTTGAGGCGTTCCTCAAGCGCGGTGGCCGGGTGTGGTGTACCATGCACGGTGAGTATCTGGTAACGGACCAGCAGAGCCAGTACGCATCACTGGATGAGACAGCGCCGAAGTATGGTGGTACTCACAAGGTGGATGGCGTCAAGGTGTTGTGGGAGCAGGGCGTCCGCACCAGCGAGATTGACCCGATGCTGCTGCATGACTATCTGGTCAACGGTGATATTCCAAACACAGCGCTGGTATTCTACGGGCAGTATCAGAAGTTCACTGAGCGTGGTCAGTTCCCACTTATCTGGGAGCGTATGGACGCACTGCTGGCGTTTGCATACTGCGAGTGGTTCGGCCTGTGGGTTGACATGCCAACGGCGAAGAATAACCAGAAGGAGCAGGAGGCTCGTATTGCTGAGCTGAAAGCTGAGCTGGAGCAGCTGCTACCTGAGCTACCGGAAACCTTCGAGTTTAACTGGGGTTCAAACTTCATGATGAGCGCACTGATTTACGGTGGGCCAATCAAGTACAAGAAACGGGTGAGCTACGACCCAATCAAGTACGAGAAGGAGGACTACTACTACTTCGGCACCCGCCGCGTGCCTGTTGCACAAGCACATGAAATCGGCATCGAAGTGCTGGAGGAGCGGTTTGACTCGAACATCGCCACGTACAAATCGGGTAAGAACAAAGGTCAGGCAAAGGTGTTCCGTGAAGACACGGATGTTGAGAAGCTGAAATGGGAGGAGGACTTGTTCTACTTCCCCGGCCACATCGACATTGACCGACTGCCCGGCCACGTTGCAGAGAAGTACGGCGACCGTGGTGAGTTCCGGGGCGCACAGACGTTGCCGGATGGTAGCCCGGTGTTCAGCACCAGTGGCGATGCGATGAAAGGTCTGGCATTGCAGGGCTTTACCTCTGCGAAGTTGGTGAATGAGCTGGCGTCACTGGAGAAAGACACAGGGACGTATTATCTGCGAACGGAGTACAACAAAGATGGAAGCGTTAAGAAACTGTCTGGTATGCTCCAGTACGTTATCCCTATGGACGATGACGGTTCGGGCATTATTCATCACCGCCTTAATACATGCGCTACCATCACTACCCGCCTCAGCTCTGGGAACCCTAACCTGCAAAACCTCCCGCGTGACGGAACCTCGAAGGTCAAGCAGATGTTCACCTCCCGGTTCGGTTCCGCTGGACGCATCATAGAGGTTGACTACTCCGCACTGGAGGTGGTCATGGGTTGTGTGCATACCGGCGACTTGAAGCTGTTGCATCTGCTCCAGACTGGCACGGATATGCACTGCTACCGTCTGGCGTTCCGTCACAACATGCCTTATGAGGATGTGCTCAAGCTGGCTGTTGAGGATGAGGACGGCCCAGACTACAAGATGTGGAAGCAGCGACGTACCGACATTAAGCCACCGTCATTCGCAGCACAGTATGGGGCGACGGCCAAAGGTATTGCATTCGCAACTGGTCTATCTCTGGAGTTCTGTCAGGAGTTCCTTGACAACGAAGCGAAGCTGTTCCCGGACTCAATCAAGTTCCGTGACGTGATTCGCAAAGAGGTGGAGCGTACCGGGAACCTGCCGGGCCAGCTCAAGCGTGAGCAGAACGACGATGGTTCATTCAGCGTGTATAAGGTTGGCTACTGGACTTCACCATCTGGCCAGCGTTACAGCTTCCGTCAGAAGAAGCAGTGGCGTGATGGACGTCAGGTGATGGACTACAAGGCAACCGAAATGGCGAACTACTGGTGTCAGGGCGAAGCGTTCTTCATGATGGCCGTGGCATTCGGTATGCTGATTCGTCACTTGATTGCCAACGACTTCTACGATGGCAAGGTGGCACTGATGACCAACGTACACGATGCAGCCTATCTGGATGCAGCGGACGAAGTGGTAGGGCGTCAGGCAGCGCTGGATACGAAGCGCATCATGGAGACAGCACGAGAGCGCATCCTACAGTTCTGGCCGGACTACGGTATCCTGAAAGACGTACCGTTCCCAGCCGCAGCTGAAATGGGCGAGAGCATGTATAGCAAAACTCATGTGAGGTAATTATGCACGTTGATTTATGGTCAGGTGTCTGCACCTACAAGGGTGAGGAAATGGAGACGACAGTCTCTGGCAATGAGAATGGTATTTTATTAGTGCAGGAGTTCCGAGGCGATACAGACATTATCGGGATGGAGCGTGATGAGGCAATCGACATTGCCTTTGCCATCCTGAAAGACTGCGCCCCGACTCTGGCCGAAGCGCTGGAGGGTATACGTGGGCCTGCGGCGACGGCGCGGAGCTTACCATGCGAAACAGGTATCGTCAATACCGAGCAGGATAATTAATTTAATCGTTGACACATGGCCAGAGTTGTGATTCTGGCCAGATTAAAGAGTGACGTTATAGAGAGACAACAACTGGAGAATTACCCTTTGAAAATCCGTGAACTATTTACCAACTCCGATATTCGTAACGCAATGCAGCGTGCGGAGAACGTCATCAGCAAGGCAGCGTCTGACCTGACTAAGCTGAAAGGCGTTAAGGTATCGCCGCAGCTACTGCGCTATTGGGTATCCTGTATGGATGATAGCGAGGTCGAAGGCAGCGTGACGCAGGAAGTTGAGCGCACTCGTGAGTTGGCCCGTAGCCGCAATATGAGCACCAGCAACAACAGCCTGCGCCGGGACATGCGTGCCATTCTGGATGAGAATCAGGTGCTGCGCGATTACCGCACATTACTAAACGACCTCACCATTAATCCGGTGCCTATCGTGCCGCGCCGCTACAATCCGGCTGGTAAGAAGATGACAGTCGAGGCGCTGTTCAGTGACCTGCAAATCGGTAAGCTGTCTGGCAACTACAACAGCGCGGTAGCCCGTCAGCGTGTGGTTGAGTATGGTGATGCATTGGTACAGAAGATTCAGCAACACGTACATGCAGGTTATGACGTCGAGCTGATTAAGCTGATTGTGCTGGGTGATGTGATTGAGTCTGATAAGAAACACATCAACTCGGCCCGTGGTTGTGACATGGGTACAGCTGAGCAGATGAAGGAAGCCACTGAGCTGCTGGTCGAGCTGATTGGCAAACTGGCTATGACTGGTATCCGCGTTCACTGTGTCATGGTGACGGGGAACCACGATTGGGATGGCCACGGCATGAACAGCTTTATGGCTGGTCAGGAGCATCTGAGCTGGCCGATGTACAACGCAGTGAAAATGGTGAGTGAAGCTATCTATGGCGACTTTGTTATGTTCAGCATCCCACGCGGGGCGTTTCACCTTGACAGCATTTACGGCACGAATGTTCTGTACGAGCATGGTGTCGGGGTGGCGTCGAGCCAAGCAGGTCTGGAGAAGCGCCGGGACCAACGAGCGCAGCAGCTGGGCGTTCATGTTGGCTTGTTCCGTATGGGTGATAAGCACAGCATTTGCCGCTTTAACAATGACCGTCTTATCGTTAATGGTGCCTTCTTTGGTACGGACACGGTTGGCGGTGAGTACAGTAGCTTCCTCGGATACCAGAACGAACCATCCCAGATAGCTCTGTTCCATGTGCAGCGTCGTGAGGGCGACCCGCGCAGCACCATCTTCGATACCCTCGTAATCCAGCTGGCCCACATTCGCTAAGGAGCGACGATGAAATTCCTGACTGCACTTGCACTTCTGTTTATTGCCCTGAAACTGACTGACGTTATCGCATGGTCGTGGTGGCTGGTCCTGCTCCCACTGTACGGCGGCGCTGCAATTGTGCTGGGGCTGGTTGTACTGGCGGTACTCGGTGGTGCAACGCATGGTATTGCCAAGCGTCTGCTGAGAAAGAAATAGTTGACAGCTGGCTGGGTCTGTGATTCAGCCAACTTTGAAGATACACGTTATAGAGAGCACGGAGCTGGTGCCGCTTACACCAGCACAACAAAACTTTATTGACCAAAAGAGAGTATAAATATGACTACTGAAAACACCGCGTTTAACCCACTGGCTCAACTGGATGCACTGGTAAATCAGGCTGTCGAAACGCAAGACGTTGACATGACCGAAACTGGCACTGGTGGCTATGAAAAGATTATCCTGCCAAAGGGTGTCTACTACGGACACTTCGCAGAATACATCGAGCTGGGCAAACGTACCCCTATGTTTAAGGGTAAGCCTACTGGCCGTCCACCTGTCCTGAATACCAAAGTGGGCTTCCTGATTTATGGTCCAGATGGTGCAGTGGTCCGCAACCGCAGTCTGGGTCTGGCTGTGGGTAACAGTGAGAAGTCTAAGTTCAAGCACCTGTTCGACCGCCTGAACGCCAAAGGTGACATTAAGCACGCTGCACAGCGTCTGGGTCAGGCATTCAGCTTCGAGGTGACTGTTGAGAAGACCGCTGCTGGTAAAGAGTACAACGCCATCAACTACGCATCTGTCTCTGACCTGCCGAAGTTCGACCCGAACACTGGTGAGAAGGTTGCCATCCCAGAGCTGGCCCCATCTGACGTTAAGCTGTTCCTGTGGAATGCTCCTACCAAAGAGACTTGGGACAGCCTGTACATCGACGGTCAGAACGATAAAGGTGAGAGCAAGAACTTCATTCAGGAGGACATTCTGAAAGCTGTTGATTATGTTGGCTCACCTCTGCAAACGCTGCTGGAAGGCGGTATCCCGGCACCACAGGACTTAGCACCTGCGGCACCAGTTACCCCAGCTGCCCCGGCTGAGCCAGCAGCTCCGGTTACTCCGGCAGCACCAGTAACGCCAGCGGCACCAGCGGCCCCGGCAGCTCCGGCTGCACCTGCTGCGCCAGCTGCACCAACTGCCTGAAATAGCGATGTGATTAATCAGCGGGATTGGGATGAGCCTATCCCGCTCTAATAAGGAGTGCGAATGCACCAGACATTATTTCAACTGCTCTATGCAGAAGCGACAGCAATTCCCTACGACCGTACCCGCATTCACGGCGCACGCTCTGCGCTGTACCGCCTTGCGAACCTGTACGGGATTGACCCTGCGCCGCTCAAGGGCCGCATCAAATCCAATAAGGCAGCTCTGCGTAAGGCAGCAGATGACCTCGCAGCACAGGGCGATTTAAGCGCTGCTGTAGCGACAATGGGAACCGTAGCCACGCAGCTGGGTTACATCGCTGGTCACGTCCATGCCCCGCTGGAGGAAACCAATCTCCCACAGCTGGCCACGGATATTTTCGGATTCCTGAACACGCTGGCCGTGCTGGAGAAACTGCCCACGGCTAAGGCGGCATAATGTTTGAGGAATTGCTGGCTAACCTGCCGCCTCAGTTTGAGGTGGAGGAGCAGAAGAACGGCGACAAGATTCTCCTGCTGGATGCGGACTTCCTGATTTATCAGGCTGCTGCCACGGTGAAGACGTTGCCTACTGCAATCCGGCGCTTCTACAAACTGGTGCTGGAGTACATGTTCCTGACAGGCACGAAGCAGTGCCGCCTGTTCATTACGCCTACCAACTGCGCCAAGTGCAATCGGTACTTCTATCCGACTGTCAAGGTCTATCAGGACCAGCGCAAGGCTCGACAAGAGCTACCACTCAAAGGCCCACTGAAAGGCCACCTGCTGAACAACCCAGACGAGTACGCAGAGCACGGTATCACTGTTGCCGCCAGCGACTGGTTTGAGGCCGACGACCTGATGATTATCCATGCTCACGAGCTGGGACCAGACGGCATCGTGTGCAGCGGTGACAAAGACCTCCGGCTGACGCCGGGGCCGTGGTGGGATAATGAGATTGGCCGTGTCAACGTAATCCCTGACCGCTTCGGTCATCTGTATTGGGATGAGGACGCGCCGAGCAATGCCCGATGCAAAGGGCGTGGCACCAAGTTCTTCTGGGCGCAGATGCTCATGGGTGACAGCGCCGACAACGTGAAGGGTATCCTCACGTATAATGGCCGTCTCTGTGGTGCAGCTGCTGCATTCCAGATACTGCACGAGATAGAGAACGAGTCCGAAGCCGCCAATCTGGTGTGCCGGGCTTATGCAGCGATTGGTCAGGATGTTCTGGCCGAAGCTGAAATGGTGTGGCTTCGCCGCTCCGAAGATGATTCTGCTTACGCCTACCTGATGGAGGTCGTAACTGACGAAGCCATCTTAGGGTGGCTGATGCAGCTACACGAATATCATCTTGCCCACATTGAGTGGGTCATGGAGCAATCAGAAAATGGCGAAGGTTAAACAGTTAGTAGCAAAGGCCCGTGAATACTTCTACGCAGACAACTTCCTTGACCTTGAGGATGTGATGCTGACATTGGCTGAACGCTCCCCAGCAGCGCATGAGCGCCTTGCTGCGGAGTTCTCGGACCTGATTATGGAGCAGGACTTGATGGACGACATTATGAGTATTCAGCCATGATGCGCAAGATTACCCGTGGTCAGTTACGGGCGGTCGGAATGCAGCTGGCAAAGGCACAGGGCGGCGTCTGTCCGCTCTGTGGTGAACCTCTGGACTTTACGATTAAGGGGAATAAAGGTGACAGTGTTGTTGTTGACCATGACCATATTTCTGGAAGGATTCGGGGTGCTCTGCACAGGTCATGCAATGGTGGAGAAGGTAAGGTTGCATCGGCAGCAGGCCGCTGGATTGTTGGTTCCATGCAGGACTCCGGTAGAATTGCAGCCGCGCTCCACCGAGTAGCCTCGTATCTGGAGCAAGAACCCACTGACATGATTTATCACAGCCACAAGTCGGAAGACGATAAGCGTGAGATTCGTGCAGCCCGTGAACGTAAACGCCGCGCCGAGATTAAAGCTCGCCGTGAAGCAGTGAGGATTCTGAAATGAAGAACGTGATTATCTGGGATTTGGACGGTACACTGTCTGACGGCACGCACCGCATCCACCTGCTGCCGACGAAGGATTACGGCAACACAAAGAGCTGGGAGGCGTTCAACCTCGCCAGCGGTGACGACACGCCGTTTCAGGACAACATCGAGTTGATGAACAGCCTGTATTGGAGTGGCTTCAAAATCATCATCCTCACCGGGCGCAGCGACATTGCCCGTGACATTACAGAGAAGTGGCTGCGCGACCACAACTGTAAGTTTGACCAGTTGATTATGCGTCCGTTCGACGACCACCGCCGTGACATTGACTTTAAGCGTGAGGAGCTGGAGGCTATCGGGATTGACAACATCCTGTGCGCTTTCGACGATGCTGAGCACGTTGTGAAGTTCATGCGCAGTCTGGGTATTACCTGTCATCAGGTGACACATTATGAAATCAAACATGCTCATGTGAAGTCGCATGAGGAGAATGAGGGCGAAGCATGACAGTCGGTACTGGTATGAAGTTTGACGGCGATAAGCCACGTATGGACCTGCTGGTCGATGGTTGTCCGAATGCTCTGGAGGCTGTAGCCAGTGTCCTGACGTTTGGTGCGAAGAAGTACGCGGCACACAGCTGGCACACGGTGCCGGAAGGTGAAACCCGCTACAAGGCCGCGCTGCTGCGGCACCTCACCGCCCGTGGTAAAGGTGAGCTGTACGACGACGAATCTGGCCTGCTGCATTTGGCCCACGCCGCCTGTGACGCTCTGTTTATTCTTGAGCTGGAGTTGCGTCGTCTTGATAAAGCCGAGTGAGTGGTGTTATAATCAATGGACATTAGCGACGGAGCGCGGCGACACTGCCGTCGCTTCGGACTACATGGACCTGTATGAGTTTTGGAAATCCCGTAACCAGTAGGAGTAACGATGCAGACTGCCGAGAATAGCATGAACATCACAGAGTCAAAAGTTGAACGCCAGTTAGAAATTGAGAACAAAGCGCGTACCCGTGCCATTGACCGCAGCCGTAAAGCTGTGAAAGATGCGCTCGATAGCGGTCGTGCATCGGAACTCCTTCCGGTATCGCGCCTGATTAGTGCAGCGTTTAGCACTGTGTCAGATGAGATTGACAAGATTAAAGCTGAGAAAGCGCCGGGCGTTGGTGGAAAGTATCGTAAGTTCCTCAAGCTGGTCAGCACTGATGTGCTGGCTACTGGCTCGATGGTCTACGTGCTGGACAGCCTCTGCCACGAGTCACAGGCGAAATCCTCAGCTCAAGCATTGATGGCCGGGCTGGGCCGCTTCGTACAGGCTGAGGTACTGAACCGCAATCTGGAAATCGCAGCGCCAGCCTACATCAACCGTGTTCACGAGTACATGAAAGAGAAGCACACTCGTAGCCAGTCACACATCATGCGAACGCTTCGGGCCTCTGCTGATGCTGTGAAACTGGAGCATGACCCGTGGAGCAACACCGAGTGCATCGCGGTGGGCCGTCTGCTGATGCAGGCAGTCTGGGAAACCGGACTGTTCAAATGGCACAGCCACAGCAATCAGATGAACTACCTCCTGCCGGGCGACCAGCTGGAGAAGGTGTTGACTGACGTTGTAACGCACAGCAGCATGATGATGATTGCACCGCCGATGATTGTGCCACCGCAGGACCACACCACGATTCACGATGGCGGGTACATGACGGACATTGACCGCCGTGGTACTTACAAGAATCGTCACATTACGAACAAACAGCGCCGGGACGTAGCGAAGCAGTTCGCCAGCGACGAGGCTCAACCACTGCGTGCTGCGATGAACAAGGCTCAGAACGTGCCGTACCGGGTGAACCGTAGCGTACTCGGATGGGTGCAGGCTGCACGAGCACAAGGTATCGGTATCGGAATGCCGAGTACCAAGGGGCGTCCGAAACCAGAGTGGCGCTTAGACGGTATCCCGAAAGAGCAGTACGATGCGCGTGAGCTGGAGGACTTTGAGGAGTGGAAAGCTGTTACTCGTCAATGGTATACAGAAGAACGTAAGCGTGTGTCTCAGCTGCGTGGGATGGCCATGACCATCGACATGTGTGAGGAGTACAAAGATGAGCAGGTGCTGTATTTCCCAACCTGTGTGGACTGGCGTTACCGCCTGTACTTCAAGTCCGCGCTCAATCCCCAAGGTTCAGATTTGCAGAAGGCACTACTTGAGTTCGGGACTGGTAGACCATTGGGTGACCGAGGCTTACATTGGCTCAAGGTTAACGTCGCCACTACATTCGGTTATGACAAGCCCTTATTCGAGGAGCGTGCAGCTTGGGTTGATTTGCACTATGCAGAGATTGAACGAGTTGCAGATGCACCCTTTGAAACGGATTCTTTTAAGAATGCCGACTCTCCGTGGTGCTTCTTGGCCGCTTGTATCGAGCTGGTTAATGCAGTGCGGTCTGGTTGCCCGGCAGAGTATGTTAGCCACGCACCAGTCGCTATGGACGCTACAAACTCTGGTGGGCAGCACTTCTCAGCAATGCTGCGCGACGAGATTGGTGGACGCCTGACGAACCTGTTCTGGAACGGGAACACAGAGAAAGCTGACCTGTACATGAACGTGAAGGAGCGTACAGACAGCAAGGTCATCGTGGCCCAGCGCAATGCTGACACGGTGGTGCAGGCGACGTACTGGAGAGAGAACGAGATTACCCGGTCGATGACTAAGCGCCCGGCCATGACCTTCTTCTACTCTGCAACAGTACGCAGCTGCTCTGACTATATCATGCTGGGTGCGCTGGATGAGGGTTACCAGCCGCTGCAAGATTTCAGTATGATGAAGCTGTCTGGATTCCTCGCTCCGCTGATGCGTGAGTCGATTGAGGAAGCAATGCCTGCGGCGGCGAAGGCCATGAAGTTTGCGCAGCAGGTCTGCCGGACCATCCCGCTGGAGAACCACTTGCAGTGGAACACTCCGCTGGGTGGACTCATCATCAACCGCTACACCACGACCGAGGAGAAGCGCGTCAATATCCGCAGTATGGGACTGACGCAGGTTGTCGCGTACAACCGGAACTATGACCTGAACAATCGCCGTAAGGCAGCGTCAGGCATTGCACCGAACTTCGTACACGGTCAGGACAGTACGCACCTGATGATGGTCATCCTGCGCCACAGCGGGTACATCGTGCCGATTCACGACTCAGTGGCTACCCATGCCTGTGACGTTGATGAAATGCACAAGCACCTACGTGAGGCGTTCTGTGACCTCTACACCAGCACAGACCCGTTACAGACACTGAAAGAAGCAGCCGAAGCAGCTGGCGGTGATTGCTCAGAAATCGACATACCAGAGCACGGCACATTGAACCTTGAGCTGGTCAAAGACTCGCCATTCTTCTTCTGCTAATCAAATGATGATGGACGTTTAGGGGGTTAAGGTTTATACCTCCCCTTCACGTCTCACCTCCTGTACAGTGTTTGAGCGATACATACAAATGATGATGTACGTTATAGAGAGATAATCATGAAACATTCCTCAGTTCTTCTGGCTTCGTCAGAGATTGAACCCTATGTTCGACAATTCCATATCTTTGGTCACGGTATCGCCAACGGCGTCCCGGAAGACATTCACTTACAGCGTATGCTGAAAGAGACTGACGGCCAGATGGGATTGTTAATCTCTGCAAATTCTGAACCTGTCGCTCTGGCGACTCTGGTGCCCGGTATCGTGGAAGATTCTCACTTCCCCGGTGCCGGGCTTATCTGCGTTTATCTGGCTGGTCGTCTCGGAGTTTCCGGGGTGCGCTACCTCCATCGCTGTCTGCGCCAACTGGCCGCTGATAATGGCGGGAGTTGGTACTGCATCAGCAGCCGGGTGTCCACATACGAGTACCGCAATCGGTACTACATGATAGGAGAACATCCATGAGCGGTGGTGTATTCAAATCCATTCTCAAGCCCGTCAATAAAATCCTCCGTCCTTTGAAGAAAGTCGGTGGTGATATTATGGGTACTCGTGCTGCACGCCAACAGGCCGAAGCAGTGCGTAAACAGACCGAAGCCCAGCAGCAGCAGTACCAAGACCAGCTCACGCAGGAGAACGCACAGAACCAGCTGGATTCAGCAGGCGATGTGAGTAACGTTGCTACTGTGACAGCAGGTGGTACAGCGTCTGCCGCTGATACCGAGCTGTCCGATGCCACCCGTAAGAACCGTAAGCAGCTGATTTCCAGCACGCTCGGTTTATAGGAGGATGAATGGTCGGTACATTAGAAACATGCGCGGGGCTATTTGAGAAATTCAAAGACACTGCGGTACTGACCTCCTCAGAGCAATTTGCTCGGTGGACTAATGCCGGAGTATTCCCGAACACCAGCGCTCAGGACACAGGCAATCGCCAGTCCTTGCAGCGTGACTATCAATCAAAGGGTGCGATGCTGGTCAACAACCTTGCATCCAAAGTAACACAGGCGCTGTTCCCGCAGAACAATGCGTTCTTCGAGATTGGTCAAACAGCAGAAATGCTTCAAGTGGCTCAGGAAATGGGTGCTGACGCGAAGCAAGCAGCCAGCAAGTTCGCTGGTATCGAAGTCCGGGCCTCCGCTCGTGTCTTCCTGAATGCAGGTTACTCTGCGCTCAGTCATGCTATGAAGCTGCTGATTATCACAGGTAACGCTTTGGTCTATCGTGACCCTACGAACAAACAATTCCACACCTACTCTGTCCGCGATTACGTTGTCAAACGTGACGGTAGCGGTAAGGTGCTATGTCTGATTCTGAAAGAGCGTATTGCTCTACAGGATTTGCCAGAGGATTTCCGTTTAAGTCGCTTGCAGTACCGCACAGACCCTTTCGAGGATGTGACCCTATACACCAAAGTGACCCGTAAACATAACGGGGCGCGGGTGCTGTACGAGGTTACGCAGGAAGTTGAGGACCATCCCATCGGGACACCTTCGACCTACCCTGAATATCTGTGTCCGTACATTCCGCTGACATGGAACCTCGTCACTGGTGAGAACTATGGCCGTGGTCATGTTGAAGACTTCGCTGGCGACTTCGCTCGTCTGTCTGAACTCTCCGAATCGTCTCTGCTTTACGAAGTGGAAATGATGCGGTTAATCAACATTATCGACCCCGGTGCTGGTATCGACCTTGACGACTTCATGGATGCAGACTGCGGTAAAGCGGTAGCTGGTAAATCCAACGCAGCTGGTAATGGCGTCGTGGCCCACGAAGGTGGTAACGCGCAGAAACTTGCAGCCGTGCAGAATGACATTGCAAACCTTGTTCAACAGCTCTCCATTGCGTTCATGTATACCGGGAACACCCGTGATGCAGAACGTGTCACAGCCGAAGAAATCCGCGCTAATGTAAGCGAAGCAAACCAGACTCTGGGTGGCGTCTATGCCAACCTGTCCGAAGTGCTTCACCTCCAACTTGCCCACATCCTCTCCGTTGAGGAGGAGCCTGCTCTGTTGCAGCTGCTCATGGTGCAGGGTATCAAGCTGGATGTGTCAGTGGGCCTCGCCTCTCTGAACCGTCAGGCTAACGTGGAGCGCTTACAGTATCTGGCTAACGCCTTGCAGATTGTCCTGCCTGTACTGACTCAATCATCGAAACGCTTTAACCCAGACCTTATCATTGACGCTATGTGTCAAGGCTATGGTGTGGACCGTGAGGCGCTGTCGTATACCGAGGACCAGTTACAGCAGTTGCAGGAGCAGCAGGATGCCTCAGCGCAACAGTCAGCTCAGAACGTGGCTGGCGCAGCTCAGCAACAGGCCGGAGGCGGTGACCCGCAATTAGCAGCATTGAACTCGCAGCAGTTAGGCTTAACTCAATAAGAGGATTTTATGGCAGAAGAACAAGAAGTAACGCAGACAGCAGCTAACCAACAGGCAGCAGTGGAGACTCAAGGGTCAGAAGCGAAGCAGCCTACAATGGCAGAGCAGCTGGCCGCGTCACAGCAGGCGCAGAAAGAGGCTCAGGTCGAGGCTGGTAAACCGCAGGGCGATATTCCCTCAGACGGTAAACCAGAGGGTACAGAGGATAAAGAATCCGACAAACCCCAGCTCGACTCTGAGAATCTGGCGCAGACTGGTGATGCCGTACTGGATGCCAGCATCGAAATGATGCAGCGCAAGACCGGGTTAAATTCCGCAGATGCAGAGAAGATTCTTTCTCGTGCCTTTGAGGAAGGTGACGAATCCCTTATTGATGTTGCTTATATCAAAGAGCGATTCGGTGAGGACGCTGGCTACATTGAGCAGCTGGCTAAGGCGTACATCGCGCATACTCAGACCCAAGTTAATCAGGTGGTCAAAGAGGTGCATGACGTCGCTGGCGGTGAAGAAAACTGGAACCTGTATAATCAGACCTTCCAGCAGCACGCCGACGAAGACCTGAAAGATACTGTAGCAACCTTGTCCGACGCGGGTAAGTTTGCGAAGGCAGCACGTATGATTGTGAAGTTCGCTCAGGAGTCGGGACTCGTTCCGGTTCATGGACAGCACATTCAGGGTGGTGGCGCAGTAGCTAACGGTGCCTTGTCTGCGAAAGGCTTTACCGAAGAAATGGCGAAGTTGCGACAGAACTACCGGGGTAAATCTCTGGAGTCCGGTCCAGCGGCTGCTCAATATCAAACCTTGCTAAATCGCCGCCAAGCTGGTCGGATGCAGGGAATTTAATCTCAATTAGAAGGAAGTAACAAATGGCTAATACCCCATACGCTGGTGCTCTGACTCGTCCCCATTGGGGCGGTGCCAATTCTGATGTAGACATTCACCTCGAAGTCTACCAGAATGAAGTCGATACCGCATTCCAGTACAGCGCAATCTTCACTGGCATGTCTGCACAGCGTTCTACCGCTGAGCGCTCCAACACCTACCGTATTGACCGTCTGAACAACTCTGTTGTGAAAGGCCGTAAGTCTGGTCAGGCGCTGGATTCTCAGAGCGTGAAGAACGACAAGCTGCTGATTGTTGTGGATACTACTCTGTATATCCGTAACCCAATCGACTATCAGGATGACTGGACCGCTCCAGATTTCCTGACCGAAATGGGCCAGAACAACGGCACCAGCTTCGCGGAAATGTTCGACCAAGCGCACGCCATTCAGTTGGTGAAAGCGCGTGGCTGGGAAGCACCAGACCACCTGAAACCTGCCTTCGCGGACGGTCAGGAAATCGACGTGTCCCTGAAAGCGAACGCGCAGACTCAGGACGATTTGGAGGCTAACGCCATCCTCATCAACAAAGCGCACCGTGACGCAATCGACCATCTGGTCAAGCGTAAGGTTCCGCTGAACGACATGGTTACCCTGATTGCGACTGATGAGTACAGCACCCTGCTGGAACATCCGAAGCTGTTCAACAACCTGTACGGTCAGACGAACGACGATGGCTACAAAGGTCGCCGCGTAGTTACCATGAACGGTATCCCTGTTGTCGAGTTCCTTGAGTTCCCTGACGGCGTTATCACCGACCACCCGCTGGGTAGCGCGTTTAACGTGTCTGCCGACGACGCGGCTTGCCGCATGGTCGTGTTCAGCCGTTCTAAGACTCTGGTGACTGTGGAAGCGAAAGCCTTCACCTCCAAGTTCTGGGACGACAACGGTAACTTCTCCAACGTGCTGGACTGCTACGCAATGTACACCGTTGGTGTCCGTCGCCCAGATACCGCCGTAGTCGTGAAGTTCACCTACGCCTAATCCATCTAAGGGAGCCTTTCGAGGTTCCCTTATTTGCCAAGGAGCAATAATGGCCCGTTTAAAGACCTACACAATGGAGCATCACGATAGCATTGCAGCATCCCGCCGCAACCTGCGTGAGGCCAAGAATCGCATCAAATCTGAAACTCTCAGCGCACCGAGTAAGTCCCGCGCCAAGGCGAAAGCCAAGGTCAAGGATGAGCCGGAAGCCGAAGTAGAAACAGAGTGATATTTTCAGTGTTCCTGCGGGAGCACTTATAAATACCATTCACTTTAAGGAGACACCATGCAGTTACTCGAAGCAATCAATATCTCGCTACGGGCAATTGGTGAATCAGAGGTTGTCTCTGAAAGCACCAGTAACCCGACAGCAGGTATCATCAAGTCCGCTATCACCCAGCACCGCCGCAGCCTTCTGGCTACTGGCTGGTGGTTCAACACGGTAGAGCAGACGATTACCCCGACCGCCGATTATCGTATTACGCCACCATCGAACGCGCTGGCTATCTACGGTATCACCGGGAATAAACTCGCTGTCCGTGACGGGTGGTTATACGACCTGATTAATCAGAGTAACCGCTTCACCGAGGCGACGTATATCAAAGCGTTTATCGACTACGACTTTGAGGACTTGCCGGAGTACGCCGCTCAGTACATCGCTAACCGCGTTGCCGCCGAGACGTACCGTAACGACATTGGTGTCGATTCCAACTTTCAATCCCTGACCTCGGACTCAGAGGAGTGCTACAGCCTCCTGTTCCGGGAGCACGCACGCAACCAGTCACGCAGCACTGTGCAGTCGCGTCGGTTCCGCAAGGTCAACTCAGCACGATTCGTTTAAGGAGTTAACATGGCTTCCAGCTTAGAAGGTGCATACAAAAGCCTGCTTCAAGGTGTATCCCAGCAGGTGCCTCGGCTTCGTCTGGATGGTCAGGTCAGTACGCAGGAAAACATGCTCGCTGACCCTGTGACTTCACTACGCCGCCGTCCGGGTGCGCCACTCACTGTCATTCACAGCTTAGGCACAATCACCGACACGAACCTCTACACTCAGTACGTGGAGCGTGGCTCTGATGGCCGGACCCTCATCATCAACACCAGCACAGGTAATTGGTGGGTGATGAATAAGGATGCGACCGCAGTATTGAAATCCGGTCAGGATGCGTACTTCATTGCCAGCGGCGGCTCGTCCTCTCTGCAATCCACTTCGGTGGGTGGTGAGACGTTCATCCTCAATATCCAACAGGCACCACAGGCTATCGCCAGTACGACCAAACGTGACCCCAGCACCACCGGGTGGTATTTCACAAAGGTTGGTGCCTTCGACAAAGACTACACGCTCACCATTCAACGTGGTGGGACTACCCAGACTTTCACGTACCATACACCGTCATCCACTGATGCCAATGCTGTAGCCCAGACCTCACCCGTGTATATCAC
>Ga0308162_1000559_pt1 | contig 37489 bp, 49 predicted proteins | sample PhySR2_FD_201370 | JGI IMG/M metagenome (GOLD analysis project Ga0308162, IMG submission 201370) | Phyllosphere microbial communities from UC Gill Tract Community Farm, Albany, California, United States - DLSLS.R2 | ecosystem: Host-associated > Plants > Phyllosphere > Unclassified | place: USA... | reverse complement strand
GTAAGGGTGCGAGCCGCCGCCTGCGTAACGCTAACAAGTTCCCGGCTATCGTTTACGGTGGCGAAGCTGCTCCAGTTGCAATCGAACTGGATCACGACAAAGTATGGAACATGCAGACTAAAGCTGAATTCTACAGCGAAGTTCTGACCATCGTTGTTGGCGGTAAAGAAGAAAAAGTGAAAGTTCAGGCTGTTCAGCGTCACCCGTTCAAGCCAAAACTGTCTCACATCGACTTCGTTCGCGCGTAATCGCAAACTCGTCGAGAAAAACCCCGCTTCTGCGGGGTTTTTTTATGGCCGTTATTTACCGCCCGAGGTGCGGCGCTGCAGCTGATCGCGCAGGTTCGGCGGTGTGCCTTTGATGGTCAGCGTATCGGTCGCCGGATCCCAGAAGATACGTTCCCCCAGCAGCATGGCATCAAAGTTGATGGTTAAGCCGCCACCGCTGCCGGCAAATTTCGTCAGCTGACGCAGCGTGCTGCGATCCGCCGGGAAGCTCTCTTCAAGCTCATAGCCTTTTTCGGCGGTAAACTCTTGGAAGCTCACTTCGCTGACGCCCGCCAGCTCTTTAGAGAGAGACTCCAGTTCAATCTCCTCACCCGCCTGCAGCTGTTCGTTACAGTAGCTGTAAACCTGCTGACGCACGTTCTGGCGCTCGGATTTATCGAGCTGCGCTTCTGAGGTGAAGTCATCCACCGCCTGCAGCAGACCTTTGTTCTGCGCTTTCGCGTTCAGCCCTTCGCTCGCGCCGAGGAAGTCCATGAAGAAATCGGCCACCTTGCGGCCCACGCGGCCTTTCAGGAAGGTCAGATAACGGGTGGATTCCGGGTTGGTTTCCCATTCGGTCAAATCGATACGCGCGACGATATCCGCATGATTGATATCGAGATAGTGCGTGGAGCTGATGTCCAGCTGCTCGTTGACGCGCATGCTGCTTAAGTTGTTCAGCACCGTGACCAGTAAATACTCCACCGCCAGGTAACGGTAGTGGCAGAACAGCACGATACCGCCGTCGGCAAACGGGTATTTCGCCAGTTCATCACGCAAACGACCGGTTGCCGCGCGGCTGAACGCCAGGAAATCTTCTTCGCCCTGACGCTGCAGGCGCAGGCTATCAGCCAGTTCGCTCTCTTCGCTGAACAGGCCATAGGCTTTATTTTTTGCGCTGTAGACGCGGTGTAACTCCGCCATCATCTCTACAACGGTAGGCGTTGGTTCAAGTAACGAATCGCGCAGCACCACCTCAAGGGTTTGCTCATCACGCTTGATAAGCTGGTGCAAGGCAATCTGGTTGATTTCCAGACTCATGATAAACTCTCCTTTTAGACCGGGCGGTATTCAACCACCACCAACGCATGTGTGCAACAGAAGATAAAAAAGGGGAAAAAAAGCTGTTGCTACGGTAATATGTTGCCCTCTTATCAACAGACTGATTTTGATTTATGCCACAACATTCCCGCTACAGTGATGAACACGTTGAACAATTGCTCAGTGAGCTGGTCAACGTACTGGAAAAACACAAAACGCCGACCGATCTCTCCCTGATGGTACTGGGAAATATGGTCACCAACCTTATCAATACCAGCGTTGCTCCGGCTCAGCGTCAGGCGATCGCCAAATCTTTCGCCCAGGCACTGCAGTCATCTGTTAGCGACGACCAGGCCCACTAAGGGAAACGAACAACAGTTTATGGTGACGAATCGTCAGCGCTACCGTGAAAAAGTCTCCCAGATGGTTAGCTGGGGGCACTGGTTTGCCCTGTTCAACATCCTGTTGGCGATGGTGATTGGCTGTCGTTATCTGTTTGTCGCGGACTGGCCCACCACCTTAACCGGGCGTGTCTACTCCTGGATAAGCGTTGTCGGTCACTTTAGCTTTTTGGTGTTCGCTACCTATCTGCTGATCCTGTTTCCCCTGACGTTTGTCGTCATGTCGCAGCGTCTGATGCGCTTCCTGTCCGCGATCCTCGCGACAGCGGGCATGACGCTGTTGCTTATTGACAGTGAAGTCTTTACCCGTTTCCACCTGCATCTCAACCCCATCGTCTGGGAGCTGGTCATTAACCCTGACCAAAACGAGACCGCACGTGACTGGCAACTGATGTTTATCAGCGTGCCCATTATTCTCCTGATTGAGATGCTCTTCGCCACCTGGAGTTGGCAAAAACTCCGCAGCCTGACGCGACGTCGCCATTATGCGAAGCCGGTCGCGGCGCTGTTTTTCATCTCTTTTATCAGCTCGCACATCATGTATATCTGGGCGGATGCAAACTTCTATCGCCCGATTACCATGCAGCGCGCCAACCTGCCGCTCTCCTACCCGATGACCGCGCGTCGCTTCCTTGAGAAGCACGGCCTGCTGGATGCTCAGGAGTATCAACGTCGTCTGGTTGAGCAAGGTAATCCGGAAGCGGTCAGCGTGCAGTATCCGCTGAGCGATCTGCGCTACCGCGATATGGGTCGCGGCCAGAACGTCCTGCTGATCACCGTGGACGGTCTGAACTATTCCCGTTACGAGAAACAGATGCCGGCGCTGGCCGACTTCGCCGGACAGAACATCACCTTTACGCAGCATATGAGCTCTGGTAACACCACCGACACGGGGATCTTCGGCCTGTTTTACGGCATTTCCCCAGGCTATATGGATGGTGTGCTGGCCGCACGTATTCCGGCGGCGCTGATCACCGGGCTGAATCAGCAGGGATATCAGTTAGGGTTATTTGCCTCAGACGGCTTTAACAGCGCGCTGTATCGCCAGGCGTTGCTGTCTGATTTCTCCCTGCCTGCGCCGCGTAGTCAGTCCGACGAGCAGACCGCCAACCAGTGGGTTAACTGGCTGCAGCGCTATGCTCAGGAAGATAACCGCTGGTTCTCGTGGGTTGCCTTTAACGGCACCACGCTTGATGACAGCAATCAAAAAGGCTTTGCTCGCCGCTACAGCCGTGCTGCGGGTGATGTCGATGCGCAAATTGCGCGCGTGCTGAAGGCACTTCGCGACTCTGGCAAGCTCGACAATACGGTGGTAATTATTACTGCGGGTCACGGCGTGCCGCTGGGCGATGAGACTAAAAATATGGACTGGTCTCGTCCTAACCTGCACGTCCCGCTGGTCATTCACTGGCCGGGCACCCCTGCTCAGCGCGTCACGATGCTGACCGATCATAAAGACGTCATGACCACGCTTATGCAGCGTCTGCTGCACGTCAGTACGCCAGCAAATGAATATTCGCAGGGGCAGGATCTCTTCAGCGCCACGCGCCGACATGACTGGGTCACGGCAGCTGGCGGCAACACCCTGGCGGTGACAACGCCGGCGCTGACGCTGGTGCTGAACAGCAACGGCAGCTACCAGACGTATAATCTTCAGGGTGAGAAGCTCAAGGATCAGAAGCCGCAGCTCAGCCTGCTGCTGCAGGTGCTGACGGACGAGAAACGCTTCATCGCTAACTGATTAATTATAAACCAGTTAGCGTGGTCTCCCCTTGCATTCAAAAAGGATTCGAGTAGTATTCCTTTTATGCGTCGGCACGTAGCGCAGCCTGGTAGCGCACCGTCATGGGGTGTCGGGGGTCGGAGGTTCAAATCCTCTCGTGCCGACCAATCAAATACAAAAAACCCGCCTTATGGCGGGTTTTTTTATGGCTGACGCTCAGGCTTAGTGCTTGTCGCGCTCCCCGAGGAAGAAGATCCCCAGCGGAATGGCGAGCAGAACGGTGAAGACCAGACTGTAGACAAAGATCATCGCCGACTGCAGCACATACATGCTGGTGGTCCAGGCGGAGAGCGGAATATTGTACTGCTCAATCACGCCCACAATGGTTGCCCGGCCAACGCACGCAGCGGCAATCAAAAACACAACCAGTAATGCCAGTAAAAACTTGCGGCCTTCAGCTGTTTTCAGTTTTGCACGAACCATCTTTCTCTTCCCTTTACAGATGAATAACATTTTTAACGCTTAAAATAACACGATCTCCCCCTCGACTCCACACCAGCACGAAAGACCAGTGATAGCGCCATCAGGCAGTGTATTCATCCATACATAATGAAAATGTAAGTAAATCACTCCAATCATTCATTTGAATTATGCTAATCTGGCAGCGAACGTTTTGACATAGACATAAAGGGATAACTGTGAAAAACGCACCTAAATTTGCCATCGCCCTGCTGGCTGCAGCCTGCGTCAGCACCAGCGCATTCGCCACCGACACCAAAAACGATCAGCCTCTGGAAAAAGTAGCTCCTTATCCGCAAGCGGAAAAAGGGATGAAGCGTCAGGTTATTCAGGTTCCGGCCCAGGAAAATGAAGCCAACTTCAAAGTTGAGTTGCTGATTGGTCAGACGCTGGAAGTGGACTGTAACCACCACCGTCTGGGCGGCAAGCTGGAGAGCAAAACCCTGGAAGGCTGGGGCTACGACTACTACGTCTTTGATAAAGTGACTTCTCCGGTCTCCACTATGATGGCCTGCCCGGACGGCAAAAAAGAGAAGAAATTTGTGACCGCGTATCTGGGTGACAACAGTCTGCTGCGCTACAACAGCAAGCTGCCTATCGTGGTATACACGCCTGAAAATGTGGATGTGAAGTATCGCATCTGGAAGGCGGATGAGAACGTTGGGCAAGCGGTAATTCGTTGAAAAAAGTCGGGTGACGGCTTCGCCTTACCCGACTAACAACACAGCACCGAACGTAAGCCGGGTAAGCGTTAGCGCCACCCGGCTTTTTTATATTACAGTGCGATATCCGCGACCGGTTTATTTTCCGGCTGAGGTTTCAGCTCTGCCTTAGGTGCCGCGTCGGCGGCCTGCGGCTTGATGTACTGCAACTGCAGCACGCGGCTGGTGTATTCCAGCTCTTGTTCCGTCGCCTCAACGTTACCGTTCAGCTTCGTGCCGTAAGATGGAATGATGGTTTTCAGCTTCGCCTGCCATTCCGGGCTGGCGACTTTATCTTTAAACACTTTTTCCATCAGGTGCAGCATGATCGGTGCCGCGGTAGACGCGCCCGGTGATGCACCCAGCAGGGCAGCGATCGTCCCGTCTTTATCGCTCACCACTTCGGTACCCAGACGCAGTACCCCGCCCTCTTTAGGATCGCGTTTGATGATCTGCACGCGCTGGCCCGCCTGCCACAGACGCCAGTCCTCTTTCTTCGCCTGCGGATAGTACTCTTTCAGCGCCTCGAAGCGTTCGTCGTCAGAGAGCATCACCTGGCTAATCAGGTATTTCACCAGGTCGAAGTTATCCAGACCGACGTCGATCATAGGCTTCACGTTAGAGGTGGTGGTCGCGCTCAGCAGATCCCACAGCGAACCATTTTTCAGGAACTTGGTCGAGAAGGTTGCGAACGGCCCGAACAGCACCACGCGCTTGCCGTCAAGCATACGGGTATCGATGTGCGGAACGGACATCGGCGGCGCGCCGACAGAGGCCTGGCCGTACACTTTCGCCAGGTGACGGTTTACCACTTCAGGGTTTTCAGATACCAGGAACTGGCCGCCTACCGGGAAGCCCGCATAGCCATCCGCTTCAGGAATACCGGTCTCCTGCAGCAGCTTCAGCGCTGCCCCGCCTGCACCAATAAAGACGAACTTCGCTTTAATGACGTGCTCGGCTTCGTTGTTTTTCAGATCGGCAACGGTCACGCTCCAGCTGTTATCCGCGTTGCGCTTGAAGCCGCGTACTTCGGTGTTAAGCTGCAGCGTGAAATTGTTTTTCTTCTGCAGGGAGCCAACCAGCTGACGGGTGATCTCACCGTAGTTCACGTCGGTACCAATTTCGGTACGGGTCGCCGCGACTTTCTGGTTCGGGTCACGACCTTCCATTACCAGCGGTGCCCACTCTTTGATCTGGGCGTGATCTTCAGAGTATTTCATGCCGCGGAACAGGGTGCTCTGCTGCAGGGCAGCGTAGCGCGCGCGCAGGAAGTTCACGTTCTGGTCGCCCCACACGAAGCTCATGTGCGGAACGGTGTTGATAAAGGAGTGCGGATTTTGCAGCACGCCGCTGTTAACCTGGTGAGACCAGAACTGACGAGAGATCTGGAACGCTTCGTTGATCTCTACCGCCTTCTCGATACTAATGGAACCGTCCTTTTTCTGCGGCGTGTAGTTCAGTTCCATGAGTGCCGAATGCCCGGTACCGGCGTTGTTCCAGCCGTTAGAGCTCTCCTTCGCCACGCCATCAAGGCGCTCGACCATGGTCATCGACCAGTCCGGCTGGAGTTCGTGCAGATAGGTGCCCAGCGTAGCGCTCATAATGCCGCCACCAATTAAAAGGACGTCCGTTTCCTGCTCTTCAGGCGTGTCGGCTTTCGCCGCCAGGGAGACGGTATTCAGCCCCACAGCCAGAGAAAAGAGCATGGCAGTCATTTTTTTCATAATTTATGCCTTCGTTGAATAGTACGTGATGCGTGGAAAATTGCAGGTGAAACAGCTGCGCGGGAACGGTAGCAACTTTTAAATATTGTTTAAAGGTTACGAAATTATTGTAATTGTGAAATTTAATGATGGATTGTTTGTAGGGGATTGCGCGTGCCGCTGGCAATGGCCGCTTTTTATGGCTACTATGCTGCACTTTGTGATCGCGCGCACGGAAGCCTGCCCTAACCTGCGAATTGTTATGTCATTACCCATCTCCCAAGAACATCACGTTGCTAACGTACTTCGATCGCCATCGAGTCTGATGCGCGAAACGCTGGCGGGCGTTATTACCGCGCTGGCGTTGATCCCCGAGGTCATCTCGTTTTCTGTCGTCGCGGGCGTAGACCCGAAAGTGAGCCTGGTCGCCTCCGTGGTTCTCTGTCTGGCCCTGTCCGTGCTCGGTGGTCGCCCGGCCATGGTGACGGCTGCCGCAGGCTCCGTTGCGCTGGTGATTGGTCCGATGGTGCATCAGCACGGCGTGCAGTACATCCTGCCTGCGGTCCTGATGGCCGGGGCTATCCAGATCCTGTTTGGCGTGCTGGGCATGGCGCGGTTAATGCGCTTTATCCCCCAGTCGGTGATGACCGGGTTTGTAAACGCCCTCGGCATTTTGATTTTCTTCGCCCAGGTTCCGCACTTCTGGAGCAAAAGCCCGCTGATCGTCGGCCTGTTTGTCCTGACGCTGCTGATTGTGCTATGGGTTCCGCGCTACATCAAAAGCGTCCCCTCGCCGCTGATCGCCATCGTGGTGTTAACCCTTTTCACCGTCACCAGCGGACAGATCCTGCCCACCGTCGGCGATGAAGGCTCTATGAGTGGCGGCTTGCCGGGGCTGACGCAGCTGCTTGTTCCGCTGAATCTGCACACGCTGTCCATCATCTGGCCGTGCGCACTGAGTATTGCCTTTGTCGGTCTGCTGGAGTCGCTGCTGACGGCGAAGCTGGTGGATGAGCTGACCGTCACCCCGTCAAGCAAGCGCCGGGAAAGCATCGGGCTGGGCGTGGGTAATATCATGGCCGGGCTGTATGGCGGTATTGCAGGCTGTGCGATGATTGGACAAACCATCGTCAACGTTGAGATGGGCAAAGGCCGCAGCCGCATTTCAACCGTTGCGGCGGGCATTGTGCTGCTGGTGCTGGTCACCGCGCTCAGCGAGGTGATGGCGAAAATACCGATGGCTGTTCTGGCCGGGATCATGGCCATCGTGGCCATTAAAACCTTCAGCTGGCATAGTATTCAGCCTGCGACGTTAAAACACGCCCCGATTGCCGAAACGGTCGTGATGCTGGTCACCGTGGCGGCAACGGTCTACACCGGTAATCTGGCGATTGGCGTGCTGGGCGGGATTGTGATGATGGTTATCCTGCCCGCCCGACTTAAGCGCACGCCTCGGGTTACAGAAGAAAAATCGTCGCCAGCCCAAGAAAAATAAAGAAACCGCCGGTATCGGTAATGGCAGTGATCATCACGCTCGACCCCACTGCGGGGTCGCGCTTGAGCTTAGTCATCGTCAGCGGAATAATGACCCCCATCATTGAGGCCACCAGCAGGTTTAACACCATTGCCAGCATCATCACCCCGCCGAGCGCCATATCATCGTACAGCCACCAGGTGATGCCCCCCATGATCCCGCCCCACACCAGGCCGTTGATCAGCGCCACGCCCATCTCCCTGAAAATCAGAAAGGCGAAGTTGCCGGGCTGAATGTTTTCCAGCGCCAGCGCGCGGACGATCATGGTGATGGTCTGATTACCGGTGTTGCCGCCGATCCCTGCCACAATGGGCATCAGCGAGGCCAGCGCCACCAGTTGTGAAATGGTATGTTCAAAGCCGTCAATCACGCGCGAGGCGATGAACGCGGTACAGAGGTTGATGGCCAGCCACGCCCAGCGCGTTTTGACAGCCTTGCCGACGGAGGCGTGAACGTCATCTTCGGCGCTGATCCCCCCGAGGGCACGTAAATCGTTATCGGTCTCTTCGTAAACCACATCGACGATCTCGTCGATGGTGAGACGCCCCATCAGTTTGCCCACTGAATCCACCACAGCCGCACTCACGAGGTTGTCACGCTCGAAGGTACGCGCGGCTTTTTCCGCGTCATCTTCCGGCGAGAAGACCATCGGTTCGTTCTCCATCACCTCACTCACCCGCCGCTGGGTGCTGTTGAGCAGAATAGTTTTCAGCTCCAGCTCGCCGAGCAGGGTCTTATCCCGTGAGGTGACAAACAGCTTATCGGTGTTGTCCGGCATGTCGCCCAGGCGACGCAGATAGCGCTGCACCGTCCCGAGGGTCACATCCGGGCGCACCATGATGACGCCAAACTCCATGATCGCGCCGACGCTGTTTTTTTCGTAGTGCATCACCTGACGCACCCGCGCGCGCTCTTCCGCCGGCAGGGACGCCAGCAGTCGCCCGGTCAGGTTTCGCGGCAGGTGCTGAACCAGGTAAATCTGCTCGTCGATGTCGAGCGTTTGCAGGGCATCCAGAATAGCCTTGTCGCTCATCTCATCGATGAGGTCATCCCAGACGTTTTCGGACGCCTCAAGCAGGACCTGGCCACGCTCGTGATCCTGTACCAGCCGCCACAGGGCATGGCGTTCTTCCGAAGGGAGTGCTTCAAGGGTGTCCGCCAGGTCGGGCGGGGGCAAGTGAGCAACCAGCGCTCCTACCTCAGCAATATCGTCGGATAACGTACCGACATCATATTGCTCAGCCAGGGTCAGTTTACCCAGTAAAGCAGACGTAACCGCTTTATCGGTCGTGAGAAGCCAGATTAGACGCGCACGTTCCTGATCGCGCACCCTGGCGCTGTTTTTGCTTAATACCGACATCAATCATAAATCCATGAAATGAGATGGCATTAAGCATAGCGCGGGGATATGTAAATAAGAATAAACAACGGGGCGGGATGGAGAAAAAAGCGGCATATCGTGCAAAACAGCGTGCACGGCGTTGCTACCTTCGCACGGGCGTAAACATGCCGGGTGAGGCGAAGCCACCGCCCGGCACTATCGCACTCAGGCCGTACGGGCCACCGCATCACGCGAAGCCGCGTCGCGCTCTTCGCCGGTCAGCTCGCTGAGCTTCCCGTCGCGCATCTCCAGCAGACGATCGGCATGGATAAAGTAGTGATCGTCATGGCTGATGGCAAAAATGGTCTTGCCCATCTCCTGCATCAGCGGCAGAAGCACCTGATAAAACTCACGGCGGAAGTGCGGGTCCTGATCGGCTGCCCACTCGTCCAGCAGGATAATGTCGCGCTCTTCAGCCAGCGCCAGCAGCAGCGCCACGCGCTTTTTCTGCCCCTTGGAGAGCTTCAGGTTGAGGATCTTGCCGTCCTGCAATTCCAGCTTGTGCGACATTTGCAGGTGCGCAAGCCATTTGTCCACCAGCGCAGGGTCCGCCTGCTGCCCTTCCGGCCCCAGCAGGTGGTCGAACAGCCAGACGTCGGTGAATACCGCCGAGAAGAGTTTGCGGTAATCCTCCGGCTTTTCTGCGTTCAGCGCTTTGCCATCAAGCAAAATTTCGCCCGACTGCGGCTGGTACAGCCCGGTCAGCAGCATCGCCAGCGTCGATTTTCCGCTGCCGTTGCCGCCAATCAGGAACAGCAGCTCGCCGCGGTGAATCGTCAGGTTTACCGGCCCGACGGAAAACGCGTTGTCCTGATAGCGGAAGGTGACGTCGCGCAGTTCCAGCGTTTGCCAGTGCGGGAAGGCCTGCGGGCGCGGGAACTCGGCTTTGAACGGCGCGAGGTCGAATTTTTTAAGTTTGTTAAACGCCACCTGAGCACTCAGCAGCGTGGGCAGCGCGCCGACAGCGGAAAGCAGCGGCGTGCGCAGGAACAGCAGCGTCAGCGAGTAAGTCGCCGCCACGTTGGTATCGGCCCAGCCCAGGCTATTTGCCATCCAGAACACCAGGCCAATCGCCCCCAGCATCATAATGTTCGACCAGTTCACCGCGCTAAGATGGAAGGTATCGGCCCGGATGATATGGTGCCGGTATTCGCGCGCATCGGGCGTATACAGGTGGTTAAAGATATGCTCGGCACGCTCGCGGTTCAGCGTCAGCTCCTTGCGCCCTTCCAGTACCGTCTGATAATCGTTATAGAGCTTATCTTCGGTTTCGCGCAGCACCGCCATGTGTTTATAGACGCGCGATACCAGCAGGAAGCCGCCCCAGATGGTAATGACGATCCACAGCGCGGTCACGGCCAGCATTTTGGTGGAAAGCCAGGCCAGATAGGCCGCCGAGCCAAAGGTCAGAATGATCCCCTGCACCAGTTCCGGCAGACGCACAAACGCAATGGTGATGGCACGTACGTCGCTGGTCAGCCCTGCCAGCAGAGAGGCGCTGCCAAGCTGCTCAATGCGCTCAACGTGGGTATCCATGATCCGTTTGATAAATTCGCTTCGCAGACGGAAAACGAAATGGTGGCCAAGCGCGGTCAGGGCCAGCTGTGAGCCAAGCGTCACCGCCATCAGTAGCAGCAGTAATCCCAGGAATTCTGGCAAAACGGAGAGTGAAGTGTCGACCATTTCAATCAAACGCACGTTGATGAAAGCAATCAGGCCAATCCCCAACGCGGCGCTGGCAAGGCTTAGGGCCATTACCGCAATAAAAGGCCAGCGATACTGACGCCAGACAAGAAGAAGTAGTTGCATGCAGAGCAATCCGGACAATAAAAAACAGCCAGCAGTGTAAACTGCCTTGCGCCTACATCAAGAATAATTCTTATTTTTATTCGCTGTACGCTGCCTGCCGGAAGGTCAGGTTATAACGGTATTCCCCCGTCATAGGATGAACGCCAGGCTTAAGAGGCTGGATACCGTGGTAATACAGGCGGGATTCCCGGCCCCAGACCACCACGTCGCCATGCTCCAGCATCAGGCGTTTCAGGGGATCGCTGCGTTTTAACCCGCCAAACTGAAACACGGCAGGCAGACCTAAGGAGACGGAAACAATGGGTGCGCGCAGGTCCGGTTCATCCTTATCCTGGTGCAACGACAGCTTCGCTCCAACGGCGTAGCGGTTTATCAGACAGGCGTCGGGCTGAAATTCGGGATACCCCGCTTCGATGGCTGCCTCGTGGCACAGAGCCTCAAAAACCGCAGGCACGGGCGGCCAGGGGTGGCCGGTGACCGGGTCTTTCGGGGCGTATAAATAGCCGCGGGCATTGGTTGCCCAGCCCAGCGGCCCGCAGTTGGTCATCGCGACAGACATGGTGTAGCCGCCGGGCGTCACCATGTGGCGAAACGGCGAGATGGCCGCTACGTCGTTGATCCCGTCGAGCAGCGCCTTCGCGCGCGTAAGCGCAAAGCGTCTCAGGATCACCGCCCCGGGAGCCAGCGGCTCCTGCCAGGGTTCAGCCTCCGCAAAAAGATCGAGCATTAGCCCTCCTGCTTTTTTGCCTCACGTTGTAATAATAGCGTCTTGCGGGCGGTTCCCCAGCGATAGCCCGACAGCGCCCCGTCGTTACGCACCACGCGGTGACAAGGAATAACAATCGCCAGCGTATTCGCCGCGCAGGCTCCCGCCACGGCACGCACGGCATTGGGTTTGCCAATGGCCTTCGCCACCTGCTGATAGCTTAGCGTTTCACCGGCCGGAATGGCGCGTAACGCCTGCCAGACCTGCTGCTGGAAGGCCGTGCCGCGAATATCCAGCGGCAGCGTCAGCGGTATCCTGTGGCTGTCGATACTGGCGATAACCTGATGAATGCGCTGGGCAAACTCGCCCTGCATAGGCTCGCGCGCCGCGTTGGGAAACAGCGTTCGCAGCTCCGCTTCAAGTGCCGCGTCATTATCCCCCAGCAGTATCGCGCAGATCCCGCGTTCGCTTTCCGCCACCAGACAGCGGCCCAGGGAACAGTCAACGAGGGTATAGCGCACCGCGATATCCCCCCTGCGATACTGTTTTGCCGTCATTCCCAGTGCGCCATCGGCTTTGCGGTAATAGCTGCTGCTGTCCGGAAAACCGGCGGTCAGTACGGCATCGGTAATGCTCTCGCCCTGAGCAAGCGCAGTACGCAGGCGCTGCGCCCGCGCGGCCTGCTGCCAGGCCTTCGGCGTCATGTGTGGGGGAGAAATCATTTTGATACTACTCGGACATACCTCAAGCAAGCCGACAACCTTTGACTGGCGCGGCATTGGTCGAAATCTGGGGTTTGATACTCGCTGCGAAAAAATGACTGAAAACTGATTTTTTTGAACGGTATTTGATACTCGAATGATTGTTACTTGAGTGAGTTTGAATAGCGTTTAAATCGTTTTTGCTTTCCGTTTGAGCAGGCGGCTAAGAAAGTTGGCCGAACTCAATAACCTCATAAAAAATTTGCATTACATCTGACAACAAGTAGCTGCCTACACTTTCCTGATCTAACCTGCTCGCTTAGCTTCCTGAGCTAGGCTATCCGTGCTGCTCACTTCACTACCTTCAGATGCCCCTTTTTTAGCCTCATGCAATGCTAATAGGCGTTCCTTTTCCTCTTTAGGCAAAAGAAGCAAGGTGGTATCGATGTCCTCGCCAGTTCCAGCCGAGGACAGAATGCCTCTGGCCCCGTCCTTGTGGATCAGCCTAATCAAGGCTTCGGCATCTTCTTTACTAAGTGATTCATAGATCATTTGCCATGTAAATTTGAGAGGATCACTCACATCTACCGTGCTATTTGTAGCCCAGTCAACTTTATCTAGTCCAGTTGCTAACCACTCCAGACTTACTCTCTCAGCTTTAGCTATCGCCAAGGCGACTTTGAGTGCGGGTTCAGTTCCCTTATGTAGGTAGTTATTAATTGTCGATGGGGGAAGGTTCCAGGCTTGTGCCGCGCTTCTTACACTTCTGTTTCCAATCAGGCTTTCAAGGCGCTGGCGAAAACTTTCTTTTCCCTCACCCTCAATAGCAAATTTGTTTTCTTTTTGCTTACTCATTTTCTTTACCACATAAGTTGTTGAAATGTATTGTCCTTTAGCGTCGCAACGCCTTTGCTATCTATAAATACAAAAGAAAGAGCTAATTTTGCTTTACATGGGCTACATATGGATCAATACTCTTATCCAGACGGATAACCCGCAGGGCTTATCCGCGCGGTTAACTTTGTAGGGTAATCGAATGATGGAAAGAAAAGAAGTATCCAGTGCCGACTGGCACCGTCTGGACATTGTGGCTGCGATCCACAAACAAGGCACTACCATGCGCGAGCTGTCTGTTCGTGCAGGTCTTAAGCCCGACACGCTTAAAAATGCGCTTAATCGCTCTTACCCAAAAGGTGAGCGAATTATTGCGAGCGCTCTAAATATAGAACCGGCCTGTATCTGGCCCAGTCGTTACATGATGCGTAAGGCGTCCTGATATGTTCGTTACGGTGAATGAGTTAATTGGCCTGCCGGGGTTGCCTGGTACGGTTCAGGGAGTGCGGTACACCCTGAATAAGTGTGCTGCTGGTTTGCCGGAAATGATGCGCCGCCGCCAGGGTACGAAGGCCTACGAGTATAACGTTGATTGTCTGCCGGACGCTGCCCGCGAAGCTGTTCAGGCCCGTTTAGCGCGACAGTTGCTGGCGCAGTCTGCTTCCCTTCCGGTCAAAGCGACCGCCAGAGGCGAGCTGGTCGCGGGAGCCGGTGGCGAGAAAGTGCAGCGCGAGCTGGCGCTGTACCGTAAATGCCCGGCCCTGCAGGAGAAGAAGCTGCGCGAGCTGACCGACAGCCAGAAAGCAGTCGGTGATGCGAGGATGGTGCTGGTTCAGGAGGTGTTACGCCTGATGGACAGCAGTGAAAATGGCGGCCTCAACATGAAGCGCAAACAGGCGGTCGAGTTTATTGCCGACGCTTCTGTCGCCGGGACGCTGCCAGATTATGTGCAGCGGGCCGCAGATATCGCCAATGCCCGCAAGGGTGCCACCCGCACCGGCGTTAGCGTGCCCACGCTTCAGCGCTGGCTCTCAGCCTGGATGGCTGCGGATACGGTGGGTGAACGCATGGTGCTGCTGGCACCTGGTAAGGTCAGCAAAAAAGAGGTATTCCAGTATTCATGGATGCCGGACTTCATGCGCTTCTGGCGCGATACCAATAAACCCACCGTTATGATGGCATACGAGAAGTTTGCAAAGTGGTGGGTTGAACAGTACGGAGACAACGAGATCATGTTATCCATGCTACCGAAGGTCGATACAGTACGCTATGCACTGGACAAGCTGCCCGTAGCCGAGCGCGAGCGCGGACGTGCAACCGGCTCCGATTACAAGAAGTATCTGCCGTTCGTGCGCCGCGACTGGTCTGTTATCCCGGTTAATGGCGTATGGGTCGGCGATGGCCACGGCATGAAGATGGAAGTGATTAACCCTGAGACGGGCAAGCCGTTCCGGCCTGAGATTACGCTGGTAATCGACGCCCGCACCCGCGTGGTGGTCGGCTGGAGTCTGGCCATGTCCGAGAGCCAGGTCGCCGTAGGCGATGCCATCCGTAACGCAGTATCACGCTACGGCGTACCGCTGATGTATTACTCCGATAATGGTGGCGGTGAGAAAAACGCCGTATTTGATGCCGATATTACCGGTATTTTCTCCCGCCTCGGTATTGAGCACCCCACCGGTATTCCGGGAAATCCACAGGGGCGCGGTATTATCGAACGTCTTAACCAGGAAATACCGAAGCGTGCCGCGATGGCCTTTGGCTCCTGGGTGGGTAAATCTGGTGACCGGGAAGCGCAACGTAAGTACCGCAAGGCGATGGATTCAGCGGTCAATGCGCTGGAGAAAGGTAAGCCCCTGAATGAAGTACAGGCCTCTGCCATGCGCAAGGTGCCGACGATGGAGCAGCTGGTCGCAGAGATTGAGCGCCAGATTGAGCGGCATAATAATCGCCCCCACAGCAGCCTGCCGGAGCGTAGCAACGGGCAGCACTGGTCTCCGCTGGCCTACCGTAATCACGTTATTAAGCAGGAGCAGGAAGAAATTCAGTTCCTGACCAATTCTGAACTGCATGAAATGTTCAGACCTGAGCAGATTTGTATAGCGCGACGCGGCGAAATTAAGCTGTTTAAAAATATCTATTTCAGCACCGAACTGGCCAGTGTCGAAGGCGAAGAGGTACGTGTCTGTTTTGATATTCATGACCCCCACAGCGTTATCGTGCGGCGTATGGACGGCTCCTGGATATGTGATGCCATCTGGAACGGCAACAAAGTCGATGCCTTCCCGAAAGCCCGTATCGAGCAGCTTAAAGAGAAGCGCGTTAAACGCAGCGTCAAGAACCTGGAAGACAAGGTGCGTCGCAAGCAGGAAGAACTGCGGCCTGCACTGGAACAACGGCCTGAAATTGACGTTACGATGTTTGCCCCGCAACGGAATCACAACGAGCCTGAAAAGGTTTATTTATTCGAATCAGAATTTGAAAGCGATTTAAAGAAAGCCAGTAATCATCAATAAGGTTATTTAAATGAACATCAAAGATAAATTAATCCACTTGCTGGAGGGGACTGGCTACACCCAAAAAAAGGTAGCCACTAAAACGGGGCTGAGTACTGCAGTTATTTCTCAGTATCTGAAAGGCGTCTATAACGGCAATATCAGTAACGTCGAGTCGGCTATCGCTGACTTTATCAGCCGCGAGGAAGAACGCGCCCGCCGCCGTGAAGTTAAAGAGTCCTTTGTTCAGACCCATCTTGCCGGGCTGGCGCTGGGCTTGATTAACAATACCCACATGGACGGCGATATTGGTGTGATCTACGGCCCGGCAGGCATGGGTAAAACAATGGCGCTGAAGCGCTATGTGGAGATGAATAAGGGCGCGATCCTGATTGAGGCTGACCCCGGCTACACCGCCAAAGTGCTGCTACAGGAGCTGTGCGCCCGCCTCGGCGTGAAGAAGAACGGCAATATTCATGAGTTAAGCGAGGAGTGCATACAGGCGCTGACGGGCACCGGCTGGGTTGTCCTGGTGGATGAAGCCGAGTTGCTGCCTTACCGGGCGCTGGAAGTCCTGCGCCGCATCCACGACCGTTCTGGCGTCGCCATCGTTCTGGCGGGCATGCCACGCCTGCTGATTAACCTCAAGGGGTCTCGCGGTGAGTTTGCTCAGCTCTACAGCCGCGTGGGCATGGCGTTAGACCTTGAGGCCCACAAGGGCAAGTCCGAGGTCGAAGACTTCAACACCATCCTCGCCAGTCTGCTGCCGGATGATGGTGATGGCGTTATTGTCGCTCCGGGGGTTGCTGAGGCTTTCCTTAAATATTCAAAGGGTAATTATCGCCGCATGTTCAAGCTGGCGCGGGGTGTGGTTCGTGCCAGCGCTATCGGTAATCAGGGTATCAGCGTCAAGTTAATTGAAACTTACGCGCAACTGTTAATTCACTAATGGAGTAACGGGTCATGGATAAACAAGTTCTTAACTGCCAGCGCTCACGCGCCAGAATGGAGATTCAGACTCACGGCGGACGTGTGACTGGCTGGCACCCTAAATTACCGATTGTCTACGCTATTGCACCACTTAGTGGCCCTCTTTGGCCAGTAGTGGAAGTTGCCGAAAAATTGGGCGGCGTGATGAAAACCACACGCACATCAAATATCGACGGTTGTACTGTTATCTGGAGGTAGTTATGGCAATTATGATGAAAATAATTATTGAGCAGGACGAAAAAGGCGTGGGTACTCGTATAGAGGCCAGCGGCCCTTGCACCGAACTTAAAGCCGCTCAGGCCGCATTTATTCACCAGTCTATTATAGCGGCGCTGGAAACGAAAAAAGGCTTTAAACATTTAGATACCACTATTTGTGAAACAAAAGAAATTAACCAATCAGTTAACGGAGAAAATAAAAATGTCCACTAATAACGTTATTTCAGCGCAATACACAACCACACCGGCTCCGGCTGGCTACTGGGTTGATGCAAAGGGCGTGTTAACGCCGGAACACCTTATCAAACCGATTGATAAGGCCCGTGACCAACTGGTTGGAGAGATTGTTGAGCGGGCTATCGCTCTGAATTCAGCGCTGGCTGAATTTAAACTGGCAGGATTCGGCGACATTGCGGCGTTCGTTGACCTCTCAGCCAATGAGTATGGCGTGAACGTCGGAGGTAAGAAAGGCAATGTCACTCTGCACACCTTTGACGGGCGTTTCAAGATTCAGCGGGCGATGCAGGATCGCATTGCTTTTGATGAACGTCTGCAGGCGGCAAAAGCCCTTATTGACCAGTGTCTGACGGACTGGACTGAGGGGGCCAGCCCCGAAATCCGCGCCATTATTAACCGCGCTTTCCAGACAGAAAAAGAAGGTGAAGTGAATACCGGTGCTGTACTCGCCCTGCGTCGTCTTGATATTACTGACGAACGCTGGATAAAAGCGATGGACGCCATCGGGGAGGCTGTACAGGTTGTGGGAAGCCGGTCTTATATTCGCGTGTATGAGCGTGTGGGCGATTCAGACCAGTACCGCCCGATTGCACTTGATATTGCCGGGGTCTGATGATGAATATGAAAGCAGAGAACGCCGCACGTAATAACTACGGGCTGTATGCCGTAGGTGCGGGCCGCGCAGAGCGTAATGGAGAATGGGGTAAGGCAGCTGAACTGTGGCAGTCTGCCCTGAGTCATGCCCGCACCAGCCATTGTCGCCAGTGGGCTGAGGCCCGTATCGCTTATTGTTCTAATGCAGCTGCACGCGGCTGGGGCGGGATAAATGAAAGCTAAGGCGTTTAATCAGGCGCATGCGGTAGGAAGTCATTTTATATACCAGCCGTGCAGAGCGCTCAGGGGCGGTTATCCGGTCAGAACCAGAGATAAAGCGCGGGATTTTAAATGTGGTTGTATTGTTGAAATAGACCGCGCTCCTTATTTTGTTAAAACAGAAACACTGACGCCTGCGGGCTGAATTTAAACCGAAATTAAGCATCGTTTAATTATGGCGTAAACCGTCAGGGGACTGTTTACGCCTGAAACTCTATCAGAGGTTATTTAATGAATATTTTGCTTGATTCAGAATGCCCTCAGTGTGAGCACACTGCCGTTCTGGAACTAAAGGCTGATGCCGCCACCCATGATGTGCAGCAGCTCGATATCGTCGTTGAATGCCATTTTTGTAAAACAGTATTCAATGAGTTTATTTCTCTTAATGAAATGGTGGTGTGCCCGTGAACAAAGAAAAATATCTCGCAAAAATTAAAAAGCTCCTTCGCCTCGCCAGGGGGACCTCCAGCCCGGAAGAGGCAGCTAACGCGATGGCAAAAGCCCAGGCCTTTATGCGCGAGTATGGCCTGAATGAGAGTAATGTTGAATTTGCCACGATCAACACCGCGGACAGCGCAGGCGCACCGAGTGATGCAGCCAGGTCCCCTGCGTATATGCACCACCTTGCCAATATGATCTGCCGGGCCTTTGGTGTTGAATGCTATTTCTCTGGCTCATGGCGCAGCACCGGCAGCCTTAAAAGGTTTATGCGTTTTTATGGCCCCGGCCAGCGTGCAGAGATTGCGGCATATGCCTTCGATGTGCTCTCCCGCCAGATGAAACTGGCCCGCAAGGAATATCAAACCAGACACTGTAAACGCTGTAAACCTGCGACCCGAATTGCGCGTGGTGACCAGTTCTGTGAGGGTTGGGTCGGTGGCGCATCCGGGACAATTACCTCTTTCGGAATGTCTCCAGAAGAAAAGGGCATGCTGGAGCGCTACACCAAAAAGCTCCATGCAGAAAAAGGGCTTTGCGAAGGTGAAGCCCGATCAGCTAAGTCCTGTCGAGGTTCCGACGATGCCGTTGGAGCTGGATATCTCGCGGGGAAAAATGCCCGCCTTCATCATGGTGTTGGCGGCCATGATGACTTACAGCCGCTGGCTATCGGGAGGCAATAATGCTGCTTAGAGTCTCCGAAGCAATTTATCCTCAGCCCGGCGAACGGCACGAGTATCGTCTTAATGATGGGAGTTCTGTTGTTGAGTGCCCGACCCTGCCAGTTGTTTCGCGCTTGAGGTTCTACGACAACCGTAATCACCGGATTCTGAATAAAACAGTCCAGGCATCAATGAAGGCTGCTGTTATTCAGCACAAAAAAAGATGGGGCGTAAGTCATGGCCAGCGCTAATCCGTATGCTGAACACGTTAAAACCGCCCGCAGCCACCTGCGTCGTCTGGCGACGATCGAGCGCCATTTGCTCGAAATGTCAGAGCACTGGGGTGGGCTGGATACTTGGGTGATGTCGCTGCTGGAAGTGCAGGCGGAGCAAATCAGTAAATTATCGAAAGAGCTGGCGGATTCAGTTAACGATTGGAAACGCGGCACAGAATGGGAGGAGTAAGGTATGACGACTAAAATTGATATGACTGACCGTGATTTTATTGAAAATGACCTGATGGTCAGCGGGTATACTGCGAGTGAAGTTTCGGCACTTACTCGCCACCTTGATGATGAGTCCAGCGCCGTATCCCCTGAATGGATGCGGCATGATTCTGAACTTGAGGTGACGCACTCCCTCTGTCGGGCGTGGCTGGTTCGGCGGTTGCGAGCGCTTGCGGAAAGTTCAGATCAACGTATCGGAATTGCGGCACTGGAGCAGTTAGTTAAAATCTCATTACATCGCGGTATTTACTGATGTCACTCAATACCGATTCTTTCCTTAATAACCTTCGTTAACCACTGCTTGCTGACGTCTTTCACCAGCTCAAACGGGGCGTCAGCAAGCTCTTTTTTAATCCTCTCCAATACAGGCTTCTGATAAAGCGCTTTAGCAAAATCATGACCATCTTGTGTAAGCCTGATTTTCACGTTTCTGTAACCTATACCCCTGCTGCTGTAAACGAATCCAACATAGGCTGGATCGCCGATGCGGAGTTTGCTGTCACTGATAAGTCCATTCTCAACCAGCAGGAGGGTGTGAAAAAGTAGCCTTTGCTCGCGATCTCCCTCTGCTGTGTCATAGCCTAGATCATCCAGCGTGATGAATGCTTCCGGGCTATCTAAAAACAGCGACAACTGTCGTTTAAGTTCATCAAAATCAATTTTCATAATATTCCTTGGGGCATTCTCCAGTGCCGCATTCAGTTTATAGGGTTCGGGCTTCGTCACCATACCTGCCGCCAATTAGATCTCAGCCGTTGATATAAGATTGAACAATAACGGCAGATAATAACCTCAGTGAATCATATTTGAGGTCCTCATGTTTCTGATGCTGATGCTTTATCTCGCTACCGTGCCGATCGCCACGTTTTTTGCGTGGTGTCTGTTCCGTATGAGTGATGACTAGATGGATACGACTTTATGGCTCTTTGGATTGTTGCAACGTTTATTCTGGTCGTGTTGTGGGGCGCAGCGTGGGTGCTCGGCAGCCCCAGAATGCGTAACTGACGGGGGTTCAGGTGGTTGTTTCTGATTGTATGATTTGCCTGGTAATTGCAGTTTGTTCGTCGCTGGCGGCTTTTGTGGTGTGGTCACTGTAGTTGATGTTAAGAATTGCCTTTGAAGTCTTCGCGGCACTGGTATCATGCTGGTATGTTATCTGGTTATTAATTGACAATATTATCCAGTTGTGATCCAATTAATTTGTTAAAACTGTTCACCACAATTTGAAATGGCCCAAAGCCCCGCCCAGTGCGGGGCTTTTTCGTTTAAATTCCCGGAGAATTTTCCATGACCAACTATGCCAAACTCGGCGAGTACACCGCCTATAAAAAACAGGCTCAGGACGCGGCAGATCGTCGTCGCCTCAGGCTTGCCATGCTGGAACGTAAAGCCGGTGATTTGAAAAACCTGTGTGCTGTGGCTATTGATGTGCCGGAATTGACCGCTCTGCAGCAGGATGCCGTCAGGGCTGAAGAGGAGATGCGGGCCGCAGTCGAGATGGCTAATCAGGCCGCACCACTATGCGGTGTGCAGAAGATTGATCTCAAGCTCCTTATGGACATCTGACGGCCACGGGATACCCATGAAAGCAAATCTGATCCGTATCGTTCACACCGGCAAATCCTCCCTCGGCTGGGATGATGAAACCTATCGCGATGTACTGACCCGCCAGACCGGCAAACGTTCGGCGCGTGACTGTACCACTGCCGAACTCGAAAAAGTGGTGCTGTACATGCGCACACAGGGCTTTGCGCCGTCCTCTCGTGGACGCCGCCCCCGTGTGGCAACAGGCCGTAAAGCCATGCTGGGCAAGATTGAGGCCATGCTGGCGGAGGCGAACCGCCCGTGGAGTTATCTGGATGGGATCGTGGAGCGCATGCTGGGCGAGAAAAAGCCGGTTGAGTGGCTGAATGACGATCAGGTGCGTAAGCTGATGCAAATGCTGATTGTTGACGCGAAGCGTCACGGGAGGCTGTAATATGCGCGAGTTCGACCTTGAATCCCTCGAAGAGCTGCTGCCGGATACCGCCCGCCAGATAGCCGATGTGATTGGCTTCCCCGCCACGCAGCGGCTGATTGAGCGCTTTGGTGGTGCCTGTTTCCCGGTTGGTCGTGGGCTGCGCGGCACTGGCGAGCGCCGTCTGGCCATGCTGCGGGAGGTTATCGGCGAAGAGAACACCCGCCAGCTTGTTAAGCGTTTCGGCGGTGACAGCTCGCTGGTGATCCCCCGCTGTGCCGACGCGCTGCGCGAGTGGCGCAACCGCTGTTTTCTCGCCGAGGTTGACAGCATGCTGGCCGATGGCGAATCATTGCGTATGGCGCTCACGGTGCTCGGCCCCAAATACGGCATCGGTAACACCCGTGCATGGGCCATTGTGGCAAGCCGCCGTCAGGCTGTTTCTCCCCCGGCACAGGGGGCACTGTTCTGATGGTATACCGCTTCACCCCCGTATCATGCCCTGAGTTACGCCACCCATCACAATAACCCTCACAAACTTTGTGAGGGTTTTTTTATGTCTTCTTTCCGCTTCAGTCAGCGCAGCGAGTCCCGCCTGCAGGGTGTTCACCCTGACCTGGTGAAAGTGACCCGCCGTGCGCTGGAACTGTCTCCCGTTGATTTTGGTATCACCGAAGGTCTCCGCTCTCAGGAACGCCAGAAACAGATGGTTGCTCAGGGCAGCAGCCAGACCATGAACAGCCGCCACCTTACCGGGCATGCGGTCGACGTTGTGGCGTATGTCGGTAGTGATATTTCGTGGGATATGCCGCTCTATCAGCAGATTGCGCAGGCGTTCAAACAGGCTTCAGTTGAGCTTTCCATCCCCGTTGAGTGGGGTGGCGACTGGAAAACGCTGAAAGATGGCCCGCACTTCCAGCTTCCCTTTGCACAGTATCCGGCTACAGCCGCGTGATGTTCCGGGGGATCGTACTGATGGCGCTCCTTAACCGTCTCGCTGAGTTAATCACTAATCCGCAGGGACGACTGTCCACCACCGATACGGCCACCATGGTGGCGTTGGTTGTCAGCTCGCTGGCGCTGCTTATCTGCGTGGTGATGGACAGGCAACCTGATGCTGCGTTGGGCCTGTATCTCGGTGCCTGGGTAACACATGCAGGCGTGCAGGTTCACCAGAAGCTGAAGGTGCCTGTTGCCCGGCCTGCGGGAGGCAAGGATGAATAGCGCAGCTAAATGGCTGTTAACCCGTCTTTTACCCGGCGTCGTGCTTTGCGCGGCGCTGGCCGGAGCGGGATGGTGGCTGCACAGCACCGGCTATGACTCCGGGCATAAAGACGCTAAGGCGGATGGCGATACGGCGCTGGCCAAAGAGAAACAGGCCCGTGCGGATGAACGCCAGCAGCTGGCTCAGGCCGGACAGCAGGCACTGCTGCAGGCAAGAGATGGCGAGCGCCAGCAGCGTGAGCGGGCTGACCGGCTCGCCCTGCAGCTGGCTGATAAAGAATTTGAGCTGAAGCAGACCAGCAGTCTGCTGCAGCTGAATATCAGTAAGGTGGTCAGCGATGACAATCAGGACAAGCAGGCTTCTGGCTGTGGTTATAACGGGCTTGGGCCTCACAGCCTGCAGCTCTACACCAAAGCCCTCGGATACGCCGGTGGTGGTAACGCCAGCGCCGGTGATAGTTCAGGGCAGTAAACCTCCGCGAGCGATGGTCACGGTGGCCCCGATGCCACCCGCGCCCGGCGCGTATGCCGGTAACACTCCGGGCCTCTCCCCGGACGCCCTGCTGCGGCATGCAACCGACTACGGCGCCTGGTGTCAGGCGAACGCCGCGAAACTTCACGCCCTTGAGGCATTTTTCTGGCCAGTGCCGGATAAGGACAAATAGAAATGGATGCAGCCCATCTTGCCGAGTTCTGGCAGACCGCTCTGCTGGGGTTGTTCTCGTTTGGGTTCACCTTCTGGATCAAGAACCTTCACGCGACGATTGAGCGCCTGCGCGAGGATAACCGCCAGATGTATACCGTGTTTCAGCTTAAATCGGATGCCCTGCGCGATCAGGAAAAAATCATGAGCATGCTTGGGGAAATCAAGCAGTCGATGGAGCGCACCGGAGAGCGTATTGACCGCCTGATTGATGGTCAGGGGGCACGCTAATGGCGCACCCGAAAGCGGTAAGGGATGCCATCAGGCGCGATTACATTGCGCAGGGGATGGCCCCCGAAGTGCTGGGGCCGATGCACGGGGTCAGTGTGGCGTCGGTTATCCGCTGGCGGCGTGAGTCGCGGGAGAACGGCGACGACTGGGACAAACAGCGTGCGGCCCGCCGCCTGTCGTCCGGTGTGCCGGAGGATATCACCCGTGACCTGCTGCTGGAGTTCCTTGAGCACCATAAGCATGCGATGGAACAGCTGCGCAAGGCCCGTGAAGGTGCAGACGGTCAGGCCGCACTGCCAGCCGATGATTACGCCAGCCTGCTGGCAAAGCTGCAGGACGGCTTTAACAAGATGATAGCCGCCAGTAAGCGCATTTTGCCGGAGACCGACCGTCTGATCGTCGCGGCGGGCGTGGTGGAGGATTTAGCCGCCTTTCTCAGCGATAAGCACCCGGCGCTGATGGCGGGCTTTCTGGACGTATTACCTGAGTTTCAGCAGATAGTGGAGAAAAAATATGGCTAACCCAATGATTGAGCTTGATGATCGCCTTTCGGTTCGCGCCGGAGATATCACCCGCCTCATGCTCTCAGGGGCAAATGTTATCGTCACTCTCAATGGTTGTAGTGATTATTTCGTCTGTACGAAGGATGAAGCCGCTGCCCGTAAGGTGAAGTCCGGGATTATTGAAGCACTTAACCGCTGCCAGCCCCGAGAAATAGCATCAACCACCGTGGCCGATATGAAATGCGCCGCCAGAGCCTGCACAGAAAAAGCGCCGCTGGCCTATGGTCAGGCTCAGGTTAACCGGATTGTCGATTTGCTCCGGCAGGAGTTTGGCGACGGCCTGAAGCACTCGGGGTTTATGGATGACCTGTGGGTGGCACTGCAGGTGGTATACGGCCCCGGTGGAGCCGTAGATTTCATTACCGATCGTCTGAATTACCGGCGATAGCCGTTTCCAGTGTTTGATAAATGTGCTGAAAGTCAGTCCGTATGTCGTGCAACTTTTGCTTCTCGACGGCGATTTCCAGCACATCGCTCGACATCTGGTTTGTTTCGGCTCTGCTTAGTTTTGCCGCTGAGTGATTATGCCCGGACTGGTATTCCGTCATATAAATCTCGGTCGCCAGACGGGCAATTTCAATCTTCTGTTCGATGGTGATTTTTTCTGTATCAGACATAAAGCCTCTCTGTTTAAAGGGTCATTGTTGGCAGCAGTATCCTGGCACAGAGGGGCTTTATTTTTAAGAGGTTAGTTATCTGTGGCATCAAAAACTTCGCTTAAAGCCTTTCGCGAGAAGATTGCCCGCATTCAGGGGGAACTGCGCGACCGCATAGAGAGCGCAAGCTGTGGTCTGGACAGCAGCCCGGAGGCGATACAGGCTCGCCGGTTACAGGTCAGCCATCCGGTGACCGGGTTTCGCTTCTTTGTAAACACCTACTTTAAGCATCACCTCCATCACCCGGAAACCAGTGCGCTGCACGAGTATCTGTATGAGCGCCTGCCGCAGATTGTCACCAGCCCTGAGAGTGAGAATGACGTTATTGCCGCCCCGCGTGGTGAAGCCAAAACCACCCTCGGTCAGCAGCTGTTCGACCTGTGGTGCGTCGTTCTTGAGCTGAAGAAATTTATCATAATCGCCTTCGACACGTCCGCTCAGTCGGCAGAGTCTCTTGAGGTGATTAAGGCCGAGCTGCTCTATAACGCCGGTCTGGCGCTGGACTTCCCGGAGGCCTGCGGACAGGGACGGGTGTGGCGTATCGGCTGCATTTTGACTGCGTCGGGCATCAAAATTGAATCGGCTGGTCAGGGACAGAGTCTGCGTGGCCGTAAGCACGGCGCATATCGTCCTGACCTGGTTCACCTCGATGACCTCGAAAACGACGAGAACGTGGTGACACCAAAGCAGCGTGACAAGCTGGAGAAGTGGCTGAACAGCACGGTGCTGCCGCTGGGCGGGGCCGGGGTGAAGCTCGATGTTATCTACGTCGGGTCAATCCTGCACTACGATTCCGTGCTGGCCCGCACCATGAAAAACCCGCTGTGGAACGCGAAGCGTTTCCAGGCAATCCTCGCGTGGCCTGAGAATCTGGCGCTGTGGGATGAGTGGGAAGCGGTGCTGCGTGGTAAGGGTAAAAATGCTGCGAAGGCGTTCTATAACCGTCATGAAAAAGCGCTGCTGAAAGGCTCCCGCGTTTCCTGGGCCGCTCGCCCACTGCTGGCGCTGATGTTGATCCGCGTGCGCGTAGGCACCCGCGCTTTCGATGCGGAATACCAGAATGACCCGGTCAGCGGCGAGCATGCCATCTTCCACGGCTGTATCCATGAGTGGCGGGAGCTGGAGCCTGACCTGATTTACTTCGGTGCCTGCGACCCGTCGCTCGGCAAGCACAACAGCCGGGGTAACGACCCCAGCGCGTTGCTGATTGGCGGATGGCACCGCATCAAAAAAGTGCTGAAGGTCGTCCGTGCCGATATTCGCGTGCGCCGCCCTAAAAAGATTATTACCGATGTTATCCAGCTGCAGCGTGAGTTTGGCTGCGTAGCGTGGGCGTTTGAGTCGGTGCAGTTCCAGGACTTCCTGCGCGAGACGCTGATAGAAGAATCCCTGAAGGCGGGGGTCCCCGTTCCGGCCCGCTCGGTGATCCCTTCTACCGACAAGGCCGGACGTATTGAATCCCTGCAGCCCTTTATGGAGAGCGAGCACATTCTGATCGCCCGTGCGCTCGCCACGTTGCGTGAACAACTGATGCATTTCCCGATGGCTGACCACGATGACGGCCCGGATGCGCTGCATATGCTGTTTGCCATCGCGTCGACCAGCGTGGGTAACTTTGAATTTATTCCCGTCAGCCAGCTGGAGGCGGTGGAGTCGGATTCTCCCTCGCGCCGCAGGCATGACGATGACGACGATTATGGCTCTGACGGGTTCGGGTCTGGAGGATGGTAAATGGACATTAAAACCGCGTTTAAACGTTTTTTTTCCCGCGATAACACACAGGCCATGCAGAGCAGTGGCGATGATTTTCTTTATGGTGATACTGCTACGCACCCCTCTACGGGGCTGGATATTCAGCGGGTGTATGCCCTGTTCAGCGCTGCCGAACAGGGCGACATTCAGGCACAGAGCGACCTGTTTACCGATATGGAAGAGCGCGACGGCCACCTGTTCGCCGAGCTGTCAAAGCGTAAGCGTGCGCTGCTGACGCTGCCGTTTTCCGTCAAACCGCCCCCGGATGCGACCGAGGCGGAGAAGAAAGTCGCGGCGGAGGCCGACTGGTGGCTGCGCCATTTGCCGGGCTTCCGCGAGATGCTGATGGATATGCTGGATGCCATCGGCCACGGCTTTTCGTGCATTGAGATCGAATGGGGCCGCAAAGGGTCACTCTGGCTTCCGTCAGCGTTCCACAAGCGACCGGCGCGGGCCTTCACGATGCCGCAGAACGACCTTGACAGTATCCGCCTGAACCGTGGCGGCGTGGGCGGCGAGGAACTGTGGAATATGGGCTGGATCGTGCATAAGCACAAGTCAAAATCCGGCCCGGTGGCGCAGAGTGGCCTGTTCCGCGTGCTGGTCTGGACGTACCTGTTCAAGAATCTGTCTGCCCGCGACTGGGCGCAGTTCCTGAACCTCTACGGCCTGCCATTCCGTATCGGTAAGTATGATGCCTCCATGACCGACAGGGAGCGGCTGAACCTGCTTCGCGGTATCCGCATGCTGGCCCGCGAAGGCGGCGGCATCATTCCGTCTAATGCTGAAATTTCGCTGGTCTCTCCGTCTGCAGGCCAGAGTGCGCCTTTCCTGGATATGGTGAGCTGGTGCGAGAAGGTACAGTCAAAGGTCATTCTCGGCGGGACGCTGACCAGCCAGGCTGACGGCAAATCGTCGACCAATGCGCTAGGAAATGTGCATAACGAAATCCGTCACGATCTCCTCGTCGGTGATACATGGATGTCGGCGGAGACGCTGACCCAACAGCTGCTGTGGCCAGTGCTGGCGATAAACGGGCGTTTTAACCCGGAGCGGGCACCGTATCTGGAATTTGATGCCCGCGAGTCCGTTGACCTTGAGCGTCTGATGACGGTAGTGAACACTGCCCAGCAGGCGGGCTTTGACATTACCGCTGACTGGGTCTCGGAGAAAAGCGGTATCCCGCTGCCTCAGGAGGGACAGACCATCCTGAAACCGCTGGCCCGCCAGCAGGCCGGTGACGCCGCACTGTCTCAGGTCATGCAGGCCCGTCTTGCAGCCCTCTCTGTGCCGCAGAGTGGAACTGACAACGTACAGCTACAGCTGGATGCCGCTCCGCAGCTTCTGGCCATTCAGGCCACTGCCGCTGCTGAAGCAATGTTGAAACCGCTAATTACGAAGGTAAAAGCCGCCCGAAGCCCGGATGAGGTTTACGAGCTTCTTGCAGCCAGCTATCCAGCGCTGGACGATATGGCCCTGCGCGAGCTGGTCGGTCAGGCGGTCTTTGTCGCAGACTTCATGGGGCAGCAGAATGCCTGAGATTAATGCAGGTTTTGCCATGACCCTGCCACCGGCGCGGGCGATAGCTTACTTCCAGTCAAAAGGGTTAGCGCCCACCATGAGCTGGAAGGATATGCAGGACGAGGCTCACGCGGTGGAGTTTGCGGTGGCCGGTATCACGAAGCTGGACGTCCTCAGCGATATCCAGAACAGCCTGACGCGCTCGCTCACGGAGGGGATGAGTTTCCGTCAGTTCCAGGATGAACTGGAGCCGCTGTTGCAGCGTAAGGGCTGGCTGGGACGCGGGCTGGTTGCCGATGACGATGGCGTGCTGCAGGGCAAAAAGCTGATGCCGTACCGCCTTGATACGATTTTTCGCACCAATATTCAGTCGGCGTATGCTGCAGGCCGGTATCAGCAGCAGATGCGCAATGTCGCCGACCGCCCTTACTGGGAATATAACGCGGTCATGGATAACCGCACCCGCCCAACGCATGCGGCGCTTAATGGCCGGGTATTCCGCTGGGACGACCCGATATGGCAGACCATCTACCCGCCGAACGGTTACAACTGCCGCTGCTGGGTTCGCGCTCTGACCGAAGCACAGATGAAAAATCACCCACTGGGCGCTGAAAGCAGTGACGACCGGCTGGTGACCGTGCAGCAGCCTTATGGTCTGGATGGCGAGATGCGTCCCGTTAAAGCATATCGTGATCCTAAGACCGGGCAACTGCTGGTGCCGGACGCGGGCTTTCACCTTAATCCGGGGCGTGGGTATCTGGCCGGGCTGGGTCAGTCCCTCCTGGAGAAAAGCGTTGATGCCCCTCCACGCCTTGCCGCGCAGGCAGTGTATGAAACGCTGCGCAATAACCGGCTGGCCACGGCAATGAACCGCGATCTTGATAGCTGGGTGCGCTCGCTGCCTGCGCGACCCGGCAGGGATTTTCGCCGCGCCGGTGCATTATCACCGCTGGTGCTGGCTGCAATCAGTGACAGTGCGACTCTGCCGTCGCCGGTTATCACCTTACCGGCGCAAACGGCTGTCAGCCTGCGGGAAGCCGGTGCGTCGTGGCTTGGACGTCTGGCATCGGCATTTCGTTACCCGGTGGCCGTGCTGCAGCGCGGCGAGGCTCTGCTGATGGTGGTGGAGGATTTAGCCGGTTACAGCGTGGTCACGCTTGCCCGCAGCGCTGATAGCTTTGAACCTGTATCCTCGGTGCCGTGGTCACCTGCAGCCGTCGCACGCGCCCGACTGATTGACGGTACGCTGCCGGAGGGGAATGCATGAAGCTCGATATCGATATTTCTGACGAGTTCCGCGACTGGCTCGACAAGCTGGCCGCACGTTGCCAGCACCGTGAGCCGCTGATGAATAAGGTCGCGGGTATCATGCTCGATGCGGTGGATGAGAACTTTGTTCAGGGCGGGCGTCCGGCGTGGAAGCCGCTTAAATATCGAGACGGCAAGCCGCTGATGAATACCGGACGCCTGCACGGCTCAATTGAGCCGTTCGCCGATAACGATCAGGCGGTGGTGGGCACCAATGTGGTCTATGCCCGAATCCACCAGATGGGAGGGAAAACGCGCCCTCACATCATCCGCCCCCGCAACAAAAAAGCGCTGTACTTTAACGGACGCTTTGCGAGTCAGGTCAACCACCCTGGTTCAGATATTCCGGCCCGTCCTTTCCTCAGCCTGACGGATGATGATAACGACGCCATCCGCCAGGCGGTCATTGACCATCTTGGCGGGGAAGACTGATAAGCCCACAAAAGGCCGTTGTGGCGTTTTTTCGCTTTCGGGGGTAACGTATTACCCCTGCATTGTTTTAACGCCATTCTGCGCGATTTAAACGGGTTTTAAACGGGGTTGCGCCATGCAGCCACGGTGTTACTGTCTTAATCCCCTGATTCCTCCCCCTGTTATTACCGCTTCACCCCTGTAACTGTCGGGCATTTAGCCTGCCACCTATCCTGTCCTCACTTTGACAGTTTCAGGACGCAATACACCGATGTGGAAGCTCGCCACCGCCTCACTTTCAGGCATCAACAAGGACAACACCGCCCGTATTCAGCTGTTTCCGGCTGGCTGGTTTGGTGCGCCGTCAGGTGGTCAGCGCTGGTTCCTGGACGCCTCACTGGCACAGCGTCTGATTGATGCCGCCAACAGCCGGGTGAATGACTACCAGTTTGACTATGAGCACCAGTCCCTGAATGCCCCACAGGCCAGTGGCCCGGTGCCTGCGTCAGGCTGGTTCAAGTCTCTGACCTGGGTGGAGGGTGAAGGCCTGTTTGCTGACGTCAAGTGGACTGAACGTGCCGCCTCGCTGATTCAGGCTGATGAATACCGCTATGTATCGCCGACCTTCCGCTATGACGAGCAGGGAAACGTGCGGGAGCTGGTCAACGCCGCGCTCACCAATATGCCGGTGCTGGACGGGATGCGTCAGGTGGCGGCGTCCTTAATGTTTTTTGATAACGGAGAAAAACCGATGAACGAAAATTTGCGTCTCGCCCTCTGCGCCATCATGGGGCTGAAGCAGGAGGCTGATGAGGCGGCTATTCAGACCGCACTGGAAGACCTGCAGAACAATCAGCTCAAAGAGGCCAACTGCTCCAGCATCGGTGCGCTGATTGATGCTCACAAGGCACAGCTGACCGCAAAAGACCAGGCCATTCAGGAAGGTCAGACGAAGATTGCCGCCCTGTCTGCCGCGCAGACCGGTGCGCCTGACCCCACCAAATTTGTGCCTGTGGCCGTGGTGGACGATCTCCGTAATGAACTGGCCTCTCTGTCCTCTCAGATTCAGGGCGACAAGGTCGAGACCCTGCTGACCGCCGCCCTGAGTGACGGGCGCGTGATGAAAGGTGCGGATGAAGACAACCTGCGCGAGCTGGGCAAGAGCAACTATGCGCTGATGGAAAAGATGATCAGCACCCGTAAGCCCATCAAGGCTCTGTCACAGCTGCAGTCTGATGGTATGACGTTTGAGGGTGGCCGGGACAATAGCGTCGAACTGAACGCCGAGCAGCTGGCTATCTGCAGCCAGTTCGGTAATACCGCTGAAGACCTGACCGGAGAGAAAAAATGACCGCTATCACTGAACCCCGCGACACGGCATGGCGCGACTGCATTCTGGTGCCGGTGCCCGTTGCCAAAGGCGAAGTTATCCCGATGGGAGCCATCGTCTGTGTAAACGCGACCGGCTTTGCCGTCAATGGCAAGGAGGATGCCACCCTGAAATATGCGGGCTGTGCCGACGAGTCCGTGGATAACAGCGCCGGTGACGATGGTGCGCAGCTTATCAACGTTCGCGCCAATAAGGCATTCAAGTGGGCCAGCGATGGCACCATCACTCAGGCCAGTCTGCTCAGCCGCGCTTACATCGTCGATAACCAGACGCTGTCTGCTGAAAACGGCGGTACGCCTGCTGAAGGCGAGACGCCTGCCGGTGAAGCGACCCGCAGCAGCGCCGGGAAAATCATCCTGATCGAAAGTGACGGCGTCTGGATTTACTGATTTATAAGGAAAATATTATGGCTGCAATCAACAAAGCCAATCTCAGCGTGCTGTTTCTGAACCTTAAAAAGTCGTTTCAGAACGGTCTGACGCTGGGTAAACCCCAGTGGCAGCGCGTGGCAACCCGCATCCCTTCCACGGGAGCGGCGAACTACTACGCGTGGCTTGAGATGTTCCCCAAGATGCGCGAGTGGATTGGTGAGAAGCAACTGACCAAGCTGCTGAAACAGGACTTTACCGTACCGAACAAGGATTTTGAGGCCACGGTTGTCGTCAAGCGCAATCACATCAAGGATGACCAGCTGGGTATCTACGGCATTCAGGCTGCGGGTGCAGGTGAAAGCGCGGCGATGTGGCCGCATGAGATTGTGTTTGAGTTACTGACCAAAGGTTTCACCGAGAAGGCTTACGATGGTCAGCCATTCTTCAGCGACAAACACGTTATTGGTGACAAAACCTACAGCAACATGGGTAAGGCACCGCTGTCCGTTGCGTCTCAGGCTGAAGCGAAAGCGTCCTTTGGTGCGGCCCGCACCAGTATGAAAAAGCTGAAAGACCGCCACGACCGTCCGCTGAACATCACTCCGGATGTACTGGTTGTCCCTCCGGCGCTGGAAGATGTCGCCAGGACGCTGATGACCGCTGAACGCCTGGAAGACGGTAAGCCGAACCTCTACAAAGGCTCTGCGGAAGTGCTGGTGATTCAGGATCTGAAAACCGATACCGAGTGGTATCTCCTCGACACCACCAAAGTGCTGAAGCCGCTTATCTTCCAGGAGCGTGAATCCCCGGACTTTGTCTCCCAGACCAATATGGACTCGGACGACGTCTTTATGCGGGCTGAGTATAAATACGGCGTTGAGTCTCGCGGTGCCGCTGCGTTCGGCTACTGGCAGATGGCTTACGGCTCCACCGGTAAAGGGAACTGACCATGAGCTACGCCACCCCGGAGGACTACAAAACCTATTTCACAGAGCGTGATGCGGTCAGCGTGTCAGCGCCATGGAACAGTGATGAGACGGATGATGAGCGTCTCGCCCGCCACCTCCGGTCGGCGAGCGGCAGGATTGATGCGTATATCGGTGCCCGCTATCGCCTGCCGCTGCGGCAGGTGCCCGATGCGCTGCGTGATTACTGCTGTGATATCGCCCGTTACCTGCTGACCGGTAACGAGCATACCTGCAACGAAGTGATCCGCCTGCGCTACGAGGATGCTATCAGCTGGCTGAAGCTGGTTGCCAGCGGCAAAGCCGGTATCGGCTCAAACCCGGAGAACGGCGGCACCGTCGACGCCTCGACGCCGACCGTCGAGTTTTATTCCGGTGGCGACGATCTGTGGAGCCGTAACCGCACGGGTGGAGGGGCGTACTGATGATTACCACCATCGAAAAAGCGCTGTGTGAACGCCTGCAGCAGGGGCTGGGCCGGATGGTCAACAACCCTGTAGTGACATGGAACGTGCTGGCCACAGACATCGGCGCTGCCCTGCGGCAGCTCCCCGGCGTGTGCGTGGTGTTTTCAGGCATCACTAACAGCCGGGCACATGACACCTCCCGCCGCCGCTTCCTCGTCACCGGTCGCTTCAGCGTCTTTGTCGTGGATTACAACCTGCGCAGCAATGAGGCGCTCCGCCACGGCGGGCCGGGGACTGAAGAGCCGGGATGCTATCGCCTCATTCGCAGCGTGCGACGCCTGCTCACCGGGCAGGATTTGGGGCTGAAGATTGATTATCTGAAGCCTGAAGGCGTGCGCCCCGTAGCCGGGCAGGCGTTTAACGAAAAAGGCGTGGCGGTCTACGAGTGCGTATTCAGCACGCAGTGGATGGAGGATGCACTGGATAACGGCCACTGGCCTGCACCGGAGCTGCCGACCGATGACGACGCTGACTTTGTTCGCTGGAAGGGGCGCATCGAAAAACCGCTGCCGTGGCATGAAAGCACCCGCATGGCCTACTTCCAGCCCGGCGTTGCTGACCCGGTCGCCGAAGATATCATGCACAACAGGACTGACAACGATGATTAAGGTAATTGCCCGCCAGGGTATTCAGGTGCCGGTGGAAGGCCGTCCTGACCGTTACATCACGGACAAAGAGGCTGTGAACGTACCGGAGACGGCCTACTGGCAGCGCCGTCTCCGGGATGGCGATCTGTTGCCGTATGCCGGGCCAGCTAAACCCGCTGAAACTGAGGCCGCTGACGCAAAACCGTCCGATATAACCGCAGTTAAACCTGCTGCTCCGGCAGCTAAGGCGGATAAATGACTATGGATATTACAACTATTCCGAACCCGATTTATAAGCCCGGCGCTTATTTCGCGTTCAACACCACGCTGGCCTCACGTGCGCTGGCCACCAACGACCAGAAGCTGCTGATTATTGCCCAGCGTCTGACGCAGACAACGGCTGCTGAAGTCCTCACGCCGGTGAATGTCTTCAGTGACGATGAGGCGGCGCTGTACTTCGGGCGTGGCTCACAGGCGCATCGTATGGCCCGCGCGGCGATCAAGGCAAACCAGTACATTCAGCTGACGGTAGTCGGGCTGGATGATGCTGAAGGCGCACAGGCGGCCAATACCAAACTGACAATCAGCGGAAAGGCCACCGGCTCCGGGCAGGTACGCCTGTCTGTCTGCGGCACATCAATCAATGTGGCAGTCGCCAGCGGTGATACCCCGGATGATATTTACAAAGCCCTGGAGGCGGCAGTCGCTGCTGACCAGAGTCTGCCCGTCACGGCCCAGACCGGTGTTATTCCTCCAGCGGGCGAGGATGACCCTGCTACGCCGATCCTTAATTTTACGGCAGTGAACAAAGGCACATGTGGCAATGAGATTGCGATCACGGCAACCAGTACGGCCAGCGGACTGACACTGGAGATGGCTCCGATGAGCGGTGGTCAGGGTGACCCGTCTCTGGACGCGGCCTTCAGCGCGGTCTGGGCGGCGGGTCATACGATGATTATGCTGCCTTACACTAATGATGATGCGCTGGCGAAGCTGTCCGCGCATCTGGATAACGTCTCCGGGCCGCTTGAGCAGCGCGGGGCTGTAGGTGTTACCGGCTGGAACGGGACGCTTGCCAGCGGCACTACGCTGACCAGCAAGGTCAACGCCCCGCGTATTACCTGCGGCTGGCATGCTGGTTCGGCACTGCCGAACGGCGAGCTGGCGGCAATTTATGGTGCGGTGATGGCCAGTGAATCCGATCCGGCCCGCCCGCTGAACACCCTGACTTTACCGGGGCTGGATATCACGCCGCAGGACAACTGGCCGGGACGTACCGAGCAGGAAAATGCCCTGATGAACGGCCTGACGCCGTTTGAGGTGGACGGCAGCGTGGTGCGTATCGTGCGCGCGGTCAGCACTTATGTGAAGAATGCTGCGGGCGTGACCGACCGGTCGCTTATGGATATCACCATTATCCGCTCGCTCGACTATGTGCGTCTGGCATGCCGTACCCGCTATACCCAGCGTTTCCCGCGAGAAAAGCTCACGGACGCCCGGCTTGCGCGTATCCGCTCCGAACTGCTTGATGTGCTGTATTCGCTGGAGCAGCTGGAGATTGTGGAGAACGTCGACGCGCTTAAAGACCAGCTTACCGTCACCCGCAGCCTTCAGGACGACACGCGGGCGGAGGCCACCATTCCGGCAGCAATCGTGCGGGGTCTGCATGTGTTCGCCGCCGTCATTTATCTGATGTAAGGAGACGACAATGGCCCTTGAATACGTAGGCTCGATTGTCCTGGACGTTAACAGCGTGGAGGTTGAAGTCACTGACTTCAACCCCACCGAGACAACCGGGAAAAAGCTGGTCAAGACCATGAACAGCACTGGCCGCGCGAAAGGTTATACCCAGGGTATCGCCACGTGGGAGCTGGCCATCACGGCAGTGGTGCCAAAGGATACCACCGTCAACTGGGCGCAGATTGCCGGGGCAAAACTGACCCAGACGCCGCTCGGCAGCGGCAAACGCACCACCTATCAGGACGTGTTTGTCACGCAGGTCGGTGAGCAGTACACCGTGGATAACGAGGCGCGTATCAACATCACCGCCTTTGCACTTAACAAAATTGAGGAATAATGATGTCCGGGAACATTACCTGCACAGGTTCACTGCCGGTTGGCATTCTGTTTGATGGCAAGCTCCACCAGGACGTGGAACTGGGTCTGGCAACGGTCGGAGACGAGATTGCCGTGATTGAAGACGGCGTCTCTGACGCTGGCGTGCCGATTGCTGTGCTGGCCCGCACGCTGACGAAGATTGGCGACATTCCCGCTGAGAGCATTACCTATCAGTTGCTCTGCGACAATCTGGTCTCTGAGGATTATGCCTACCTGCGCACCCTGCGCGATGAGGTGAAAAAAAAGCTCAAATCCATGAGCAGCGCTTTACCGAATACCGGTACACAGTCATCCGGCTCGGACGATACGGCATCACAGAAGAGCAAATCCGACGCGCCAGCGCTGTAGAGCTGGCCGGATGGCTGGATGCCATCACCCGCCGGGAAAACCCCAAAGCCTGGCAGAAAAACCGCACCGTTATCAGCCTGCGTCGCCCCCGTAAAAGGGCACGCAGCGCTGCTTCCCGCTAAGAGGACTGCCCCGTGGCCCGTGATTTTGATACTCAGATTAAATTTGGCGTGCAGGATAACGCCACGCCCAAAATCCGGTCGTTATCCGAAGAGTTCCGCCGCATGTCCAGCGCCCGTGAGTCGCTGGGTATCCGTTCAGAGCATAACATCCAGCGGGAAATCAGCCGCACGGTCGCGGCCTATAACCGACTTGAGCGTAGCGGCGTTCTGTCGGTCAGGGAGCAGGAACGGGCTTACCAGCGCATGCAGTCAACGGTCTCCCGTCTGCGACAGGAGATGGGCGAGACGCTGCGTGTACAGGAGAAGATGAACCCGGCCCTGCAGGAGTACCGCCGACAGGCGCAGGCCCGCGAAACGCTGGGTATTCGCTCCGAGCAGTCCATCCGCCGCGAGATTAACCAGACGCTGGCCGCGTACAACCGTCTCTCCCGCAGCGGCACCATGAGCGCCAGCGAACAGACCCGCGTATGGAACCAGACGCAGGCGACCGTTGCCAGGCTCAGACGCGAGCTGGGCGAGACGGAACGCAGCTATCAGCGCCTTGCCCGCGTGGGCAAAACCGTGGGCGCTATCGGGGGCGGTCTGGTTGCCGGTGCAATGGTGATGCGCAAGCCCATCGAGAATCAGATGGAGTACGATTCCGAACTGCGCAAGGTGGCCAACTTCGCCTACAAGCATGACAATCTGGCCGGACGACAGTCGGGGATGGCAGATATCGACAGTGCGATCAAAGCCGCGTTGCGTGACGGTGGCGGCGATATCAATGGCGCTTTTCATGGTCTGGAGGTGATGCTCCGCTCCGGCACCATGACCAGAGAACAGGCCTATCGGGCGTTGCCTGGCGTCATGAAGAACGCCACCGCAACCGAAACCGATGCGGCCTCTGTCGCCAGCCTTCAGTCCAGCGCGTTTAACTTTGGGCTTAACGAAAAGGATGCGCGAGCAGGCCTCAGTGTCACCACCACAATGGCGCAGAACGGCATGGTGGATGTGCCACTGCTGGCCAAAGAGATGCCAAAGGCGCTGGAGTCTGCCAAGTCCATTGGCCTGCACGGTC
>Ga0308162_1000546_pt1 | contig 38230 bp, 38 predicted proteins | sample PhySR2_FD_201370 | JGI IMG/M metagenome (GOLD analysis project Ga0308162, IMG submission 201370) | Phyllosphere microbial communities from UC Gill Tract Community Farm, Albany, California, United States - DLSLS.R2 | ecosystem: Host-associated > Plants > Phyllosphere > Unclassified | place: USA... | reverse complement strand
GTCTTCAAAGGTCAGACCGCCTTCAGGCGTGACCGGAACGTTCATGAAAAAATTGATGTTGGCACCGATATCACGTTTGTGAAGGCGGCCATCGTGCAGGCAGGCACAGAGAAAGTTATCCCGACAGCTGTGCATGTAGCGCTTACCCTGGGCATAGCGCACGGTGTTGCTCTCCTGCGAGCAGGCTCCGCCCAGGGTATCGTGACGACCGCAGGTGTCGGCGACGATCGTCAGCAGCGGATTGCCGAGATTCGAATAGAGCACGCTGCCGGTGGTCAGATAGACGTTTCCCTGACGACGCAGCGTGCGCTGAGGATCGTAGCGTTCCCGCGGGTTATCGCTGTTGTAAAACAGGGTATCAATTGCCTGGTTCCCTTCGAGGTCGAGCAGGCGCAGCATCTGTCCTTTTTTGACTTCGAACAGCCACGGCTCGCCTGCCGGGATTACGTGGCGATAGACAGCATCTTCAGGACGACGATCAGAGTGGATAAGGGTCATCGTAGCCTCCTCACAGGGCAAAAAGTTGGGTGTTCTGAAGCGCACGCTGGTTTTCACCGCGATTCGCAATCGCATCGCTTACAACCTGCATATCGTCAGCCTGATACCAGCTCAACTGGACCGGACGCGGGAGATAGTCAGTGGCGGGATCCTGCGGATGTGGCAGCGCGGTCAGCACCATCAGCACGTCCATGGGCGCGTAAAGCTCAACGAAATCACCCGCCTGGCTATTGCCTGCGCTGAACCCGAAGCGGCCCTGGTCATCAACCGTGACCTTGCTGAAAAAGTTAACGACCATCAGCAGATCTTCCAGACCCAGATCCCATTTGCCCATCTCAACCAGCAGATTATCTACGCCGTTGCGATAGAAACCGTTGCGCAACTCCTGATAGCGCCCGGCACCGTATTTTTCCTGTGTTTCCGCCGCGTTGAGTACGCCGCCGAACGGATCGTGCCAGCCGCAGCTATCCGCAACGATCCCGGCCATCACGCGCCCCATATCGGAGTAGAAGCAGTAGCCGGTCGTTAGCCGGGCGGTGTGCTGGCCTTTCAGGGTGTCCGGCAGATTCAGCCGTTCACTTTTCTCGTGCGGATTGAGCATCATCATGCTGACGTTCGCACCGCCCTCAATGTCGGTCAGGCGCAGGATCTGCCCTTTACGCAGAATCAGCGAGGTATGCGCGCCACCGGGCAGCGGCTCTTCGCGCACGCTCGGGGCTGAATGAAAAAGATCTGTCATTGAGCGGTCTCCTTTAAAGGGTAAATGTTGTTTCTGCTGCCGGTCGTCAGCTGCGACAGCCGCGTTTCATTAAGCGGGATGTCGTAAGTGATACGCGCACCCCACGCATTGGGGGCCTGCGGGTCGATGCGCACTTTGTCAAACACCAGCAGCCGGGTTCCCAGATTGAAGCCTTCGGCAAGGTCATGCGTGACCATAAACACCGTCATCCGGGTTTCGCTCCACAGCTGGAGCAGCAGCGCATGCATATCTTTGCGGATGCCGGGATCCAGCGCGCCAAACGGCTCATCCAGCAGCAGCACGCGTGGTTGCATCACAAACGCCTGCGCAATGGCCAGCCGCTGCTGCATTCCGCCGGAAAGCTGCGCCGGATATTTATCCAGCGAATGGCCCAGCCCGACTTTCTCCAGCATCTGTTTTGCCTGCTCACGGGCCTGGCGTTTCCGGGCGCCAGACAGCCGCCCGATAAAGGGTGACGCCGGAAGTTCGAGGCCAATGGTGACGTTATCCAGCACGTTGAGATGAGGGAAAACCGAGTAGCGTTGAAACACCACGCCACGGCTGCGATCCGGCTCTCCAGGCAGCTGCTCGCCATCCAGCGTGATCGTTCCCCGCGTTGGCTTCTCCTGACCGAGCAGCAGGCGTAAAAACGTCGACTTACCGCAGCCGGACGCACCCACCAGCGAGCAGAACTCGCCCTCTTTCACCTGCAGATTGATGCGCTCCAGCACCACGTGGTCGCCATACTCCTGCCAGATATTTTTGATATCGATAAAACTCATTCCCGGCCTCCTTCCGCCCAGGGGAAAAAGGTTTTGTGCAGCTGACGCAGCGCGAAGTCCATCAGCCACGCCAGCAGCGTGATCCAGATGACATAAGGAATGATCACATCCATCGCCATATAGCGGCGGACGAGGAAGATGCGATAACCCAGCCCGGCAGTCGCGGAGATGGCTTCGGCGGAGATCAGAAAGAGCCATGCCGATCCCAGCAGCAGACGCAGCGACGTAATCAGCCGGGATAACAGCTGCGGCAGCACGACCCGCAGCACCACCGTCCAGCTGTTCGCACCCAGGGTTTGTGCTTTGATAAACAGCTCTGCGGGGATTTCCCGCGCCCGATGTTCCAGATCGCGTGCCAGCATCGGTGTGATGCCGATGACGATCAGCATCACTTTTGACAGCTCATCCAGCCCGAAGACGATAAACAGCATTGGCAGCAGCGCCAGCGGCGGGATCATCGACACCACGGTCATGAAGGGTGACAGCGCCGCGCGGGTCATCGGAAAGACGCCCGCAGCAATGCCGATGCACAAGCCAATTACCGAAGAGAGCGCCAGGCCAGTCAGCAGACGAGTTAAGCTAATCCACGTATCCGCCCACAGCAGATACTCCCCGCTGCGCTTGTCCGGCGTGAACGCCATCCGGTCGATGGCCGCGATCATCTGCGACAGGCCGGGCAGCAGTTTGTCGTGGGGATTGGCTTCCAGACGCACTGCCGAACTGATAAACCACGCGGCGATAAGCAACACAAACGGTAACAGCATCAGCGTCAGGCGCATTCCCTGCCGGGGATAGCGGTTGATGTGGCGCATAGCAATAACTCCTGAGTACGGTGATTACAGCTTGCCCGCAGCGGCCAGCTTCAGATAGCTGTCGTCAAAGCGCAGTTTGATGTTTGCGGTATCACCGACGGTGACGTTGCCAGGGAAGCTCATACCAATGAAGTCAGCGCTTTGCGCGCCCTCGCCCAGCAACCCTTTATCAAAGGAAAACGCAGCGACACGCTGCATGGTTTTTGCCAGATCGGGGGAAGAGACAAAGGTCTGGGTTTCGGCAGGGGTCCAGAACAGGTGGGTCGTTTTCATCTGCGCTTTGTAACCAGCGAGGTCCGTACCGGAATCGGCCGCCATTGCGCTCAGCGCCTGGGTGTCTCCGGCTTGCATCTTCACCATCATTTCAAACCAGGCACCGGTCAGCGCCTTGCCAAGTGCGGGGTTATCTTTCAGGGTGTCGGTATTCACCACCATCATGTCAATCAGCTCACCCGGCACGGCCGATGAGCTGAACACTTCTGTCGTCTGCGGGGTCTTTTTGATGACCGAAAGCTGCGGGTTCCAGGCCACAGCCGCTTTTACGTGGCTGGTGCCGAACGCTGAGACAATATCGGCATCGGAGGTATTTACGACTTTAACGTCTTTTTCCTGCAGCCCGGCTTTCTCCAGCCCGCGGACCAGAAGATAGTGCGACACCGATAGCGCAGGCAGATAGACCGACATCCCTTTCAGATCGCTGAGCTTTTTATTTTCACCTTTCAGGACTACGCCGTCGTTACCATCAGAATAGCTACCCGTTATCAGCGCCGTGGAGTCAACACCACCTGCCGCAGGAATCGTCAGGGCATCCATATTGGTCATAGTGCAGCCGTCGAACTGTCCTGCGGTGTACTGGTTGATCGACTCGATGTAGTCATTGAGCTGAGTGATATGAATTTTGATGCCATATTTGCTGGCCCATTTATCAATGATCTTCTCATTGCTGATGGTGCCCCAGGGCATCCAGCCCGTGTAAATGGTCCAGCAGATGTTGAACTCTTTTTTGACGGCGGCGAAAGACGGCGCGCTGACCAGCAGCGTCAGAGACAGAATTAGCGTCACGAGGGGAGATTTCTTCATGGTTGACCTCTGGTTGGCACAAAAAAACGGGAGCAGCGCAGGACACCAGATGGTGCCGCTGTCTCCCGGGCTTTTGTCCCGCCGTGTAACCTCGCAGAGGTCGCCAGCTCTCGGACCAGACATTCACCTGCGTGAACCGGAACCCTAGCCAGCTATTTGCTATCAATGTGTCATACGCTGCTTACTGCTAAGACTTGAGCAAATGGCGTGCCAGAAATTAAAGTAATTCATATCAGTAAGGTAGACGAGTTTTGGTACAGGAAGCACCGGGATGGTGAACCAGCAACGGGCATTGCACATAATCAGTGCTGTGGTGGGGATAAGGGCGATTTGCACAGTCAGTCTCTTTTTCTACCTGCTGCTGTCCCAAAATAATGACCCGGACCGTGACGCACATCACCTATCGCTATATAATCCTATGCATAACGATTTTCGAGGATAGTTAATGAAGCGCTTCTGGCAGGTATGCACACTCGGTTTACTGATATTTCTTCCGCTCTCTTCCCACGCCTCACGCCAGATCACCGACCAGATTGGCCGTCAGGTTACGATTCCTGACCACGTTGACCGCGTTGTTGTGCTTCAGCATCAGACGCTGAACCTGCTGGTGCAGATGAACGCCACCGATAAAATCGTCGGGGTGATGGCGAACTGGAAGCAGCAACTCGGCGACGGCTATGCCCGACTGGCCCCTGAGCTGAACCCTATGGCTACGCTTGGCGATCTGACGCACGTTGATCCGGAGAAGCTGGTGGCGCTGCATCCGCAGGTGGTGTTTGTCACCAACTATGCCCCGCATGAGATGATCGACAGTATTACCGCGCTGGGGATCCCTGTCGTGGCTATCTCGCTGCGTCATGGCCTGCCGGGTGAACAGGACAAAATGAATCCGACCCTCACTGATGAGGAAATGGCCTATGACAAAGGTCTGCGCGACGGCATTACGCTGATTGGCGAGATCGTCAATAAACCCGCTGAAGCGAAAGCGCTGATTGAGGCTACCGATCAGGGGCGCAAAATCGTCAGCGACCGGCTGAAAGATATTCCGGCGGAAAAACGTATTCGCGCCTATATGGCAAATCCGGAACTGACTACTTATGGTTCCGGGAAATATACCGGTCTGATGATGCAGCATGCGGGAGCGGTTAACGTTGCTGCGGCGACCGTGAAAGGATTCAAAACTGTGTCGATGGAGCAGGTGATCGCCTGGGATCCGCAGGTGATTTTTGTCCAGGATCGCTATCCTTCTGTCATCAATGAGATCAACAGTTCGCCGCAATGGCAGGCCATTGATGCAGTAAAAAATCATCGCGTTTATCTGATGCCTGACTACGCAAAAGCCTGGGGCTATCCGATGCCGGAAGCGATGGGGATTGGCGAGCTGTGGATGGCAAAAAAACTCTATCCGCAGAAGTTTCAGGATGTCGACATGAGCACGCTGGCTAACCGCTGGTATCAGCATTTTTATCGCACCACTTATCAGGGGCCAGAGTGATGCAGATACTGGCGGCGGGCAGCCTGAAAGGCGTCTGGCCAGCACTAATGGCGTACTTTCCGGTGCCGGTTGAAACCCGTTTTGGGCCCGCCGGCCTGCTCCGCGAAAGGATTGAGGCCGGTGAGTCGTGCGACCTCTTTGCTTCAGCCAGTGAGGAGCATCCGCAGACGCTGCTGGCTGCCGGACGCGCGCTGGCAGTCATGCCGTTTACCAGCAACCGGCTCTGCATTACGGTGCGCAGCGATTGTCTTCTGCCTGGAGACGACTGGTTCACATTGCTCACCCGTGACTCGCTGCGAATCGCCACGTCCACACCTGGTACCGACCCGTCGGGTGACTATACGCAGGTTCTTTTCTCCCGGATGGGTAATGCCGGTGAAGCGGTGCGCCCTCCCACTTGCTGGCGGGCGTGACTCACCAGTAATTCCCACAGGAAGGCTGGCAGCAGAGTGGATTATTCAGGCGGATATGGCGGATCTGTTTATCGGCTATGCCAGCTATCGGACAGCCCTGAGTCGGGCTGCGGGGTTGACGGTTGTGGATATTCCGGCGGCTGTTAATCCTGTTGCACGCTATGCCTGTGCGGTCATCACGCCAGAGGCGCAAAGGCTGGCGACGTTCTTAGGTTCAGAGCAGGCAAAAGGGGTATTACGGGATGCGGGATTTGGTTGTGAATAAAAAGCGTTCTTGCTATGACTTTGCGCCCCGTCAGCCTGACGCTTCGGGGGCGAAAAATCGAATCAGAGCTTAGCGAAATCCACCTTAAGCTTATGACTGATGTGTTCCGCCTGTTCGGTGGCTTTGTCGCCCTCACCTGTCAGAGTAAAAGCGATGGCGAAGGCGAAATCAAACGCCGCGCCCAGATCCTGTCCGCTCAGCAGATTGCCATCTTTCACAACCGATGCATTAACATAAACGCCATCGGTCACACCCTCTGAAGAGGTGCCGGAACTGACATAACGCCGTCCCTTTAAAAGCGCGTGAGGTGCCAGCACTCTGGCCGCTGCGGAACAGATTGGGCAGACCAGACGACCCGCTTCATCATGCCGGCGAATAAAATCGATCACCGCAGCATTCGCTGACAGATTTTTGCTGCCGTCCGGGCCGCCTGGCACAATCACCGCATCAAACAGCCGCTCGCAATTCTCCTCCAGCAGCTCATCAGCCACGACCTTCACCTGATGGTAGCTGGTCACTTCCCGGTAAGGCTGACAGGCCACAGTGGTCACGCGAACGCCAAGCCGTGAAAGAATATCGAGCGTGATAATGGCTTCAGCTTCTTCAAAACCGGGCGCGAGCAGCAGGGCAACGTTCTTATCCATGAAAAATCCTTTTACATTGTGGGTGTGGATGGAGCAAAGAATGTTCATCCTGGTCTGTGCAGGCACACCGTTTACTGATCCGAATCAAATCCGGGCGGGGTTTAGTTCAGGGCTAAAAAGCGGCAGCGGAAACACGGCCGTCATGAGTTATGTCAAAAGCCGCCACCTAAAACTCTTCAGGTTCTCCCGGCAGCGGCTCGGTCAGTTCCTGTCCTTTCACACCGGCATACGTGATCACCAGTTCAGCGGGTTCATCCAGAGTGTAACCACGATGCGCGCTGTTAACCGTTTCATTCAGAGCTTCACCTGCTGTGAACGTGCGCTGTTCGCCGCTCTCTTTATCCTCAACAATCAGGGTGCCGGAAAGAATAAACGCCGCATTCGGCATCGGGTGGGTGTGCCAGGGCAATGACGTATGGGCAGGCAGTGACAGTCGCATCACTGTCAGTTCAGGTTCGCCGGTGGGATAAGCATTAATCACCTCACCGTTCCAGGCCTGGCCGCTGCGCATCACTTCGACTGCGTTAATCTTGTTATCCTGCTTTGACATGGTTAATCCCTGTTGTTAATTAATAGAATGCCAGTAGTGACTGAGCAGTAAGCGTAGAAGAAAATGGCGCTGGGGGTTTCATACGTGATGAACCAGTAAACGATCAGTCCGCCAGTGCAAAAAAATAGCGGGAATGATTGGGCCAGCAGAGTGGGTGGTTAATTAATGTTCGAAATTTGCTTTGCGGTTATAAGATATATTCCGCCGTCAGTACGCAACCTGTGCGTTCTGTATTATCTTTGAAGCCATCTACTATCTGAGGGATTTCTGATAATGAAAGGTTTGTTTACGGCATTACTCGCCAGTTCTGTTTTATTATTATCCGCCTGCTCTAAAGACGACGATAACAAAGTTAAAGTCGCGATTAATACCGGGCCGGATGAAGCAATCTGGCAGGTCGTACAGCAGGTTGCCAAAGATAAATACAAGCTTGATGTCGAAGTCCTTAACTTCAATGATTATGTGCTGCCAAACGAAGCACTGAATAACAAAGAGGTTGATGCCAACGCCTTCCAGAGCCTCCCTTATCTTGAAGACCAGTCGAAAGAGCGCGGCTATAAATTTGCGGTGGTAGGTAAGACTTTCGTGTTCCCGATTGCGGCCTATTCACACAAAATCAAAAACATCAGTGAACTGCCGAATGGCGCTACTGTGACGATCTCTAACGAGGCGACGACACTGGGACGCAGCCTGCTGTTACTTCAGGCGCAGGGTCTGATTAAACTGAAAGACGGTGTGGGTTATTTACCGACCTCGCTGGATATCATCGAAAATCCAAAAAATCTGAAGCTTGTTGAAGTGGACACGCCACAGCTGACCCGCACGTTAGATGATCCGAACGTCTCTTTATCCATCATCAATACCAACTTCTCGGCTCAGGCTGGATTATCAGCGCACCGCGATGGTTTATTTATGGAAAGTGCTTCGTCGCCTTACGTCAATGCACTGGTATCACGTGAAGATAATAAAGACAGCGACAAAATTCAGAAGCTGAAGTCTGCGCTGCAGTCACCGGAAGTCGCGGCGAAAGCGGAAGAAGTCTATAAAGGTGATGCTATTAAAGGCTGGTAAATCGCCCTTAATCGACCCTGAACGATCAAAAAAGGCCGCACTCTGATGCGGCCTTTTTTATATCTGCCCTTTAATCTGCACGTCTGTCGGCACGGTTGCGTACAGGCGACCGTCAGGAAAGCCAGAGGTGAAGTTACGCAGCTGCACCTTTAGGCTGAGCAGAGAGATGCCCTGCCCACAGACTCGCCACCCATTTCACCCCTTTTGAGGTGAAGCGCGCCTGAGAAAAAGCGTGCTGGTTTTCACCGGTGCCGGTATGCAGCGTAAAGTAGCCCGCCTGCATATGGTAGTGTTGCGGCGTCAGGGTTCCTTTGGCGCGGTACATGATGTTGCGCTCCAGCAGGAACTGGCGGAATTCTGGTTCTTTCACTTTCAGCATCTTGCAGAGCTGACGAAAGCCCAGCGAGTCGTCAACTTCCACGAAGCTATCAAAGAACGCCGCCTTGGGAGCCGAAAGGGCCAGCTGCTGCTCTGCCGCCTGACGCTGTTCAAACTGCTCAGCCCATGCGCGAGCCGCTTCAGCCGGGTTAGTGAAGTCAGGCAGATGCGTGGTTTTTTCACGATCCTGCCAGCGGTCCAGCACTTCAGCCGTAAAGCCCGGGGAAAGACGTGCTACAGCCAGCAGAGAGTCACGCTTGCTGAGACGATACTCCTGGCGCACTTCTCCATCCCGCTCATAGTCATTTACTTTGAGTGGCTGAGAAAGACGCTGAGCCGTTTCCAGACTTTTGATTAACCGCTTCACTTCTCCGTGTGTAATGCCGGTCATCTGAGCCAGTTCACGGCTGCTCATTGTGACCGATTGTTCCAGAGATTTGAGGCTTTCAGTCGAAATCATCATGGGTTCACCCCTCGCTAACGCTACCAATACCCGGCGGGCAGTCCATTTATTATACAAACACCTGTTCAAATATCCAGTATTTTATTTAAGCAATAACGTAAATGGAACCGGTTACGCAAACATGGGAGCAGAAAGCGTTTTCCGGTCTGGGAGACGTGTTCAGGGCGAGCTATCGATGGCAGGCGTACTTTTTTTCATGCGGCCAGTAAGGCTAATGATGTCATCTGTTATTTACATATAATCACAATGATGGACACAGACTCTTTACATTGCAGTATAGTGAAGGCTCTCAGCAGGTTACTGACCTGCGATGCTCACTATTTTGATTCGGTGTGCTGAGGCTCAGTCTGGCCCGTTACCACTGAATGTTATCTATTACTGGAGTAAGTCATGCAGCCGTTGAAAGTCGCCTTTATCAAAGCTAACTGGCACAGCGAAATTGTTTCTCAGGTTCTGACCGGGTTTGAACAGGAACTGGAAAGTCGCGGAGCCTCATACGAGATTAAAACATGGGATGTTCCTGGCGCTTTTGAAATGCCGCTGCTGGCGCAACGTCTGGCACAGACCGGCAATTACGATGCGATTGTCTGTGCGGCACTGGTGGTGGATGGCGGCATCTATCGCCATGATTTCGTCGCTCAGGCGGTCGTGAGTGGTCTGATGCAGGCGCAGCTGACGACTAACGTGCCCGTCTTCTCCGTGTCACTCACACCACATAATTTCCAGCCATCGGCCGAGTTCATCGATTTCTATACCCAGCACTTTGTTAAAAAAGGTCAGGAAGCGGCACGCGCTGTCTGTCAGATCCACGCGCTCGACCTCTGATTAACCTGTCATGGATGCGGATAACGCATCTGCCCGCGCCGTTGAGGAGAGAAAGTTGAAAAATTCACGCCCGCCCTTACCGCCATTTACACGGCCTGAACAGGCAATGGAAAAAGTACGGCTCGCTGAAGATGGCTGGAACAGTCGCGATGCTGAACGTGTGGCGCTGGCCTATTCCGCAGATAGCCGGTGGCGTAATCGCAATACCTTTCTGACCGGCCGGGCAGAGATTGTCGCGTTCCTGCAGCAAAAATGGCAGCGGGAGCACCAGTATCGGCTGATTAAAGAGCTGTGGAGTTTTGACCAGAACCGGATTGCGGTGCGCTTTGCCTATGAATGGCACGACGAGCAGCTACAGTGGTATCGCTCTTATGGTAACGAGAACTGGGCGTTTGATGAGCAGGGTTTGATGACGCAGCGTTTTGCCAGCATTAACGATCTGAAAATCAGCGAAGAACAGCGGCTGTTTCACTGGCCACAGGGGCGTCGCCCGGATGACCATCCTTCGCTAAGCGAGCTCGGTTTATAACAGCCGTTTCCAGCGGAGAGCGCTGCTCTCCGCCGTTAATAACTCAGCCCTGCTCGCCCTTGTTCTCGACAAAGGTCGCTTTATTGCGGGTGACCGTATAGGCCACTTTTTTGACATCTTCAGGTGACGTGGTCACTTCAACTGGCGCAATAGTGACACGGCCCATACCAAACAGCGTCGGCACATACCCACCGACCTGATGCTTACCCGCCGGCACATGCAGCAGTTTGCTTTCACCATTCGGCAATCTGCCAGCGTCTTTGCCATCTACCGTCAGGAATACACTGGAGCCATCATCCGCACGGGTCTTGATATGCGAGACATCGATCTGTGTCGGACCAGCAGCAAATTCATCTGGTGCTTCGCTGGCGGCATGTTTCGCACAGCCGGTCAGTACAGCAGCAACCGTCATAGTCATAACGGCGAGAGTAAAACGATAACGCATTGGACACTCTTTCTCCTGATCATCAGAACCGACTATTTTAGCGGTTTGCAGGCCGGATGTAAGGGGGGGTGAAGTCAGCATGCTCTTAAAATGGATAAAACAGCGCTGCTTTTGCTGACTATCTGCGTAAAGAATATTTACTGAATAAATACACAGTCTTTTTATGATGAGTCATCACGCATTTAACCTGCTGATCACCCTGAATTTAACCTGTTCAAAAACCCGAATAAGCGCAGCGTGATTGGTGCTATTTAGCGCTTTTAACAGGCGTTAACGCTGTTAATTAACGATTATAAGGTTCATAGTGGTTGTTCATCCCCGGTTAATTCCGGCGGCCTTTCCCTCAGCAGAGGGCACGATATGCAATTTCATACTACTGATACTGTTTGTGCGATAACCGGCACGCATCCTGCGAATCTGAAGCGCTGGATGAAGCAGGGATTACTGACATCACAGCAGAATGCTGACGAGTGGAGCAATGCTCATCTCAGCGAAATCCACACTCTGGTTGGCCTGACGGCAACCGGTGCAACACTTAATGAGATCAGGCAGGGTCAGCAGGACGCCTCATCGGTTAAGACCTACGGCTGGGCGGCGCGCAAGGGCGACATGCTCTGGCAGCTTGAATTTGGCACACCGTTGTCGCTTTCACGTCAGATGCACGACATGTCCAGTAACTATAGCGGTGATGATTTAATCATTAATTTGCTGCGACCGCTAAGCGTCTGGCTCTATGCCGACCACCGTCAGGGCGCGGCACGACGCCTTGACCGTTTTGAGAAAACCGTTAAGCAGCAGGCGGACAAAGTGATGCGTGTCTCATCGCGCAGCGAATCGTCCGTTCCTCTGTTTCTGGAAGCGGTAAGCGTACTGGATAAAACGGAAATCTGGCTGGAGGCAATTCGTCTGACGGCATTGGGCTTTAATGTCGCGGTTGACTCGCGTGCCACTGGACAGCCTGCCATTAAAACCGCCATTCATCAGCATCATGTGATGTGGTGTGGTGCGGGGATCAGTCAGGTGATGCAGGACTATTATGACCAGCAGAGTCAGGATGGTTTTCCGGTCATGCTCAGTGGACCTGATCGTAATCTGCATTTTTCACAAACCTCCTCTTCCAGCGCTGCCTGATAGCAGGCAGCTTCACTATTCCCCTGCTTTTCCGCGCCAGTAAATAATTTTTTTCGTTAAGAATCTCTTAAGGTGGCTACGTATACTGGAGTCTCAACCCTGACTCATTGACGAGACTACGATGAAAAAGACTTTACTGACCCTGACTCTGTGCCTGTCACCACTCGCTTTCACCGCTGCGCATGCGGCTTCTAATCTGACCGGTTGTGCTGCCAAAAAGCAGGAGATTGAGACACAGCTCTCCTTTGCCCGCCAGCACAATAATACCCATCAGGTTGCCGGCCTTGAAAAAGCGCTGCGTGAAGTGGATCAGAACTGCACTGAAGAGAGCCTGTTAAAGCAGCGCCAGGAAAAAGTAGCAGAGAAAAAGTTTAAGGTGCAGGAGCGTGAAGAGGAGCTGGCAGAAGCGAAAGCGGAAGGACGTAGTGCCAGCAAGATTCAGAAGCGCGAAGATAAGCTGGCAGAAGCGCGTGAAGAGCTGAAAGAAGCCGAACAGGCTTTGCGGCAGTAATGCTTTGGGGCCAGCCTTGCGGCGCTGGCCCGCCAATTTTATTTTCCTCGCCTTATCATTCCTGTCTGTTCTAACCAGATGATTAAGCTGCTTATTTTCCGCTCAACCCATTACTTAAGGTAATCCTTCTATTACTTATTCTCATGCACTTAATTGGTGCAGCAAAGTCAATGAAGTTAAGATCAATTATTTAACTTTTTGAACGTCCTCAAAGAATTGAAAGATAGCGAGCCCCCTCCTTATATGCAGGCTGTACGCACCCGTAGCGCATTATTATTCGTCTTTAAAGGGCATCTCTCAAAATCTATTCACTACACACGCCCCAAAAAGGGGCATGTCTGCACTTTTCCAGGGCGGATACCCCATCTTATTTGTTTCAGAAGTGTTAGATTATGTCCGCGCCATACAATGCGCTCACCATCCACGGCTCCACACAATAAATAACTTCATTAAGAAAGGTTTTTTATGGATAAGTTATCTTATGCGTCTGAAAGCAGCACATCTGCCTGGTCCACCTACTTACAGCAAATCGACCGGGTTGCGCCCTATCTTGGCGATCTTTCACGTTGGATAGATACTTTGCGGCATCCAAAACGCGCACTGATTGTCGACATTCCTCTTCAGATGGATGATGGCTCGATTCGCCATTTTGAAGGCTATCGCGTTCAGCACAACCTTTCACGCGGCCCGGGTAAAGGCGGTATTCGCTATCATCCTGATGTCGATCTTAATGAAGTCATGGCGCTATCTGCATGGATGACGATCAAATGTGCGGCAGTCAACCTGCCCTATGGCGGTGCCAAGGGCGGCATTCGTGTTGATCCTTTCAAACTCTCCGATGGTGAACTTGAGCGGCTGACCCGTCGTTATACCAGCGAGATCGGCATCATTATTGGACCGCAGAAAGATATTCCGGCACCGGACGTCGGCACTAACAGCAAAGTGATGGCGTGGATGATGGATACCTACTCCATGAACCACGGCACCACGATTACCGGCGTGGTGACCGGCAAACCGATTCACCTGGGCGGCTCACTGGGCCGCGAAAAAGCGACCGGCCGTGGGGTGTTTATTACTGGCCGTGAAGTGGCTCGTCGCTCAGGTATTGACATCGAAGGCGCCCGTGTGGCGGTTCAGGGCTTCGGTAACGTCGGCAGCGAAGCGGCACGTCTGTTTGATGAAGCAGGCGCGCGCGTGGTGGTGATTCAGGATCACACTGCAACGATTTATAATTCAGATGGCATTGATATGGCCGCGCTGAGCGAATGGCAGATCACCCACAAGCAGATTGCCGGTTTCCCTGGTGCGCAGAGCATTGATAAAGAGGCGTTCTGGACCACTGAGATGGATATCCTGATCCCAGCCGCGCTGGAAGGTCAGATTACCCGCGAGCGCGCGGAGATCCTGAGCTGCAAAATCGTGCTGGAAGGCGCAAACGGCCCGACCTATCCGGATGCTGATGACATGCTGGCAACCCGCGGCATTATCGTTGTGCCGGATGTGGTCTGTAATGCCGGCGGCGTGACCGTCAGTTACTTTGAATGGGTTCAGGACATGGCCAGCTTCTTCTGGAGTGAAGATGAGATCAATCGTCGCTCCGATAAGATTATGACCGAAGCGATGGTTCATATCTGGGAGAAGTCAAAGGAGAAGGATTGCTCGCTACGTACTGCGGCTTATATCGTGGCGTGTGAACGGATCCTGATGGCGCGTAAAGATCGCGGTATCTACCCGGGTTAATGCTTAGGGCGCTGTTGCAGGTAACAGCGCCCTTTTCTCGCCTATTTCATTAATACCTGAAACTTCGGGTTAAACTCATCAAAAATCGGTAACGCGGCGGCTCCCAGTGCAGCGGTATCGCTGCCGGTCATGCCCCTCTTCAGCCGCATATCTAACAGGTAACGTCCACGTACCGACTGATAAAGCGGCGGCAAGCGCGCGTCCATCTGTTCCAGCAATGGCGCAGGCATCATCCCGCCAATAATCACTGCCTCTGCATCAAACACCGACTCCAGAATATTGATTGCCTGGCGCAACGGCGTTGTTACGCTCTCTATCCATGCAAGGAAACGCGCAGGTTCAATCTGCAGCAGATCTTCAGGCAGCGCCCGCATCGGATCGAGACCACAGAATTCATAGGCGGCCTGCAACGAGACATAACGTTCCAGGCAACCCTGATTACCGCAGTAGCAGTCGCGGCCGCCTGGCTCCACCACAATGTGGCCAATCTCGCCCGCATTATGGGCGTGACCGGTATAAATGTGGCCATCGGTGAAGATGCCGGCACCCAGACCGGTACCGATATAGAGATAGATAAAGGAGTTGAGGTTGAGATGGCGCGCCGTACCGTGAACACGTTCGCCGGTCTGGATAGCGTCTCTGGCGGGGCAATTCTGCTGGATAAAAAGCAGTTCAACGACCTGAATCCCGCTGACCGGGATATTGTCAGGATGTTTCAGAGCTATGCGCTTTATCCGCATCTGACCGTCGCCGAAATTATTGATTAACACTCCCCCCAACTTCAACAGCAACCAGTCGTCGCTAAAGACGTTTTCAGGGGGGGAACGGGATTGCCCGAATTAATTTTTTTCTGAACGGTGGCCGATCTAAATAGTGGACGGCAGAGCCACTGGATGTTATCGCTATTTCTTCGCCAATAACGTCAGCTAAACTTATACATCATTTTTTTAAATAAATGCTCCTCATCTTTAACCTGACAATCAGATATTATTTCTTCAGTAACATTTTTCTCACTAATGTTTTCAACAAGGATCTTAAACCTACGCTTTACTTCTTTACCTGCAGGAGTGCAATCTCCTGAGCTTGCCAGATAAACGGCCGCACTGTATGCCGCATAGCAGTCATCAATGTTGGCCGGATGATCTTTACAACCACTATATACACTATAAGCCAGATCAGCATGACCTTTATAATAATTAATTTCAGGCGTATTTCTTAACTGTGAAAATACACCAGGAAGTAATAGTGCGAAGACCAGACTAAGTGTTACCATTCCCATCAGGACTATATATCTGAACTTCATCGCCTTGCCTTTTTAGTCATTAATGTTAAAAAACCCCTTCTACTGCACGCGCCAGTAAGACTGGTGGTTTGCCAGTGATATTGAAAATAACTCAGTCAATTCGTCATTTCAATACTACACTGTCCCTGGTATTCAACATAGTTGCGTTTCATTTATTAGATAAGGTTGTCTTTTTTCCTGTTATACCTCTTCAGAACAGGCAATTCCCCTTACTTTCCTGGCACAAAAGAATAGTTCTGTGTCCACAAAACAGACAAATTTAGCCAATACGTTGAAGAACCGTGTATTCATTTTCTATGCCCGGCATTCGTTTTATATATAACAGCCGCAGCCAGTAAATATGCCAGAGCAAACTCATGTCTGACCTCAATTCCCGCAGCGTCAACACGAGCGGATATGAGTTCGGCAGACATTTGTCACGACGATTAAAAGGGACATAGAGCATCAATGTAGCAAGACCTTATCGCTTTGACAGCTTAAGTTCCGCTGAAACGTATAGCTCTGCACGCTTTATCGCAATTTGCTGTATTACCCATAAAGTGCAGACAAACTTAAATAATGAAAATACAGAAGTATTAAGCTTCCCGAGAATTGGATTTTTATGTTTGGGGATTTATCCCCCGATGAATTAATAAACAGGATTAGTTTCAGATATGCAGTATGAATTGGATTTGCTGGCATAAAAGGTGACGCTGGGACCATGTGCTGCTAAATAAGTTTCAGTGTGGCAATGGCCACAAGGACGAAGACGGGCGTACTCTGCTTCACCGGTGGTAGTTAATCACCCTATCAGTGTTAGCGAAAAGGGATGGCGCTCTTATCTCTTTGCGAAGGACGTATGCTATTTGAACCGCCGCCGCTTTATCCAGCAGCGACGGTTTTTCAGGAGTATCAGCCCGCTTTACGCCAGATGAAACTGCTCCACCGTCTGTGACAGTTGCTGCGCCTGATCTTCCAGTGAACTGGCAGCCGCCGACATCTGCTGCACCAGCGCGGCATTCTGCTGGGTAACACCATCCATTTCATTAACCGCTATCGTTACCTGACTGATGCCACGTGCCTGTTCGCTTGACGCTGTAACGATCTCACCGATAATTCCCTGCACTGAATTTACCGCCTGCATCATCTCCTGCATGGTCTTACCGGCATCGTTCACCAGCCGGACACCACTCTCCACCCGTACGCTCGACTCTTCAATCAGTGCGCCGATCTCTTTCACCGCATTAGCACTGCGCTGGGCCAGATTACGCACTTCTGAGGCGACCACCGCAAAACCGCGCCCCTGCTCTCCGGCGCGTGCTGCTTCTACCGCCGCGTTGAGCGCCAGAATATTGGTCTGGAAGGCAATGCTATTGATCATCGTGGTAATGTCGCCAATCTTTTTCGAGCTGTCATCGATCTGCGCCATGGTCTGCACCACTTCGCCTACCAGCGAGGCACCGCGACTGGCAATGTGCGTCGCGTTTTCAGTCAGGCTGGTCGCCTGCTGCGCATTGTCGGCATTCAGGCGGATCGTGGCGCTGATCTGCTCCATGCTGGCTGCGGTCTGCTCCAGCGCGGCGGCCTGTTCTTCGGTGCGTGACGCCAGATTCAGGTTGCCGCTGGCAATTTCGCCCGCGCCCTGTCGTACTGATTCACTGGAATCTTTAATCTGCCCGACAATCTGCCGGAGCTGGCTTTGCATAGTATGAAGCGCAAAGAAGAGGCTGCTGCGATCGCCGTTTTTCACTGCAATTGCGTTATCCAGCTTGCCATCCGCGACGGCCAGCGCAATATTTGCCGCTTCAATCGGCTCGCCGCCAATCGGCCGCAGCACCTTACGACTGAACAGCATGCCGAGTACGGTGCCGACCAGCAGAATACTGACCACCATCAGCAGCAGTGCCCACATCAGTTGCCGGTTGGCAGCAGCCATCACCTGACTGACCGGTGCGACAACGCCGAGATACCAGGGTTTGTCACTGTTACCAATCACCACCGGCTGCCAGGTGACTAATGCGTCTTCGCCCAGCACGTCATCAAAATGCTGTACGACTTTCGTCGTAAAACCATCTTTTTCGCCTTTCCAGGGCTTACCGGCTTCCTCTTTCACGGGTGAGGACACCACATTCCCGCCATTCGAGAGCAATAGCGCATAGCCGCTGCCCTGCCAGGGTTTGATCTGATTCACTTTCTGCTGCAGTGAGGCCAGTGAAATGTCAGAGGTGACGATCGCTTTTAAGGTCCCCTGATCGATAATCGCGGCAGCTACGGAAGTCAGCAATGTCGGCACGCCGTTGTAGGCATAGCTATAAGGTTCGGTAAGCGTATCTTTTTGTGATTTTTGCGGGATCAGATAGTAATCGCCCTGACCCGGTGTCAGATAGGAGAGAAGCGGATGCATCGCGTATTTACCTGATGCGTCACGATCCACAAAAAAGGCATAGCGTCCCTGTGGCGCTTGGCCCGGCTGTGACGCGAACTCCGCATCGCGGCCATCAAACGCATTCTGTTCGAATATCACCGACATCGACAGATAATCAGGGTTGGCGCGCAGCGCATACTCCATGACTTTATCGGCCACTTTACGGTCGGTAATAGCGGCCTGAGGCAACGCGATCAGACTTTGCCCGAGATGACTGGCAACATCACGGGCATGCCCCAGCTCCTGCTGCACCTGAAGCGCACGGCTCTGTGCAATCTGCTGCAGATAGTTTTCTGCGAGCACCTTCTGCTCTTTACCCGACTGCCAGCTGAGGACGCCGATGGTCACGGTAAATCCCAGCATAATTGTCAAACCACCCATGATCAGCATCTGCGCACGGGTACTCATTCTTTTCTTATGTGTTAACTGACTGGCCATAGTGATCCCCTGAAATGTACCTGGCTCAATACCTCCTTGTAGTTATGGTGCTCCTGAGATCATCTATCGGCGGCGTTTTTTTGAACTTTAATGGCCATTTCACCGCCGTGATGGGGGTCTCACAGAGCGTGATTACGGGAAGTTGATCGCAAAGGGATTATGGCGCTGCTAATGAACGGCCTTTTTTTGATCTGCAACAATACTGGTGCCCACCATTACTGTCAGTTTATGTCAACAGTTGCTGTAGCCCCCTTATCGCAGTGGAGATAGAACAATGATCGGTAAATCAGGATTAGCTATCGGGATGGTTGTCTGGCTGGCGTATGTCGCCTGGATCGTTCACTACTATTCAGACACCTTTATGCAGTTCTCCCGCTAAGCAACAGGACCTTCGGGTCCTTTTTTTTGCCCTCAATTCAGCCGGGTTGACCTGTGAGCCAAATACTCGCTATTATCGGCTCATTCTGTGAGCCGAATAGCCTCCTTTATTCGGCTCATCCACCCTTAGCGTGAGCCGAATATGAGCGTTACCTGGATCTGGCAACAGCCGGACTGGCCCGATTTTCAATGGCAGGATGCCGTGCTGTTACCGCGCCTGCGCCATCTGCAGCAGCAGCGCGGATTGCTGCTGGGCCGTGCCAGCCTGCAGTCAGACAGTGATTCGCAGACGCTGGATACTCTGTTAAGTAATATCCTTTCCTCTTCCGCGATTGAAGAGGAGCGGGTAAACGTACAGTCAGTACGCTCATCGCTGGCACGCCGGTTAGGCGTCACAGAAGAACAGCCTTATCCGGTCTCTGATCGCTCAGAAGGGCTGGCCGCCATGATGCTGGATGCCATCAACAACCGCAGTCAGCCACTGACGCTCGACCGATTATTTCAGTGGCATCACTGGCTCTTCCCGGACGATGAATGGACGGTGCAGCGTCTGAGCGTCGGCACGCTGCGCGGCAGTGAGCCAATGCAGGTTATATCAGGTCGCATTGATCGCCCCACGGTGCATTTTGAAGCGCCGCCGCGACACGGACTGGAGCCGCAGCTCGCGCAGTTTATTGAGTGGTTCAACAGCAGTCAGCAGGATGTGATGCTGGACCCGATGCTGCGCGCTGCCATCTGTCATCTCTGGTTTGTTACGCTGCATCCATTTGACGATGGGAATGGCCGTATCACCCGTGCGCTAACCGATCTGGCACTGGCGCAGGCCGACAGTCAGAGCATTCGCCTTTATGCCATGTCACCCGCTATCCTGGCGCAGCGTGCCGGTTATTACCGCATCCTGGAGCAGACGCAGAAAGGCGGCCTTGATATCACAGACTGGCTGGTGTGGTTTCTTGATATCCTGGATGAGAGCCTGAAGCAGGCGATGCACGTCATCGATCGTACCCAGATGAAAGCGCGTTTCTGGCTACGTCACCAGGGGATGGGATTAAGCGCGAAACAGGTGAAAGTGCTGAACCGGCTGCTGGATGGTGGCGAGCAGGGTTTCGAACTGGGGATCAGCGCCAGTCAGTATCAGAAGGTGGCTAAAGTGAGTAAAGCGACCGCGACCCGTCATCTGGCGGACCTGGTAGAGAAAGGTTGTCTTTACCGGCTTGAGGGTGGCGGCAGAAGCACCCGCTATCAGGTAGTAACAGATGCTAAAAAGATATAGCGTTAATCACGTGATGTTCTGTAACGTTAACTACCAGGTTAGTTTAACCCTGAACATAACGCTCAAGCGACTCAGTACTTAATTGAGAGGCAGAAGCCCTGTCAGCGATAATTAACAAAGAAGGATGTAATTTCAGAACGGATGCAGGAATCTGCTCCGTCACCGCTCCCTCAATAACCTGTGCCAAAGCCCAGGCTTTATTTTCGCCGCTGACAATGAGTAACAGATTTTTTGCTGCCATAACGCTCATCGGCCCCATAGTTACATAATGATCAGGCACAGAGCTTAAATCACCCTTCATTTCAGTCCGGGCAATGAATTCAGCGAGATCACCCTCTATGGGATGCTTAACCACCGGGTGATGAAATCGGGTCAGGCCAGGGATGTTGCCGCAAAAATGTCCATCTGACCCCAGTCCCATTAGCACTAAATCTAATCCACCCTCCTGCTTTAACAGACGCTCAAAATCCAGAAAATTGTCATCGGTGAGTTTATGAATGTTCGTTTCTTTAATTTGTGCTGGTGACAGAAAAAGCTGACGCAGACTGGATATCGTAACGCCCTCACGATGTTGACCTTTGAACGCAATTTCATCAAAGTTATAGTAATGAACATGTGAATAGCCGGAGCGTCCGCCGATGGCTGAAACAAGATATTCGTACAATTTAGCAGGCGTACGACCTGCCGTTATTGCCAGATTCACACGTCGGTTTTGTGTCATATAACCCAACATATGATGACTTGCGATCTGGCTCATTTCATTATAATTGTCCGTCACGATCAGTTTCATTTCATCATCCCGTAATCGTTTTACTGACAAACATCAATGTGGCATCGCGACCTGTCGTGAGCCACAATGATGGGTATTAACAGGCAGTCATCTCACCCTTTAAGTGAGGCTCCGTTTGTCGCTATAACCTCCTGATACCAGTAGAAGCTTTTCTTGCGGCTACGCGCCAGCGAGCCTTCGCCATTATCATCGCGGTCAACATAGATGAAGCCGTAACGTTTAGAGAGTTCGGCTTTGGATGCGCTGACCAAATCGATTGGACCCCAGCTGGTATACCCCATGACCTCAACGCCATCTTCAATGGCCTCCCGCACCTGAACCAGATGATCGTGGAGGTAGCTGATGCGGTAGTCATCCTGCACGACGCCGGTGGCATCCGGTATGTCTTTGGCCCCCAGTCCGTTCTCAACGATGAACAGCGGCTTTTGATAACGATCCCACAACAGATTCAGCAAGGTACGCAACCCGACCGGATCAATCTGCCAGCCCCATTCAGAGCTCTGCAGGTGGGGATTAGGCACCATGCTCAGAATGTTACCGCGCATCTGCTGATTCAGCGCCTCATCGGCGGTGATGCAGCCGGACATGTAATAGCTGAAAGAGATAAAATCGACGGTCGATTTGAGTATCTGGCGATCGGCATCGGTAATATCCAGTTGGATATCGTTTTCGCGGAAGAAGCGCAACATATAGCCCGGATAAGCTCCCCGGCACTGTACATCGCCAAAAAATTGCCATTTGCGGTTCTCCTGCAGCGCTTCAAGCACATCATCAGGCTTACAGCTCAGCGGATAGACCAGCCCACCCAGCAGCATATTACCGATACTGGCTTCAGGGTTACTTTCGTGACAGGCTTTAACCGCCAGAGCACTGGCCACCAGTTGATGATGAATCGCCTGATAAATTTCGCCCAGGCTGCTGGTTTCTGGCAGGCCTACGCCAGTCATCGGCGCATGTAAAGACATATTGATTTCATTGAAAGTCAGCCACAACCTGACTTTTTTCTGATAGCGGGTAAACACCGTACGCGCGTAATGCTCAAAAAAGCCAATCACCCGGCGGTTTCCCCAGCCGCCATACTGCTGAACCAGATTCCAGGGCATCTCATAATGTGACAGTGTCACAAGTGGCGTAATGTTATGTGCTGCCAGCTCATCGAATAATCGGTCATAAAAGGCCAGGCCTGCTTCATTAGGTTGTTGCTCGTCACCGTTCGGGAAAATACGCGTCCAGGCAATTGAAACCCGCAGACAGCTAAATCCCATCTCTGCAAACAGTTTTATATCGTCCGGATAGCGGTGGTAAAAATCAATCGCCACATCTTTAAGGCTTTTACTCCCCGCAACGCGATCGACTACCGGGCCAAAAATCCCTTGTGGCTGGACGTCAGAGGTGGAAAGGCCTTTCCCCTCTTCACGCCAGGCGCCTTCAACCTGATTAGCGGCGACCGCACCACCCCATAAAAATGTATCCGGGAAAGTTTTCATCCTGTGCTCCTTTTACTGATGAATGATGCTGAGTAATGGCGTTCCTGCGGTGACAGCTGTCCCTGCCACCGTCAAAACTTCATGATACGCATCGCTGTTAGTGATAATGATCGGTGTTGCAAGGTCATATCCGGCATCAAGAATGGCCTGACGATCAAACGTCAGCAGCAGATCGCCGGGCTTAACCGTGTCGCCCACGTTTACATGTGCCGTAAAAGGTTTGCCATCAAGCCTGACGGTATCGATACCCACATGGATTAGCAGCTCAATCCCACTGTCACTCAACAGGCCGATGGCGTGCCGGGTCTGAAACAGAGAGGCAACTTCACCCGCGAAAGGTGCAATGACTTTGTTGTCGGAAGGAATGATGGCTGCGCCCTGTCCCAGCAGGCCACTGGCAAAGGTCGGGTCGGGCACCTGATCAAGCGCGATTACGGTACCGGTCATCGGTGACAGAATGTCATCTTCGCCAGTTATCACCGGGGTTGCCGTAACTGGCACACTGGTAGCAGGCATACCCGCTACCAGCGTCAGGCTACAGCCCAGTATCAGCGCCAGTGTGGTCCCGGCAATACCACCCCATAACGTGGCGTCGACACCGCCAGGCGGGATCATCTGGGCGATAGTGAAGATGTTGGCAAAGCCAAAGGAATAAACGTGTGTGCTACTGAAACCGACAATGGCACCGCCGATAGCGCCCGCCACACAGCCAAAGATAAAGGGACGACGCAGGGGCAGATTAACCCCATAGACGGCCGGTTCGGTAATACCAAAAATCCCAGCGGTCACGGATGAACCCGCCAGCATCTTCTGCCGCGCATCCCGGCTGCGCAAAAAAACGGCCAGCGCCGCGCCAACCTGGCCCATGACAGCAGGCAACAGCATAGGCAGCATCGAGTCATGCCCCAGTACCGCAAGATTGTTAATCATCAGAGGTACCAGTCCCCAGTGCAAACCAAAAATTACACAGACCTGCCATAGCGCGCCCATGGCGGCGCCAGCCAGCCAGGGGGCCAGCGCATAAATCCACTGGTAGCCATTCGCCAGCATCTGACTTAAGGCCGTGGCCAGTGGACCGATCACCAGAAAGGTCAGCGGCACAGTGATGCTCAGACAGATCAGTGGCGCAAAGAAGTTTTTCATGGAGGCGGGCAGCCGACGGGTACTCTGTTTTTCCAGCCAGCAACTCACCCATGCGGCGAGGATGATGGGTATCACCGACGCGCTGTAATTAAACCAGGTCACAGGGATGCCGAGAAACGCTTCCGTCATGGCGCCGGATTGCTGGCTGGCATTGAAGGCGGCAATCATCGTCGGATGAGTGAGCGCCCCGCCAATCACCAGGGTAATAAAGGGATTCCCGCCAAACTTTTTTCCGGCGGTGTAGCCCAGCACTAGCGGAAAGAAGAAAAACAGCGCATCACTTGCCGCAAACCAGATTTTATATGTTCCACCTTCAACAGAAAGCCAGCCGCAGACCACGGCCAGAGCCAGCAAGCCTTTGAGAATACCCGAGGCGGCAAGTATCCCGATAAACGGCGTGAAAATGCCAGACACAACATCGATCAGGCGACTGAAAAGGTTACCTGACGCCTTATCTTCGGCTGATGCAGGGGTCTCATCCAAAAGTCCCGCTTCAGCACGGACAGCCTGCCAGACATCATGAACATGGTTGCCAATCACCACCTGAAACTGACCGCCGCTTTCGACGACCATAATCACCCCCGGATTTTTCTTCAGTCCTTCCGCATCGGCTTTATGGTTATCTTTCAGTTTAAAGCGAAGCCGGGTGGCACAATGAACCAGACTTACGATGTTATCTCTGCCACCGATATGGCCGAGGATATCCTGCGCCAGCGTGTGATATTCCATCTCGATTTCCTTAAACCGATGTCCATGGACATCCGTTGACTGAGCCAAAAATAAAAAAACCCGAGAACGTCCTCCTTTCAGAGGCCGCGCTCAGGTTTTGCCTGCGTTAAGCAGTAACAATCCTGTTTGATGGGGCTTAGTGCCCCTCTTTCCTCACCCGCTCAATATGAATAGCGAGAAACATAATCTCTTCTGCGGTCAGCTCACGCTGATAGCTTTGTTGCAAATGCTGCGCGATTTTCACCGCGCATTTCCAGGCTTTGGGGTAGTTATCTTTTACTGCCGTATGCAATGAAACATCGTCATCGTCGACTACGGTTCGCGTCAGCATACGCTGCGCGAAAAACTTCAGATGGGTGACAAAACGCTGGTAACTCAGCGACGATTCGTTATATTCCAGCCGCAACTGATACTTCACCAGTTGCAGAATCTCCTGCATTACCCGCGTAACATGCATCACTTCCGGCATTTCGTTATTGAGCTGTGCCGTCACCAGATGTAACGCGATAAACCCGGCTTCATCCTCAGGTAGTTCGACATTAAGACGACGGGAGATGATTGCCCTGGCCTCCTGCCCCAGTTCGAACTCTTTGGGATAGAGACGTTTGATGTCCCACAGCAACACATTTTTAATCGCCAGACCTTTTTTCTGTCTTTCAATGGCAAAGAAGCAGTGGTCGGTCAGCGTGATATACAGACTCTCCTGCAGTTTCCCGAGACGCTGTATCGCAAGATCAATAATGCAATTGGAGGTCGTCATCACTTCAGGCGGGATTTGATGTAACAACTCCTCCAGCCGACGGACCAGCAGATCACTTTGTGGTGCAAACACTTTCTCAATTTGCGCGTCATTGAGACTGTCGCCGACGCGCTTCTGGAAGGCCAGCCCACGTCCCATGACGACCTGCTCGCGCCCCTGCTCATCCTGAACCATCACCACGTTATTATTCAGAATTTTGGCGATTTTCATCGGAACCCCAGAAACAAAAAAACCTGACATCCGGCAGAGGCCAGAAATCAGGTTTTGCCTGCCTAAGCAGTAACAATCCAGTCCGGGCACTCTATCAGTTTTATTCGTGACCTCAATCTGTCAGGGTAAAAAGCGTGACAGCGATCGAAATCCGCTTATTAACTTAAAAAGTAACCACCGTTTTGAGTTCAGTCACCCAGGCATCCTGCGTATGGGCAATACCCGCCGGACGATGCCAGTACTGAAGCCCGGGTTGCAGTTCCAGCCAGGAAACGGGGCGGAATCGGTAATAGAATTCTCCATTCAGTGAATGGCCAGGCACCGGATGATAAGCCGCATCGTTGTAGTCAGAAATACCACTGATCGTGTTCATGTAGCGCTGGTTACGCGCGTATTGATTGCTCATATCTGTCCAGGTCAGGCCAAAACCTATCCAGTCTTCAGGACGAGCGTCAGACAGACCCCGATAGCGGAGCGAAGCCGCATAGACCGAGTGCATGTAGTTAGTGCGTTGATCGGCCAGGCTCATACTGAATGAAGTACTTAACCCGCGACTTGCGTCATCCTGATGTCGCGTCAGTTGCTGATTAAGTCCGGCGTAAAGAAACCCTGTCCGGTTATGCTTCTCATCACCACCGGGATCACTGACTCCCGCGCCACCGGACCGGCCGCGATAGAGTTCAGTTTGCGGAGCATTGGTAAAAACTACGCCCAGGTTGTAGGCTCCCGGCAGGCCATTAATGATTGGGCGGGCTTCGATCTCAACCGGCAGCAGGACACCTTTGCTGCGTCGGGTGGAACCACTCCAGGCGTGATGACGACTGGAAGCGTCCGGGTTCTGCTCCATCACGCCGCCTTTCAAAGTGACAATGGGCGTTAACCGGTATTCGAGCGTGGTTCCCCATGTATGAACGTTCCAGTTATTCCAGGTTAGTGAGTTCGCGGATTTTCCGCCACACTGTGAAAGCATCTGGAAATCACAGGGTATAATCTGATCGAAGGTCTGAACCTTGTTCATCATTCCGATACGCCATGTTATACGCCGATCATCAAAACTTCGGGCAAAGGTCAGCCAGCCCAGTCGGGTAATAGATTGTCCGCCCCAGCTCTCCTGCGTGAGATCGTTAACATTCACGCGAGGATCCTGCACCCGTCGCGTGGTCAGATCATCGTTGTGATTGCGGTTAACAATGTTCGCTTCAATACGTGCATCGGGAATATTTGTCCAGCGCGACAAATCCTGATTAAAGGTCAAAGCAAACTGATCGATATAAGCGACGTGTGACGCATGATTGTATCCACCGCCGCCATTCCAGCCAATTTCATTCAGATAACCCAGGTTAAAGGTAAATCCATTATTGTTAAGCGATTTACGAAGACCATACATATCACCCAGAACGGGATCCGGTGGAGATTCAAACCCTAATACCGTTCCGCTCCATTCCTGCGCTGTCGACAAGGGTGAAAAGGTCAATAATGAGAGTGCGCACAGCATGCTTTTATATTTCATCTTAGCAACCTGTTTTTGATTTTAATGATGTACGGTTCGCAGGAGAGCCCTGAACCTGCTTTGCTCAACGTCATGTTTCCCTGGCCTGAATAGGTCGATTCGTTATCGCTATGGTTATTAATGATTTACACTATGACGGAGTAAATTTATGGCAAAAAAAAACCTAAGCCCCCCACAGTGGTTAAGACTGTGGGACGCTTAGGTTTTGCCTGTTATCCAGTAACAACCCTACGCTGAAAACGGCTCTAACCTAACACTGCTTTTTAAAATTGAATAGCACTGCCGGATTATTTCACAAGAAAATGTGAGCCGATTAACAATTAATATCTCTTATTTAATGTGACTGGTGTTAATTAATATTTAAAATGAGGTAAGAAATCACCAGGAGAATATCATATTAGTTTTCTTGCTAATTCATTCAATTAAGACTGATGATGTTTATGCGTAGAGTTAAAATACGCAAACGGCGTCAAAGCTTAAAAATGAATGATCAAAAATCCAGATTATTGAATCCTGATTGATGCTATAGCGCTGAGTTCAAAAAAAATGTAGCTGGTTGATTTGCGTGATTTACAGGGAGATTGCAGGCGGGCATTCAGCACAAGGAAATGACAGGAGGATGTGTTTTGTATGTCCTGACAAAAGGTCGGATAAATCCGTTAATCAGAAACAACAACGCCGGGAGGGTCGCTTCCGGCGTTGTGGCAATTACGCAGCTTTAACGGGGCGTACTTTCTTCGCAGCAGGCTCTTCCACCTGCTCATCCGCACCATTATCTGCCACGGCTTCAGGCTTCGTCGCGCCTGCGGACACGTCCGGCAGTTTGCTGGTACGCAGAATATGCTGCACTGTGTCTTTCTGCTCTGCAATCAGCAGGCCCAGCGTTTCTGCCTGAGATTCATCCAGTGCAGGTTGATGCTGTAACAGCCAGTCAGTAAAGGCTTCGGCCATATCGAGCATTTTGTCGTAGGCATCGGCCTCTTTCTTATTGGCAAACGTCATCTTCTCTTCACCCTTTCTGACTACAACAAATTTTGTTTCAACAGCCATCTTTTCGCCCTCAGGTACTGTGTATACATACAGTATATCATGCCGGTTATGCTTTGCCAGCAGAGAATCAAGTTTACTTGCTACGCGCAGGCTAACCTTAACCGGGCGCAGGTTTTTTTCTTTTTCCTGCCGCTTCTCTGCCAGAAGCCAGGCTGACTACACCAGCAGCTCTTCAAGGAACATCGCCAGCGCCTTACGCGGATCGTCTTCTTCGGAAACGATCACCTCGATCCCCCACTGCCCCAGCACCTCTTTGGCTACCGGGTTATTACGGTTAGTGAACAGATACGATTTGGGCCGGGCTGTCGCCAGCCCGGTGCGGCCCCACATCTTGGTCAGACGGTAAAACAGCAGGCGGATGTTGAAATCGCTGATGCTATAGCCGACAAACAGCACAGAGTTGCCCATTACGTCATGGGTCAGTTTGATGTCGAGCGGTGAGTCGAAATAGAGGCGTTCAAAATAGCTGCTCTCATCAAGCACGATAGAGGTGTCATCATCGAAGTCACCGTGCAGTTTGATAATGTGACGTTTATCTTCGGTCAGTGAGACCAGGTCAGCGGCGTTCGCCACTTTATAATAGGGAACACCGTGCGCATCGTGCGCTGCTTCCAGCCAGCGATCGTAGTTGGTAGTGTAGATACGCGAGAAATTACCCTGAGTAATCATGGTGTGAATTTCTGAAGACCGGACATCGATATCCGGGCGGTGCCACTCGCGATCCATCCAGCTGCGCAGCGGGCCAAGTGAACCTTTCTTCTGTTTGTAATATTCCGCCAGCGACAGATGCGTGCCGTAGGTATTAAAAATCTTAGGATCGTAGCCCAGCTCATTTGCGAGGTGAGCAATCAGTTCATGCCACTCGGGTAAGCCAAAATTGCGCGAAATACCGGCACCGGCAAAAAGAATCAGTTTGCCGGAATCATAGGCGCGTTTGAGTTCAGGTTTCATGCCACTCCCCGCGAGGTTTTTAAAAAGGTGGCGAAGCGATCCAGCGCGATGCGCCGCATTGAGATCTCGTTCTTGAGTTCGCCCATTTCTGCAAAGGTCTGCTCATAGCCTTCGGGAATAAACACGCAATCCCATTGAAAGCCGCGCGTTCCTGCAGGTTTAGGGGCGATGGTGCCGCGCAGTTCACCCGAGAACTGATACATTTTGCGGCCGTCGCAGTAGCCGAGCACCGTTTTGGCCGTCACGGCCTGGCTGTCCAGCCCCTGCACCAGCGCGGTAAAGCGCTCTGCGTCCAGGCGGTTCCAGAAGATGCGGGTCAGACCGGCCGGCAGACCATTCAGGCCGTCCAGATAGAGGCCGGTATGCTCCACAAACAGTGGCCGCCCAATCAGCGAAAAAGCTTTGGTCAGTTTATCGCGCACCAGGTCCAGCTCGTTTTCAGTCTGAATTTCTTCGATGCGACGGGCGATGGGCAGAACTTCGACCCCGATGGGTTCGAGTATTTTGCGCACCTCAGCCAGTTTTGGCTCATTGGCAGAAAGGAATCTGATTTTCATGGGGCTTCCAGGTCAATTACTCCGCCACGCAGTGAGGATTTTTACGAAAACAGGCGGGCAGGATAAATCACTAACGCTGGAGAGTGTAGTTCAATTCTGTGGGCATTAAATTACAGAACCGGCTTCAGCAGGAGAGCCGGTTCTGTAGCCTCAGTAAACAATGCCCGGTGGATTCACCGTGGAGTGTGTAACCGCTTCATCCTGTTCACCCCAGCGGGCCAGCACCTGCTGATACTGCCCACCTGTAATGGTGCCATCCAGAGCGGCTTGTAAAGCCGGTGCCAGCCCATTGCCCTTTTTGGTGGTCACGGCAACCCAGGCGCGAAATGGACCGCTGCCAACCAGCTTTGTCTGTCCGCGTGAGGCCACTTTCCAGGCGGCCATCGAGTGCGGACCAAAGATCGCATCGGCTCGTCCCGACAGCAGCGTCAGCGTCGCTGAGGCATCATCGGTAAGATAGACTGGCGTCACCGCAGGCAGACCATTGGCCCGATTCTGCTGATCCCAGCTCAGTAAGATGCGCTCCTGATTGGTGCCCGACGAAACGATAATCCGCTTACCGGCAATATCAGGCGGGCTGTTTATCTGGCTGATTTTACTGTCGCTTTTTACCGCAAAGGCGTGGTTATCAGCGCGATAGGTTGCGAAATCGAACTTCTTCTTACGCTCTTCGGTAACGGCAATATTAAACATGGCGACATCATAACGTCCGGCGCTGATGCCCAGCGGCCAGTCTTCCCACGAGGCCGGAACCAGCTTCAGCTTTAATCCCAGACTGTCAGCCAGCAGCCTGGCAATGTCCGGATCGCTGCCGATCCGCGTGACGTTGTCAGACGCCAGTAGCGACAGCGGCGGAGAATTAGTCGCGGCGGTTGCCACCGTCAGCGTACCGGGTTGTATAAAGTGAAAGCCAGCCGGGATTTTCGCGATCGCCTGCGGATTCGCCGGGGCATGGATTGGCGTCTCATTTTTCAGCACATCGAGCTTCTCCGCAGCCGAACAGCTCAGCACCGGGAGCAGCGTCAGCGCTGTTAAGGTCAGCGCCCTCATAACACGCGCGCCAGGAAACGGCGGGTGCGCTCATGGCGCGGATTGTTCAGTACCTGCGTCGTGCTGCCCTGCTCAACAATCCGGCCATCCACCATAAAGACCACGTTGTCCGCCACTTCACGGGCAAAGCCGATCTCATGGGTCACAATCACCAGCGTGGAGCCGGAACGCGCGAGCTTTTTGATCACGTCGAGCACTTCACCGACCAGCTCCGGATCCAGCGCCGAGGTCGGCTCATCGAACAGCATCACGCGGGGATTGAGCATGAGTGCGCGCGCAATGGCGATACGCTGCTGCTGCCCGCCCGACAGATGACGCGGCCAGGCATCGGTTTTATGGCGCAGGCCGACAATGTCCAGCAGTTCACCCGCCCGCGCTATCGCTTCAGATTTCGTCAGCTGACGATGGGCAATCGGCGCTTCAATCAGATTATCCAGCACATTGAGGTGCGGAAACAGATTGAAGTTCTGGAACACGTAGCCGACGTTGATACGCTGCCGCAGAATCGCCTTCTCTTTGAGTTCATACAGCTTGTCGCCGCGCTGCTGATAGCCGATATAGTCGCCATCGATCTGAATGAATCCCTCGTCGACCCGCTCCAGATGATTGATGGTGCGCAGCAGCGTGGATTTGCCCGATCCGGATGGCCCCAGAATCACCGTGACCGAACCGGGTTCCAGCGACAGCGAAACATCATCCAGCGCTTTGTGTTTACCAAAACGCTTGGTCACGCCGGTAATAGTGATGGCACCTGTTGTGTGAGAAGTGCGGTAATCAATGGCTTCGGACATGGCTGATCTCCTCGGTCGGATGAAGTGGCGTGACGCGATTGCGCCATTGTTGCCAGCGCGAAGGCTGCGGCTCACGGTTCACGCTGCGGGCCAGCCAGCGCTCAACGTAATACTGAATCACGGACAGGACGGTGGTGATAATCAGATACCAGGCGGCACCGACCATCAGCAGCGGGATCACTTCCTGATTACGGTTGTAAATCATCTGAATGGTATAAAACAGCTCCGGCATCGCCAGCACGTAAACCATCGAAGTCCCTTTTGCCAGACTGATGATCTCGTTGAATGCGGTCGGAATAATGGCGCGCAGCGCCTGCGGCAGAATGATGCGGAAGGTCCGGCGTGAGGCGGAAAGCCCCAGCGCGGAGGCGGCTTCAACCTGCCCGTGATCGACGCCGAGGATCCCGCCACGGATAATCTCCGCACTGTAAGCCGCCTGCACCAGCGTCAGACCAATTACCGCCGCCGGGAACTGGCCCAGCACATTAATCGTCTGAAATGCGCCCCACGACAGGCCGGTAAACGGAATGCCGATCGACAGCGTGTCGTAGAGGTAGGAGAAGTTATAGAGAATGATCAGCACCACGATCAGCGGCAGCGAACGGAACAGCCAGATGTAGCCCCACGCCAGCGTGCTCAGCAGCCACGATGAGGAGAGACGTGCCAGCGCCAGCAGACCGCCGAAAAAGAGGCTGAATATCGTGCCCAGCAGGGTCAGCAGTAGCGTCTGACCCAGACCGTGCAGGATCACCGGATCGAAAAACCAGCGGGCAAACACGCCCCATTCCCAGCGCGGGTTAAAGGCCACTGACTGCACCACACCCGCCAGGATAAACAGCGCCAGAATAGCGCCGGCGGTGCGCGCCGGATAACGTGCCGGGACCACCTGTAGATGTTGATGTTTGCGCATCGTCACTCCTTAACTCGCCTCAGCGACGTTATAAACGCCGATTACTTTAATAAAACGCAGTCGCCCGTCATGTGGCGGCTGGCCGTAACGCTCCAGATCGCCGCTCAGATCGAACTGTGGCTGATAGCCGTGACCGGTATAAAGCCGCACCGCCTCTGGCTGGCGAAAGCCGGTGGTGAGAAACAGCCGCTGATAGCCCGCCTGCAGCGCGCGCCGTTCCAGTTCCTGCAACACCACCAGCGCCAGCCCCTGACGGCGCAGATCGCTGCGGGTCCAGATGCGCTTCAGCTCAGCGGTCTGTGGGTCATAAGGTTTATAAGCGCCCATCGCAATGATTTCGCCGTCGCGTTCCAGCACAATAAACAGCCCCTGCGGCGGCAGATACCATTCCGTCAGCTCCTGCTCCTGCTCGTTACGGCGGGAAAAGAAGTCGCCATAACGTGCCGAATATTCACCAAACAGACCACCCAGAATCGGTTGCAGCTCGGGGGCCTCGGGCGAAACTTCGCGGAAAGTCGATTCACTCATGCTCAGCTCCTTAGTCGCCCAGCCCGGCGGGGTTAATTTCAGAACGATCGATATGCTCCACGCCTTCACCCCAGCGGTTCAGCACCTTCTGATAATCACCATTGCTGATGACGCCATTCAGCGCAGTGCTGATCGGTTCTGCAAGGCCGCTGCCTTTTTTCACCGTAACGGCAATGTGCGCCGCTTTTGGCCAGCCACCATCCACACTGCCGATCAGCCGGGTTTTACCGGTCAGTGCCGCTTTCCAGGCACCAATGACGTTAGGACCAAACCAGGCATCGGCCCGCCCCGCCTGCAGTGCCAGCGTCTGGGCGGCGTCATCTTTGGCGTAGATCGGGGTAAAGCCCTTCAGACCCTTTGCCTGATTCTCTTTATCCCACGCCAGCAGAATCGCCTCCTGATTGGTGCCGGATCCCACAATGATCCGCAATCCGGCAATGTCTTCCGCTTTGGTCAGTGACTTAATCGGGCTGCTGGTTTTGACATAGAAGCCGAGTGAGTCTTTGCGATAGGTGGCGAAGTCGAACTTCTCTTTGCGCTCTTTAGTCACGGTAATGTTGGAGATCGCCGCATCATACTTGCCCGAGGCCACACCCAGCGGCCAGCCTTCCCACGACGTCGGCACGACATTGAGTTTTAATCCCAGGCTATCCGCAACCAGTCGGGCAATATCCACCTCGCTGCCGAGCAGGGTTTTGTTGTCATCGGAAAATACCGTCAGCGGCGGAGAGTTCTGCGCCGCCACGGCCACGGTAAAGGAGCCCGGCACTACAAAGTGATGTCCCGCGGGCAGTTGCGCGATGGCGTCAGGATTCTTCACCGTATTAATCGGCGCTTTATTGGCTTCCAGGCTGACGCGCTGGCCGTTATAGGACACGCTGGTGCCTTCAGCCAGCGCATGGCTGCTGGCGGTCAGAATAAGCAGGGCAAGAAGACGCGATGTTTTTTTCATGACGCAGGCTCTTATTGTGAGGTGAACTGATTAACGGGTTGCTTCAGGGCGAAGCTGTCGCGCAGCGTACTGCCCGGGTAGTCGCGGCGCGTCAGGCCGCGAGCCTGCAGAATCGGCACCACGCGGTCAACAAACCGTTCAAAGGTGTCGGGTGTGCCGCCATTGATAATGAAGCCGTCTGTGGCGTGGGTTTCGAACCAGAGCTGCAGGCCATCCGCGACCTCTTCCGGCGTACCGTGAAACAGCGGACGTGGCGTTGCGGCTTCCAGTGCCGCCTGGCGCAGCGTATGGCCATGCTGCTGTGCTTTGCGTTTGATCTCGTCGGTGGTGCTGCGGAAGCTGTTCTGACCAATGTCGCCGATGTCCGGGAACGGCTGATCCAGCGGATATTGAGAAAAGTCGTGGTGGTCAAAGAAACGACCAAGGTAGTTAAGGGCATCGGTAATCGATACCAGCGCCGCCGTGGTCTGATACTGGCGCTCTACGTCTTCCGCATCATCGCCCACGATCACGCTGACACCCTGGAAGATGTGAAGATCCTCTGGCTGACGACCGTTCGCTACCAGCTGCTGTTTCACATCCTGATAAAACGCCTGCGCTTCTTCGCGGGTGGGCTGATGGGTAAAGATGGCGTCAGCATGACGCGCCGCCAGCTTTTTACCGTCGTCGGACGCACCCGCCTGGAAGATAATCGGACGGCCCTGCGGCGTGCGGGCGATGTTTAGCGGTCCCTGCACCTGGAAGAAGTCGCCATGATGATCGAGCGTGTGCAGCTTCGCCGGATCGAAGAACTGCCCGCTCTCCTTGTTGCGCACAAAGGCATCCTGCTCCCACGAATCCCACAAGCCTTTCACTACCTGCAGATACTCGTCGGCAATGCGGTAACGCAACGCGTGTTCCGGGTGTTTCTCGCGGGAAAAGTTTTTGGCGGAACCCTCCAGCGGCGAGGTAACAACGTTCCAGCCCGCACGCCCGCCGCTGAGGTGATCGAGGCTGGCAAACTGACGCGCTACCGTGAACGGCTCGCTATAAGAAGTGGAAACGGTACCGACCAGCCCCAGATATTCTGTAACGCCCGCCAGTGCAGAGAGCAGCGTCAGCGGTTCAAAACGATTGAGAAAGTGCGGGATCGATTTCTCATTGATAAACAACCCGTCGGCAACAAACAGAAAATCGAGCTTGCCCTGCTCCGCCTTGCGGGCGATTTTTTTGGCGTACTCCAGATTAATACTGGCATCGGCCTGCGCCGCGGGATGGCGCCAGGCAGACATGTTTCCCGATGCGCCATGCAGAATAGTGCCCAGCCGAAGTTGTCTTGTGGTCATGATGCTCTCTCTTTTTTAGTCGTAGCGATGCCCGACGAGGGTTGTCAGAACCCCCGTGTTTTGGCGGGCTGCAGATGAATTCAGTTCAGAATGGCGTCCCGACATCGCGCATTGAGGTGTTGCAGCGCCTGGCGTGCCAGTCGGGCGAAGTAGTCGGCGGCGGGGGCAATCAGCGCCTCATCCGGGGTAAAACTGGCATGGTGCAGACCAAAATCACTGGCGCTGCCGATACTGACAAACGCGCCTGGCACCTGTTGCAGATAGAACGCAAAATCCTCACCCAGCAGATGCAGTTCGGCGGACTGCACCCGATAGCCAGCCTGCTGCGCGACGTCACTGCTGAAGGTTGCCCAGTGCGCATCGTTGATTAGCACTGGCGGGCCGGGATGCCAGCTCAGGGTCGCCTGCGCGCCATTGGCTTCAGCAAAGTGCTCAACCAGCGTACGCACCCGCTGTTCCAGTTCGGCACGCAGTTGTAAATCGTGCGTGCGGGCGGTGCCGCCAAACTCAACGCCGCCCGGCAATACGTTCCAGCTTTTGCCGCCGTCGATGCGGGTAATGCTCAGCACCAGACTGTCCAGCGCACTAAAGCTGCGGCTGGTGAGTCCCTGTAAGGCCTGGATGATCTGGCTGGCGGTGACAATACTGTCCACGCCCTGCTCCGGATACGCGGCATGCGCGCCTTTGCCGGTGACGCGAATAATAAATTTGTCCGTATTGGCGTAAAACGCCCCGCTGCGGGTAGCAAACGTACCAACAGGCAGTGAAGGCTCGTTGTGCATGCCGAAAATAGCCTGCACCTCATCCAGCACGCCCGCCTCGATAAACTGGCGTGCTCCGCGAGCAATCTCTTCAGCGGGCTGAAAGAGGATGCGCACCCGACCAGGCAACTGATCGGCCTGGTCGTTAAGCTGTAACGCCGCGCCCAGCATCACAGCGCTATGGAGGTCGTGACCGCAGGCGTGCATCACACCGGGATGACGGGAGTGAAAACGCACACCGCTCGCTTCATGGATTGGCAACGCATCGATGTCGGCGCGCAGGGCGATGACGGTCTCTCCGCTGCCAATTTCCGCCACAAGACCCGTCTCAAGGGGATAGTCGAGCAGCCTGATGCCCGACGCCTGCAACCAGCCCCGCAGCCGGGCGGTGGTGGCGAACTCCTGACCCGACAGCTCTGGCCAGGTGTGCAGTTCACGCCGCCATTCAATCAGTTGTGATGCATTGCTCATGATGACTCTCCACTCATACTCAGGCTGCAACCAGATGATGTGTAGCCAGCAACTCCAGTGACTGCAGGCGGGCAACCGGCTCGGTAATCGGCGTGTCGATAACGAACTCATCAATGTCGAAATTATGGTGCAGCGCATCAAGCTGGGCATGAACCTGTGCTGCGGTGCCTTTCAGCAGTGACGGTGTGCGCGGCTCAATCTGATAATCGCGATATCCACCCTGCCGCACATAGCGCTCAGCCTGTTCCAGACTCGCGACGTTAACGCCAGGTCCGCCTTTCATCGACACATGATAATGACGCAGCGTGGAAACCAGCAGGTCAGCCTGGGCGGGCGAGTCGGCCACCACTACCTGAACAGCCACCAGAGCGCGCTGGCCGTTACTGAGGTGAGAGAAAGTACTCAGTGCATGCTCCAGCAACTGGCGGTCGCCATTGAGATGAGCTGCAAAGACAAACTGCCAGCCCAGACTTGCCGCCAGCCGGGCGCTCTCTTCACTGGCGCCCAGCAAAAATCGGTTAGCAGGACGTGATGGCAGCGGCGTCGCGGCTAAACCTTCATCATCAGGCTGCGCCTGTGTGGGTTTAAGCCAGCTATCCAGCAGTTGAAGCTGTTCGGCAAAGCTCCCTTTTTTAGCCGCATCGACACCCTGTTGCAGTGCATGTGTGGAAAGTGGCAGTCCGCCCGGCGCTTTGCCCACTCCAATATCAATGCGGCCCGGTGCCAGTGAGGCGAGCAGGTTAAAGTTTTCCGCCACTTTATACGGGCTGTAATGCTGCAACATCACCCCACCCGATCCGACACGAATATGGCGGGTCTGAGCAACGATCCAGGCAATCAATACCTCAGGTGAAGGACTGGCCAGCTGCGCGGTGTTGTGATGTTCCGCCAGCCAGAAGCGGTGATAACCCCACTCCTCTGCTAGCTGTGCCAACTGCAGCGTGCGCTGCAGTGCTGCTGCAGGCGACTCGCCCTGCAGCACGGGCGCCTTATCTAACAGACTTAATCGATATGCCATTCACCTGGTCCTTGTTCATTCCGGTTGCGGACCAGTGTGCTGCGCAGTCGATAATTGGTAAAACATCATATTGTTTTATGCTTTATTGAATTCGTCATAATGGGGAACAGTGAGAAGTGAAAGAGGGAAAACGGGCTCTGAAACAGGGAATCAGGCAGATATTTTGCGTATAACGTTTTTCGATGCCTGATATTCAGGTGAGTAAAATCGGCGAACTGGCAAAGGTCTGCAGAAAATCGTCTTACGTATGGAGAGATGACAGTTGTTATTAGCCGCGACTGCAGGAATTTCATTCATCAGGGATGGAGCATTATTGAGTCGACTCTTAACGGGGCAGAAAAATGAGACAGGAAATAAGTCTTGTAAGCATTCGTACAAGTCAGAGGCTACACAGCATGTAGCCTCCGGAATATTGTTAACTGGCCGTAACCTGGCTGATCATTACGCCCTTGATTGTGCTGTTTTCACGATAATATTGAAGGCAATTCAACTGAGTAAATTCTCCGTATCGACGTGAATTATTGCAATATTGGTTAATTTTCCCTTCTGGCTTACTGGAGAACATCGAGAACAGAGTGTCTGAAGATGCGTTGAGTAAAGGGATGCCTGTAACAGAGACATTCAAATACCCTTGATATTCAGAACACTCTTTTTTCGTTCCCTCGCTCGCAATGGCTATCGTCGTTAAGTCCCCCTGCCCCATCTCGTTATCTGAAATAAACCAGAAGTTTACATTTCTGGATGTCAGGCAGAACCACGATGCCTGATTATCGTGGTTAACTACAGCTCCGGTTTGTTTTGCAATGTCTTCAAGGCGGCTAAACTCCATGGCAAAAAGCCTGTCACCAATGATTACTTCGGGAACTAATTCTTTGCGTGTGTCGTGATAAGTGACTGATGATTTGTCATCATAATAACTGGCGCCGAAGCCAGTCATCTGAGCAGCCATCACAGCAGGAGAAAATATTGTAATGATAAGAAGTGATTTCATTTAACATTTAACTCCCTGTCACCACTTGCCCATATGCTTTTTCGTACACTGAGTGAAGCGATTATACAACCTTCAGATG
>Ga0308162_1000538_pt1 | contig 38458 bp, 32 predicted proteins | sample PhySR2_FD_201370 | JGI IMG/M metagenome (GOLD analysis project Ga0308162, IMG submission 201370) | Phyllosphere microbial communities from UC Gill Tract Community Farm, Albany, California, United States - DLSLS.R2 | ecosystem: Host-associated > Plants > Phyllosphere > Unclassified | place: USA... | reverse complement strand
ATGGGTATTGGCCACGTTCGTTACCCAACTGCAGGTAGCTCAAGCGCCTCGGAAGCACAGCCTTTCTATGTGAACTCACCGTACGGTATTACGCTGGCACATAACGGCAATTTAACTAATGCCCATGAGCTGAGAACCCGTCTGTTCGAACAAGGACGTCGCCATATTAACACGACATCTGACTCGGAAGTTCTGCTCAATGTCTTCGCTCAAGAACTCGATCGCTTCCAAGATTATCCCCTGACAGCGGATAATATCTTTACCGCTATCGAGTGTATGCACCGCCAAATTCGTGGTGCTTACGCTGTCGTGGCAATGCTCATTGGTCACGGCATGATTGCCTTTCGCGATCCTAATGGTATCCGTCCTTTAGTTTTAGGTAAGCGCCAACTGCCAGATGGCCGTAACGAATATATGGTCGCCTCAGAGAGTGTTGCCTTAGACACACTCGGTTTTGAATTTATCCGTGACGTTGTGGCCGGTGAAGCCGTTTATATTACTGAACAGGGTGAACTCTTTACGCGTCAATGTGCGGATGCGCCAAAGAATAATCCTTGCTTATTCGAGTACGTCTATTTCGCTCGTCCCGACTCCTTTATCGATAAGATCTCTGTCTACAACGCAAGAATTCGCATGGGTACCAAGCTAGGTGAAAAAATTGCCCGTGAATGGCGTGACTTGGATATCGACGTCGTCATTCCTATCCCTGAAACCTCGACGGATGTTGCACTGGAAATTGCGCGCATCTTAGATAAGCCTTATCGTCAGGGATTTGTGAAAAACCGCTATGTTGGACGGACCTTTATTATGCCTGGACAGCAGCTGCGTCGCAGCGCCGTTCGCCGTAAACTGAACGCCAACCGTGCTGAGTTCCGTGATAAGAATGTACTGTTAGTCGACGATTCAATCGTTCGCGGAACCACCTCCGAGCAGATAATTGAGATGGCTCGTGAAGCAGGCGCCAAACGCGTTTACCTCGCTTCTGCCGCACCTGAAATCCGCTTCCCTAACGTGTATGGCATCGATATGCCAAGCGTCAATGAGCTGATTGCGCATGGTCGTGAAGTGGATGAAATTTGCCAATTAATCAAGGCTGATGCCCTTATTTTCCAAGATCTGAATGATCTGATCGAGGCGGTGAAAGAAGAGAATCCGGATATTACAGACTTTGAGTGTTCCGTCTTTAATGGTGTCTACGTCACTCAGGATGTTAACCAAGAATATCTGGATTACCTGCAATCCCTGCGTAAAGACGATGTGAAAGCCGTGGCACGGCAAAATGAGGTAGAAGGGCTGGAACTTCATAACGAAGGTTAAGCGCTTTTTCTTCTCGTAAACAGGGCGAATATCGCCCTGTTTTGCTTTCTGCTATACTAATCCTTCGCAAAATAGCGCTCAGTGTGTGGGATACTCGTCATTATGACCAAAAGATTAATCGTTGGCCTTTCCGGGGCAAGCGGAGCACAGTATGGTGTACGGCTGCTCGAGGTATTAAAATCAGTCACCGAGGTTGAAACCCACCTTGTTGCGAGCATGGCTGCCCGCCAGACCCTCTCTTTAGAAACTGACTACAGTTGGCGAGATGTTCAAGCGCTGGCAGACGAAGTCTATGACGTGCGTGATATTGGTGCATCCATCTCATCGGGATCCTTCAAAACGCTGGGTATGGTGATCCTGCCTTGTTCGATTAAAACCCTCTCCGCTATCGTCCACAGCTACAGCGATACCTTACTTACCCGCGCCGCTGATGTGGTATTAAAAGAGGGCCGTAAACTGGTACTCGGGGTACGTGAAACGCCCTTACATCTTGGACACTTACGGATGATGACCACCGCGGCTGAACTTGGGGCGATTATCATGCCGCCCGTCCCAGCGTTTTATCATCGCCCTAACTCTATTAACGATATTGTCGATCAGACCGTTAACCGTATCATCGATCAGTTCGATATCGAGTTACCCGAAGACCTCTTTACCCGTTGGCAAGGTCACTAATGGTGCACGCAGGTTTTTTTGCACCACATTCGTGCTAATATTCGCGCGAATCGCGATAAAACCCCACTAAGCCTTGGCATGTTTTGTGCATTTCCAGTGAGAATTCTCCCTCACTGGTGATAGACATGAAAAAGTTCACTGTATTTGCTTCGCTGTTCTTAGGTTTAACCCTTTCTAGCCATGCTTTCTCTGCACTGCCTACGCATCTTCGCTTTGGTACTGACCCGAGCTATCCACCTTTTGAGTCGAAAAGTCCTGATGGCAAACTTGTTGGCTTCGACATTGATTTAGTCAATGAAATTTGTAAACGCATTGCGACGCAATGCGAATTTGTACCAGGGGATTTCGACGGCCTTATTCCTTCATTAAAAGCTGAAAAAATTGATGCGATCATTTCGGCTTTATCGATTACTGAGAAGCGCCTCCAACAGATTGATTTCTCGGATAAATTATATGCGGCCAATGCGCGTTTAGTCGCAGTGAAAGGCTCGCCTTTACAACCGACCGTGGCCTCATTAAAAGGGAAAACTATCGGTGTCGAGCAGGGAACCACTCAAGAAAGCTATGCCGATAAATACTGGCGTGGTGCAGGCGTCACCATCGTACCTTACCAAGCACAGGATCAAGTTTACCAAGATTTAGCCTCAGGGCGCTTAGATGCAGCGTTTCAGGACGAAGTCCAAGCTAGCGAGGGCTTCTTAAAATCGGCGGGAGGCAAAGGTTATAGTTTTGCGGGGCCTGCCGTTAAAGATAAGGCTATCTTCGGTGTTGGAACAGGAATTGGTCTACGCAAAGGGGATACGGAAGTAATCCAAGCCATCAATAAAGCGATCGCCGCAATGCATAAAGATGGGACCTACGACAAATTGGCGAAAAAGTATTTCGATTTCAATATTTACGACGAGTAAGTCCGACAGTGACAGAGCGTCATCTGGTGTGGCGCTCTGTATTCGTAAGTTAAGAGGGGTCGTAGATGCTAGAAGGTTACGGACAGGTGATTCTGCAAGGAACGTGGATGACAATCGAGCTTGCGCTCAGTGCTCTAGTTTTAGCAGTGATTATTGGGTTGGCTGGCGCCGCTGCGCGTCTTTCCCGTTATCCTTGGTTACAGGCTATCGGTGCCACCTATACCACGATTGTGCGGGGTATTCCTGATTTAGTCCTAATGTTACTGATCTTTTATGGTTTACAAATTGCGCTGAACCAAGTCACTCATGGTTTGGGTATCGCCCATATTGATATTGCTCCACTGCCAGCCGGAATTTTGACCTTAGGATTTATCTATGGGGCATATTTTACGGAAACTTTCCGTGGCGCAGCATTATCAGTCCCCCTCGGTCAACGTGAGGCCGCGGTTGCCTACGGGATGACACCTTGGCAATGCTTTGCCCGCATTACCTTTCCCCTGATGATGCGCTTTGCGCTGCCCGCAATCGGGAATAACTGGCAAGTGATCTTAAAAGCGACGGCGCTAGTGTCGATTTTAGGCTTAGAAGAGTTGGTCAAAGCGACGCAGCTCGCCGGGAAAAGTACCTGGCAACCTCTCTTTTTCGCACTGGTAGCAGGGGCTATTTATCTACTTTTCACCTTAGTTTCACAACTTATCCTAGCTGGACTGATGCGATTCTACGCTGTTGGCGTGAAGAAGGTGACATTATGACTGCGATCCTTCAACAATATTGGCAGTCGCTGCTTTGGACCAATGGTTACCAACTCAGTGGTTTAGCTATGACTCTCTGGCTACTGGTCTTTTCTATGGTAGTGGGGGGAATACTCGCTTTATTCTTATCGATTGGCCGTATCTCGTCCCGTCGCTGGCTGTCGCTACCCATTGCGCTATTTACCTTTGTGTTTCGGGGCACACCTTTGTATGTCCAACTATTAATTATCTACACTGGGCTCTATACCTTACAGGTGGTTAGAGATCATCAATTGCTGAATGAGTTTTTCCGTAGCGGGTTACATTGTACGCTGCTGGCGTTAACGCTGAATACTGCAGCCTATACCACGGAAATTCTTGCAGGGGCGATACGGGCCGTTCCCGCCGGGGAGATTGAGGCCGCCCAAGCTTACGGTTTCCGAGGCTTAACCTTGTGGCGTTCAATTATTCTTCCCTCAGCATTTCGCACTGCATTACCCGCGTACAGTAATGAAGTCATTTTATTATTACACTCGACCTCGTTGGCATTTACCGCGACGGTTCCGGATATCTTAAAAGTGTCTCGGGATATTAACGCTGACACCTACCAACCTTTTACGGCCTTCGGTATTGCTGCGGTAGTTTATCTTTTTATCTCCTGCGTTTTGATTATGGCGTTTCGCCAGTTAGAGAAGCGCTGGTTACCTCATATCAGTTCACGCTAAGGGTTTACGTATGGTGTCCACCGAAAAATTAAAAATTGAACAGCTACATAAATCTTATGGTCAGCATGAGGTATTAAAAGGCATCAGCCTTACCGCCAATGAGGGCGATGTCATTGCAATTATCGGCGCGTCGGGATCAGGGAAAAGCACCTTTCTACGTTGCCTAAACTTTCTTGAGTCGCCGAATAAGGGCGATATCTGGCTCAATCAACAGCAGATCGCGCTCGCCGCCGATCGTACACAACAGTTACAAGTTTCGGATAAACAGCAACTGAAGCTATTGCGCAGCAAATTATGCATGGTATTTCAACACTTCAATCTGTGGAGCCATATGACCGTGCTACAGAATGTGATGGAAGCCCCGTGTAAAGTCCTTGGTATAGCCAAAGCCGAGGCGCAAGAGAAGGCGGAATATACGTTGAGTAAAGTGGGGATCGAACCGGTGAATTGGAAAAAATATCCCGTCCACTTATCGGGAGGGCAGCAACAGCGGGTAGCTATTGCTCGGGCATTAGCCATGGATCCTGAGATTCTATTGTTCGATGAACCGACCTCGGCCTTGGATCCTGAGTTAGTGGGAGAGGTGTTGCGGATCATGCTGCAGCTGGCTAAAGAAGGCAAAACCATGATTATGGTGACCCACGAGATGGCGTTTGCCAAAGAGGTCTCCTCACAGGTGATTTTCCTCCATCAAGGCAAGATTGAAGAGCAGGGTTCCCCGGAGGAAATTTTTAACAGTCCTAAGTCGCCACGTTTGCAACAATTTCTCAGTAATCACTTAAAATAAAATGAAAAGCATTTCTTCATAATGCTAGAGATTGCGAAATTAAATTTTACTTATTACTCTTAGGGTAAATCAAAGCACATAGCGTCGAGTAGCGACTCGCGTTAAAAAGGGTTAACCATGGTTGAACAAATGCCTGTAGGTCAGATTGAATGGGTTGATATTGTTGATGAGAATGATGAAGTCGTTGCGACGGCTGCCCGTCAACAAATGCGCGCGGAATCTCTACGCCATCGCGCAACCTATATCGTTGTGACAGAAGGCACAGGCCGTATTTTGGTCCAACGTCGCGCAGAGAATAAGGATTTCGCCCCGGGGAAACTCGATGCGACAGCCGGTGGGGTGGTGCAATCGGGTGAAGAGCTTCTTGCTTCCGCGCGCCGCGAAGCAGAGGAAGAGTTGGGTATCGCAGATGTGCCTCTCGCGGAGCATGGGAAGTTTTATTTTGAAGATGAGGGATGTCGCGTGTGGGGAAGCTTGTTTAGCTGCGTCTGCCATGGCCCCTTTGCGTTACAAGATGGTGAAGTGACAGAAGTGTTTTGGATGACACCCGAAGAGATCACCGCTCGTTGCGATGAATTTACCGATGATTCGCTAAAAGCCTTAGCGTTGTGGTTAACCCGTAACGGCGAAAACCGTTAAGGCATACACACTGAATCGCCACCTGTTACCAAGATCGCAGGTGGCGTATCGGTTACGGTTAGCCTCTGTTTTCAGCTTGCTGAGACTGAATTGCAGTGAGCGCAATGGTATAGACGATATCGTCGACCAATGCCCCCCGCGAGAGGTCATTCACTGGCTTACGCATACCCTGCAGCATGGGTCCAATGGAAATCAATTCCGCCGAACGCTGAACGGCTTTATAAGTTGTGTTACCGGTATTGAGGTCAGGGAAGATAAACACTGTCGCGCGGCCCGCCACCCGTGAATTCGGTGCTTTAGACTTCGCCACATCTTCCATAATTGCCGCGTCGTATTGCAATGGCCCATCGATGATTAGGTCCGGGCGCTTCTCTTGCGCAAGACGCGTCGCTTCTCGCACTTTATCAACATCGCTGCCGCTGCCAGAATTTCCCGTTGAGTAAGAGATCATCGCGACACGGGGTTCAATACCGAAGGCTGCGGCGGAGTCTGCCGACTGAATGGCAATTTCCGCTAATTGTTCAGCATTCGGATCCGGATTGATCGCACAGTCTCCATATACCAGCACTTGTTCAGGTAACAACATAAAGAACACGGAAGAGACGATGCTGCTGTTCGGCGCAGTTTTGATTAACTGTAGCGGTGGGCGAATAGTATTGGCGGTAGTATGTACTGCGCCAGAGACCAATCCGTCGACTTCACCTTTTTCCAACATCAGAGTACCGAGTACAACGTTATCTTCTAGCTGTTCACGGGCCACAACTTCCGTCATGCCTTTGTTTTTACGTAGCTCGACCAGTCGAGAGACATAGTCTTCTCTGACCGCTTGCGGATCCACAATGCTGACACCCTCCCCAAGTACGATCCCTTGTACTGAGGCGACGCGTTGAATTTCTGCGGGATCCCCGAGCAATACGCATTGGGCAATTTTACGTTCTGCACAAATTGCGGCGGCACGTAAGGTTCGCGGTTCGTCGCCTTCCGGTAACACAATGCGCTTACCGGCTTGACGGGCCAGCTCGGTTAATTGATAACGGAATGCAGGTGGTGAGAGGAGGCGGCTGCGTTCAGCGACCGATCCAAGGGAGTCAATCCACGGTTTATCAATATAACTGGCAATAAACTCCTGCACCTTCTCAATACGCTGAGTATCATCCACCGGAATTTCTAAGTTGAAACTTTGTAGCGTCAGTGAGGTTTGCCATGTATTGGTTTTCACCAAGAAAACGGGAAGGCCAGTCTGGAATGCCCGTGAACAGAGTTCCTGTACCGCTGGATCAATCTGATAACCGCCTGTTAATAAGATCGCACCGATTTCTACGCCGTTCATTGCTGCTAAACATGCCGCCACTAGGACATCGGGGCGGTCAGCCGAGGTCACTAGCAGGGAGCCTGGACGGAATAATTTAAGCATATTCGGTAGGCTACGTGCGCAGAAGGTCACTGATTGAATCCGGCGAGTGGTGATATCACCCTCGTTAATAATCTCAGCCTTAAGATGTCGACACATATCAATGGCACGGGTAGCAATCAGGTCGAAATTCCAAGGGACCGCGCCAAGTACCGGAAGAGGGGAGGCTTGACTAAGCTGCTCAAAGGTAAAATTAGCCACGGTGGCTTCATTGGTATCATCGAACATTTCCGATAGGTCGGGTCTGGTGCGGCCTTCTTCATCGGTTGGGGCATTGATCTTATTAATGATCAGCCCAGCGATATTTTTATTCTTACGACCACCGAAGCTATTGAGTTGTAGCTCAACCCTCTCTTTCAACTGAGTGGGCGTGTCGGTGCCAGGCGAAACGACAAAGACAATTTCAGCATTGAGGGTTTTGGCAATTTCATAGTTAAGGGTTTGCGCAAATTGATTCTTGCGCGTTGGGACTAATCCCTCAACTAAGACCACTTCCGCATTCGCGGTATTATCATGGAAGTGGGCAATAATCTCTTCCATTAGAATATCTTGCTGATTATTACTCAGTAAATTCTCAACATAGCTTAAGGCCAAGGGTGCCACGGCCGGAATCGAGGATGTCGCGTTGATAATTTCCGTGGTATGGTCCAGTGACTGCTCGGGATCACGCGCTTGGGCGATGGGCTTGAACAGGCTAATACGCATGCCTTTACGTTCCATCGCACGGATCACCCCTAAGCTTACGCTAGTCAGACCCACACTTGTGCTCAGTGGCACCAGCATAATAGTACGAGACAAATTAACCCCCTCTATAATTCTTGAAACTGATAGTAAATCTGTTAAGCGGTAAGTGTTGCTGCGTCTTGTGCAATGACCCATTCTTCGTTAGTTGGAATCACTAAGATTGGGCAGCTACCGTCACGTTGAATCGCACCAGCCTCACCAAAGCGCGCCGCTAAGTTTTTTGTCTCATCGATAGCGAGATTTAAGAGTGCGAGCTTCTGCACCGTATGTTCACGAATTTTAGCGGAGTTTTCGCCGATTCCACCGGTGAAAATGACCGCATCGAGTCTACCGTCCATCAGCGAGGAGTAGGCACCGATATATTTTGCGAGACGATGGCAGAAAACATCTAAAGCACGCTTGGCTTCAGGCTTGTCGGCGAAATTATCCTCGACAAAGCGGCAATCACTCGTCACACCCGTCAGCCCCAGTAATCCGGACTCTTTGGTCAGCATCTGATTAATCTGTGCGACGTCCATTCCTAAATTATCGTGGAGATAGAAGATGATTGCAGGATCGATATCGCCACTGCGGGTGCCCATGACTAGTCCTTCCAACGGCGTGAGCCCCATTGAGGTATCAACACATTTACCTTGGCGGATAGCGGCAACCGACCCACCGTTACCTAGGTGGCAAGTGATAACATTCAGATCGTCTACCGATGTTTCGAGGAGCTTAGCGGCTTGACGAGAGACATAGAAATGGCTTGTGCCGTGGGCACCGTATCGACGAATACCATGTTGCTCATAGAGCGCATAAGGCAGCGCATAAAGATAGGCTTCTTCCGGCATAGTCTGGTGGAAAGCGGTGTCAAAAACGGCCACGTTTTTGGTCGTTAAATGAGGGAAGTTTTTGAACGCCTCGCGAATGCCAATTAAATGAGCAGGATTATGCAGCGGCGCGAAACAGGTCGCTTGTTCAATGGCGGTGATGATTTCATCGGTAATCACCACCGATTGAGTCAGATGCTCGCCACCATGGACAATACGGTGACCGATAGCCCGAATTTTTTCAGAAAGCTCAGGTGCGTCGACAAGAATACGATTAACGATAAAGCCCAGTGCCTCATTGTGGGCGGCGCCTGCACCCAGTGACGACTCTTGTTTCGCCCCCGCATATTTCCATTTTATACGGGCTTCCGGTAATGAAAAACACTCGGCTAAACCGGAAAGGTATTCTGCGCCAGTAGCGGGATCAAGAATGGCAAACTTCAGAGAAGAACTGCCACAATTTAGAACCAGAACTAAGTTATTCGACATAAACGCACCTGTAAATGTTATGTGTAAGCACTCCCCAAAATCCTCTGAATAGGGGGGCGCTATCGTTAATGCTAATATACACTGGTCAATAGGAATAACTATGTTCTGAGGCAACACCTTAGCGATTTATAGGATTGTTCAGAGTAATCAGTGTAAGTTTGTGTCATCTTTCTCATCGATTGACGATCGGGGTGGTATCCTTGACCCATTCATGCACGCAGAGAGTGTGGTGCGAATGGTACTCCCAATTAATCGGGATTTAAAACTTTTTAAACTCTTCGGCTTTTGAGGCAAAAACAATGAACGATACGCATCGACCAGGGCTGTTTGCTACACTGCGTCTTGGCAAAAAGTATATGAAAAGTTGGCCACAGGAAAAGAGTCTCTCTGCCATTTTTCCTGAAAATAGAGTGTGTCGAGCCACGCAGTTTGGTATTCGTTTTATGCCACCGATAGCGGTCTTCATTCTATGCTGGCAACTCGCGTTCCATGCGCAAATCGGCCCCGCCATTGCGACGGCGGTATTTGCCTGTAGTTTACCTGTGCAAGGGCTGTGGTGGTTGGGCAAAAGAGCACGCAGACCGTTAACGGGCGGAACGTTAGAATGGTTTCACACTATTCGTGAAAAGCTACAAACCTCTGGCCAAGCCATCAACCTTCCTCAAGGCGAGGTGACCTATCAACACCTTGCAGAATTATTAATGAAGGCTTTTAAACAGTTGGATAAAGCCTTTTTGGATGAACTGTAGCGATAAGAGAAGTAATTATGTATCAAGGATTCCTTTTTGACTTGGATGGCACGCTAGTTGACTCCTTAGCTGTGGTGGAAACTGCATGGTCGAAATGGGGAGAACGCCATGCCATTCCTGCCTCAGAAATTCTAGCGTTTATTCACGGTAAGCAAGCTATTACCTCCTTACGTCATTTTCTCCCGCAAGCGGACGAAGCGACTTTACGTGAAGAATTCTTGTGGCTGGAACATCTTGAGTCGACGACGGTGGAAGGGATCGTCCCAATACCGGGTGCGAAAGCGTTACTGACTTATTTGACTGAGCAGAAAATCCCGTGGGCAATTGTCACTTCCGGCAGCCTGCCGGTTGCGACAGCGCGTTTCGAGGTCTTGGCGCTCCCCCGTCCGGCAGTGTTTATTACTGCTGAACAGGTTGCGAAAGGTAAACCGCATCCGGATCCCTATTTGTTAGGGGCTGAACAGCTAGGGTTGGCACCAGAGCGCTGTGTGGTGGTGGAAGATGCTGTGGCAGGAATCGAAGCAGGTTTGGCGGCAAAATGCGCCGTCGTCGCAGTGAATGCGCCGGCCGAGGCCGCTCATTTAAAGGCGGCGTACCCGTTGAAGAGTTTAACTGATCTTGTTGTTACGCCAACGGCTCAAGGTTTCAGACTGTGAGTCTATAGCGGACTGAGCGAAGACATCGAGTGACTCGATGTCTTGCTAACGCTACTGATAGTTCTCTGAGATACGATCAAGCGTTGTGGTGCAACTCTCTGCGAAAATCTCCATAAAGTCATTCACCTCTGGCATGGTTAGGCGAAGATGGTTAAGTCTCTGCTCAAGGCCTTCTTTAACGTGTATAAATTCATCGTTATTGAAGCGCAGCTCATTTAACGTCTTGATATAGGCCGCTAATATATCGGCAGCTTTGACGATTTTTTTATATTCGCTGTCGACATTATCTTGAATAATCAGCCCAGAAAAAGCGTCACGGAGGTCATCGGGAAGGGTAGTTAAACACTCTTGCTCGGCGATTTTTTCGAGATGTTTAAAGGCTTGAGTAAATTCTGGATTATGGTATTTAGTCCGGGAGTTGATATCTTGAAGTTTTGTTTCTGACACTTCGTGGTACAGGGCGACGACCGCCGCACGGTCGGGGTTAAGCGTATTCCCATACCGTTTATTGCCGATAACCGTCAGTAAATGGGCAATTACCGCGACTTGGTGGCTGTGCTCTGCTACGTTTTCTTTCTGTACACAGTGCATTAAGGCCCAGCGTTTGATCAGTGGCATGCGAGTTATCCATGCCATAAACGTACTTTGGATCGCCATGTTATCCTCTTTACAAACCGAGTAAAAAGACGCCTTGCGGCGCCTTAGTGAATACTGATTATTGATGGTAGTGACTGAGAAAGCGGCCAAATTTATTAATCGCCATTTCCAAATCATCTACCCTTGGTAAGGTGACGATACGCACATGGTCAGGCCATGGCCAGTTAAAGGCAGTACCTTGTACCAGCAGCACTTTTTCCTGTAGAAGGAAATCGAGGACCATTTTTTGGTCATCGTAGATATTGAACTTCTTGATATCTATTTTCGGGAACATGTATAAGGCGCCCTGAGGTTTCACACAGCTTACCCCAGGGATTTGGTTAACCAGTTCCCACGCGCGCTCGCGTTGTTGATAGAGGCGACCATCAGGAACGATAAATTCACTGATACTCTGGTATCCCCCCAACGCGGTTTGGATAGCATGCTGTGCTGGCACGTTCGCGCAAAGTCGCATCGAAGCGAGCATCTCTAAGCCTTCTATATAACCTTTAGCATGTTTCTTAGGTCCATTGAGTACCATCCAGCCTTGGCGAAAACCGGCCACCCGATAGGTTTTAGAAAGACCATTGAAGGTCACGGTTAATAAATCTGGCGCTAAAGCGGCGATCGAATGGTGTTGAGCAGCATCATAAAGAATCTTATCATAGATTTCGTCAGCAAAAATGATGAGGTTGTGCTCGCGCGCGATCTTCACTACTTCAATTAGCAATTCTTTGCTATAGACCGCCCCAGTCGGGTTATTTGGGTTGATAATGACAATACCGCGAGTGCGGGGGGTAATTTTTGCCCGGATATCGTCAAGATCAGGGAACCAATCACTGCTCTCATCACAAAGATAATGCACCGCTTTACCACTGGACAGTGAAACGGCCGCCGTCCACAGCGGGTAGTCTGGTGCAGGAACCAGCATTTCATCGCCCGTATTCAGCAGCGCCTGCATAGACTGTACGATAAGCTCGGAAACCCCATTACCGATATAAATATCTTCGACCGTAATATCACGCATACCCAATGCTTGGTAGTGTTGCATAATAGCTTTACGAGCCGAATAGAGGCCTTTTGAGTCAGAATATCCTTGCGAAGTCGGGAGATGTTTGATGACATCAACTAAAATTTCATCCGGTGCCTCAAAACCAAAAGGTGCGGGGTTGCCAATATTTAACTTAAGTACTTTATTACCTTCTTCTTCAAGCCGTTTTGCTTCTTTTAGTACTGGGCCACGAATATCGTAACAAACATTCTCTAATTTGGCGGATTTTTCTATTTTTATGCTCATGCGCTTCATCTCGGCTTTAGGAATAGGAAATGACACAACTATTTCCTGTAAATGTACTCTGGTCAGACAGTTAAATGAAGCATCTCAATGAGGTCAGCGTTGATTACAGAAGGGAAATCTACTCTTTTGGTGTTTTATGCTGAATATCTTAATTTATTAACACATTATGCTGTGTTACCAATGCCTTGACACTAGGGAAGCCAGCTTGAAAGCATTAGCGCTAATTTCGACGACATTCAGCGTCAGAACACTTTTTTAAAGTAGCGTAAATAATAGGTAAAAGTTTATAAGAATTTTTGGCGTGACTATTAATAATATTTTTAATTGGGTGAACAAAAGAAATAGCTAAGATTTGTAGGGTTAATTATTAATTTGTCTTAAAGGTTTTTGTTTTATTAATTATTAATAATTTAGGGTGAAAAAATTAATCGTTAGATGATTTCTTATAACTACCGCTACGAGTGGTGAGAGCTAGGGGTTGGGGCTAGATAATATGAACTAAGTCAAAGAATGTTCAGTTTTGTCGAAAAATAATTCCAATTTATACCTAGAAATGATTAAGTCGAATTAACAAATAAAAACTTATCGTAGAAGGGGTATTAACTTAATTTTTTTGTCCACTATAGACAATTTATTATTCCTAATGGCCAATAACGATGAGTAATTAGCGCGACTCAGAAACAGTAAGGATACAGCTTTGGGCTGTTAAAGCGCATTGAGATTATTGAGTCATATTTAAAATATCGGCTCTCTTGACCAGCAATAAACAACACCAGTAAGTATTAAAATAAAATTAAAAGTGAATAATTATGACAACCCATAACAATATATCGATCAATCTCGATCTGGATCTGCTGCGTACTTTTGTTGCGGTAGCCGATTTAAATACTTTCGCCGCGGCCGCTGCTGCGGTATGTCGTACGCAATCTGCCGTCAGTCAACAGATGCAGCGATTAGAGCAAATCGTCGGCCGTGAGCTTTTCGCCCGTCATGGTCGCAATAAACTGCTGACAGAGCATGGCATTCAATTATTAGGTTATGCTAGGAAGATTCTGCGCTTTAACGATGAAGCCTGTGCGTCATTAAAATACAGCGATGAGCAGGAAAAACTCATTATTGGGGCGACTGAAGATACGTCGGAGAGTTTACTTCCTTTTATGCTTAACCGTATCACTGCACTGTACCCGTCTCTAGAAGTTGAAGTTCGCGTTAATAAAACAGAAACCATACTGTCATTGCTGGATCAGCAAGAAATTGATGTCGCGTTAACCACGCAGGGCGATACTCGTTTCGAACAACAATTATTACGTACGTCACCAACGTTATGGTTTTGTGCAGCCGATTTTGCAATCACTTCAGGCGAAGCGATTCCCTTAGTTATCCAGAATGAAGGGGAGTTATTTAGAGAGATTGCCATTAATGCACTCGATGAGCACCAAGTTCCTTGGCGTTTAGCTTATGTTGCAAATTCCAAAGCGGCCATCAATGTCGCGGTGAAGTCTGGTTTAGGGGCAACCGCTAGACCCGCTGAAATGCTAAAGCCAGAGCTACGCGTATTAGGCACGGCTGAAGGCTTACCTTTATTACCTGATACTCAGTATCTCTTATGCCGCCTACCTAAAACAGAAAAGGCGTTCGTACAATCACTTTTTAACGTCTTAGCCCCAACACCCGACACGGTTCATCGCTTAGCAGAAGTCGCCGTTGTAGAGACCGATGCGTGTGAAGAGGTGGAATCCGTTAACTGAAGAGCTAGGAATAACCTCGGTGTTTCACCACTCTTTTGCGTAAAAGGATTCGCTAAGAAGAGGTTTCAGCCACAAGGATTACGGTCTTCATCGGCGGTTACCCCACAGACTGAATTGGGAGTAAACCGCCGTTTTAGCCATAAATCAGTGAATTTATGAGTCAGATCAAAAAAACCTTACTTATTGTGCGTGAAAATTCTTATAAACCTGCCACACTTATTTGAGATTTCTTGAGAATTTGTGACAGAGATCTAAGGTTAAGTCTTTACATTTCATGTTTGTCAATTGTTAAAAAATATTTATATTTATTCGCTTAGGTTGACAAAAGGTTATGAAAAGGAGTAAAAAAAACCAATAAAAATACTGTTAATTTTTTATATAACAGACATTACTAAAAGGTGTCACACCTTCCGTAAACTTTTGTGGTCACTCCTTGCGCAGTTTTGCAAACTGTCACCCACACTTGAAGAGTAAGCATGAGTATGTCAACCACTACTGAAGTAATCGCTCATCACTGGGCTTTTGTCGTTTTTGTCGTCATCGCTTTCGGACTTTGTGCATTCATGTTAACCGGCGGTTGGTTACTGGGTGGACGCGCCAAAGGTCGACACAAAGACACCCCATTCGAATCAGGTATCGAGCCTGTCGGCTCCACACATCTTCGCCTCTCTGCCAAATTTTATCTTGTCGCGATGTTCTTCGTCATCTTCGACGTAGAAGCACTATTCCTCTACGCCTGGGCCACCTCTGTCCGCGAAAGTGGGTGGATTGGCTTTGCTGAAGCAACAATCTTTATTCTTATTTTGTTAGCTGGACTAGTTTATCTCGTCAGAACGGGTGCGCTTGATTGGGCGCCAGCACGTCGTCGTATTGTCGTTAAATCAGAGAACGGACGCGGCAATTCTCCTCAAAAGTCATAGAGAGGCATTAAGATGGATTACACACTCACCCGCGTCGATCCCAATAGCAATGGTGAGAACGATCGCTATCCTTTACAAAAACAGGAAATTGTTAGCGATCCTCTTGAACAGCATGTCCATAGAAGCGTTTACATGGGAAAATTGGAGCATGCGCTGCATGATATGGTGAACTGGGGGCGTAAAAACTCCTTATGGCCTTACAACTTCGGCCTCTCTTGTTGCTATGTTGAAATGACCACCTCGTTCACTGCGGTTCATGACGTGGCCCGTTTCGGTGCCGAAGTTATGCGTGCGTCACCTCGTCAGGCTGACTTCATGGTTATCGCAGGTACACCTTTCACTAAAATGGCACCGGTTATCCAACGTCTCTACGACCAAATGTTAGAGCCGAAATGGGTTATCTCGATGGGTGCCTGTGCGAACTCTGGCGGCATGTACGATATCTATTCGGTCGTGCAGGGCGTCGATAAATTCCTCCCCGTCGATGTTTATATTCCAGGTTGTCCTCCTCGTCCTGAAGCTTACATGCAGGCCTTATTGCTATTACAAGAATCGATTGGTAAAGAGCGTCGCCCACTTTCTTGGGTGGTTGGGGATCAGGGCGTCTATCGCGCCAATATGCCATCGGAACGTGAGCGTAAACGCGGTGAGCGTATCGCCGTCACAACACTACGTACCCCTGACGAAATTTGACCCGAAAACCATTAGGCGGCGTTAGGAACGAAAACAATAATTCTCTCGCCTAAGGGTAGCCTTCTTTGTCGTGCCAATACTGGCCGGAATGGTGAACAACGTATGACAGATATCAACACGCAACAGCATAACCCCGCTGCTTGGCAGACACAGGATCACCTTGATGATCCGGTGGTCGGTGAGCTGCGTAATCGTTTTGGGCCTGATGCTTTTACGGTCCAACCCACGCGAACTGGGATCCCTGTGGTCTGGGTACGCCGTGAGCAACTGCTCGAAATTATCAGTTTCCTGCGTCAACTGCCGAAACCTTATGTCATGCTGTATGATCTGCATGGCGTTGATGAGCGGTTAAGAACACATCGTCAAGGTCTGCCTGAAGCAGACTTTTCAGTGTTCTATCATTTTATTTCGATTGACCGTAATCGCGATATTATGCTGAAAGTGGCGTTGCTTGAGCGTGATCTCAACTTACCGACGTTGATCAACATTTTCCCGAATGCTAATTGGTACGAGCGCGAGACTTGGGAAATGTTCGGTATTACCTTCGAAGGGCATCCGCATTTAACGCGTATCATGATGCCCGATACGTGGACCGGGCACCCATTACGTAAAGACTATCCGGCGCGTGCGACTGAATTCGATCCTTTTATGCTGACGAAAGCAAAAGAGGATATGGAAATGGAGGCGTTAACCTTCGACCCTGAGAAATGGGGAATGAAACGCGGCACCGCCAATGAGGACTTCATGTTCCTTAACTTGGGACCGAACCACCCCTCCGCGCACGGTGCTTTTCGTATCATCTTACAACTCGACGGCGAAGAAATCGTCGATTGTGTACCGGATATTGGTTATCACCACCGTGGGGCCGAGAAGATGGGCGAGCGTCAATCTTGGCACAGCTACATCCCTTATACCGACCGGATTGAGTATTTAGGCGGTTGTGTTAACGAGATGCCTTATGTTCTTGCGGTGGAAAAATTAGCGGGGATTACGGTACCTGAGAAAGTTGACGTGATCCGCGTGATGCTTTCTGAACTCTTCCGTATCAATAGCCACTTACTCTATATCTCTACCTTTATTCAAGACGTCGGTGCGATGACGCCGGTCTTTTTCGCCTTTACAGACCGTCAGAAAATTTACGATTTGGTCGAAGCGATTACCGGTTTCAGGATGCACCCTGCATGGTTCCGTATCGGCGGTGTAGCCCATGATTTACCGAAAGGCTGGGAACGTCTGCTACGCGAATTCTTAGATTGGATGCCTAAGCGTCTGAAAGAATATGACAAAGCCGCGCTACGTAACTCTGTACTAGTTGGGCGTTCGAAAGGCGTTGCGGCCTATAATCAAGAAGAAGCATTACGTTGGGGAACTACGGGTGCAGGCCTGCGTGCAACGGGGCTAGACTTTGACGTGCGTAAATGGCGTCCTTATTCTGGTTACGAAAACTTCGACTTCGAGATCCCCGTCGGGGATGGTATCAGTGATGCTTATAGTCGCGTGCAATTAAAAATGCAGGAGATGTGGCAATCGCTGCGTATTCTAGAGCAGTGCTTGAAGAATATGCCAGAAGGGCCATTCAAAGCTGATCATCCACTGACTACACCACCGCCGAAAGAGCGCACATTACAGCATATTGAGACCTTGATTACGCACTTCTTGCAAGTGTCGTGGGGGCCGGTCATGCCTGCGAATGAATCGTTCCAGATGATTGAAGCGACGAAAGGTATCAATAGTTACTACTTAACCAGTGATGGCTCGACCATGAGTTATCGCACCCGGGTTCGTACTCCTAGTTTCCCTCACCTGCAGCAGATCCCTTCAGTGATCAATGGCAGTTTGGTATCAGACCTTATCGTCTACCTAGGCAGTATTGATTTTGTTATGTCAGATGTGGACCGCTAATTATGCACGATCAAACTATTTCCATTAAAACGATCGACACCCAAACCACTTTTATGCTGAGTGATGTCGAACAGCAGGCGATTGAGCATGAGAAGCACCATTACGAAGACCCGCGTGCTGCCTCGATTGAAGCGCTAAAAATTGTTCAAAAACACCGGGGCTGGGTGCCTGATGGTGCGATTGACGCCATTGCTGAAGTTCTGGGTATTCCGGCCAGTGACGTGGAAGGCGTGGCCACTTTTTATAGCCAAATTTACCGTCAGCCTGTGGGTCGCCATGTGATTCGCTATTGCGATAGCGTGGTTTGCCATATTACGGGTTACCAAGGTATTCAAGCAGCGCTAGAGGAAACTCTCCAGATCAAACCGGGACAAACAACGGCTGATGGTCGTTTCACATTGTTACCGACATGCTGCTTAGGTAATTGTGATAAGGGGCCGACGATGATGGTAGGCGAACACACTCATGTGCATTTGACGCCTGAGTCCATCGCCTCGCTGCTGGAGCAATACTCATGAGTTTCAAAACTATTGTTCGTACTGCGGAAACGCATCCACTGACCTGGCGTCTACGTGACGATAAACAACCGGTCTGGTTCGACGAGTATTGCGCCAAAAATGGCTACGCCGGCGCGCGCAAAGCGTTAGGCGGGATGTCACCCGATGAGATCGTGGCGCAGGTAAAAGATTCAGGCTTGAAAGGGCGTGGCGGTGCAGGCTTCTCCACCGGTTTGAAATGGAGTCTGATGCCGAAAGATGAGTCGATGAATATCCGCTATCTCTTATGCAATGCAGATGAGATGGAACCCGGCACCTACAAAGACCGTTTATTGATGGAGCAAATGCCCCATCAATTGGTGGAAGGCATGCTGATCAGCGCCTTCGCCCTCAAGGCGTATCGTGGCTATATCTTCTTACGAGGAGAATACGTCGAGGCGGCTGAGAATTTACGTCGTGCGATTGAAGAAGCGAAGCAAGCAGGTCTACTAGGCGAGAACATTCTGGGCACTGGCTTCAATTTTGAACTCTTCGTCCATACCGGTGCAGGACGCTACATCTGCGGGGAAGAGACAGCCTTAATTAACTCTTTAGAAGGACGTCGCGCCAACCCTCGGTCAAAACCGCCATTCCCTGCCAGCGCAGGAGTATGGGGAAAACCGACCTGCGTGAACAACGTTGAAACGCTATCGAATGTTCCGGCCATCTTAGCGAACGGTGTGGAGTGGTACAAAGGTCTCTCCCAAAGCGACGATGCGGGCACCAAAATGATGGGCTTCTCTGGCCGAGTTAAGAACCCAGGGTTGTGGGAACTGCCTTTTGGGATCACCGCACGGGAAATTTTAGAGGATTATGCGGGCGGGATGCGTGACGGTTTACGCTTCAAAGCTTGGCAGCCCGGCGGGGCAGGGACCGACTTCTTAACCGACTCTCACTTAGATTTGCCCATGGAATTTGCCAGTATCGGTAAAGCGGGGAGCCGTTTAGGTACCGCCCTAGCCATGGCCGTCGACCATGAAATTAATATGGTCTCCTTGGTGCGTAATCTGGAAGAGTTCTTCGCCCGCGAATCTTGTGGATGGTGTACACCTTGCCGTGACGGCTTACCTTGGAGCGTCAAGATTCTGCGCGCGTTAGAACAGCGCAAAGGTCAACCAGGCGATATTGAAACCCTTGAGCAACTCTGTCGTCAACTGGGGCCGGGGAAAACCTTCTGTGCCCATGCACCGGGTGCGGTTGAACCGTTACAGAGCGCAATTAAGTACTTCCGCGAAGAGTTCGAAGCGGGCATTGCGCCGCAAGTTTTTGGCAACACACGCAGTATCAGCGGGATTCAACCGAACTTATTAAAAAGCCGTTGGTAGAACGCTCGCCCGTTAAAGCTAGCGATCACACAAAAATAAGTATTAATGTTTAACGCTCGCGTCAAACCGAGCCTTACTTGAGCATGTTGACTATGGCTACAATTCATGTAGACGGAAAAGAGTATCAGGTAAACGGTGCAGAGAACTTGCTACAAGCTTGTCTCTCCATGGGCCTCGATATTCCCTATTTTTGCTGGCACCCAGCACTGGGTAGCGTCGGTGCATGTCGTCAATGCGCGGTAAAGCAGTATCAAAATGCCGAAGATACCCGTGGGCGTCTGGTGATGTCATGTATGACACCTGCTGCCGACGGTACCTTTATCTCGATTGATGATGCTGAAGCGCGTGAATTCCGAGAAAGCGTGGTGGAGTGGTTGATGACCAATCACCCGCATGACTGCCCGGTATGTGAAGAAGGCGGAAACTGCCATCTCCAAGATATGACCGTCATGACCGGCCATAACTTCCGTCGCTATCGTTTCACCAAGCGTACCCACCAAAACCAAGATTTAGGGCCTTTTATCTCTCATGAGATGAACCGCTGTATTGCGTGCTATCGCTGTGTGCGTTACTACAAAGATTACGCCGGCGGTACCGACCTTGGGGTTTACGGTGCACATGATAATGTCTACTTCGGTCGTACCGAATCAGGCACCTTAGAGAGTGAGTTCTCTGGTAACTTGGTTGAAGTCTGTCCGACTGGAGTCTTTACCGATAAAACGCACTCCGAACGGTATAACCGTAAATGGGATATGCAGTATGCGCCAAGCATCTGTCATCAATGCAGCATCGGCTGTAATACCAGCCCCGGTGAACGTTATGGTGAACTGCGCCGTATCGAAAACCGTTTCAATGGTAGCGTAAACCACTACTTCCTCTGTGACCGCGGCCGCTTTGGTTATGGTTATGTCAACCGTGACGATCGCCCTCGTCACCCTCAACTTCGCCATGGCGATAATTGGGTGACGATGAATGCGGAACAAGCGATTACCGCGAGTGCCGATCTGCTTCGTCAGGCAAAACGTGTGGTCGGAATCGGCTCTGGTCGCGCAAGCGTAGAGAGTAATTTCGCACTGCAACAGCTGGTGGGAGCGGAGAATTTCTCTACCGGGATGCCTGCTGCCGAGCAGCGTCGGGTTGAATTAATCATCGATATCCTGCAGAACCGTGGCCTGTACACACCGTCACTGCGTGAAATTGAAAATTATGATGCGGTGTTGGTATTAGGCGAAGATTTAACACAGGTCGGTGCCCGTGTTTCACTCTCTGTCCGCCAAGCCGTTAAAGGCAAGGCGCGCGAATTAGCCGCGGCGCAGAAAGTCGCCGATTGGCAGATTGCTGCAATTCTTAACATCGGACAACATGCAAAGCATCCTCTCTTTATGACCACGGCACAGCCGACACGTCTGGATGATATCGCGGCATGGAATTACTGTGCACCGGTCGAAGATCAAGCCCGGCTGGGCTTTGCCATCGCGCATGCGATTGACGGTTCGGCCCCTGCGGTAAACGATTTTGATACCCGCCTGACCGCTAAGGTCGATGTGATCGTTCAAGCACTCAGCGGCGCTAAAAAACCGCTAATTATCGCCGGTACTCATGCCGGAAGTGACGATCTGCTGCATGCCGCAGCTAACGTCGCCCAAGCCTTGAAGGCGCAAGGTCGCGAAGTCGGTATTACGCTACTGGCCCCGCAGGCAAACAGTATCGGACTGGGATTGCTGGGCGGTCAACCGCTAGAGTCGATGTTGGCTAAGCTTACCGAGGGTGAAGCCGATGCGGTGGTCGTGATGGAGAATGATCTCTATCGTCACCTTCCGGCTGATGTCGTCGATGCAGCCTTAAGCCGTGCTGACCAGGTGGTGGTGCTTGACCACCAAGCCACGTCAACCTTAGCTAAGGCTTCGGTTATTCTCTCTGCGGCCAGCTTTGCCGAAGCGGATGGTACCTTGATTAACCAAGAGGGCCGTGCGCAACGCTTCTTCCAAGTCTATGACCCAGCTTATTACGATACCACAGTGACTCAACTAGAGAGTTGGCGCTGGCTTCATGCCTTAGAGCGTGCCGTGAACCGTCGGGAAACAGATTGGTCCCAGCTCGACCATGTCATTGATGCCGTGATTGCGGAAAAACCTTTCCTCAATGCCATCAAGGATGCCGCGCCAGATGCGTCATTCCGTATTCGTGGTCAGAAACTCGCTCGTTCGCCGCACCGCTCGAGTGGCCGTACCGCGATGCGTGCCAACATCAGTGTGCACGAACCGCGCCAGCCACAAGATAAGGACACTATGTTTGCCTTCTCAATGGAAGGTAACAACCAGCCGCAAGCGCCACGCTCACAAATACCGTTTGCTTGGTCGCCAGGTTGGAACTCACCACAAGCTTGGAATAAATTCCAAGATGAAGTGGGTGGACACCTACGCCATGGTGATCCTGGTGTGCGTCTGTTTGAGGGTCAAGGTACCGGTGGCGAGTGGTTTACAACAATCCCTGCGGCTTATCAGCCACAAGCGCACTGGCGTGTCGTGCCGTTATGGCGCCTGTTCGGCAGTGAAGAGCTTTCTCAGCGCTCCGAGGTCTTTGCACAACGTACCGCGCCTGCGGAAGTCGTATTGCATCCAGAAGATGCTCAGAAACTTGGGTTGCAAGCGGGTCAATCCGTTACTTTACAAGCATCAGGGGTTGGGTTGACCTTACCTTTACGTCTTTCTGACACCTTAACGCAAGGTTTAGTGGGACTGCCGGTGGGCATGCCGGGTATCCCTCCTTACTTGAGTGGGGCAGAGGTGGAGATGTTGCAGGAGGCACAAGCATGAGCTGGTTCACACCTGAAGTGATCGATGTCATTCTGCAAGTGGTAAAATCCGTGGTGATTTTATTGGTAGTGGTGGCGTGTGGCGCATTTATGAGCTTTGCAGAGCGTCGTTTGCTCGGCTTATTCCAAAACCGTTACGGGCCTAACCGTGTCGGCTGGGGAGGCTCACTCCAACTCGCGGCAGATATGATCAAGATGTTCTTTAAGGAAGACTGGGTTCCTCCTTTTACTGACCGTGCAATTTTCACTATGGCACCAGTGATAGCCTTCGTTTCCTTACTCCTGGCATTTGTCATTGTTCCTGTTTCGCCAACCTGGAAAGTGACTGATCTCAATATCGGTCTGCTCTTTTTCCTGATGATGGCAGGTTTAGCCGTCTATGCCGTGCTCTTTGCGGGCTGGTCAAGTAACAACAAATACTCGTTACTGGGTGCGATGCGTGCGTCAGCTCAGACACTGAGTTACGAAGTGTTCCTTGGGTTATCCCTGATGGGGGTGGTGGCACAAGCTGGCTCTTTCAATATGACGGAGATCGTCAACAGCCAGACGCATTTATGGAATATCATCCCGCAATTCTTCGGGTTCGTGACTTTCTGTATTGCTGGCGTGGCGGTCTGTCACCGACATCCGTTTGACCAACCCGAAGCCGAGCAAGAGCTGGCGGACGGTTATCACATCGAATATGCCGGAATGAAATTCGGCCTGTTCTTCGTCGGCGAGTATGTGGCGATCACCACCGTTTCTGCGCTGATCGTTACCCTGTTCTTCGGGGGATGGCATGGGCCTTGGTTACCGCCGTTTATCTGGTTCGCCTTGAAAACAGCGTTCTTTATGATGATGTTTATCTTGATCCGTGCGGCGCTGCCTCGTCCACGCTATGACCAGGTAATGACTTTTGGTTGGACAGTTTGTTTGCCACTGACGTTATTAAATTTACTGGCGACCGCAGCCGTCATTCTCTATAGCGCGCAGTAAGGAATAACACCATGAAAATAAAAGATATAGTGGTGGGTTTTGGAACCCAAGTCCGAAGCATTTGGATGATTGGGATGCATGCCTTCGCCAAGCGTGAAACACAGATGTACCCGGAAGAGCCGGTTTATTTACCGCCACGCTATCGTGGACGGATTGTGTTGACGCGTGATCCGGATGGTGAAGAACGTTGTGTCGCCTGTAATTTATGCGCCGTGGCCTGTCCAGTAGGTTGCATCTCGCTACAGAAAGCAGAGATGGATGATGGTCGTTGGTATCCTGAGTTTTTCCGGATTAACTTTTCTCGTTGTATTTTCTGCGGCCTTTGCGAAGAAGCCTGTCCTACGACAGCGATTCAATTGACGCCTGATTTCGAGCTAGGAGAGTTTAAACGTCAAGACCTCGTTTACGAAAAAGAAGATTTATTGATCTCAGGACCCGGTAAATATCCTGAATATAACTTCTATCGTATGGCAGGGATGGCGATTGACGGGAAAGAGAAGGGCTCTGCAGAAAACGAAGCCAAACCTATCGATGTTAAAGGCTTATTACCCTAAGGAGTCGGGCATGGAATTTGCGTTTTATCTTTGCGGCATTATTGCCATTCTGGCAACGCTACGCGTCATTACACATAGCAACCCGATTCATGCGTTGCTCTATCTTATAGTGTCGCTATTAGCCATTGCTGGCGTGTTCTTCTCTCTTGGGGCTTACTTTGCCGGGGCATTAGAAATCATTGTCTATGCGGGGGCGATCATGGTGCTGTTTGTCTTCGTTGTGATGATGCTCAACTTAGGGAAGAGTACCGTGCAACAAGAGCGTGAGTGGCTGAAACCCTCTCTATGGATAGGGCCGAGCGCTATTGCCTTATTGCTGTTAGTCGTTATCGTGCGGTCGATTCTGACCCTTAACGATCAAGGCATCGATGGGACAGTCATTGCGGCGAAAGAAGTGGGAATTAGCCTATTCGGGCCGTATGTCTTAGCTGTTGAATTAGCGTCAATGTTATTACTGGCCGGTGTCGTGGTGGCGTATCACTTGGGACGCGAAGAGCGCCGGGGTGAAGTCCTCGCTAACCGCGAAGATGATCGGGCAGATAACGAGAAGGAGAACCGTTCATGATCCCGTTACAACATGGATTAATTCTTGCGGCGATTTTGTTCGTCATGGGGTTTACCTCCATTATCCTACGTCGCAATTTGCTGTTTATGCTGATTGGACTTGAGATCATGATTAATGCAGCAGCCTTAGCATTGGTTGTGGCAGGAAGTTATTGGGGACAAGCAGATGGGCAAGTGATGTATATCTTGGCCATCAGTTTAGCTGCGGCGGAAGCAAGTATTGGCCTAGCCTTATTACTCCAACTCCATCGTCGTCGTCAGACACTCAACATTGACTCAGTGAGCGAGATGCGCGGATGAACTTACTCTATTTAACCGTCCTTTTTCCCTTAATTGGCTTCGTATTATTGGCGTTCTCCCGCGGGCGTTGGAGTGAAAATCTCTCTGCGACAGTTGGAATCGGCTCAATTGGTCTGGCAGCGTTAACCACACTGTATGTGGGAATGGACTTCTTCGCTCACGGACGCGCGGTGTTTGAACAAACACTGTGGACTTGGATGAGCGTGCCACCTTTTACGATTCCTGTGCGCTTTACGTTGGATGGTCTCTCGATGACCATGCTATCGGTGGTGACCGGGGTGGGCTTTTTCATCCATATGTTTGCTTCATGGTATATGCGTGGTGAAGAAGGCTATTCGCGTTTCTTCGCTTACACCAACCTGTTTATCGCCAGTATGGTGGTGTTGGTGCTCGCCGATAACTTGATGCTGATGTACTTAGGTTGGGAAGGGGTAGGGCTATGTTCCTATCTATTAATTGGTTTCTACTATACCAATCCTGATAACGGTAAAGCGGCGATGAAAGCCTTTATCATTACGCGTGTCGGGGATGTATTCTTAGCCTTTGCCTTATTCATTCTTTACAACGAATTAGGAACTCTGAACTTCCGCGAAGTGGTGGAGCTTGCACCGCAACATTTCGCTGCCGACAATCATATGTTGCAGTGGGCAACCTTGATGTTATTAGGCGGAGCAGTCGGTAAATCGGCGCAACTTCCGCTACAAACTTGGTTAGCGGATGCAATGGCCGGTCCAACGCCTGTTTCCGCGTTGATTCATGCAGCAACCATGGTTACGGCAGGGGTTTATCTTATTGCCCGTACTCATGGTCTATTCCTGCTGACGCCGGAAGTGCTGCATTTAGTCGGGATCGTTGGGGCTGTCACCCTCGTCTTGGCAGGTTTCGCGGCACTGGTGCAAACCGATATCAAGCGGGTATTAGCCTACTCAACCATGAGTCAGATCGGCTATATGTTTTTGGCTCTGGGTGTGCAAGCGTGGGATGCAGCCATTTTCCACCTGATGACACACGCCTTCTTTAAAGCATTGCTCTTCCTCTCCTCAGGCTCAGTCATTTTGGCCTGTCATCACGAGCAGAATATTTTCAAAATGGGTGGCTTACGTAAATCCATACCCTTGGTCTATATCTGCTTCTTGGTGGGTGGTGCGGCGCTGTCAGCATTACCGATTATTACCGCAGGTTTCTACAGTAAAGACGAAATCCTGTTTGGTGCCATGGCGAATGGTCATCAAGGATTAATGATTGCTGGTCTGGTTGGAGCCTTCTTAACCTCTATCTACACCTTCCGGATGATTTTTATCGTTTTCCATGGCGAAGAGAAGATCAAGGCACATGCGGGTAAAGGGATTACCCATCATCTACCGCTCTTGGTGCTATTGGTCTTATCAACTTTCGTCGGCGCAATGATCACCCCACCTTTAGCGGGTGTTCTGCCAGAGAATCATTTCTCTTCTGAAGGCAAAGAGATGCTGGAAATGGTATCGGGTAGTATTGCGATTATCGGTATTCTGATTGCGGCAGCGTTATGGTTAGGCAAGCGCCGTCTGGTCAATGCTGTGGCAGCCAGTGGACCAGGGCGTTTCCTCTCAACCTGGTGGTTTGCTGCATGGGGATTCGATTGGCTCTATGACCTGCTCTTTGTGAAGACATTTAAAGCAGTGGGTTGGTTACTGAAATCCGACCCTCTCAACGCGTTAATGAATCTGTTTGCTGTGTTCTCCCGCTTGTTTAATCGTGGATTAGTGGTCGGTGAGAATGGTTATGTGCGTTGGTACTTGGCATCAATGGGTATCGGTGCTGTGGTTGTGCTAGCGTTACTGCTGGTGATCTAGGGTGCGTAGGTAAGGGCGAATACTGTATCGCCTTTACCTCCAAGCGTAAATTTTTTGAGCAATATGACTCAGAATCACTAAAAAAGGGAACTCTACGCCGTGTTACTACCTTGGCTAATTATCCTCCCCTTCGTTGGCGGCTTACTCTGCTGGCTGGCTGAACGCTTAGGCGTTAAAGTACCGCGCTGGATTGCGCTCGTCACAATGGGGCTAACGCTAGCACTTGCTTTGCAACTTTGGTCGCAAGGCGGGTTTTCATTCACTCAGACTACTGGCGTCGATCACTGGCAGTCTTCATTCACCGCGGCATGGATCCCGCGTTTTGGCATTACCTTCCACCTCGCGATTGATGGTTTATCGCTGTTGATGGTGGTGCTTACCGCGCTACTCGGTTTGATGGCCGTACTCTGTTCATGGCAAGAGATCCAAAAACGCCAAGGCTTTTTCTACCTCAACCTGATGTGGATTTTGGGCGGCGTGATGGGCGTGTTCCTCTCTCTGGATATGTTCCTCTTCTTCTTTTTCTGGGAACTGATGCTGGTACCGATGTATTTCCTGATTGCGTTATGGGGACATAAAGCGTCTGACGGTAAGACACGGATTTCGGCTGCGACCAAATTCTTCATCTATACCCAAGCATCGGGCCTTGTGATGCTGATTGCGATCCTCGGGTTAGTGTTCACGCATTACTCGGCCACCGGCGTTTGGACTTTTGCCTATGAGCAACTGCTGAATACACCGATGTCGCACAACGTCCAGTATTTACTGATGCTCGGCTTCTTTATTGCTTTTGCGGTAAAAATGCCGATTGTTCCGCTGCATGGCTGGTTACCGGATGCACACAGCCAAGCACCGACAGCCGGTTCCGTCGATCTAGCGGGTATTTTGTTAAAAACTGCAGCCTATGGATTACTGCGTTTCAGCCTACCACTGTTCCCGCAAGCGTCAGCAGAGTTTGCGCCGATTGCGATGGGACTTGGATTAATCGGCATCTTTTATGGTGCGTGGATGGCTTTCACTCAGACCGATATCAAGCGTCTGATTGCTTACAGCTCAATTTCGCACATGGGCTTTGTGGTGATCGCCATCTTTACCGGTAGCCAGCTTGCCTACCAAGGTGCAGTGATTCAGATGATTGCACACGGCCTTTCGTCGGCGGCGCTGTTCATTCTTTGTGGCCAGTTGTACGAGCGTTTGCACACCCGTGATATGCGTCAGATGGGGGGATTATGGGCACGAATTAAATGGATCCCTGCGCTGTCGCTGTTCTTTGCCGTGGCCAACCTCGGGATGCCAGGAACGGGTAACTTCGCCGGTGAATTCATGATTTTGACCGGAAGTTTCCAAGTGGTGCCAGTGATTATTGTGATTGCGACCTTCGGCTTAGTTTTCGCCTCGGTTTACTCGTTAATCATGATGCAGCGAGCCTATTACGGCGCGCCTAAGTCCGAGACGCCGCTGGCGGCGATGAATGCACGCGAATTCACCATGATTCTGATCCTAGTCGTATTGGTCGTGTTGCTGGGGATCTTCCCTCAACCGATCCTCGATACCTCTTCGTCAACCATGGGTGCCATTCAGCACTGGTTTAACGCTTCACTTACAATGACAAGGCAGTAATCCGCCATGACAATAACTTCTCAACAATTGATCTCACTGCTGCCGATGTTAATCGTTGGATTAACTGTGGTAGTGGTGATGCTATCCATTGCTTGGCGTCGCAATCATTTTCTCAACGCAACGCTAACGGTGATTGGGCTTAACCTTGCGCTATTTTCCATCTGGTTCCCGGCGCATCAACCTGTTACGACGGTAACGGACTTATTAAGAGCCGACCATTATGCCTTCTTCTACAGTGGATTAGTGATCTTAGCGAGTTTGGCTACCTGTACCTTTGCCTATCGTTGGTTAGAGCGCTACATGGACCATAAAGATGAATTCTATCTATTAGTCCTGATTGCGGGCCTCGGTGGGATAGTCTTGGCTTATGCAGATCACTTTGCTTCACTGTTTATTGGCGTAGAACTGCTATCGCTGCCACTGTTCGGCTTGGTCGGTTATGCCTTCCAACAAAAACGGTCGTTGGAAGCGGCGCTAAAATACATGATCCTGTCTGCGGCAGCCTCGTCATTTATGCTATTCGGTATTGCACTGATTTACGCGGCAAGCGGTAGTCTTGGTTTCCCAGCTTTAGCTAAGGCACTGACGGATGGGGTGGTCGAACAATCACTCTTGATCACTGGTTTTGGCCTGTTAATCATCGGTCTTGGCTTCAAATTATCTTTAGTGCCTTTCCACTTGTGGACGCCGGATGTGTATCAAGGTGCACCCGCTCCGGTCTCGGCTTTCTTGGCGACAGCCAGTAAGATTGGGATTTTCGCGGTACTGATTCGCTTATTTATTTCCATTCCGGTCGCTGATAATGAATCGATTCGTGTGGTGCTGATTGTTATCGCCTTAGCCTCCATGCTGGTGGGTAACTTGATGGCGATCTCGCAAAGCAATATCAAACGGTTAATGGGCTACTCATCGATTGCCCACCTTGGCTATTTATTAATTGCCTTGATTGCAACGCCTTCGCATCAACTCTCTTTAGAAGCGACAGGGATTTACCTGATCGGGTATCTATTCAGTAGCCTTATTGCTTTTGGGGTGATCAGCTTAATGTCTTCACCGGCGAACGGCAGCGATACTGACTCGCTCTACTCTTACCGCGGATTATTCTGGCAGCGCCCTGTGCTGGCCAGTGTGATGGCGGTCTCGATGCTCTCTTTAGCTGGGATCCCGTCAACCTTTGGTTTCATCGGTAAGTTTTATCTGTTAGCGAACGGTGTGCAGGCTCAGCTCTGGTGGTTAACGGCAGCGGTCGTTGTGGGCAGTGCTATCGGCCTCTACTACTACTTACGGGTAACAGTAAGCCTGTTCCTAAAAGGGCCTGAGCAGCGCAGTCGCGATACCAACAATAATTGGGCTTATACTGCTGGCGGTATTGTCGTACTCCTTTCAGCCGTAGTGATTATTGTGGCGGGCTTCTACCCACAACCGCTGATTACGTTGGTACAGATGGCACAACCGCTGTTGTAAGGTTTTAAAGAATCACTTTGCACCGAAAAGCTATCGCGCTGAGTAGGTGCTTGATTTACCCCCTCGCTAAACACGCTTCGTGATTGCACTCCTCAGCAGTACAGTTTGCCTTGTCACCGTGACAAAACGTATTCTCGGAAATTAAAAAAGGGAGGAAGGCGTGACAGCCCAGCGTCGCCAGGCTGTTGGAGAGGAATTAGATCGACTTATTCTTCAGATGGTGCAGAGATTGCCCCACCAGCTGTTTGCATTGATCGATTTTTGCATCTGTTGGGTTCTGCGCCAATTGCGGATGCATTTTCAAGACGTGGTTAAAGGCCAGACGGACTTCGTTACCCACATTCATGGTCGCCGCATCGCTCTCTGCGATCGGATGGGTATTCAGTTTAATATGTGTGCAAACATCAGCAATTTGTTCACCCTCAGATTGACCAGCGGCCATGTTTGCCATTGCGGAACCACTCACTAACACCCCAATAATCAATAAACCAGCTTTACGCATAGCGATTTCCTTTTGTTATAGTAAAAAATTGAGCGAGATTAAAATAATAGTAGGTGATAATTTCGAAGCTTGCCTACTTTTACTATAGCAAATACTTGTGGCTGGCGAAGGGCATTCAAGCGGAAGTGATGGGTGAAAAAACACTCCCGAATCGCAGAGTTTGCGATTCGGGGAAGAAGATTAATTACCTGCTGTCATCTTTCGGTCATCAACGTATTTACGTTGGTCAGCCGCAGGTGGGAAGTATTGATATAACCAAGTTTCAGATAGCGTCTGATCCTTGGTGCGCAGGAACATCCGCATATTTACCGGCGTTGTACTTTCGCTGTTCGGATACCAATCAAAAAGAATACGATAAGTATTGGTAGGTTCGACATAAAGAATCTCAACTTGCTTAAACGTGCCTGACGAGACGGTAATCACCGGCTCAATGCCTTTTGGTGCAGCATCCTTCAATTCAGCGCCGGTAAAGTCGACAGCAAAACGACGACACCAAGTCTCAGGGAAGTGTTCGCCAGGTGCCCAACCTTCTGGGAATCCACCTATCCCGGTACGGGTAGAGACGACACGAGATAAGTTACTCTCGACCGGCGGTAAGGCACTCCAGTAAAGGTTGTAGGCGAAATCGACTTCGCTGCCCGCTTTAATCGCGGTCGCAGGCTGCCAGAAGCAGACAACGTTATCGAGTGTTTCACCGGTGGTCGGAATTTCCATCAGGTTAATCGCGCCTTTACCCCAGCTTCCCACTGGCTCTACCCATAGACTTGGGCGCTTATCGTACCAGCCGATAACATCTTGATAATCGCTAAAGTTGTGGTTGAGTTGCAATAAACCGAAACCTTTTGGGTTCTCATCAGTGAAGTCATTAAAGGATAGCTGACGCGGGTTATTCAGTGGGCGACAGATCCACTCGCCTTTACCTGTCCACATCGCGAGACGGTCAGAATCATGAATTTGCGGGTGATAGGTGTTGCACATTCTGCGTTCGTTGGTACCGCAGCTGAACATACTGGTCATTGGCGCGATACCCAGTTGTTCGATGTCCTTACGGGCGTAAAGGCTGTTTTCGATCTTCATCACGGTGCGTTTATCTTCGCACGCAATGGTGAATTTGTATGCGCCGGTTAGGCTAGCACCGTCCAGTAACGCATAGACGATGAAAGTGGTGGCATCGGCTTTTGGCGTTTCGAACCAAAATGCTGTGAAATCTGGGAATTCTTCATGCTGCGTTAAGGTATTGACCGCAACCCCACGCGCCGATAGACCATATTGGAAAGTGTCATCCACGGCACGGAAATAGCTAGCACCTAAGAACGCGACAATATCGCGACGTGCCAGTTCAGGCGCTTTAAACGCACGGAAGCCTGCAAAGCCGAGATCTTTTTTGCCCTGTAGCTGTTTTACATCGACATTGGCATCGTGATAGTTGAATAACTCAGGTCGAAAGTGGATCTCTCGTGCATCTTGGCTGGCAGTATCGATTGAAAACATTCTAATCGGACGCTTAAAGCCCATTCCGACATGGAAGAATTGCACATCTAACTTACGATGCGGTACGTTGGCCCATAACGAATGTTTAGCATCATATTGAATATTATTGTAGGCCTGTGGTGTCAGGTTAGCTAAGGTCTCAGGTAGGGCGCCTGGGGCTCCCGACCAAGGGCTGCTGGCCATTTGTTTGGCGTGCGCTTTAAGCTTATCGAAGCTGAATTTTTTGGCTGTGCCATCGGCAATCCCATCCGCTGCCCACACTTGATTTGACAACAATCCTGAGATCCCAGAAAGGCCACCGAGGGTGGATAATGCGACTGAGGCTTTAACAAACTTTCTACGATTCATGCCGAAAACATTTCCTTAGAGCTATGAAAGAATGGAGGAAGCTCTCCTCCGCGATGGATAACTTTCAGATACTATAGCGTGCTTAAAATTCGTTTTACCACTGCTTTTCAGAGTAATCTTGTCCGCCGATATTCTTGCATAAAATTAAGGGATAAGCAGCGTATGCTAATATTAATAAAGCGTAGCACTGATCAGTAAAAACGTGCATGACGTCGACTGTTACCCATTGACTTTGATCGTATGAGGAGAGCGTATGTCTAAGAAACAGCAGCAGGAGCAACTACAGCAGCAATTATCTGCGCTAGCGGAGAGTGTTGAGGCGTTATTGGCAGCGGAAGTCGACCTAACCGATACCTACTATCTGGGATTAAAAGCTAAAGCTGAACAAGCACTCGACCACGCCCGTGAATCACTCGAGGCCAATAAAGAAGGACTGATCGCAAGAAGCCGCCGTCGGGCGCGTTGTGTTAATCAATTCGTGACCGAATGTCCTTGGCGCACGCTGGCATTAGGATGGGCAGCAGGGATGATTTGCGGTATTGTTTCGACTAAACGTTAACGAAAATGAGGTCGTCTCTGTGAAGGTCGAAATGTTATCTACTGGCGATGAAGTACTCCATGGTGAAATCGTCGATACCAATGCTGTCTGGCTTGCCAACACATTTTATGAAGCCGGTTACGCGATGACCTTTCGCACGACCGCAGGAGATTGTCTGCCGACGTTGGTCGAGACACTCCAACAACGCAGCCGAGTCGCTGACGTGTTAATCGTCAACGGTGGGTTAGGTCCTACTAGCGATGATTTTACTGCCCAAGCCGCGGCACAGGCAGCGGGCGTTGGCCTCGTCCGTAACGGCGAGTGGTTGAGCGAACTGAAGGCCTTCTTCGACCGTCGCGGAAGGGAAATGGCAGCCATTAACCTTAAACAAGCCGATATCCCTGACACAGCAGAAATGCTGCCGAACGGTAACGGTACGGCTTGTGGTTTTCGTCTTGAGCTTAATGATTGCCAGATCTTTTTTACGCCGGGACCGCCTGCTGAATTCAAGTTAATGATCACCGAGCAGGTATTACCAAGGCTTACCCAATACTTTCCTATACCAGAGAAATTATCCTGTTTACGGTTGACCACTTTTGGTCGTGGAGAAAGTTTTATTGCCGCGTTATTGGCTGATATCAGCCTGCCTGCCGGGGTAACCTTAGGCTATCGTGCCGCAGCGCCTATCGTTGAGATTAAATTGAGCGGTTACCAGACTCAACTCACCGATATGCAAGCCTGTTGGCAAGTCATTCAGGTCCGGGTCAAAGATTTTGTTCTTTTTGAAGGGAAGGCAGGTTTCGCCGCAGAGATCGCCACATTGCTTAGTCAGCGCCATTATCGATTGCAGCTACAGGAAGGCTTTTCAGCCGGATTACTCAACTGGACGTTAGCTAGTGGAGCCGCTGCGCTCTGTGGGGCTGAGATCACGGGAAATAACGAAACGTTGGATGTGGAGAGCTGGATGCGATCCTTAGCGGTAAAACCCGTGGACCAAACACTCTTCTTGGCGATTAGCCCCTTGGTCAAGGATCAAGAAGTGGGATTTATTCTTGCTACGCCTCACCAAATCTATAATTTTCACGCAGTGATTTCCGACGCGCTATTGACCGCGCCGCAGCGGCTTCAGGAAGTGCTGGTGGTACAGGCGATGTATTTGGTTCATCGTTGGTTAACCGGACAACCGGTAACGCTTATCTATCAAGGCTTAGCGCTGAGTAGCGATTAGGGGAGAGCTGGCTACAGCTCGATCTCGATATCGCCATCGGGCTGGCAACAGCAGGGCAAAATTTCGCCCTGTTGAATAAAGGCTAAGGGCTGACTCGCATAGCACACTTGGCCCTTGCACAATTTTACTCGGCAAGAGCCACAGTAACCTTCGCGACACTGGTATTCTACCTCGAGCTGATGATGCTCTAAGGTTTGCAATAAACTGGAGTGGTGAAGCTCTGGCTCCACCATTTTCCCAGAGTGGCTGAGTGTGATCCGCGCGGGTTTAGTGGCCATTATTACAGTTCGAAATCGTTAAAACCATCGGTGTCGACGACGCTATCGATTTGGCCGACAAGGTAAGAGCTGACTTCCACTTCTTGCGGAGCCACTTGCACGTTATCGGAGACTAACCACGAATTAATCCAAGGAATTGGGTTAGAGCGAGTTTTGAATGGTAGTTCCAGTCCCACGGCATGCATACGAATATTGGTAATATATTCGATGTATTGGCAGAGAATATCTTTATTCATTCCGATCATCGAGCCATCACGGAACAGGTATTCTGCCCACTCTTTTTCCTGCTCAGCAGCCTTTTTGAATAGCTCAAAGCACTCTTGCTCGCACTCAGCAGCAATCTCTTTCATTTCCGGATCATCTTCACCGCTTCGCAGCAGATTTAGCATATGCTGTGTTCCCGTCAGGTGCAGGGCTTCGTCCCGTGCGATAAGACGGATGATCTTGGCATTACCTTCCATCAGCTCACGCTCGGCGAACGCGAATGAACAAGCAAAGCTCACGTAGAAACGAATGGCTTCGAGGGCATTGACGCTCATCAGGCAGAGGTAAAGCTGTTTCTTTAATCCGCGCAGGGAAACGGTCACGGTTTTTCCTGCAACCTGATGGTCACCTTCACCTAAAAGATGCCAGTAGTTGGTCATTTCGATCAGGTCGTCATAGTACTTAGAAATATCTTCAGCACGGCGCAGGATCTGGTCATTCGTCACGATATCGTCGAATACTAGAGCCGGGTCGTTCACGATATTACGAATAATATGAGTGTAAGAACGTGAGTGGATCGTTTCGGAGAACGCCCAGGTTTCAACCCATGTTTCCAGTTCAGGAATGGAGATTAGCGGTAACAGCGCAACGTTCGGACTGCGCCCTTGGATAGAATCCAATAGCGTTTGATATTTTAAGTTACTTAAAAAGATATGACGTTCGTGTTCAGGAAGTTTTTGAAAATCGATCCGATCGCGTGAGACATCGACTTCTTCAGGGCGCCAAAAGAAGGAGAGTTGCTTTTCAATCAGTTTTTCAAAAATTTCATATTTTTGTTGGTCATAGCGCGCAACGTTGACCGGTTGGCCAAAGAACATTGGCTCTTTGAGCTGATCGTTTTTATTTTGTGAAAAAGTGGTGTAAGCCATTGAGGTATCCCAATCATTAGCAAATAAGAAAATGTTGAAGGTAAGCAGGGCATTGCCTGCTTACCTTAAGCCGGTTCAGTAATTAGATCTTACATGCTCCGCCTGCACAGCCATCGTCTTCCGCTTCAGGTAACAGATCCTCTTGGGAATCTTCAGCACCATCACGCGTGTTTTGATAGTAAAGCGTTTTCACGCCGAATTTATACGCGGTCAGCAGGTCTTTCAGTAACTGCTGCATCGGTACTTTCCCGCCAGTGTAACGTGTCGGATCGTAGTTGGTGTTTGAAGAGATCGCTTGGTCGACAAACTTCTGCATAATCCCGACAAGTTGTAAGTAACCATCGTTAGAAGGCATTTCCCATAGCAGCTCATACTGATCTTGTAAGCGCTCATACTCTGGAACGACCTGACGTAAAATACCGTCTTTCGAGGCTTTGATACTGACATAGCCGCGTGGAGGCTCGATACCGTTTGTAGCATTAGAAATCTGCGAAGAGGTTTCTGATGGCATCAATGCTGAAAGCGTTGAGTTACGTAAGCCATGTGTCTTGATTTCTTCACGTAAGCTTTCCCAATCTAAATGCAGCGGTTCGTTACTGACCGTATCTAAATCTTTCTTGTAAGTATCGATCGGTAAGATTCCTGCGGCATAGGTAGTATCGTTAAACCATGGGCAAGCGCCGGCTTCTTTCGCTAATTGGTTTGAGGCTTTCAATAAGTAGTATTGAATGGCTTCAAAGGTTTTGTGCGTCAGATTATTTGCTGATCCATCGGAATAACGCTTACCGTGTTTCGCTAAGTAGTAAGCGAAGTTGATCACTCCTATCCCCAGCGTACGACGGCCCATCGCGCCGCGTTCTGCCGCAATCAGCGGGTAATCTTGATAATCGAGCAGGGCGTCGAGCGCACGCACGGCGAGGGTGGCTAACTCTTCCAGCTCACTGAGGTCATTGATTGCGCCCAAGTTGAAGGCTGATAGCGTACAGAGAGCGATCTCACCACTTTCGTCGTTAATATCGTTTAACGGTTTAGTCGGCAGCGCGATTTCTAAACAAAGGTTTGACTGGCGTACAGGGGCCACCGCCGGATCAAACGGGCTATGAGTATTACAGTGGTCAACGTTTTGGATATAAATACGGCCAGTCGAAGCACGTTCTTGCATCATTAGGGCAAACAGATCAACGGCTTTAATTTTTTGCTTACGAATAGAATCATCCGCTTCGTACTGAGTGTAAAGACGTTCAAACTCTGCTTGGTCAGCGAAGAAGGCATCGTATAGCCCTGGCACATCCGATGGACTGAATAGCGAGATATCGCCGCCTTTTACCAGACGTTGATACATGAGTTTGTTGATTTGTACGCCGTAATCTAGGTGACGGACACGGTTACCTTCAACACCACGGTTATTTTTCAGGACTAATAAGCTTTCAATTTCCAAGTGCCACATAGGGTAAAACAGTGTCGCGGCACCCCCGCGTACGCCGCCTTGCGAGCAAGATTTCACGGCCGTCTGGAAGTGTTTGTAGAACGGGATACAACCGGTATGGAAAGCTTCACCACCACGGATTGGGCTGCCTAGCGCACGAATACGGCCAGCATTGATACCGATCCCTGCGCGTTGTGAAACGTATTTAACGATAGCACTAGAAGTGGCGTTGATAGAGTCTAAGCTATCGCCACACTCGATAAGCACGCATGAGCTGAATTGGCGAGTCGGCGTCCGTACCCCAGCCATGATTGGCGTAGGTAAGGAAATTTTAAAGGTCGACACGGCATCATAAAAGCGACGGATGTAATCGAGACGCGTCTCTTTCGGATAGGCCGAGAACAAACAGGCTGCAACCAGAATGTATAAAAACTGCGCACTTTCGTAAATATCACCGGTAACTCGGTTTTGGACTAAATATTTGCCTTCAAGCTGCTTCACTGCCGCGTAAGAGAAGTTCATATCACGCCAGTGATCGATGTAGCTATCGAGTTCCGCAAACTCTTCTTCGGTGTAGTCGCTCAGTAGGTGTGCATCGTATTTACCCAGTCCCACCATTTTTTTCACGTGGTCGAGAAGTACGGGTGGCTCGAACTGGCCATAGGCTTTTTTACGCAGATGGAAAATGGCGAGACGCGCAGCGAGGTATTGATAGTCTGGCGCATCGCGCGAAATCAGATCCGCTGCGGCTTTAATGATAGTTTCATGAATGTCAGAAGTCTTGATGCCATCATAAAACTGGATATGAGAGCGTAATTCAACTTGTGAAACGGAGACGTTATTTAATCCCTCAGCAGCCCAATCAAGTACTCGGTGTATCTTATCCAAGTTGATACGTTCTTGCTGGCCATTGCGCTTAGTCACGAGCAGACTCTGATTCATGCAGGAGTTTCCTATTGTTACGGAAGTCTTAGGGGGCTACCTATTAACAGAGTTATGCACAGTCGTATTTGTGAATAAGACTGTGGATAAACACTACATGTAGTGTCTTGCTGTCAAAGAGGTAACAATATGGTGTTTTATTGTAGTGAGAATTAATCACTATACAAGTATAAAATTATACGTCGAATGGCTTGTTTTTTTCGAAAACCGCATGGCAAAAGGGAGGAGGGCTTGTCAATAAAATCAGGCTTTTTTTTCATCCTGAATTCGTATGATGAGAATTCGGTCAAATTGATTATTCAGGCGACAACTTCCCTTCCTCGTGAGAAAAAGGGAAGTATTTTTTAGGACGGAAGAGGGTAATGCGTATGAATCATGTAGTTAACATCAACATTGCCGCCCAACGTGAAACGGTTGGTAAACGGATTGTAGTGCAAACCGGTCATATCGCGTTCTTTTAGCGGGGTTTCATCGACCCAGCCTAATAGCTCGGAAGGGCGAATGCATTTTTTAATGTCGTGGGTGCCCTTAGGGACCATTCGCAACACATACTCCGCACCAAAGATCGCCATCAGCCAAGCTTTAGGGTTGCGGTTGATGGTCGAGAAAAAGACTTCACCGCCCGGCTTAACCAGACGGGCGCAGGCAAGCACGACGGAACGTGGGTCTGGAACATGCTCCAGCATCTCCATACAGGTGACCACATCGTATTGCCCGGCATACTTATCGGCATGAGCTTCAACGGTCTGTT